>Ga0209161_10001420_pt1 | contig 19847 bp, 19 predicted proteins | sample GraSoiAngelo_155_FD_186169 | JGI IMG/M metagenome (GOLD analysis project Ga0209161, IMG submission 186169) | Grasslands soil microbial communities from the Angelo Coastal Reserve, California, USA - 14_1009_13_30cm (SPAdes) (version 2) | ecosystem: Environmental > Terrestrial > Soil > Grasslands... | reverse complement strand
CCGCGACCTGGACGAAGCTGTCCGCGCCCTCGCCGCCGCGGAATCGGACTACGCGCGCCATTCGCGTCTCGCGCGCGCTTGCTGAGGAGTTCGACGCGCGCGACGTCGTCGCCCGCGTCTTGGAGCAGGCGCTCGCCACAAGGCGCGCCGACCGCGAGCGGCCCGAGGCAGCGGTGACACGCTCATGAAGTGGCTCATCGTCACCGGAGACGACTTCGGCCTGACTCCTGGCGTCAACCGGGGGATCCTCGAGGCGCATCGTCTCGGAATCCTCACGAGCGCGAGCCTCATGGTGAACAGGCCGGCGAGCGAGGCGGCGGCGATCCTCGCTCGTGAGTACCCAGCCCTGAGCTTGGGACTGCATCTCGAGCTTCCCACGGACCACCCCGAGCGCGGCGATGCGGAGATCGAGCGGCAGGTCACGCGGTTCGAGGAGCTCGTCGGCGGCCACCCCACCCACCTTGACGCGCACCACAACGCGCACCATGACCCCCGGTTCCTTCCTGCGGTACTCGCATGGGGCCGGCGCACGGCGTTGCCGGTGCGTGGTCACTCTGATGTGAGCCATGTCTCGAAGTTCTACGGGCAATGGGGCGGCGAGACTCATCTCGAGCAGATCGGGGTCGAATCGCTCATTCGCCTGCTCGACGAGGAGGTCCGCTCTGGAGTCACCGAGCTGGCCTGCCATCCCGGTCATGTGGAGTCCGGATTTCCTTCGAGCTACGCCGCGGAGCGCGAGGTGGAGCTCCGGACGCTGTGCGATGCGAAGGTGCGTCAAGCCATCGTCGAGCGTGAGATCGAGCTCATCGGATTCCGGGAGCTCGCCCGACTCGGCACGCTTCGCGGAGGTCAAGACCGATCGTCGCGACCGCAGGTGTCTTCCAGATGATGAAAGTGCGGATCGGGTTTTTGACGCGCGCGTTCAGTCCGGAGACCCGGAGCTCGGTGCCGCTCGTCATGCGGGCGCTCGTGGAGGCGGGCGCGATCGTCGACGTCGTCCACCCCCTCGTCGGGCCGACGGACCTCGCAGGGCTCCGGATCCAGCACGACCTCTATGTCCTGAAGCAGATGAGCGGGCTCGCCGTCAGCCTCGCCGGGGTCCTGCACGCCCAGGGCGCGGCGATCGTGAATCCGTATCCGGTGACGCTGGCGCTGTCCGACAAGATCGTGACCTTCCGAGTGCTTCAGCGCGCCGGAGTTCCGCTGCCCGACACCTATGTTTTCTCGGACCCGATCACCGTGGCCCCTCTGCTCGAGACCGGGCCCCTGATCGTGAAGCCGGTCCGTGGCTGGGATGGCCACGGCGTCAGGATCATCTCGAAAGCCTCCGAGCTGGCGGATCTTCCGGCGCGAAAGGAGCCGATGTTCGCGCAGCGCTACATCCCGCCGGAGGGTCACGAGCTGAAAATGTTCGCGATCGGCGGCCGCGTCTTCGGCGTGAGGAGAGACGTGCAGTTGGATGCCGAAGACGGCAAGCCTGGCGAGCCCTTCACGCCCACCCCGGAGCTGCGCCGGGTGGTGCTGCGATGCGGCCACGCCTTCGGCGTCGACCTCTATGGCGTCGACATCATCGAACGCAGGGGAGTCCCGTACGTCGTCGATATGAACAGCATTCCCGGCTTCAAGGGCGTCCCGGACGCGCCGCTGCGTGTCGCAAGATACCTGTATACGGCGGCGCTGCGCGCCGCTCGCGGCGAGCCAGTGTTCGAGTCGGCCGTTCAACGCGAGTTGGCAGGGACGGCGGAACGCACGTGAGCGTCACCGTATGCCTCGCTCCCGCACGCACGATCGAGTACCGAGAGGGCGGCGGGCATCTTTGGGTCTACCTCAACTGGGCGCTCGGTCTACGCGCCTCCGGATGCCGCGTGATCTGGCTCGAAGGCATCGACCTCAGCGAGAAGGCGATCGCGCGGCGGCGGCGACACGGGACCGATGCGGCGACCTCTCTGGCCACGCTCAAGGCAAGACTGGAGCCCTACGGTTTCGCGGACGCGATCGCGCTGTTCTCGTTAAACGATGAGCCGCTGCCGCGCGACCTGACCGCGGGGTGCCTCGACCTGGAGGCTGCCGCGGAGGCTGACCTGCTGCTGAATCTGTGGCACTCGCTACCGGAGCCCGTCGTGCGCCGGTTCCGGCGGACCACCTTGGTGGACACCGATCCCGGGCTGCTGCAGATCTGGATGACCACGGGCGAGCTGCATGTTGCGCCGCACGACATCTATTTCACTGTCGGAGAAACGGTCGGCACACCGGCCGCGGAGTTCCCGGACTGCGGCCTCGAGTGGCAGCACACGCCGCCGCCCGTGTTCCTGCCCGAGTGGCCGCCGGCGCGGGCGGAGCCCGGCGCCGCGTACACGACCGTTGCGCACTGGTGGGGCGGGACGGTTCGCTTTGATGGGAAGGAGCTGAGCAACGACAAGCTGACCGGGTTCCTCGAGTTTGCGGAACTGCCGGCCCACACCGCGGTCCCCCTCGAGCAGGCGATCAGTCTCGGGCGCCAATACGAGGAGTGGCGCGAGCGCCTGGTGCATCTCGGCTGGAGGCTCCGTGAAGCGTGGGACGTGAGCGCAACGCCCGAGCAGTACCGCGCGTACCTCGCACAATCGCGGGGCGAGTTCAGCTACGCGAAGCCGGTGTACGTCGAGCTCATGACCGGGTGGGTCAGCGACCGGACCGCCTGCTACCTGGCCAGCGGAAAGCCTGCTGTCGTGCAGTACACGGGCCCGAGTCGCTTCCTGCCGGACGCGGAAGGTGTATTCCGTTTCCGGACCGTGGACGATGCGGCAGATGCGCTCGCGCGGGTCGAGTCCGATTACGAGCGGCAGTGCCGCTCGGCGCGTGCCCTGGCCGAGGAGCACTTCGACGCGTCCCGCGTCGTCGCGCGGGTGCTGGAGCGTGCGCTGAATCAACCGGTGGCCCATCTGGGAACGGCAAGAGCGATATGAGCACGGCGGTCGGCGCTCGCGACCTTCGCGACGCGCTCGAAGGCATGGAGGAACCAGGAGCCGCCGAGCTGGTCGACGCTCTCAAAACGATTCTCCGCGAAGACGATCCGGCCCTCTGGGCGTATGAGCTCGTGCCCCTCAAGCATCGCGTGTACCGGCTTCGACTCGGTGCGAGCCGGACGTTCGATTCGCTGATCCTCAAGCGCAGTGAACCGTCGATCGCAGAGGTCAATCGACTGGTCGCAGAGCGCTGGCTTCCGGCGCTGGATCTCGGCGGTCGCTGTGCCCCGCTGCTCGCCACCACGGCTGATCGGCAGGGGCGCTGGTTCTGGCAGATCTACGAGGATCTCGGTGAGCACACCCTCGAGCGAGATTCGGAACCGGCACACGTAGCTGGGACCATCGACCTTATCGCCACGCTGCACCTACGAGGAATGGGGCACGCGCTGCTGCCCGAGGTCCGCCACCATACCAAGGACCTTGGGCTCGCCTTCTTCATCTCAAACGTGAACGACTCGATCCGCGGACTCGAGGAGATCGGGCGCGACCGCACCGGATCAAGGGAGCTGCATGCGCTGGCCGATGGCCTGCTCGCGCGGTTACGTCCGCTCGTCGTCGACCTTTCTGGCAGGGCAGAGGTCTTCAAGAGAGCAGCCGGACCAGACACGATCCTCCACGGCGATCTCTGGCGAGCGAATGCGTTCGCGAGGGTCTCGGGGGAGCGCGTAGACGTCCGGCTCATCGACTGGGACCACGTTGGTGTGGGGCCGCTCACCTACGACCTCTCGACGTTCCTCCTACGGTTTCCGCCGGCCGAGCGGTCGTGGATCCTTCATCGCTACCGAGACAGGCTGTCGGTCGCGGGTCGCGCGCTGCCCTCGGAGGGTGATCTGAACACACTGTTCGAGACCGCGGAGTACGCACGCTTCGCGAATCGATTGTCCTGGGCCGCGATGGCGTGGCTGCACGAAGGCGCCGGATGGGTTCCCATCGAACTCGCCGAGATCGAGCGGTGGTTCGAGGACTGGCGTCCGACTCTCACCGAATAGGCCGCATGCGCGAGCATTTGGCCGAGTCTCGCGGCGAGGTCATCCCTTCAGCTCGTTTCCGTTCCGGAGCAGCAGCATTGACGCAGTGAAACCGTGGACGAAATTGCGGCCGGCCACGGGGCCGAGCTCGCCCGCCGCGAAGAAACCGGCGATCGGTATCTCACCAAAGGCGCGTCGCAGCGCGCCGACATCGTGATTCGGCTCGCCGAAGAGCGCCTGTCCACGCCCATTGCACGAAAAGAGGAGCGCCCCCGCCACCGGCGAGACGCCTTCGAGTCTCAGGATTTCGCGCAGATCCTCGCGCGCTGAAGTGGCGTCGCGCACCTGGAACTGGATGGTCTGCCCCACCTCGGCCATATCGCTGATCGCGATGGAGCCGTTGTCGCGATCGATGCCGACGAGGTTGCGGATCACGAAGTCGCCCCGACCGAGCTCCGGTTTGAGCTCAGTGGTGGCCTGCCCGACATGAAGCCCCTGCCGCATGAGGACCTGGTCGCGCTCGCTCGCACCCGAATACAAGTCCTCGATCCGCTTGACCGCGGATTGTCCCCCGAGCTCGTAGACGATGTTGCGCTCGGCGCGCGTGATCGCGAACGTCTCGCCAACCGGGCGACAGCCCTGCGACACGATCGCGCTCGCGTCGCGTGCGCCTTCGAGGATCGCGCCGACCGCGCCTTCGCTCACGATCTCGTCGTCTTGTAGGAGCTTCGTCCGTCCAGCGACGAGACCGCCGGAGGCCATACCGCCCACGACCGGGAGTCCCGGAGCGTGCTCGTTGAAGTGATCGAGCAGCAAATGGGCCGGGAAACTGAACGGATCCGCGAGCATGACGAGCACGCTATCCGGCGCGCGCGTGGGCACCTCCTCGAGGCCATCGAAGATCGCGTGCTCTTCCTCTTCGGTGTAAGTCAGGCGGAACGGACGGATCGTCACCTCTGGGAGCGTCGCGGCCCACACCGCGACGGCCGGCGCGTCTTCGACTTCGCGGTCCCCACCGATCACCCCGCCCGCCACGCAGCCGAGGAGTGCGCCGCCTCCGATGCTGGCGTTCGCGCTCTGCATGATCGACTCGAGCTCGTCCTCGAACTGCGGAGCGACGAAGAGGAACGCGAGGTCCGGGATCGCGCCGGCGAGCGGTCGGAGCGCCGCATCGAGCGCGTCTTCGGTGGCCGCGAGGCCGGAGCGGCGGGTCGACAACCCGGCTCCGACGCGCATCGCGGCAAGACGAGTAGCCATCTCAAAACAGTCTTGCATCTCGCTTGCCTCATTCGAGAAAGTGAGCAATCCCTCAGGGTGATGCGGTCGTGACCAGCTCCCTCAACGTGCCGTCGAGGTCGGCCGCGAGCGCAGGATCGGCGGGACGGATCTCATTGACGAGCACATCGACTGCCACAGCCATGGCGCGCACGAGCTCTTTGCTGGTGAGCTCACGGATGATCGCGCCCTCGAACGCCGCGAGGATCTCGCGCGGCAGGGCATCGGCGCCGCGACCGTACGCCGACGGAAGGCCGTGGCGAATGCACGCGAGTGCGATGGCTTGATCGCGGATCGCGCTGACCATGTACTCGCCTTGCCACCACAGGCCGCGCGCGATCGCGGAGCGTGCATGGAGCGCGTAGAGCCAACCCCAGCCCACGAGATCGTGGACCCTTGGCGCTCGCTCAGTAGTCAGCTCGTTGGCTCGTCCGAAAAGGAGCCGAAATGTTGGCGCTCGGGGACCGAACTCGCTCTCCGGCACACACGCGACATCCACCTGGAGGGTGGAGGGCAGGAGAAAAACGCGATAGACCCATGCGCCTGCCGTGATGTCGAAATGATCGAGTGCCCCGTAGCGCTTCTTCAGCCAGACGACGCGGTCGTCGAGCACGGCGCTGACGTCCGCGGCGGTGCGTACTCCGAACGCGAGATCGATATCGGAATACCGATCCTCGCGACCCACCGAGGCGGACCCAGTCAGGGCGGCACCGGTGATGCGCGGATCGTCACGCGCGAGCGCAACGAGCTCGGACCTGATCTTTTCGCGGTCTTCCGGGGTGTACATCGGGCCGAAGGCTAGCTGTGCCGAGGGCCAGAATCGAACTCGGGACACATGGTTACGAGCAACGACAAATGGTTCAACGAGATCGACGGCGAGCAGGCGTTTCCGTTCACGCGTATCAGGGACGTCGGCGAAGTTAGAGCTCGAGCGGCGGATAGTAGGTCTCCGCGCCCAGGCGCTTGACCTCGGTAAGCCAGTCCGTCGAGTAAAAGCGCTCGCGATCCGCTCCGGCCAGCGTCCAGGCCTGCCGCCGGTAGGTCCAGTTGTCCGGCTGCAGCCTCATGGCCTCCCCAAACCAGTACGCCGCGCGCTCGCTCTGGCCGCGCCGGTGCAGTGCGAGGCCAAGTGCGAACGAGGCGGCGGCGGACGAGACCTCCGGCGGAATGGGCCGGCTCCGACGCACGACCTCGTCGGCGGGCAGCGCGAAGCGGCTGCCCGCGCCGCGCTCCACCCAGTCCCGTAGGGCGGCGATGTAGCGCTCCGCTTCGTAGCGGAGTCCGCGGACGACTCGGATCGACTCGGCGCGGAGTGGCGGATCATCGGGCCGCGGCTCGCGGTCCGCGAACGCCGGCCGCCGAGGCCACGCAGGCTCCGGCGGGCGCACGATCGTCCCCGTCTCATCGATCCACACGCCGCTCGGCACGTTCACGATGCCGAGGACCTCATCGCACAGATGTCGTTCGTCGATGAGGGACGGGTGATCGGCCTTGGCGGCTTCGATCCATGGGCGCGCGGCGATCGCGCCTCCGCTGTCAAGCGCGATAGTCACGATCTCGAGGCCCCTCGGCCGCAGGACCGCTCGCAGCTCCTGCCACACGGGCAGGCTGAGTCGGCACCCTCACCACGACGCCCACGCGACCAGCAGGACTTTGGTGCCGCGCAGCGACGACAAGCGGAAGGGATTCCCATCGACACGGGGCAGCTCGAGTTCCGGCACGCTCGCGGACGCAAGCGCGCGGCCACCCGACTCCGGTCCGAGTGCCCACAGCCCGTTCTCCGCGTCATGCACGAGCGCGCTCGAGATCCGCTCCGCGAAGACACGGACATCCACGCGCGCGTTTCCCGCTGCGAGGGGGACGCAGCGCTCGCCGCGGCAGAGCCCCTCGGGTCTCATCGTCCAGCCCGTGAGACGCTCAAAGATGGCCGGGTCTACAGAGAGCGATTCGAAAACGGCGGTAGCCATGCGCGGAGGCTTAGGCTATCGCGTTCGTGATCGTGACCCCGAGTGCGACGGCGTAGCGTGGCACGAAAGCTCGAGATCCTTCTGGACGGCGGCAGATTCTTCGAAGCACCGCGTTGGCACGACGGTCGTTGGTACGTGAGCGACTTCCATCGTCATGTGGTCCAGACCGTGGATGAACACGGCTCGGCTGAGGTCATCCTCGAGGTGCCGGAACAGCCGTCGGGTCTGGGATGGCTTCCCGACGGATCGCTTCTCGTCGTCTCGATGAAAGACCACCGCCTCATCCGGCGCTGGCCCGATGGACGCGTGACGCAGCACGCCGACGTGTCGCGCTTCTGTGGCGGTTTCCTCAATGACATGGCCGTCGACCGGTCCGGCCGCGCCTACGTCGGGAACTTCGGTTTCGCGCTGGATCGCAAGTCGCGACCGACGCCGACCGTGTTGGTCCGAGTCGACCTCGATGGCTCGTCATCTGTCGTCGCCGATGATCTGCTCTTCCCAAATGGCACGGTCATCAGCCCAGAGACTCGAACACTCATCGTCGGTGAGACGTTCAGGAGTCGCTACACCGCGTTCACCATCGCGACGGATGGCTCATTGACCGATCGCAGGGTCTGGGCCGATCTCGCGTCCCCCGTTGACCCGCCGGCCCTCCGTCCAGATGGGTGTGCCCTCGATGCCGAGGGCCACATCTGGTCGGCGGATGCGGGGTCGGGTCGTTGCTACCGCATCGCTCCAGATGGCACGATCGTCGATCGCATCGACCCGCCCGCCGGCCTGCGCTTCTTCGCGTGCATGCTCGGTGGCTCCGACGGCCGCACGCTGCTGGGCTGCGCCGCCCGCGGGTACTACGAGGCGATCGAGTCCGAGAGCCGCGACGCGGTGGTCACCATGACGAAAGTCGACGTGCCGCACAGCGGACTGCCGTAGGAGCCGCTGAAGCGCAGGCCATTCGTCGGCCACTCATCGCTGGTGCTACGGTAGCGAGCGGGCGGTTGAGGTTGAGCATCGGGATCCCGACCGAGCGCCCCTGGTTGAAGCAGTACGACCCCGGCGTGCCGCACACGCTCGACTACCCCGCCGTTCCTCTCCAACAGTTCCTCACCGACACCGCCGCGCGTCATCCGCGGTCGCTCGCGACGATCTTCGGCGGGGTCGTCGGGCATCGACTGATCGAAGGCTCGCTGACCTACGCCGAGCTCGACCGGCTCGCGGACCGCTTCGCCGCGGGCCTTCAGTCCCTCGGCGTCCGCAAGGTCGACCGCGTCGCGCTCCTTCTGCCCAACTGCCCGCAGTTCGTCATCGCCTTCTACGGCGCGTTGCGCGCAGGGGCGGTCGTGGTCCCGTGCAACCCCCTGTACACCGCGCCCGAGCTGCGCCGGCAGCTCGCTGACTCGGGGACCGAGACGCTCATCGCGCTCTCGCGGCTCCACGCCGTCGCGCGCGCGGCGTGCGATGGGACAAAGGTCCGGACCCTGATCCTCACGAACATCAAGGAGTACTTCCCGCCGGTCCTCCGTGCGCTGTTCACGCTCGCGCGCGAGCGCCGCGAGGGCCATCGCACGCGGATCGACCGGGCCGCCGGCGAGCACTCATTCCCAGACCTGCTGAACGACGGCCCCGCCCTTCGACCGGTGGAGGTCCGCCCCGAGGACACCGCGATCCTCCAGTACACCGGTGGCACGACCGGCGTGCCGAAGGGCGCCGTCCTGTCGCATCACGCGCTCGTCGCGAACGTACGGCAGTCGCGTTCGTGGAACCCGACGCTCGTGGAGGGACTCGAGCGCGGGGTGGACGTCATGCCGCTCTTCCACGTGTACGGCCTCACCGTGATCATGGGCGTCTCGATCGCGACCGGCAGCGCGATGGTGCTCATCCCGCGCTTCGATCTCGAGCACGTACTGCTCGCGATCCACAGACACCGGCCGCGTTCGTTCGCCGGCGCCCCGCGGATCTACGTCGCCGCCGCGAGCGCGCCCGACCTCGCTCGCTACGATCTTCGCTCGGTTGAGGTCTTCCAATCGGGGTCCGCGCCGCTCCCGGTGGAGGTGCAGACGAAGTTCGAGCAGCTGGCCGGCGGTGGTCGGGTGCTCGAAGGCTACGGACTTACGGAGGCGGCCCCGGTCACCCATACGACGCCGCGACGGGGCCTGCGCAAGCTCGGCTCGATTGGCGTCCCCATTCCCGACGTCGACGCGAAGATCGTGGACCTCGAGACCGGAACGCGCGATCTGCCCGTCGGCGAGACCGGCGAGCTCGTGGTGCGCGGTCCGAACTTGATGGACGGTTACTACCAGCGACCCGAGGAGACCGCGCTCGCGCTCCGCGATGGATGGCTCTACACCGGAGACGTCGCGCGCATGGACGAGGACGGCTACTTCTACATCGTCGACCGCAAGAAGGAGCTGATCATCGTCTCGGGATACAACGTCTATCCGCGCGAGGTCGAGGAGGTGCTCTACGCGCACCCCGCGGTGCTCGAGGCCGCCGCGATCGGCGTCCCGGATCAAGAGCGCGGCGAGGTCGTGAAGGCGTTCGTCGTCCTGCGCCCGGGCGCTTCCGCGAGGACGGAGGAGCTGCGGACACACTGTGCCTCGTCACTCGCGCGCTTCAAGATCCCCGCTGAGATCGAATTCCGCTCCGACCTGCCGAAGAGCATGGTCGGCAAGGTGCTGCGACGCGCGCTCGCTGACGAGGAACGCGCGTCACGCGTCGTGAAAGAAACGGCAGGGAGGCAGGGTTGAAGATCGACGAGCTGCGACGGGTCTGCGTAATCGGGGCCGGCCTGATGGGGCGCCAGATCGCACTGAATGCGGCGCATCACGGGTTCGCCGTGCGACTCTGGGACGCGAGCGCGGAACAGCTGCGGGCGGCGGAGCGCTGGACCGACGAATACATCGCAGGACGGATCGAGAAGGGCCGCTGGACCGCGGACGAGGCCGCGGCGGCGCGGGCGCGGCTCGGCTTCGCAGCGGACCTCGCGGAGGCCGCGGCGGATGCGGACTTGGCGATCGAGGCGGTCGTCGAGGACGTGGCGGTGAAACGAAAGGTCTTCGCCGAGCTCGATCGACTATGCCCGCCACGCGCGATCCTCGCGACGAACTCCTCGACCTTCGTATCGAGCCTGGTCGCGGACGCCACCAAGCGTCCCGCGCAGGTCGCGAACCTCCACTACTTCAACCCGGCGATGGTCATGGAGGTCGTCGAGGTCGTACAGGGCCCGCACACCTCCGTCGAGACGGCCTCGCTGTTGGTCGAGTTCGCGCAGCGCGTGGGCAAGCGGCCGATCCTGATGAGGAAGGAGATCGAGGGTTTCATCGCGAACCGGCTGCTCCGTGCCCTCGGGCGCGAGGCGACCTTCCTCGTCGATGAGGGCTATGCCTCGTTCGAGGAGGTCGACCTCGCCGCGGAGAAGGCGCTCGGCCATCCGCTCGGACCGTTCCGCCTCATGGATCTCACCGGGATCGACCTCGCCTTCATGATCCGCTCGGCGATCTACGAGTCGTCGGGACGCGAGGAGGACAGACCGCCGCGCTGCATCGAGGAGCGCTACCGCGCGGGCCACTACGGCCGCAAGACCGGCCGTGGCTTCTACCGGTACGAGTGAGCGAGCCTCAGCGGTAACGCTCGAGATAGCGCGGACTCGCCACCCGCAGCTTGTCGGCGACCGTCGCCAGAAGATGCGCGAGCGTGCCCTCGGGAGTGTCGTCCGCGCGGATCCGCAGCGCGAGCTCGCGGTTGAGGTCGCTCGCCAGTCGACGCAGTTCCTCGAGATCGTCGGGGAGCGGGTCCGCGTGACCCAGTAGCCGCGCGAGCGAAACGACCTCACGTCTGACCAGCGGTGCTCCGAGCGTGAGTTCGCGCTCGAGGATGCCCAGAGCGTTCGCGGCGACGAGCGTTCGGAACCGAAGCCGTGGATCGTCGATCCCCGGAAGCACCTCTGTCTCGATGAACTCGCGCACCGCTTGGGCGAGCTCGGCGGCGTGCGGGCGATCCTGCATCAGCCGACCCGTTCCAGAAGATGGAGCAGTTCGAACTCCATCTCGGCGGCGAGCCGTCCGAGCACCGCGAGCTCGACACTCCGCTGCTGTCCCGAGAGGTGGCGGCGCGATTGGGTCAGCGCCCCGATCGCCCACTTGAGATTGCCGACGATCTCCCAGTAGCCAAGCGAGGCGAGCGTGATGTGCCGACCCGTGAGCGCGTTGTAGCGCTCGAGGTACGGCTCGACCTCGCCGATGCCGCCCAGGTGGCGCTCATCGACGCCGAAGCGCCACGCCCGTACGAGCGGCCAGGCGACGTCTTCGGCCGGGTCGCCACAGTGCCCGAACTCCCAATCGAGCACGTGGCCGAGGCCCATCGCGGTGACCGCGAGGTTGCCGACACGCAGGTCGCCGTGGAGCACGACCTTTTCGCTCTGCTCCGGTGCCTGCCGTGTCGCCCAGGAAAGACCGAGCTCGATCGCCGGGTGCGCGTCGCCGAGGCGATCGACCTCGTCCGCGAGCCGCCCGAGCACGTCGCGTGCGCCGCCGCCGCCGAGAAAGGGCACGCGCTCGGCCGGGATCGCGTGGATCTTCGCGAGCTCTTCGGCCATCTGCACCGGCAGCACGGCGCGCGCACCGGCCAGATCCGGCCGCTGGACGATCCGCCGCCCGATCGTCTCGCCCGACACGCGCTCGCTAACGAACGCGGGCCGGCCCGCGATCTCCCCGAGGTAGCCGTACGGCTTCGGGACGCGCACGCCGGCCGCATACGCGACCTCCAGCAGGCGGTGCTCGTCTTCGAGCGTCAGCGTCTCTTGATGGATGACGCCGCCGCCGGCGCGGCGCACCAAGAGCTCGCGCGTCCCGTGCGGCGAGCGGAGGTCGAGAGCCCAGGCCTCCTTCGAGGCTCCGCCGGCGAGGAGGGAAAGTCGCTCGATCGTGATGTCCGCGCCGAAGAGCGGCACGAGGCGCTCGCGCAGCTCGACCGAAAAGGCCGGGTCGGCGTCCGTCGTCAATCGAATCCGGCGACGCTCATGAGGCCGTGTGCCCACCGTCCACCGCGAGGATCTGCCCGGTGATGTAGTCGGATGCACGCGACGCGAGGTAGACGACCGTCCCCTTGAGGTCCTCGTTTCCGCCGATCCGGCCGAGCGGGATGTTGCGGGCGAGCCGGTCGCCCCAGCGCTCGACGATCGCGCTCGACATGCGGCTCGGGAACCATCCCGGAGCGATCGCGTTCACGTTGATCTTGTGTCGGCCCCATTTGACCGCGAGGTCGCGGGTGAAGTTGATGAGTCCGCCCTTGCTCGTGTTGTACGCGATCGAATCGAGCACCTCGGGCATCGCGCCGCCCAGTCCCGCGACGGAGGCGATGTTGATGATCTTGCCACCGCCCTGCGCGATCATGACGTTCCCCGCCGCCTGCGAGCACAGAAATGCGCCGGTCAGGTTCACGTCGAGCACCCGCCGCCAATCCTCCACGGCCATGGTTGCGACGGGCGCGACCCATGCGCGGCCGGCGTTGTTCACGAGGATGTCGATCCTGCCGAGCTCGGCCTTCGCGCGCTCGACCATCGCACGAACGTCGTCGGCGCTGGTGACGTCACAACGGAGTCCGAGAGCGCGGACCCCGAGCGCCGACAGCTCCGCGGCAGTCTCCGCGCATCGCTCGGCGTTGCGCGCGCAGAGCACCACGTCCGCACCCATCTCCGCCAGCGCGGTCGCCATCTGCCGTCCCAGCCCGCTGCCGCCACCGGTGACGACAGCGACCTTCCCGCTAAGGTCGAAAAGCTCTTTGGTCTGCATCCGCTCCCCTCGTTCCTTTGCCAATCACGCCGGTTGTACAGTCCGCCGGTGCTGGCCTTCGCGCCGTCCTCCGACGTGCAGCAGCGCCGCGAGCGCCTCGCGGCCTTCATGGAGGCACAGGTCTACCCCAATGAGCACGCCCTCGCAGCGGACGACGAGGCGGCCGAAGCGCTGATGCGCGAGCTCCAGGGCAAAGCGAAGGCCGCGGGTCTCTGGGCGATGTTCATCGGCCCGGACGCCGGCGGGACGGGCACGGGGTTCCTCCCCTACGTCTACCTGAACGAGGTCATCGGTCGAAGCCTCGTGGCGCCGCGCATCTTCGGCTGCCAGGCGCCGGACACCGGCAACGCCGAGATCCTTCACGAGTTCGGGACGCCCGAGCACAAGGCGCGCTGGCTGCGCCCGCTCGTCGCGGGCGAGATCCGCTCGTTCTTCGCGATGACCGAGCCTGAAGTCTCGGGGTCCGATCCGCGCGGCCTGCGTGCGCGAGCGGAGCGCACGGGCGACACATGGGTCATCAATGCGCACAAATGGTTCAGCTCGGGCGCGGAGGGCGCGGCATTCGCGATCGTGATGGCGGTCACCGATCCCGACGCACCGGCGCACGAGCGCCTCAGCCAGATCATCGTCCCCGCGGACACGCCGGGGCTTGAGATCGTGGGGGCGATCCCGACCCTCGGTCATCGCGGACGCGGCTACAACACCCACTGCGAGGTGCGGTTCACGAACGTCCGCGTGCCGATCTCGAACACACTCGGCCAAGCCGGAGACGGCTTCCGCATCGCCCAGAAGCGGCTTGGTCCCGGCCGCATCCATCACGTGATGCGATGGCTCGGGCAGATGCAGCGCGCCTTCGACCTCATGTGCGACCGCGCGCTCGCGCGCGAGGTCTTTGGAAGCGCGCTCGCCGAGAAGCAGACGGTCCAGAACTGGATCGCGGACTCCGCCGCCGAGATCCAGGCCTGCCGCCTACTGACGCTCCAGGCGGCGCACCGGCTCGACGCGGGCGACGAGGCGCGGGTCGAGGTCTCGCTCGTGAAGTTCTACGCCGCGCGCGTGCTGCACGACGTGATCGACCGCGCCATCCAGGTACACGGCGCGCTCGGACTCACCGACCAGACGCCGCTCGGCGCGATGTACCTCGTCGCACGCACCATGCGGCTGGTCGACGGGCCGGACGAGGTCCATCGCATGGTGGTAAGCCGCGACGTCCTCAAGGCGTATCGGGCCGGCCGCCGCTGGGAGTTCACGTAGCCTCGACGAGCCCGGCCGCCCCCATCCCGCCACCGACGCACATCGTGACGAGCCCATACCGCGCCTTCCGGCGACGCAACTCGTAGAGCACCGTCCCGACCAGGCGCGCGCCGCTCATCCCGTAGGGGTGACCGATCGAGATCGCGCCGCCGTTCGGATTGAGCCGCTCGGGATCGATCCCGAGCCGGTCGCGGCAGTACACCGCCTGCGAGGCGAACGCCTCGTTCAGCTCGACGACGTCGATGTCCTTTAGTGGGACCCCGACCTGCCGGAGGAGCTTCGGCACGGCGAACACCGGACCGATGCCCATCTCGTCGGGCTCGCACGCCGCGACCGTGAACCCGCGGAAGACGCCGAGCGGCCGCAGGCCGAGCGCGTTCGCGCGCTCGGCGGACATGATCAGAGCCACGGAGGCGCCGTCGGAGAGCTGACTGGCGTTCCCAGCCGTCACCGTGCCGCCCTCCTTGAACGCGGGCGGAAGCTTCGCGAGGCCCTCGACGGTGGTGTCGGGTCGATTGCACTCGTCGCGATCGACGGTGGCCTCTTTTGTCGAGGTCGCCCCCGTGACCTTGTCCGTGACCTGCATCGTCACCGTTATGGGAAGGATCTCGTCGGCGAACTTCGCCGCGCGCTGGGCCGCGGCGGTCCGCTGCTGCGAGGCGAGCGCGAATTCGTCCTGGCGATCGCGCGTGACGCCGTAACGCTCGGCGACGACCTCCGCGGTCTGGCCCATCGGCATGTAGATGTCCTTCTTATGGTCGAGGAGCCACGGGTTCTGGAGGTTCTTCCGGTTGTAGTCGTTCTGAAGCATGGTGATCGACTCCAGGCCGCCAGCGATCGCGACGTCGTAGCTCCCGCCCTCGATCATCCGCGCGACGATCGCGATCGCGTTGAGACCCGACGCGCAGAAGCGGCTCACGGTCGAGCCCGGCACCGACGACGGGAGGCCGGACATGATCGCGACGGTCCTCCCGACGTTCTGACCTTGCGGCCCTTCCGGGAAGCCCGCGCCGAGGATGACGTCGTCGACCTCGGCGGGGTCGACCGTGGGTACGCGACGCAGCAGCTCCCGAACACACTGCGCCGCGATGTCGTCGGGCCGAGCGAGGTTGAACGAGCCGCGGAACGACTTGGCGAGGCCGCTCCGCACGCTCGCGACGATCACCGCCTCACGCATCGGCGTGCCCATCGTCCTGCGGCGTCCAGCGCGGTTCGCGTTTCCCGAGGAACGCGGCGATGCCCTCGCGCGCGTCCGGATGCGCGAGCAGACGCGCGAACGCGGCGGTCTCGGTCCGCAGCCCGTCGCGGAGTGGAACGCCACTCGTCTCACGCAGAAGCGCCTTGATCACCGCGAGGGAATGCGGCGACTGCGCCCCGAGCGTGCGCGCGATCGCCGCGGCCGTGTCGAAAACCTCGGCGGGTCCGACCGCCTCCTCGACCAGTCCCCACTCCGCGGCGCGGCGTCCGGAGATGGGCTCGCCGCTGAAGATCATGAGCCGCGCACGCCCGGGTCCGACGACTCGCGGCAGTCGCTGTGTGCCGCCGCCCCCGGGCAGGATGCCGATGCGGATCTCGGGCAGGCCGATGCGCGCGTCCTCGGCCGCGATCCGGATGTCGCACGCAAGCGCGATCTCCAGCGCGCCACCCATGCAGAAGCCGTGGATCGCGACGATGAGCGGCTTCGGGAAGGCTTCGACGCGGTCGGCGAGGCGCTGGATACCCTCCCCGCGCGTATCCGCGTTCGGCTCGAGGAGCGCCGGGAACTCCGTGATGTCGGCCCCGGCACTGAGGCCGCGCGGACCCGCGCCGCGGAGCAGGGCGACACGCGTCGCCGGGTCGGTCGCGAGCGTATCCAGCGCCGACTCGAGCGCGAGGACGACCGCCCGGCTCATGGCGTTCACCGGCGGGCGATCGATCGTGATCGTCGTCACGCCGCCCGACCGCTCGAGGTGAACGAGCTCAGGAGGCAGGTGAGGGCTCCCGCGCGGTCGCGAAGCGCTCGCGGAGCGCCGTCTTGCGGAACTTGCCCGCCGCGGTCTTTGGGATCTCGGTCACGAACTCGAACGCGTCGGGCAGCCACCACTTCGCGAAGCTGGGTGCGAGGAACGCACGGAGCTCATCCGCGGTCGCCGTGCACCCGGGCTTGAACACCACGCACGCGAGGGGACGCTCCTGCCAGCGGGCATGCGGGACCGCGATGACCGCGGCCTCCGCGACCGCGGGGTGGCCCATGAGCGCGTTCTCGATCGCGACCGAGCTGATCCACTCGCCGCCGGATTTGATGAGGTCCTTTGAGCGATCCTGGATCTCGACGTAGCCCCGCGGATCGATGGTGACGATGTCGCCGGTGCGGAACCAGCCGTCCGTCGTGAAACGGTCCGCCGACTCAGGGCTCTTGTAGTACGCGCGAGCGACCCAGGGACCGCGCACTTCGAGCTCACCCATCGACTTCCCGTCCCAGCCCACCTCGTCCCCCGCGTCGTTCCGGGCGCGGATCTCGATCAGCGGCACCGGGTACCCCTGCTTTGCGCGATAGCCGAAGCGCGTCTCCACATCCGCGTCCTCGAGATCGCTCATCAGGCTGGACACAACACCGAGCGGCGTCGTCTCGGTCATGCCCCAGGCGTGGAGGACGCGCAGGCCGTGTCGCTCTTCGAAGCCGCGAATCATCGACTTCGGCGCGGCCGAGCCGCCGACCACGAGGAGGCGGAGCCGCGACAGGTCGTAGTCCTTCGGTCGCTCGTCGAGCCTGCGCAGGAGCCCGAGCCAGATCGTCGGGACGCCCGCGGTGTACGTGACGTGCTCTCCGACGAACAACTCGCAGAGGCTCTCCGCATCGAGGTGCGGCCCAGGGTGGACCTGCGTCGCTCCGATCATCGTGCAGGTAAACGGCAGGCCCCAGGCGTTGACGTGGAACATGGGCACGACGGGCAGGACGACGTCGGACTCCAGCACGCCAACCGCGCCGGACGCCTGTCCGAGACTGTGCAGGACCAGCGCGCGGTGCGAATACACGACGCCCTTCGGTCGGCCGGTCGTCCCGGACGTGTAGCACATCGCGGCGGCCTCGCGCTCGTCGAGCTCTGGATATGCGAACGCGTTGGCGTCCGCGCTCGCGAGGAGCGCCTCGAAGCCGATCGTGCCCGCGGGCGCCTTTGCGCCGTGCTCGATCACGACGATGTGCTCGATCCGCACGTCGGCGCGGAACTTCTCGAGCACCGGCAGCAGCGAATCGTCGACGATCAGAACGCGGTCTTCTGCGTCGTTCACGATGTAGGCGAGGTCACTCGGATGCAGGCGCGGATTGATCGTGTGGAGGACCATGCCCGCGAGCGGCACTCCGAAGTACGCCTCGACGTGCTCGTACTGGTTCCAGCACAGAGTCGCGACGCGGTCACCACGTCGCAGGCCGAGCTGCCGGAGCGCGACTGCGAGCTTCTTCGCGCGGGGTACGAAGTCCGCGTACGTGTACCGGTGGATGGTCTTGTCAGGCCTGCGGGTAATGATCGCCTTGTGCCCAAAGAGTGTCTCCGCCCGTCGGAGGATGAACGCGAGCGTCAGCGGGTATTCCATCATCAGTCCGTCCACGTCGACGCCACCCCCCTCGTTCCGTGATCAGCCACCGAGAAGGACCTGTGCGATGTCGGCGCGGTGGGCCGCGCCGGAGCGGTCGAACGACTCGATCCAGAGCGCCCGCTTGTAGTAGCGATGGAGCGGATGGTCCCAGGTGAAGCCCATGCCGCCATGCACCTGGATCGCGCGCTCGCATGCCGCGACCGCGCCCTCCGCGGCATACGTCTTCGCCGCGCTCGCGGCGAGCTCGGCCTGCCCGTCATCCTCGGCGATGCACCACGCCGCCCAGTACGCGAGCGAGCGCGCTAGCTCCGTCTCCACATAGGTGTCAGCGAGCTTGTGCGAGACCGCCTGGTACGCGCCGATCGGGCGGCCGAACTGCTCGCGGCTTTTCGCGTGCTCGACACCGATCGCGAGCGCTTGGCTGGCGACGCCGACCGCCTCGAGGGCGAGCGCCGTGAGCGCGCGCCGGCGGGTGCCCGCGATGATCTTCGCGGCGGCGGGCGGTGCCGCGAGGAGCCGGGCGTCGTCGTCCTCGAAGGTGACACGGCCGAGACGACGCGTCGCGTCGACCGTGTCGAGGACGTTGACGTGCGGCCGGGCGTTGTGGCGCTCCGCGAGGTACAGCCCGATGCCGTCGGGCCCGCACGCCTGGACCACGAACGCGTCGACACTGCCCGCGTCGGCAACGAGGTCCGTCTCACCGCGCAACCGCCAGCGATCGCCCGCCCCGCGTGCTTGCACCGCCGGCCCGGACGCGAGCGTCGCGGTGAACGCGCCGGAGGCAACCTTCGCCAGGAGATCAGGAGCGCATCCGAGGGCCGGCAGCGCGAGCGCGACCGTCGAGAAGTACGGACCCGAATAGAGCGCGCGGCCAAGCTCCTCGAACACGATCGCCTCTTCGACGAAGCTCAGGCCGGCACCACCCTGCGCCTCGGGGATCGACGCGCCGGTCCATCCAAGACGTGTGAGCTCCGGCCAGGACGCGCGGTCCCAGCCATCCTCCGACGTCGCGATCTCCGCGAGGCGCCCAAGGGGGTAACGCTTCTCGAGGAACGAGCGAGCCTGCGCGCGGAGCTGGTCCTGTTCCGGCGAGAAGCTGAAGTCCATCAGCGGCTCCGGGGCAGGCCGAGGACACGCTCGGCGATGATGTTCCGCAGGATCTCCGACGTGCCGGCCTCGATGGTGTTGCCGCGGCTGCGCAGCTGCTGATAGCACCAGTACGCGGGCGCTCCGTCGCCCTCCGCCACCTGCGCCTCCTGTCCGATGATCTCGATCGCCAGCTTGGTGAGGCGCTGGTTCGCCTCGGACCACCGGAGCTTTGCCACCGACCCCTCGGGGCCGGGAACGCCGGTGCGCTCGAGGCGGGCTAGGGCGCGGTAGTTGGTGTACCGGAGGGCCTGCAGATCGATCCACTCGCGTGCGACGCGGTCGCGCACCAGCGCGTCGGTGCCTGCCCGCTCGCGGGCCAGAGCCACGAGCTTGCGGACCGCGACGTCGAGGGCGCCTGCGAGGGCGAAGCCGAAGGTGCCTCGTTCGTGCGACAGCGTCGTCATCGCTACGCGCCAGCCGCCACCGACCTCGCCGAGCAGATTCTCCTTCGGCACCGCGACGTCCGTGAAGAAGATCTCGTTGAACTCCGCCTCGCCGGTGATCTGGCGCAGCGGCCTGACCTCGACACCGGGACTCTTCATGTCGACGATGAGATACGTGAGGCCCTCGTGCTTCTCGCTCGCCGTGGTGCTTCGGCCGAGGAGGATGCACCGATCGGCGACGTGCGCGTACGACGACCACACCTTCTGACCGTTCACCACGAACCGATCGCCGACCAGATCCAAACGCGTGCGCACGGACGCGAGGTCGGAGCCTGAGCCGGGCTCGGAGAAGCCCTGGCACCAGATGTCCTCGGCCGACAGGATCTTCGCGAGGTAGCGCGTCTTCTGATCCGCCCGGCCGTGCGCGATGATCGTGGGACCGGCCATGCCGAGGCCGATCACACCCAGGTGCTGCGGCGCTTCG
>Ga0209161_10001419_pt1 | contig 19880 bp, 24 predicted proteins | sample GraSoiAngelo_155_FD_186169 | JGI IMG/M metagenome (GOLD analysis project Ga0209161, IMG submission 186169) | Grasslands soil microbial communities from the Angelo Coastal Reserve, California, USA - 14_1009_13_30cm (SPAdes) (version 2) | ecosystem: Environmental > Terrestrial > Soil > Grasslands... | reverse complement strand
GCCTTTTGAAGATTTTGGCCGTTGACGATGGTCGGAATGACGAGCAAGGCGACAACCAGAAATCGGATCATTTGTTCAGCTCCTTCAGAACCGCGTCGATGACGGGTTGGTCGCGCAGGCACAGCCGGACATTACGCAGCGGCGAGCTCCGAGCTGCCGCCACATAAGCCCTGGCGCAGATGTCGAGCGGCACGGCGAAGATGCCGCTGGAGACCGCCGGGAACGACACCGACTGCCAGCCGCGCTCCTCGGCGCAGCGCAATGCCGCGAGCAGCGCCTGCCGGAGCTTGTCTTCCTCCTTGCCCTCGCCGAAACGCGGACCGACGGCGTGGATCACGCCCTTGAACGGCAGCTTTCCCGCGGTGGTGACCACCGCGCTGCCCGTCGGGATCGGGCCGCGGCTGCGGACGATGCGATCGGACTCCTCCTGCAGCGCCGCTCCCGCGGCGCGGGAGATGATCCCGGCGACGCCGCCGCCGTGCGCGAGCCGGCCGTTGGCGGCGTTGACGATGGCCTCGACCGCCTCTTCCAGCAGGTTGCCGCGGACGACCTCGAAGACCCGGCCAGGCGCTACTTCTTCCCGGAAGAGCGTTTCTTGCGTTGGGGCACCCTGCTACTCGATCTTCGCCTTTGCCCTGAGCTCCCGCACCAGCCCTTCGACCTTGCCCTGCACCAGTTGCTGCTGGATGCGCGGCCGCACCTCGGCGAGGGCCGGAAACTTCACCTGCCGCACGTCGTCGAGCTGGATGACATGGAAGCCAAAGCGCGTGCGCACCGGGGTCTCCGTGTACTTGCCTTTCTCGAGCTTCACCATGACGTCGGCGAACTGCGGGTCGAACACGCTCGGCACGTTCCAGTCGAGGTCGCCGCCGCGGTCCTTGGTGCCGTTGTCCTTCGAATTCTTGGTCGCCAGCTCGTCGAACTTGCCGCCCTTCTTCAGCTCGGCGATCATGCCCTTCGCCTGGTCCTCGGTCTCGAGCAGGATGTGGCGCGCTTTGTACTCCTTGTCGCCGGCCTGGGCCTTCGCGCGGTCGTATTCCTTCTGCACGTCGTCGTCCGTGATCGGGTGCTTGCGCACCCAGTCCCGGATATAGGCGCTCACCAGGATTTCCTGTCGCGCCAGGTCGAGCTGGGACAGCACCTCGGGGGTCTTCGCCATCCCCGCGCGCTGCGCTTCCTGCGCCACGACCTCACGGTTGACCAGCTCGTCGCGCACCATGGCGCGCGTCTGGTCGTTGTCCGCAGCGCCGCGCGCGGCCTGCTGCTGCATCATGAACTCCATCCGCGAGCGCGGCACCGCCACGCCGTTCACGGTGGCGACCGCCCCCGCCTTGGCGGCGGGCTTCGCGGCAGGCTTCGCCGCCGGCTTGGCGCCGTCCTTCGGCTCGGCCTGGGCGAAGGCAAGGGCAGGCGCCGCTAGCAGGGCGACTGCGAGCATTCGAATCTTCATCGGGTTCCTTTCAGTTCTTCGGGACTGCGCGCCGTGATGGCGAGCGCGTGAATGGGATCCTGCATCAGCTCGCCGAGGGCATGGTACACCATGCGGTGACGCGCTACGGTCGGCTGGCCGCTGAAGCGCGGCGACACGATCTGGACTCGCCAGTGCGTGCCGCCGCCGGGGCGCGCGCCGGCATGTCCGGCGTGCTGCGCGCTCTCGTCGACGAGATCGAGAGAGATCGGCTCGAGCGCCGCGAGGCGCTGCCGGATGCGCTCGGCAACGTTCATTGCTTCTCTTCGACGTACCTGGCGAGGAACAGCGCCTGCACGACGACGAAGACCAGCATCAGGCCCATCCCGCCGAACAGCTTGAAATTGACCCACAGGTCGGTGGAATAGTTGTAGGCCACGTACAGGTTCGCGGCGCCCATGAAAGCGAAGAACCCGATCCAGCTCCAGTTGAGCCGCGACCACACCGTCTCGGGCAGCTGCATCTGCTCCGACAGCATCGAGCGGATCAGATTGCGGCGGCACAGGAGCGCCGCGCCGGCGAGCACCGCGCCAATCAGCCAGTAGAGCACCGTCGGCTTCCACTTGATGAAGGTCTCGTCCTGCAGCAGCAGGGTGGCGCCGCCGAACACCGCAATGATGCCCAGGCTCGCCCACAGCATGGGCTCGACGCGGCGCTTTGCCAGCTTCAGCCAGCCGACCTGCACGAACGTCGCCGCGATCGCCACCGCGGTGGCGACGTAGATGTCCCACAGCTTGAAGGCGACGAAGAAAAGCACGACCGGGAGGAGGTCGAAAAGGAACTTCATGTGGCGCCGGATTCTACCAGCGCCTAGCGCCAGTCGCTGACCGCGCGGCGCGCGGCGCTGTTCTCCGGCCGCACCACCAGCCCGAAAGCCGATACCGAGACGGCGTAGCTGGCGTCTTGCGCGAGCGGCACGTAGGCGGCGCTGCCGTAGAGGGCGTCGGCGAAGGGCACGAAGCGGTGGTACCGCCTGAGGACGGTCCACAGGTCGAGCCCGGGCTCGGGCGAGAGCGCGTAGACGGTGCGAGGAGCACTGCGCTCCTGCGTGGTGTCGGCATAGCGCCCCGAAAGGCGGTCCAGCCGATACACGGTATCGAAGCCGGCCAGCGTCGCGAGGCCGCGCCATTTGAGCACGCGCGCGTCGATCTGCCACTCGTCGCCGCGCACTTCGAACTGGCGCGGCGTCTCCGCGGGCGGTTGCAGGGTGAGCGCGAAGTGACGCTCGCCGAGCTGGCGGATCGAGACCCTGGCGGCGAGCTGTTCGTGGGTCAGGCGCTGATACGTGCGCAGGGACGCCGCTGTCAGCCCGGCCGCAACGCCGAGCAGGACCACGAAAGCGCCGAGCAGGAGGTAGAACGCGCCGGTGGCGAGGCGCAGCCGCCGCAGGCGGCCGAGCGCGACGACCACGAGCGGCAGCGCGAGCCCGATGCCGAGCACGGCAAAGCCCAGCAGCAGGACCTGGGGATCAAGACCGGCCAGCCATTCGATCACATTGCTAATATAGCCAAAACGCATGGAGGGCAACGTGTCGCTGGTCACACTCATCGAATACGCCGACGCCAGCGCCGAGGTGAAGGCGGTGTACGACGACATCATGCGCACGCGCGGCGTCGACTGGGTCAACAATTTCTGGAAAGCGCTGGCGAACGACCCGGCGCAGCTCAGGCGCATCTGGGACAACGTCAAGCAGGTGATGGCGCCCGGAGCGCTCGACCCGCTGGTGAAGGAGATGGTTTACGTAGCGGTGAGCGCCACCAATGGCTGCGAGTACTGCACGTACTCGCACACCGCGGCCGCGCGCAAGAAAGGCATGACCGATGCAATGCTCATGGAGCTGCTGGCGGTAGCCGGCCTGGCGAACGAAACGAACCGGCTGGCCAACGGATTGCGCGTCCCGGTCGACCGGCAGTTCATTTCCTGAGCAGCTTCTTGCCGTCCGGGCTGACGTAGAAAGTCCGCCAGGTCTTTCCGTCGGCCCTCACCTCGATGGTCCAGTAGCAGCGCCCCCCGGAATGCCGCGTCTGCTCGAGCAGCAGCGCGTATTGCACTGCGGCACCGGCTTTCTGCACGGCGGCACTCCAGGCTTCGATCTCGGGCTGCATGCGGACTTTTGTCACGGCCCGCCGCAGAGGCATGTTGCCTTCGTCGGGATATTCGCAAGCCAGGGCGGGCCGCGCCGAGAAAAGACAGACCCCGATGCAAAAGAGTTTCAGGAAGATTGAAGTATTTTCTAGCTGGTGCTCTACTACGGGGACCGCCTCAGGGGGAAGCATGGGGACCAAGGACCGGAACTACCGCCGCACCGCAGCCGGCCAGAAAGCCTGGGAAAAGCAGGATCCCGACGTTCCGATTGAATACCGCCGCATCCTGGAACTGGTCGGCAACGGCACCCATTCCGCCGTGCTTCGATCCAACCTTGGCGGCCACCCCGAATCGCACGTGGACGAGTGGCTGGCGAATATGGAAGAGCTGGCTCTCATCGAGTCAGTGCCGCACGGCGAAGCCGATCTCGACTTCACCGGCACCTTCAACATCGCCGAGGTGCGCGCGCAGCTCGAAGCCATGGCGAAGGAAAAGCAGAAGCGGAAATCCTCGTCGGCCTAGGTTCTCAGGCACTGATCACGCTTTCATCGCCCGAATAGAGCCGTTCGACTAGGACGGCGCGCCGCTCGAGCACCGCACGCTGGTTCATGTAGCCCTTGTCGGTGATCTCGTTGGCGTCGATCGACGGCGGCTCGGTCATGACCATCAGGCGGACGGGGCAGGTCGAGCTGCCTCCCGAAAAGCCCCGCAACACGCTTCTAAGGCGCGAACGGACCTCCTCCGGCGGCAGATCCCTCGCGGCCGGACTGAGGAAAACGAGCGCGCCGAGCTCGTCGCGGTCGTGGCCCGTGATCACGGCATCCTGGATGAGGGGATCGGCCGAGGCAATGAGCCGCATGCGCACCGCGCCCGCGTTCACCCATGTGCCGGTGGAGAGCTTGAAGTCCTCGGCGACGCGGCCGTCGAAGACGATGCCTTTCGCCGCGTCCGCCACGTCGGCGAACTTCACGGCGTCGCCGATGCGGTAGAAGCCCTCGTCGTCGAAGGCCGCCGCGGTCAGCTCGGGGCGCTTGTAGTAGCCCGGCGTGACATTGGCGCCGCGCACGCGCACCTCGAGCTTTCCCGCCGAGGGCACCAGCTTCAGCTCGCATCCGGCCACCGGCAGGCCGATGACGCCGGCGCGCTGCATGAGGAAGTGCACCGAGCTCGCGAGCGGCGAGGTCTCGGTCGAGCCCCAGGCCGAGAGCATCGCCAGGCGGCCGCCTTTCTCGCTCTGCGCCAGCCGCTCGATGCGCTCCCAGAGGTTCTGCGGCAGCGCCGCGGCGGCGTAGAACAGCACGTCGAGCTGGCTGAAAAAGTTGCGCCTGAGCTCCGCGTCCTTCTCGAGAAAGGGCAGCAGAAGGTCGTAGCCGCGCGGCACGTTGAAGTACAGCGTCGGCGCGATTTCCTTCAGGTTGCGCGCCGTGATCTCGGCCAGCCCGGGCGCCGGCTTGCCGCCGTCGATGTACAGCGTGCCGCCGTTTCGCAGCAGCAGGTTGAAGTTGTGATTGCCGCCGAAGGTATGGTTCCACGGCAGCCAGTCGACGATCACCGGCGGGCGGTCCTCGACGAAGGGCCAGGCCTGCGCCAGCATCTGCTGGTTCGCGCACAGCATGCGGTGGGTGTTGATCACGCCCTTCGGGGACCCCGTGGAGCCCGAGGTGAACAGGATCTTTGCGACGGATTCCGGCTTTACCTTCGCAAATTCCCTTTCCATCGTCGAGCCCGGGTTGGTCTCCAGGAGCTCGGCGACGGAAGTGGGCTTGGCGCCGACTGCCGCCAGAGCTGCCGTGTACTTTTCTACATCAGAAACGAATGTCAGCCCGGGCTGCACCAGCTCGAAGATGGACTTGAGCTTGCCGAAGTCCCCGGACATCAGCGAGTACGCCGGGGAGATCGGCGCTACCGGCACGCCCACGTGCATCGCGCCCAGCGCGAGCAGGGCGTGATCGATGCTGTTGTCCGAGAGGATCGCTACCGGCCGCTCCTGGTTCAGCCCGAGGTTGAGGAGCGCCTGCCCGATCCTGCGCACCGCGCCGTAGCTCTCCCGGTAGCTGATCCTGCGCCAGCCGTCGCCCGAGCGCTCGGCGAGGAAAACCCTTTCCGGCGAATGATCCGACCAATGCACCAGCCATTCGGTCACGCAACGCGCATAGGCGCCGAGCTTCTGGGGCGAGCGCAGCACGATGCTGCCGTCGGGCCGCTTTTCGACGTTGACCTTCGCCGGCGCGAATCTCAGGCTCGACTGGAGCATTACTTCGGCAACAACTCGACGACCTTCTCGCAGGCGGCGATGCTGCGCAGGTGCGAATCGCGCATTTGGGTGAGGACGTCGCGCGCCGCGGGCCTCAGCCTGGGCAGGGATTCCTCGAAGCGCTGCACTGCCCAGCGCAATCCCTGTATCAGGAACTCGACCCGCTGGCGGTTGCCTTTCACCGCGACCGCCTTGTCGTAGAACTCGCCCGTGGCATGGCTGTAGTCCTGGCCCGCGCGCTTCAGCAGCTCGCCGATGAGCACGCAGTTGTGGGCCTCGTCGGCCTGGATGCGGCGCAAGACCTTCCATTCTTCCGAATTTCTCGAATACGAATCCATGAAGACGACGAGCGCTTTCGCGCCGGCGCGCTCGGCCTCCAGCATGCGGTTCAGGAAGTCGGCCTCAATGAAGCTTGACGTACTCGTACTCCAGCGGAAGGTTGTTGATGCCGCGCTCGGGCGGAGCGATCCAGCCGGCCATCGTGCCGGGCTCGATCACCTTCTGCATCAGCGAGTGCACGAACGCCCTGTCGGCTTCGCTCGGGATCCAGCCCGGCATGCTTTTCTCGTATAAAGCCTTATCGATCGGACCCCCCTGGGGATTCACCGGCTGCCCCGCCCAGGCGCCGATCGAGCGCCGGAAGCGCGACGACGGCAGGCTCAGGCGGAAATCGCGTGCCGCGCGCTCGATCATGCGGTTCCAGCGCTTCAGGCCGATCTCGCAGTCCTTGAGATAGGACTCGCGCATCACTTCGTTCAGCGCATTCAGCATCGGAACGTCGGAGGCGCCCTGCGGCGTGACCAGGTTGAGCGTCTGCTCCCGCAATACATGATCTTCGTACTGGCCCTCGTCCGGACGTCCCTTGAGGCCGCTGGCGAAATTGGCCGCCGAGTTGGACGAGATCTCCGAGCCGAACAGGTCGAGCGAGGACGAGCACCAGAAGTTGAGATATTTCTGCAGCAGCGGCAGGTCCACCGCGCCGGCGGCGCGGACCCGATCCGGGTCGTCGCTGCCGAGCTCCTTCATCACCTCCAGCGTGCGCTTGACCACGCGGCTGATTCCCGTCTCGCCGACGAACATGTGGTGCGCTTCCTCGGTCAGCATGAAGCGGCAGGTGCGCGACAGCGGGTCGAAGGCGCTTTCGGCGAGGCTCTTCAGCTGGTACTTGCCGTCGCGGTCGGTGAAGTAGGTGAAGCAGTAAAGCGACAGCCAGTCCGAGATCGGCTCGTTGAAGGTGGTCAGGATGCGCGGCTTGTCGGCGTCGCCCGAATGGCGCGCCAGCAGCTCCTCGGCCTCTTCGCGGCCGTCGCGGCCGAAGTAGGCGTGCAGCAGGTACACCATCGCCCAGAGGTGGCGGCCTTCCTCGACGTTGATCTGGAACAGGTTGCGCAGGTCGTAGAGCGAAGGGCAGGTATGGCCGAGCCGGCGCTGCTGCTCTACCGACGCCGGCTCGGTGTCGCCCTGGGTGACGATCAGGCGGCGCAATGTCGAGCGGTACTCGCCCGGCACCTGCTGCCAGGCCGGCTGGCCCATGGCGTCGCCGAAGCCGATTTTGCGCTCGGCGACCGGGTCGGCGAGAAAGATGCCCCAGCGGTAATCCGGCATCCGAATCGCGCCGTAGTGCGCCCAGCCCTGCGCGTCGACCGAAACCGCGGTGCGCAGATAGACGTTCGCGCCCTCGAAATCGTTCGGCCCCATCTCGTGCCACCACTGCAGGAATTGCGGCTGCCAGTGCTCGAGCGCGCGCTGCAGCGTGCGGTCGCCGACGAGGTTGACGTTGTTCGGGATCTTTTCCGCGTAATCGATCGCGCTCATACCCGCTCCCAGTTGAATTTCGCTTTCGAGCCGGTGCCGTAGACCTTGAGCGCGCCCTGCTCGCCGACCGCATTGGGCCGCTGGAAGATCCAGTTCTGCCACGCGGTGAGCCGGCCGAAGACGCGAGTGGACATCGTTTCCGGGCCGGCGAAGCGCAGGCAGGCTTCCATCCCGGTCAGCGCGTCGGGGCTCAGGCTCGCGCGCTCCTCGAGCGCGATGCGAACTTCGTCCTCCCAGTCGATCTCATCCGGCGTCGAGGTGACCAGGCCGAGCTTTCCGGCACGCCCGGAATCCAGCATCTCGTTTCGCGGAACAGACGGCACCTCGCCGCAGAAATGCGTCTCGATGCGGGACAAGCCGTTGGCCATCGGGTAAGTGCCGAAGTTGAGCGGCGACAGCGCAATTTTCGGCCCGCCTTCTGCGTCGAGCATGTAGCTGCGGTCGGCGGCGAGCGCGATCTCCAGAAGCGTGCCGGCGAAGCAGGAGCCCGGCTCGATGAGCGCGAACATCGAGCGCGACGAGACGTCGAGGCGGGACAGCGTGCGCCGCAGGTAGCCGATCACCTCGCGGACAAACCAGTCGTTCTTGTGCTTTTCAAGCAAAGCATCAAGTTTGAGAACTTGCTGGGGGTTGCCTTTGGTTTTCAAAGTCCACAAACCTAGGTCGCGCTGATTGTGCCGCAGGTCGAGGATGGCGCGATCGAGCTCGCGCGCGAGACGCAGCGGATACCAGTCGGCATTTCTCTCAAGAACGACTTGCTCGGGGCCCTTGACCGTGATTTCTGCCGTCCTTGCCGCAGGGTCCAGCTTGACCTCGACCAGCTTGCTTTCCCCAAGAGGGGTAAGCGCAACTCCGGCTCCGCCGGGGCGGTCCGACTGCCTGGCCAGCTCGAGCGCCCGGTGCTTCACCAAGTCGGCGAACTGCTGCGGCTTGAAGACGTGATCGACGAGCTTCCATTCCCTGGCGCGCTCGGCGCGCACGCCCTCCGCGGTGGTGCAGAACACGTCGGCGAGGTCGCGTCGCACCTTTCTCTTATCGACCAGCCTGGTCAATCCTCCCGTGCCGGGCAGTACGCCCAGAAGGGGAACCTCGGGCAGGCTGACGGTCGAGGAGCGGTCGTCGATCATCGCGATCTCGTCGCAGGCGAGCGCGAGCTCGTAGCCGCCGCCCGCGGTGGCGCCGTTGAGCGCGGCGAGGAACTTGAGGCCGGAATGCGCGCTCGAGTCCTCGATGCCGTTGCGCGTCTCGTTGGTGAACTTGCAGAAGTTCACCTTCCACGCATGGCTGCTGGTGCCGAGCATGTAGATGTTCGCCCCGGAGCAGAAGATGCGGCTCTTGCCGCTCGTGATCACCACCGCCTTCACTTCGGGATGCTCGAAGCGGATGCGGTTGAGCGCATCGTGCAGCTCGATGTCGACGCCGAGGTCGTAGCTGTTGAGCTTGAGCCTGTACCCGGGCACCAGGGGCTTGTCCTCGGCCACGTCGAGGCTGAGGGTCGCCACCGGCCCCTCGAGGGAGAGCTTCCAGTGGCTGTAGCGCCCGGGATGGGTTTCGAAGCTGATCATTGGACGGCTTTTCTGATTTCGGCCAGGCTTTGGCGCGGGGATTTGCCGGAGGTATCTAGCGTAACGTCGGCGCGCCCGTACAGGCGCTCGCGGTCGGCGAGCAGCCTGCGGATCTCGTCGAGCGCCGCCGAGCGGCCCTTGAAGGGGCGCATGTCGCCCTGGGCGATGACGCGCGCCATGTGCTCTTCGGGGGAGGCCTTCAGCCACACGCACAGGCAGCGATCGAGCAGCAGCTTGTAGGTATCCGGATCGGTGACCAGGCTGCCGCCCGCGGCGATGACCGCCCGCTCGTTCTGGTGCAGCACGCGCTGCAGGGCGCGGCGTTCGAAGCGCCGGAAAGCGTCCTGGCCGTACATCGCGAACACCTCGCCTAGCTTGGCGCCGGCTTCCTTCTCGACTTCGCGGTCGAGCTCGACGAACGGCAGGCCCAGGCCGTGCGCGAGCTTCTGCCCGAGCGTCGACTTGCCTGCGCCGCGCAGGCCGATGAGCGCGATGCGCCCGCTGCGCGCGGCGCTCTCTTCGTCGCGCACCAGGTGCTCGACCGCGACGCCCATGGCGCGCGCGACCTTGCGCAGCAGCAGCACCGAGATGTTGCCGCGGCCCGACTCGAGCTGGGCGAGATAGCGCTCGGACACGCCGCAGGCAAGCGACAGCGCTTTTCGCGTCATGCCGTGCTCGGCGCGCCAGGCGCGCACGCGCTCGCCGAGCCGGGAGAGGTAGGCGTGCTCCTGCTGCGGAGCGGTGAGGGGGGCGTTCATGAACTATAGTGCTTGACGCGGATTTTATGATGCAATATAGTGACTGTCAATGAAGATCAGCATCCTGGTCGGCACCATGACCGGCACGGCGCAGCTGTGCGCGCAGGAAATGGAGCTGGCGCTCGACGACGGCGACAACCGGGTCGAGACGCTCCTCATGGACCAGCTCGACAGCTCGGTGTTCTCGCGCGAAGGCGTGTTTCTGATCTGTACCTCGACCTACGGCCAGGGCGACGTCCCGGACAACGCGAAGGCGCTGTACGACGATCTGCGCGCCAGGCGCCCGAACCTGTCCGGCGTGCGCTACGGCGTCTTCGGCCTGGGCGACCGGACCTATGCCGAGACCTTCAATTTCGGCGGCAAGCGCTTCGACGACATCCTGACCGAGCTTGGCGCCACGCGCATCGGCGAGCGGCACAGGCACGACGCCTCGAGCGGCGTGCTGCCCGAGGAGACCGCGCTCGAATGGTGCCAGCAATGGCTAGGGTTGGTCGCCGAAGCTACTTCTTCAAGCCGATAAGCAGCATCAGGCGCGACAGCGCAACGTCCTCTTTCGCAATCAGCTCGCTGAACGTATCGGCCGGCAGGAACGCCGGGCGCACTCCCAGGTTTTCGCTTGCTTTTTGAAACTCTCCCGACTCGACCGTAGTCCGAATTGCGGCTTCCAGCACGCTGATCACTGGGTGCGGCGTCCCATGCGGCACGGCGATGCCGCGCCAGGCCTCGACCGAGACGTCGAATCCCTGCTCCCTGGCGGTCGGAACCCCGGGCAGGGCAGGATCGCGGTTCGGGATCAGCGCGGCGAGCAGCCGCACCTGCCCCTGCTTGACCGGACCCGAGAGCGCGGCGGGCAGCTGTACCAGCGCATCGACGTGGCCGCCGATCAGGCTGGGCACGACCTGCGCGGCGCCAAACGGCACTTCATTCACTTCGGCACCTGCCGCGTAAGACAGGGCCGCGAGCGAAATATGCGTGTGGCTGCCGATCCCCGAGTGACCCACGCTGACGATTTTGGGCTTTGCTCTTGCCTCGACGATGAGGTCATTCAGGGATTTCCATCTCGAGTCGGCGCGTACTGCAATCACGGGCGATTCGACCAGCACGCGCGCCACCGCGTCGAACGCCTGGTAGTCGAACGGCAGCAAGCCGGAGTGATGGGTGGTCGAGATCGAGTTGGAATTCCACACCAGCGAATAGCCGTCGGCCTTCTGGCTCGCCACGTGCCTGTAGCCGATAGCCCCGCCGGCGCCCTGGCGGTTGACGACCAGCACGCGCTGGCCGAGGGCCCTCGACATGCCGTCGGCGAGCATGCGCGCAGTGACATCCGCCGAGGTGCCCGCCGGGAAGAGGACGGTTATTTCCAGCGGCCCCTTTTTTGGAAACTCCTGTGCGTGCAGCGTGAGGGAGAGCAGGCCAAGCAAAAACAGAAAGGCCTTCACGCAAGGATCTCCTTGACCTCCAGCCCGCGCCCTTCTTTCGCCGAGCGTATTCCGGCGAGGAGCACCGCCAGCGATGCCGTGCCGCGCTCGCCGTCCATCTCCGGCTCCGCGTCGCCTCGGACGGCGGCAGCGAACTCCTCGAGCTCCTCGACTATGGGGTCGTTCTTCTGGCAGTTCACCGGTTCTGCTTTCGCTGCCCCTCGCTTGAGGAAACGCAATCCTTGATGAAAATCGTAATACGCGCTCGCTTCCTTGCCGTAGAGGTTCAGCAGGTAGTACTCGGAGGCCGAGGCGTAGCTCGCGTTGAGCGTCGAGAGCGCGCCGTTCTCGTGCTCGAGGACCAGGCTCGCGACGTCCGGGTTGTCGCCGGGGAGAACAAGGCGCACGAACCGGCCGCTCACCGCCTTCACCGGCCCGAGGAGATACTCGAGCACGTCGGTGTAGTGGATGCCGATCTGCAGCATCACGCCACCCGGCATGCCTTCGGCGGTGTAGCGCCACGAGCTCAGATCGATCTTGCCGAGGCGGTCGCGGCTGATGTTCGCCTCCGCGTTCACCAGCTTTCCGAAACGCCCTTCCTCAATTTCCCGCCTCACCCACCTGAAATGCGATTCGCGCCGACGCTGATAGCCTAGCGCCAGCACCACCTTCGCCCGGCGGCACGCGTCGGTGATCGCGCGCGCATCGGCAATCGTATTGGCGATCGGCTTGTCGAGGAACACGTGCTTTCCCGCCGCGGCCGCGGCGAGCGTGGTTTCGCGGTGAACCCCGTTCGGCGTGGTGTTGATGATGGCCTCGATTGAGCGGTCGTTCAGAATCGCCTCGTACGAAGCTGCCGCGCGACAGCCGTACTTCGCAGCGAACTTTTCCCGCTTCTCCACTGAACGGCTGTAGCAGGCCGCAATCGTCAGCTGCTTCGAGCGCCGGATGGCGTCGGCGAGCACGTCCGACCACCAGCCCATGCCGAGGCAGGCGACCTTCACTGCGCGGAGGCGCCGATCGATTCCACGGCTTCGCGCGCGAGGCGCTCGTCGAGCTCCCAGCTGCCGCCGGCGACGCCGACGCCGCCGATGCATTCGCCGCCGACGATGACCGGGCAGCCGCCCTCCATCGCCGTCCAGCGCTCCGGCCCGGCGGCGAGCGCGAGCCCAAGGGCGTGGGCGACATCGAGCGATTGGCCCTGGGCTCCTTTTGCACCGGTGATTCTCTTGTTTGATGCGGCGCAAACGGCCTTCGTCGTCGCCGAGTGCACGGTGTGGAAACGGCCGCCCTCCATGCGTTCGAGCAGCAGCAGATGGCCGCCCGCGTCGGCGATGGCCACCGTCACGGCAATGCCCGCTTCCTGCGCCCGCGCGATCGCCGTGGCCATCATCTTCCTCGCCCCGGCCGCCGTGAGCCGCTTGCTGTCCGCGAAGTCCATGCGCTCCTCCTTCGTTATATATTAGTGCATGCCTCTCTCGCACATCGAGCACTTCCTGGTCGCTGCGGACGATATCGACGCGACGCGCGACTGGTACGCGCGCGTGCTCGGCATGAAGCCCGGCCCGCACCCGGACTTCGGCTTCCCGGTGCACTGGATGTACCTCGGCGAGACCGACATCGTGCACATCGGGCCGAGCGCGAAAGCGGCAGGCGAGATCCAGAAGAAATACCTCGGCCGCACCTCGCGCGACGCCGGGACCGGCACCGGCGCGCTCGATCACATCGCCTTTCGGGCGACAGGGCTGCGCGCCATGCTGGAACAGCTTAAAAGGGAAAAAATCCACTTCGCGCAGCGCCGCGCCAACGGCCAGGCGCTGTTCCAGCTCTTCTTCTACGACCCCAACGGGATCAAGATCGAGCTCAACTTCGCCGCCGCCGAGGCAGAGGGCATTCAGCCGGGGCTGATGGCTTCGGAGCTGATGAAGTCATAACAGGGAGTTATTTCTGCCTGGGGTCGAGTGCATCGCGCAGGCCGTCGCCGAGCAGGTTGAACGACAGCACCAGCAGGAAGATCGACAGGCCGGGCCAGACCGCCATCCACGGCGCCTGGTCGACGTAGTTCCGCGCGGTGTTGAGCATGCTGCCCCAGCTCGGCGCCGGCGGCTGCTGCCCGAGCCCGAGGAACGACAGGCTCGCCTCGGCGATCACTGCGGCGGCGATCGCGAGCGTCGCCTGCACGATGAGCGGCGCCACGATGTTCGGAAAGATGTGGCGCAGCGCGATTCTCAGGTGAGGGTTGCCGAGCGCGCGCGCTGCCTCGACGTAGTCCTCCGACTTCGCGGCGAGTACCTGCGCCCGCGTCAAGCGGATGAACACCGGCGTCGCCGAAATGCCGATCGCGATCATGGCGTTGGTGAGGCTGGGACCGAGAAAGGCGGCGAGCGCAATGGCGAGGATCAGGAATGGGCAGGCGAGCATGGCATCGGTGATGCGCGAGATCAGCGCGTCGACCCAGCGGCCGAGGTAGCCGGCGAACATGCCGATCGGCACGCCGAGCGACAGCGAGATGGACACCGACACCACGCCGGCGAGGATCGAGGCGCGCGCGCCCCAGATAATGCGCGACAGCACGTCGCGGCCGAGCTCGTCAGCACCGAAAAGATATGCCGCGCCCGGCGCCTGCCGCACCGCGCCCCAGTTCGTCGCCAGCGGGTTGTGCGGCGCGATCCATGGCGCCAGCAGGGCGATCAGCACGAAGAACGCCACCACCGCGAGGCCAAACATCGCACCGCCGCGGCGAAGGAGGCGGCGCATTGCTATCCCCGCATCCTGGGATTGACGAGGAAATAGGCCATGTCCGCCAGCAGGTTGAGCGTGATGTACACAGTTGCGGTGAACAGCACTACGCCCTGCACCACGGAGTAGTCACGGTTGAACACCGCGTCAACGATCAGCTTGCCGAAGCCCGGAATCGAGAACACCTGCTCGGTGAGTACCGCGCCGGAGAGCAGGGTGCCGAACTCGAGCGCTCCCAGCGTGATGATCGGGATAAGCGCGTTGCGCAACGCGTGCTTGAGCACGACTACGCGCTCGTTGAGTCCCTTCGCTCGCGCTGTGCGCACGTAGTCGGAGCTCAGCACCTGGAGCATGGCGCTGCGCGTGTGGCGCATCAGCACCGCAGCGATCGCATTGCCGAGCACGAAGGCCGGCATGATCATCGCCGCCAGGTTGGCCTTGAGGTCCTCGAACGGGCTGACGTAGCCTGAGGCGGGCAGCCAGCCCAGATGCACCGCGAAAAACAGGATCAGCAGGATGCCGAGCCAGAAGTTGGGCGTCGACAGGCCCCAGAGCGCGAACGCGTTGGCGGTGTAGTCCCACGCCGTGTCCTTCTTCACCGCCGAAACCACGCCGGCGGTGATGCCGATCGCCAGCGCGATCAGCATCGCCATCGCCGCGAGCTGGATCGTCACCGGCAGCTTCTCGAGGATCAGCTCGGTCACCGGCTTCTGGATGCGCACCGAGTCGCCGAGATCGCCGTGCAGGACTCCGCTCAGCCAGTACCAGTAGCGCAGCGGCAGCGGCTCGTCGAGGTGAAACTTCGCGCGCAAATAGGCGACGGCCGCCGGATCGCGCTCCTCACCGGCAAGCGCGATCGCCGGATCCCCGGGCAGCAGCTGCTGCAGCCCGAAGATCAGGATCGAGACGAAAAACAGCGTCGGAGCGAGGGTCGCCAGCCGCTGCAGCAGGTACTTCTGCACTTCAATTCATTCTCAGGCCCTGCACGCGCACCAGCCCGTCGGGTACCGTGCGCAGGCCGGAGAGCTTCGCCGCGTGCGCCCACAGCCAGTTGCGGTGAAACAGGTACACGATCGGCCGGTCCTTCGCGAGCTCGGCCGCGATCTGCTCGTAGAATTTGGCGCGCTGCGCCGGATCGAGCGTGGTACGCGCCTTGCCGATCAGCTCGTCGACCTCCTTCTTGCAATATCCCGAAGTATTGAGCGGCGCCTTGCAGGCGTTGAAGATGTGCAGGTTGCCGTCCGGGTCGGCGCGCCCGCTCCAGGCCAGCGCGTAGGCCTCGAACTCTCCTTTGTCCGCCATGTTGAGCGAGGTGGAGAACTCGGTCGACTGGATCTTGATGTCGAAGCCCGCCTCCTTCGCCATCGCCTGCACCACCTGCGCGATGCGCTGCGCGTCGGAAGTAGTCGGCGTCATCAGCGTGAAGCTCGGGTTGGCTACGCCGGCGGCGGCGAGCAACGCTTTCGCCTTCGCCACGTCGCGTTTCGGGATCGGAACGCTCCTCGCGTAGTAGCGGTTGGCCGGTGAGACCCATTGGTTGCCGGTGACCGCCTCGCCGTCCATTGCGACCTTGACCAGCGCATCGCGATCGAGCGAGAGCTCGAACGCCTCGCGCACCCGCGCGTCGCGGCCGAGCGGAGTGCTCTGCGCACGCTCGCCGTTGCCGATGTTGATGGTGATGCCTTGGTAGCCGATCTCGACGATGCGGTCGATCTTGAAGCGGCTGTCGCCCTTGAGGCCGGCGACGTCGGAACCCGCCAGACGCTCGATGAAGTCGAGCTGCCCCGAGCGCAGGTTGGCGAGGCGCACCGTCGAGTCCACGATCGGCAGATAGACGATGCGGTCGAAATGGATCGCGCCCCTGTTCCAGTATTCCGGGAAGCGCTCGAGCACGATGCGGTCCTGCGCCACGCGCTCGACAAAGCGGAACGGGCCGGCGCACACCGGCCTGGCGCCGAACTTGTCGCCCGCGGCCTGCGCCGCTTTGGGTGACACGATCATGCCGGCGCGGTCGGTGAGCACCGCGAGCAGCGGCGCGAACGGCGCCGACAAGTTGAGCCTGACTGTGTGCACATCCACCACATCCACGCTTGCCACTGGCGCCAGGTCGCCGCGGCGGTTGGAGCCGGCCATGTTCTTGTGGCGCTCGAGGCTAAACTTCACTGCCGCGGCGTCGAGCTTCTCGCCATCGTGGAAAGTGACGCCCGGGCGGAGCTTGAGCGTGAGCGTCCGGTTCTCACCCGACCACTCGTAAGCGGTCGCCAGTTGCGGAACCACGTTCAGCTTTTCATCGAGGTCGAACAGCTTGTCGCACAGCGCGGAGAACACGATCCGGCCGACGAAGGTTCTCGCCATCGTGGGATCGAGGACATCGGGGTCCTCCGCGAGGCCGATGCGCAAGGTTTGGCTCTGTACGACACAGGAAAAAAATAAAAGGCCGAACAGAGAAAGAATTCTCATGACGATCCTCCTCCAGTGTGAAACGCTGCTTGAAGCCGCGTCAGTCTCTCATTGACCGGAGTCAAGCGTGAAGCCGAAGTGAATGGCTCGATCTCCTTCCAGAAGTGACAGGCAACGGAATGGCTGTCTGCAGCGGCGAGCGGCGGTTCCTCCTCCCGGCATCGCTCGCGGGCGTGCGGGCAGCGGGTATGGAAGCGGCAGCCCTGGGGCGGGCGGTGCGCGCTCGGCACATCGCCCTGCAGCACCAGGCGCTCGCGCTTGAGCGAGAGATCTGGCACCGGGATGGCGGAGAGCAGCGCGTGCGTGTACGGATGCCGGGGTTCGGCGAACAGCGCGCGCTTGTCGGCGAGCTCCACGATCTTGCCGAGGTACATCACCGCCACTCGCGCCGCGATGTGCTTCACCACCGCGAGGTCGTGGGCGATGAACAGGTAGGCGAGCCCGAAGCGCCGCTGCAGGTCCTGCAGCAGGTTGATGATCTGCGCCCGGATCGAGACGTCGAGCGCTGATACGGGCTCGTCGCAGACGATGAGCCTCGGCTCCACCGCCACCGCGCGCGCAATGCCGATGCGCTGGCGCTGCCCGCCGGAGAATTCGTGCGGGTAGCGGCCTGCATGCTCTGGCCCCAGGCCGACGAGGCGCAGGAGTTCAGCCACTCTTTCAGGTTGCTTCCCTTTCGCCAGACCATGCAGGGCGAGGGGTTCAGCGAGCATGTCGCGCACCGTCATGCGCGGGTTGAGCGAGCCGTACGGGTCCTGGAAAATGATCTGCATCTCGCGCCGAAGCGACCGTACCTCGCGCTCCGCGAGGCCAAAGAGGTCCCGCCCGTCGAACCAGACCTTGCCCGATGTCGGCTCGATCAGGCGCAGCAGCAAGCGGCCCGCGGTCGACTTGCCGCAGCCCGATTCGCCGACTAGGGCCAGAGTTTCCCCGGGGTAGAGCTCGAAACTGATGTCGTCGACCGCGCGAACCGCCTTGAAGTGCTTCACCAGCCGCTCGGCGCGCAGGAGCGGCTGGCTCACAAAGGTGCCCGCCAACATGCGGCGAAGTGGTCTTTTTTGATCTCTGCCAGGGGAGGTATTTCGCTTCTGCATTTCCCCTCGGCAAATGGACATCTCGGATGGAAGCGGCAGCCGGCGGGCATCGCGGCGGCATCGGGGACGAAGCCGTCGATGGCGGAGAGCCGCGCCTGTTCGCGGTCAAGGCGCGGGATCGAGCCGAAGAGCCCGACCGTGTAAGGGTGCTGCGGCTCGGAGAACAGCGCCGGCACCGCGCAGCGTTCCACGATCTTCCCCGCGTACATCACGACCACGTCGTCGGCGAGTTCGGCGATGACGCCGAGGTCGTGTGTGATTAAGAGGATGGCGGTGCCGAGCTCGGCGCGCAGCGCCCGCATCAGCTCCAAGATTTGCGCCTGGATCGTGACATCGAGCGCGGTAGTCGGCTCGTCGGCGATCAGCAGCTTCGGATTGCACGCGAGCGCCATCGCGATCATGACCCGCTGCCGCATGCCGCCGGAGAGCTGGTGTGGATAGTCGTCCGCGCGCTGCTCGGGCGAAGGGATGCGCACGCGGTGCAGCATCTCGATCGTCTGTGCGCGTGCCTCGCGGGTAGTGACGCCGCGATGGCGCAGGATGGCTTCCGCGATCTGATCGCCGACGGGGAACACCGGGTTGAGCGAGGTCATCGGCTCCTGGAAGATCATCGACAGCTTGTCGCCGCGCAGATCGCGCAGCCGCTCTGGCGGGAGCTTCAGCAGATCTTCGCCCTCGAACAATATCTCGCCTGCCGCGATGCGGCCTGGCGGCTGCGGCACCAGCCCCATGATGCTCAGCGCGGTGACGCTCTTGCCGCAGCCCGACTCGCCGACGATGCCGAGCGTGCGCCCGCGCTCGAGCCGCAGGTCGACACCGTCGACCGCGTTCACCTCGCCCCGCATTTCGCCCCTCGGTGAGGCGAACACGGTGCGCAGCCCGCGCACCTCAAGTAAGGGTACGTCCACCTGATTTGTTGAAGCGGGCAATTTCTTCTTCTATAGCCTGGCGGTCCAACACCCCCCACGGCCGCGCCTTGCTCGGCCCGCAGCGCATGAACGGGATGAAGCGCTCGTGAGCCTTGTCGTACAGGCGCCTGAGCTCTGCGAGCGGCTCGGCGTGGTCGTCAACCCTTAAGTCGATTTCTGCATAGTCCTCAGTCGAATGAATGAGCAGGGCCGCGGACTGCTTGCCGCGCTTGTCTCCGCCCGCCGCCTCGCCTGCCTCGAGCGCAGCAATGAGCTTTTCTGAAAAAGGCAGATTGCGGTTCTGCTCATAGGCGCGCGCGGTTTCGCGGATTACCCGTTCGTTGGCGAGCATGTTGCCGGCCACGGAGTAGCCGTCTCCGGCGAGCGCCCCGCACCAGTCGATGCAGCTCTTCCCGGTGTGCTGTCCGGTCCTCCCCACGCCATCTATGACGTGGAGCTGGCGCTGGTCGCGGCCCTCGTCCGGTGCGATCAGCTGCCGCACCACCTCGGCGGCGGGCACGCGTTGGCGCAACAGCTGCAAGCCCTGTTTTCCGTAGTGCGGGTTGACGAGAGCTTGGGTCGAGAGGGCGCCGACGCCGCTTTCGGCGTGCGGGCACAAGGCGCCGGCGGCGAAGAAGCGCGTCGCGATGGCGACGCCGAACGCGCCGCTCGCCGCATCGCGAGCGATGATCGACCATGTCATGGGCGGCGATCATAACCCGAAGGTTAAAATGGGCCCTCATGACGGACGTCCCGCGCGAATACAACGCGGCGGTAGACCTGGTCGGCCGCAACCTGGCCGCCGGGCGAGGCGGGAAGATCGCCTACATCGACGACGCCGGCAGCTGCACCTACGCGCAGCTCGCCGAGCGGGTTGATCGTGCCGCTAACGCGCTGCATTCACTGAATATCCACAGGGAAGAACGCATTGCGATCGCCATGCTCGACTCGGCCGACTGGGTTGCGCTGTTCCTCGGCGCGATCAAGGCCGGGATCGTGCCGGTCGCGATGAACACGCTCCTGACGCCTGCCGATTACGAATACCAGCTGCGCGACAGCGGGGCGCGGGCGCTGTTTGTCTCGGCTCCGCTGCTGAAGAGCTTCGAGCCGGTCATCAAGAACTGCCCGGACTTGAAGCATGTCGTGTCGCGGATTCCAGAGTTCCTGGAGTCGGGCAGGGGAAAGGCCGAGGCCGCTCCAACCTGCCGCGACGACATGTGCTTCTGGCTGTACTCCTCGGGCTCGACCGGGGCGCCGAAGGGCACCGTGCACCTGCATTCGCACCTCACCGCTACCGCGGAGCTCTACGCCAAGCC
>Ga0209161_10001417_pt1 | contig 19884 bp, 16 predicted proteins | sample GraSoiAngelo_155_FD_186169 | JGI IMG/M metagenome (GOLD analysis project Ga0209161, IMG submission 186169) | Grasslands soil microbial communities from the Angelo Coastal Reserve, California, USA - 14_1009_13_30cm (SPAdes) (version 2) | ecosystem: Environmental > Terrestrial > Soil > Grasslands... | reverse complement strand
CACCGGCCACATAGATGTCGAGTTCGATATTGGTCCGGCATATTACAATTTCGTGGACGTGCGTTATATCGGCGAGCCCGTCCTGCGCTCTCGTATTGTCGATGTGAATCAAAACGTCTCCTACATCAACCAAACGGTGAACGTCACCAACATCACTTACAAAAACAAAACCGTTTATAACTACGGACCTGATCTCACTGTCGTGAACCAATACTCGAGCCGCCCGATCCAAAAATTGAGGTTGGAACGACAAGCGAATGTCGATGTTACCGCGGCGGCAAAATCAGGTAGCCTAACAAAAGTGCAGGGCAACGCTTTGATCGTTGCCGCTCCAATGAAAATCAACAAGCCGGCTAAGGAAATTGCGCCGCCAACGGTGAAAACGAAAGTGGCGGATGCTAAAGTTGAAAAAGGTTGGTCGGGTGTAGATCCAAACGCCCAGGCGCAGATAAAGGAAAAAATTAAAACCGAGAACCCGAAGAACATTCCTCCACCTACAGCCGGCGGAAACGCGGCCGCGGCAGCAGGAGCGAGCGCTTCAGTTTCGCCGGGAACATCGGTGGCTCCAGGAATGGCCCCAATTGAAAAAGGCAAACACAAAGGCAAAGGGGCTGAGCAATTCCAGGCTGGCGCGACCACGACTCCGGCAGGTGCTCTAACGTCCCCAACAACGAGCCCGGCGTTTCCTGAACGAGGAAAAAAGAAAAGCAAACTGGGCGAGCAGGCTCAGCCCGGCGCGAGCTTGGCACCCACGGAGTCTCCTGGAGCTGCGGTGTCCCCATACACTCCAGAGTACGGCAAGCCGGGTAAGGGCAAACGTGGCGAAAAATTCGGTGGAACACCGCCGCCAACTGGCCCGACTGCTGGTCCTGAAGGTGTGACTGCGCCCGAGGGAAAACAGAAAGGCTTCGAACGGCAGAATGTTGGCCCAACCCCGGGTGGTGCTGCTAGCCCGGGCGAAAACTTCAATCAGCCACGCGGCAAACGTAAGCAATTCGAGCAACAGCAACCGGGAATGTCACCGGCCAGTGCAACCAGTCCCGGTGAAAGTTTCAATCAACCAGGCGGCAAGCGGAATAAACGCGTCGAGCAGCCGGGGATGTCGCCATCCGGTCAAGAAGGTGGCCCTCCAGGAGCTCAGGGCGGTCCTTATGGCGAAGGCCGTGGCAAACACAAAGCCGAAGGCATGAACGTGCCGCCGGCGGGCGGCGGACAAACGCCAGCCGGAGCCGGACAGCCAGTCGAGAAAAAACATGAGGGCAAAGGAGCAGGCGCAACGCCAACGCCCGGTCCCCAGTAATCCCCGCGCTCGAATCAAATTGAAACGAACGGCCGCGATTTACCGGGGCCGTTTCGCGTGCAAGATCGACAATCGACCGTCAAAGAAGTTCGGCAATCTGAACTGCGTTCAATGCGGCGCCTTTGAGTAATTGATCGCCTGAAACCCAAAAGGCGAGACCGTTCTCCAGCGCGCAATCCAGGCGCACTCTGCCAACTTCGCAGTTATCTTTGCCGGCGACATTCAGCGGCATCGGATAACGATTCTTCTGTGGCTCATCTACGAGCTCCAAACCCGGCGCCTTTGCTAAGACCTCGCGTGCTTGCTCCACTGAAACTTTGCTTTCGAACTCGGCGCTGACCGCGACCGAGTGGGCGCGATAGACCGGGACGCGCACGCACGTCACTGAAGCCCGAAATTCCGGCAAATGCATGATCTTGCGTCCCTCGTTTTCCATTTTCATTTCCTCTTTCGTGTAACCACTTTCCAGGAAAACATCGACGTGCGGCAAAACATTGAACGCGATCGGATACGGGTAAACCTCCGCCGGAGATTGTCGATCTTGGGCCGCCGCTTCGACCTGTTTCTTCAATTCATCGATCGCGCGCGCACCGCTGCCTGAAACGGCCTGATAACTTGCCGCGAAGACGCGTCGAACTCCAAAGGCGCGATGTAATGGGTAAATCGCCATCAACGCGACTGCGGTGGTGCAATTGGGATTGGCGATTAGTCCACGATGTTGTTTTGCATCCTGTCCGTTGATTTCCGGAATCACGAGCGGAACATCCGGATCCATTCGAAAAACGGAAGAATTATCGATCACGGTTGCGCCCGCTTCTCGCGCAACCGGCACGAACTTTCGGGAAGTTTCTCCGCCCGCGCTGAAAAATGCGATGTCGATCTGGTCGAACGAATTTTCGCGAAGTTCTTCCACGGTGATTGGCTCGTCGCGAAATTTGACTTTCCTGCCAGCGGACTTTCCGGACGCGAGCGCGCGAATTTTCGCTGTCGGAAAATGTCTCCGTTCTAGAACCCGCAACAGCTCGGCGCCAACCGAGCCGGTCGCGCCTACGACCGCGATGTGATATTCTTTTTTCACCGCGGCGAATTGTAAGGCCGCTCTTCATCGATGCAAAGCGCCCGAACAAAGATCGACATCTCCATTGGGGATCAACGCCTCACGTTGACCCGCGATGGCGAAGTCCTCCGTTCTTATCCAGTTTCCAGTTCACGTTTTGGAATCGGGACTGAGGAGGGCAGCATGAAAACGCCGCCGGGTAACTTTCGCATCGCGGAAAAAATCGGTCACGACGCCGAACCTGGAACAATCTTCAAAGCACGCGTCCCGCTTGGTCCGGACGATCCTTTACCCGAGACGGGGGATCTCATCACCTCGCGCATCCTTTGGCTCGACGGTGTGGACGAGGAGAATGCGAATACGCGTGAGCGATTCATTTATATCCACGGCACCAAACATGAAGACAAGATCGGGCTGCCCGCGAGTCACGGCTGCATCCGGATGCGTAATGACGACGTGATCGAATTATTCGAATTAGTTAATGAAACCACACAGGTGGTCATCCGCGAATAGCTTGTACGGCAAAACATCCAAAAAAGCGTTGCTTCGACGGTGTTCCACGCCTAGAAGAACCGGAACAACACAACCGAAAGGAGGCGAGATTAGATTGAAGTTCATAAAAGCGATCATGATCATGGCCGTTTTAGCCAGCGCTCTCAGCTTGGGGGCGTGCGCGCAACACAAAGAAGAAGCGGCTACCACAACAACGGCACCGAGTCACTACGGCAAGTAACCCCTTCGTCCAAGTTGTCCCAAACCGGGACGATTTCGACAAAAGGCCAGGTCGCTTTGGCGGCCTGGCCTTTTCTAAATAGACTCACCAACGTGAATTTCAGATCCGCTCTCATCTTTGCATTAACCGTTTGTTCAAGCTCTGTCTGGGCGCAGGGCGAGAAATCAATCAACGAGTTGCGGGACGCGCTGGTAGCACTCGCCCCGGGCAATGTCGATCCACACGAGGCCGAGCTGTTGTCCGTGACGGCTCACACCATGTCGCGCCGGCTCGCACGCGAATACGGCGTCCATGGAGACCCTGCGATCCACAATTTCCTGATCAACATTGGCGCGAAAAAGCGCGGCATCTGTGCCGATTACACTCGGGATATTGGCTCGCGCTTGAAAGAGCTTCATTTCAAGACCCTCGTCCTTCACTGGGGCAGTGCTTACGCGAAAGAATCGGACGAGAACAATGCTTTGGTGGTCACTGCACGGAACCAGCCTTTTCAGGACGGGATCGTGCTCGACGGCTGGCGCAGAGGCGGTCGATTATTTTGGTGCCCGGTGAAAAATGACCCCGAATACGAAGTTGGACGCCGCGGTTTACTTGGTCACTTGGGAGGATATCTGCGGACCGGAATTACAGCATGGAAAGAGGATTTTCAGGAAACTGCCTGGCTTCAGGATAATCAATCCTCCGTAGCGGAACCGAAGCGTAGGCGATAGACGCGCCGCCGCCTTCCATTTGCACAAGTTGCCAGTAAAATTGGTTCCATGGAATTAAGCGGTAAGCCGCTCTCACTTGAGCAAATCGCTGACGTCGCCTACGGGCGGGAACCGGTGCAAATCGCGGGTTCGGCACGCTCGCGCATTTTGGCATCCCGCAGAATCATCGACGACATCGTCGCGCGCGACACCGCTGTTTATGGCGTTAACACTGGATTTGGCAAACTTGCGGACGTCCGGATTCCGCGCGCGGAAATCGGCGTGCTCCAATTGAATCTCGTTCGCAGTCACGCCTGCGGCGTCGGATTACCTTTGTCCGAGTCTGAGGTGCGCGCGATGATGTTACTGCGCGCAAACGTCCTCGCGCTCGGGTTTAGTGGCATTCGACCCGAAGTGATTCAGCTGCTCTGCGAGATGCTCAACCATCGCGTCCATCCCGTTGTTCCAGAGAAGGGCTCGGTCGGGGCAAGTGGCGATCTTGCGCCGCTAGCGCATCTCGCCCTGAGTTTGATCGGTGAAGGCGAAGCATTTTTTGATGGAAAGCGAACGGACAGCGGCGAAGCGTTCAGACGCGCCAAATTAAAACCGGTGCAATTGGAAGCGAAAGAAGGTCTCGCGTTATTGAACGGCACTCAAGCGATGCATGCGGTCGGGGGATTGTCGATCTTGCGTGCGAAATGCCTGACGAACGTTGCCGATGTTGCCGGGGCGATGACGCTCGAAGGTTTGCGCGACACGCCGGCAGCGTTTGATCCGCGGCTGCATGATGCAAGACCCCATCAGGGACAAAAAACAGTCGCTGCTCATTTGAACTCGCTCTTACAGGACAGCGAAATTCGAGAATCGCACCGCCAGAACGACCCGCGTGTTCAGGATGCCTACAGCGTCCGTTGCATGCCGCAAGTGCACGGTGCCGTGCGCGATGTTCTGGCTCATTGCGAACAAATTTTGTCGGTCGAATCCGCGTCCGCGACCGATAATCCACTGGTGTTCATTGAAACCGGCGATGTTGTTTCCGGCGGAAATTTTCACGGTGCGCCACTCGCGTTTGGTTTCGATTACGCCGCAATCGCCCTGACTGATTTAATAAACATCGCCGAGCGCCGAATCGATCGTTTGGTCAATCCCGATAAAAGCGAGGGTTTGCCGGCATTCCTGGCCCGTCGGCCTGGTGTTGAATCAGGTTTCATGATCGCGCAGGTCGCGGCAGCATCATTGGCGAACGAAGCTCGCGTGCTCGCTCATCCGGCGAGTGTCGATAATGTCACGACTTCGGGCGGAAAGGAGGACCACGTTTCCATGGGGATGACGAGCGCGCTCAAATTGCGGTCGATTGTCGATCTTGCTGAGAATCTTTTCGCGATTGAGCTGCTCACGGCGGCGGAAGCGCTCGAGCATCGCCGGCCATTGCGGGCCGGCAAAGGTGTCGAGCGCGCGTTCGGACTCGTTAGGCAAGTTGCGCTGCCGCTGACAACCGACCGGCCGTTGTCCGGCGACATCGCAAAACTGGCTGAGAAGATTCGCGCAGGCGCGTTCAACGACTTATGAGCGGGAAACAGTCCGCCAGTCCGGCTCGGACCCTTCGCGCGCCGCGCGGCAGTGAGTTGAGCTGCAAAGGCTGGCACCAGGAGGCGGCCATGCGGATGTTGATGAACAATCTCGATCCCGACGTCGCCGAGAATCCGGATCAACTGATTGTTTATGGCGGCACCGGTAGGGCTGCGCGCAGTTGGGATGCATTTGACGCGATCGTTCGTTCGCTCCGCGAATTGGAAAACGATGAGTCGTTGCTGGTTCAATCCGGCAAACCGGTTGGAAAATTCCGGACACACGATGAAGCACCGCGTGTTCTAATCGCGAATTCAAATCTTGTCGGCAACTGGTCGAATTATTCTGAATTCAATCGGCTCGAGCGACTCGGCCTGACCATGTACGGCCAGATGACTGCCGGTTCGTGGATTTACATTGGAAGCCAGGGCATCGTGCAGGGAACATTTGAAACTTTCGCTGCTGCTGGAAGAAAACATTTTGGTGGTTCCCTAGAAGGAAAATTTGTTCTGACCGGCGGGCTCGGCGGAATGGGCGGCGCGCAACCCCTTGCTGCGACGATGAACGGCGCGGTTTTTCTCGGCGTCGAAGTCGATCCAGCCCGGATCGAGAAAAGATTGAACAGCGGTTATTGCGACAAGATCGCGCGCTCGCTTGATGAAGCGTTCAAGATAATTGAAACAGCGCGCAACGATCGACTTCCGCTTTCGGTCGGACTGGTTGGCAATTGCGCTGACGTTTTGCCCGAAATTGTGAAGCGCGGGGTTGTTCCCGATGTTCTCACCGATCAAACGAGCGCGCACGACGCACTCAACGGCTATGTGCCGAATGGAATGCCGTTGGAGGACGCGCTCGCGCTGCGGAGAAAGAATCCAGACGAATACATCGAGCGCTCGATGCAATCGATGGCAGTGCACGTTGAAGCCATGCTGGCGTTACAAAAGAAGGGTGCGATCACGTTCGATTACGGCAACAACATTCGCGCCCAGGCGCAGAAAGCTGGTATCAAGAACGCATTCGATATTCCCGGCTTCGTTCCTGAATACATTCGTCCGCTTTTTTGCGAAGGCCGCGGCCCCTTTCGTTGGGTCGCGTTGAGCGGCGGGCCGGAAGATATTGCGCGCACGGACAAGCTCGCGCTCGAATTATTTCCCAAAAATCAAACGCTTGCGCGCTGGATGAAACTCGCGAAAGAGAGGATCCAATTTCAAGGATTGCCCGCGCGGATTTGCTGGCTCGGTTACGGCGAGCGTGCGGAGTTCGGTGTCGCCATGAACGAGCTCGTCAAACGTGGCGAAATCAAAGCGCCGATCGTGATCGGCCGCGATCACCTCGACGCTGGTTCAGTCGCATCCCCGAATCGCGAAACCGAAGGGATGATAGATGGCAGCGACGCGATCGCCGATTGGCCGTTGCTCAACGCGCTCATCAACACGGCCGCCGGTGCGTCTTGGATTTCAATTCACAATGGCGGCGGTGTCGGCATCGGTTACTCGCAACATGCCGGAATGGTCGTGGTTGCTGATGGCAGCGAGAATTCGAAACGAAGATTGGAGCGCGTCTTGACAAGCGATCCGGGAATGGGCGTGCTTCGCCACGCCGATGCCGGTTACTCGCGCGCAATCGATTTCGCGGCGAAACACAAGATCGACATCGCGATGCAGCCCAAGCCCCGCGATTGAGCATGCAAAAGCTGATCGAATGCGTACCGAATTTCTCGGAAGGGCGGGACGAGAACATCATTACGCAAATTGGCGATGCGATTAAGTCGACTGACGGCGTTTCGCTGCTCGATGTCGATCCTGGCGCGACCACGAATCGCACCGTGGTGACTTTTGTCGGCAATCCTGAAGCCGCAGTCGAAGCGGCCTTCCGCGGAATTAAAAAAGCGGCGGAGCTGATCGATATGCGCAAACACAAAGGCGCGCATCCGCGCATGGGCGCGACCGATGTTTGCCCATTTATTCCGGTGAGTAATGTCAGTTGGGAGGAAGCGATTACCTGCGCGCAACAGCTCGGCAAGCGCGTTGGCGAAGAACTAAAGATCCCAGTATATCTCTACGAAAAAGCCGCCAAGGATAAGTCGCGGTCTAATCTCGCGGTGATTCGCGCCGGCGAGTACGAAGGTTTCTCTGAGAAGATAAGACAGCCGGAATGGAAACCTGATTTCGGGCTGGCGAAATTAAACGAGAAGGCGGGCGCGACCGCGATTGGCGCACGAGAATTTCTTGTCGCTTACAATGTCAACCTGAACACCAAATCAGTCCGACGCGCCAACTCGGTCGCGTTCGATGTTCGCGAGCAGGGTCGTTTCAAAACGGAAGATGGTACGCCTTCGGGAAAAAAGGTTCTCGACGCAAAAGGCGAGCAGGTCCGTGTTCCTGGAATGTTGAAGCACGTGAAAGCGATTGGTTGGTTCGTGAAGGAATATGGGATCGCGCAAGTTTCCATGAACCTGACTAACATCGAGGAAACGCCGTTGCACGCGGCGTTCGACGCCTGCTTCGAAGCAGCGAGCAACCGCGGTCTTCGTGTCACCGGCTCAGAAATCGTCGGCATGGTTCCAAAAAAATGTCTCATCGATGCTGGCCGCTATTTTTTGCGAAAACAAAAGTGGTCGGAAGGCGCTTCCGAGGAAGAACTGATCGAGATCGCCGTCCGCTCGATGGGACTGAGCGAACTGAAACATTTCGATCCGAAAGAAAAAGTGATTGAATTAAAGATTGAATCCGATTCGAAATCGCTTGTGAAAATGAATCTGCGCGAGTTTTGCAATGAAACATTGAGCGATTCTCCCGCGCCGGGCGGCGGATCGGTCGCGGCGTTGATGGGCGCGCTCGGGGCGTCGCTTGGGGGAATGGTGGCGAACCTCTCGGCTGGCAAACGCGGTTGGGACGATAAACTTGAGTATTTCAGCAAGTGGGCGGTGAAAGCGCAACAGCTCAAAGACGAGTTGCTGGCGCTCGTCGACGAAGACACGGCCGCTTTCAACAAAGTGATGGACGCGTTGGCGTTGCCGAAACAATCCGCGGAAGAAAAAGCGTCGCGCGCAGCCGCAGTGGAATCAGCGACGAAATACGCGGCGGAAATTCCACTGAAAGTGATGGAAACGGCGTCGAAATCGTACGAGTTGCTGGCGGGAATGGCCGAGAAGGGGAATCCGAATTCGATTTCGGATGTAGGTGTCGGAATTTGTGCGATCCGTGCGTGCATTGATGGAGCAGCGTTGAATGTTCGGATTAATCTTGCCAACCTGAAGGATGAAAAATTCAAATCCGATCTTCAGAAGAAAGTCCGTAAACTGCAGGCAGATTCAGAGTCCGCGTTCAAGAAGATCGATCAGATCGTGCAGAGCAAACTGACTTGAAGTCTCTCGCTCTTCTTCACGCGTCGCAGCTCGTCACGTTGGCAGGTCCGAAACGCCCGCGCGTCGGCAATGAATTGTCCGACCTCGGAATGATTCGCGGCGCCGGAATGCTCATTCGCGATGGCAAGATCGATATCGTCGGGCCGAGTAACGAAATCGAAAAGCAAGCCGGTGACGCGGAGATTGTCGATCTTGGCGGACGCGTTGTTTTGCCAGGATTTGTCGATGCGCACACTCATTTGGTTTTCGCTGGAAACCGTGTGGACGATTTCGAACGCCGCTCCCGTGGCGAGACGTACGAACAAATCGCTAAAGCCGGTGGCGGGATTTGGTCAACGGTCGAAAAGACGCGCGTCGCGAGCGAGGCCGATCTTTTCGCGCGGGCCAAGAAACATGCGGAATGGTTTCTGAAATGCGGAACCACAACCGTTGAAGTGAAATCGGGCTACGGCCTCACACTTGAGGATGAATTGAAAATTCTGCGCGTAATGCGCCAACTCAACGAAAAGACGGCACTCGAGGTTGTTCCAACATTTCTGGGCGCGCACGCGGTCCCACGTGACACCTCGCCAGGCGAATATATCGATCTTGTGATCAACCAGATGTTGCCACGCGTCGCGAAAGAAAAACTGGCGAAGTTTTGTGATGTCTTCTGTGAGCGCGGTTATTTCGACATCGAGCAATCACGCGAGATTCTGACGGCAGCGAAGAAGCTTGGGCTCAAACTTCGTGGCCATGTTGATCAACTGACAAATTCAGGCGGCGCGAAATTGATGGCAGAACTCGGCGCGACGACCGCGGACCATTTGGAAAAAACAGCCGACCAAGGGATCGCGGCGTTGAAATCTCGAAACGTGCAGCCGGTCCTGTTACCCGGATCGGTTTATGCACTTGGATCGACATCCTATCCGCGCGCGCGCGAAATGATCGAAGCCGGCCTCGCCGCCGTTCTCGCGACTGATTTCAATCCGGGTTCGTCACCGACACCGTCGATGCCGATGATTCTGTCGCTGGCCTGCACGCAAATGAAAATGTCAGCCGCGGAGGCGATCACCGCGGCAACAATCAATGCGGCATATTCTTTAAGTCGCGGCGATGAGATTGGGTCGCTGGAGGCGGGCAAGCTCGCAAACATCGGGGTGTTCGATTGCGAAGATTACCGGGAGCTCGCGTATTGGTTCGGTTTTCCGCAAACGCATGCGGTTTACGTTCGCGGGACAAGAATCTGCTAAACACGCCAAAGGGCGCTAAAATTTCGAATTCAGCGAATCTTTCGGGTCATTTCGCAGATAGTTTCTTGTTCGACCGGACAAAAATTAATGCGACGCTCGCAGAGCGCCGCTACAGTGAATGTTGATGAAAGTGCAGGTGGAAGAAAAGCCGGAATCGATTTCGACGCTGAAGATCGAATTGCCGGCAGATGAGGTTTCGAAGGAATGGGACACAATCGCCAACAGCTTTGCGCGGTTCGCCAAGATTCCCGGCTATCGGCCGGGCAAAGCGCCGCGGGCGGTGATCGACAAACGATTTCGCAAGGAAATTCAGGACGAAGTGACAAAGAAGCTCGTCTCGAAGAGTTATCGGGAGGCGATCGAGCAGAAAAAATTGCGGGTGGCTTCGCTGACGAATTTGGAGGACGTCCAGTTCGGCGAAGATAAATCGATGCGCTTCCAGGCGACGGTGGTGACTGCGCCGGAATTTAAATTGCCCGACTACAAAAATATTCCGGTCGAGTTACCAGACACGAAAGTGACCGAGGCGGAGATCGAAGCGACGTTGGAGCGCTTACGCGACCGAACCGCGGACTTTGTCGATGTGCAGGGGCGCGGCGCGCAGATGGAAGATTTCGTGGTAGTCGATTTTGAAGGAACGGTTGACGGTAAACCGATCAGCGAAGTCGCCCCGCAGGCGAGCAAGAATTTACACGGCGGCCAAAAATTCTGGCTGCATTTGGCGGTGGACAATTTTCTGCCGAAATTTTGCGAGCAGATCGTTGGACAAAAGCCGGATGAGACGCGCACGCTGATTGTCGATCTTCCGGCGGATTTTCTGGTTAAAGAATTGGCCGGCAAACAAGCCAGTTACTCGGTGACGCTGCGGGAGATCAAAGAAAAGGTCTTGCCGGCCGTGGACGACGCCTTCGCGAGCAAATTGCTCCCTGGAAAATCGCTGGCCGATCTTCGGCACACGATCGAACACGATCTCGAGCATGAAAAAGAACACGAGGTCGAACGGGCGAAGGAAGCGCAGATCGTGAAATATTTGCAGGAAAAGATTCAGTTCGATCTGCCGCCAAGTTTGCTTCGCAACGAGACGAAGCGGGCGCTGGCTGAATTGGTGCAGCGAAATCGCGCGCGTGGAATTCCTGACGAAATGCTGAAGGACAAGGAGAAGGAGCTAATTGAGACTGCGGCAAGCGTCGCGCATCACCGGTTGAAAACGAATTTTATTCTCGAGCGAATAGCCGAGCAGGAAAAAATCGAAGTCCGGCGGGAAGATATCGATCTTCGGATTCGACAGGAGGCGCAACACTACAACATTTCCAGCGATAAAATGCGGAAGGAGCTCGAAGAACACAATGGCCTTAACGCGCTCGCGGAGCAGATTCTGCTCGGCAAGACTCTTGATTTCCTAAAGGCGAATGTTAGCGTCCAGCCGGTTTCCCAAGAAGAAAAGAAATGAACGAACGTAGCGAAAATCTCTCGCAATCGGTGCTGGTGCCGATGGTGGTGGAGCAGACTGGCCGTGGCGAGCGCAGCTATGACATTTATTCGCGGTTGCTCAAAGACCGCATCGTTTTTATTGGAACGCCGATTGACGATCACATTGCGAATCTGGTGATCGCGCAGTTGCTCTTCTTGCAGATGGAAGATTCGAAAAAGGACATCAACATCTATATCAATTCGCCGGGCGGCAATGTGACGTCGGGGCTGGCGGTTTACGACACGATGCAATTTTTGACCTGCGACGTGACGACGTATTGCCTCGGCATGGCCGCGAGCATGGCGGCGGTTCTGCTTTGTGCGGGAACAAAAGGCAAACGATTCGCGCTGCCGAACTCCGACATCATGATCCACCAGGTCTCGGGTGGCGCGCAGGGTGCGGCCAGCGACGTCGAGCGCCAGGTCGATTATATGTTTAAGTTGAAGAAGCGCCTGATCAAAATTATTTCCCAGCACACGGGCAAACCTGAAGAACAGGTGCGGCTCGATTCGGATCGCGATTATTACATGTCAGCAGCTGAGGCGAAGACCTACGGGTTGGTAGATGAAGTAATTAAGTCTCGCAAGGAAGTGAAAGGACTCGATGGCGCCCACTCTGGTGACCAGCCAGAACGCAGCTCCGGACGGAAATCGGAGGAATAGAAGCTGCTCCCTTAACGGAAAAATATGGCGCGCGCGACCAACCTCACCATGTGCTCGTTCTGTGGCAAGAGCCACGCCGAGGTGCGCAAGCTCATTGCCGGGCCGGGCGTTTATATTTGCGATAGTTGTATCAACGTCTGCAAAAGTATTCTCGACAAGGAACTGAACGAAGACGCGCGGCGGCAATCTTCCAACATTCGCGTCCCGAAGCCGCAGGAGATTCGCCGGATGCTCGACCAGTACGTGATCGGACAGGATGTTGCCAAGAAAACGCTTTCGGTGGCCGTGCACAATCATTTCAAACGGGTCCTGCAAACATCGTCGCCGACCGATTCTTCGGCGGCGTTCCAACCCGATCCGTTTGCCGAAGTTGAAATCGAGAAGAGCAACATCCTCTTAATTGGACCGACTGGGTCCGGCAAAACGCTCCTCGCTAAAACCCTGGCTCGAATTCTCGATGTTCCATTCTGCATTGCGGACGCGACCACGCTGACAGAAGCCGGTTATGTCGGCGAAGACGTCGAGAACATTATTTTGCGCTTGTTGCAGAACGCCGATTACGACGTAAAGCGTGCGGAGATCGGGATCGTTTATATCGATGAGATCGATAAGATTGGCCGCAAGACCGACAACGTTTCAATTACGCGCGACGTTTCAGGCGAAGGCGTGCAGCAGGCGTTGCTTAAAATTCTCGAAGGCAGCACCTGCAACGTTCCGCCGCAGGGCGGCCGGAAACACCCGCACCAGGAATATATCCAGGTCAACACCGAGAAGATTTTGTTCATTTGCGGCGGCGCGTTCATCGGACTCGACAAAATCATTCAGAAACGGATCGGACAAAAAGTGATGGGCTTTGGCAGTCCGACGCTTGAAGTCGAGGAGGCGGCGCGCAAAGAAGCGATCCGGCACGTTGAGCCGGAAGATTTGCTTTCATTCGGAATGATTCCGGAATTTATCGGCCGTTTGCCAGTGGTCAGTTCACTGGATGCCTTAACTGAAGAAGAGATGGTGGCAATTCTGACTGAGACAAAGAACGCTATGATCAAGCAATACACCAAGCTCTTCTCGATGGAAGGTGTACGGCTGACGGTGACCAAAGACGCGTTGCGCGCTCTGGCCGCGCAATCGGTCACGAAGGGTACCGGTGCTCGCGCGCTTCGCTCGATGCTCGAGCGGATCATGCTCGACATCATGTATGACGTGCCGAGTCGGGAAGATATCGCTGAAGTCACGATTAATCGTGCCGTGGTCGAAGGCAAAAAGCTGCCGCTGATTCGCAAGAAGCAGGACAAAGACGCCGCCTGACGGCCTTCGGCCGCAGGTTAGAAAAGTTAGAAGCGTTACAAGGTTAAAAGGGTTAGAGCTTCCCTTGTAACGTTGTAATTTTTTAACGAATCACGTTGCCAACATGCGCGCCGTTCTTCTCAACACCGGCACCGAGCTTCTGGCGGGCGACGTGCACGACACGCATCTGGCCTTTATCGCGCGCGAGATTTTTGCGCTGGGCTTACGGATCGAGGAACGCCGAACGGTCGGTGACGGCGCGGCGATCGGTGAAAGCCTTCGGGAATTATTTTCGCGGGCGGAAATTGTCTTCGTCACAGGCGGGCTCGGTCCGACGAGCGACGACATCACTCGAGACGTCGTTGCTAAGTTGCTCGGTTTGGAATTGCGCAAGAACGCGGAACTGCTCGCGTCATTGAAAGAGCGGCTCAAAGCGCGCGGGATCAAATGGGTTTCCACCATCGCGCACCAAGCCGAGGTGCCGGACGGCGCGCAAATCCTGCCAAACGAAAACGGAAGCGCGTCGGGATTGTATTTGAAAGCCGATATCAATCCGCAGATTCGTTCGCCACACATCTTTCTTCTGCCGGGCCCGCCGCGCGAGTTGCAACCGATGTTTCGCGAATCGGGGATGTCGATCTTGCGTTCGATTGTCCCAGGTCCACCACGATTCGAGCGGCGATTTTATAAGATTGCGTGTATGGGCGAGTCGCTGATCGAAGAAGCGATCGGCAGAAAAGTTCTTTCAATTCCAGGAGTAGAGCTCGGTTATTGCGCGCGACCGGGCGAAGTCGACGTGCGGATCATCGGCGACCGCGCCGCGCTTGATCAGGCTGATCAATTTGTCCGATCGGAGCTCGGTGATTTAATTTTCACTGCGGACGACGAAACGCTCGAAGAAGTGCTGGTCAAATCGCTCATCAAGAAAAAACAGACGCTGGCAATAGCCGAGTCGTGCACGGGCGGGTTGCTCGCGAACCGGATTACGAATGTGGCCGGCGCCTCTGCGGTTTTGCTCGCGGGATATGTTTGCTATGCGAATGAAGCGAAGATCGACATCCTCGGAATCGACCCAAAACTGATCGAGGAGCATGGCGCGGTCAGCGAACAGATCGCGCGCACGATGGCAGATGGCGCCCGCAAACGCGCAAGATCGACATATGCGCTTGCGACGACCGGCATCGCCGGACCGAGCGGCGGTTCGAGCGAAAAACCGGTGGGAACAGTTTATGTCGCGCTCGCGTCCGACGGACAAACAAAAGTCAGGAAATTATTTTTTCCAAGCGACCGTGAGACATTCAAACAACTCACCGCGCAGGTGGCGTTTGAAATGTTGCGGCGAAAGTTAATTTAAAAATCACCGACATCGACCGGCGTGCCGACTTTAGCGTGGTCGTAGAATAACTTCGCGCCGTCGACTGATTCGCGAATGCAACCGTGCGATGCGGGATAGCCGGGCAAAATTCCGATGTGCATTCCGACGCCGTCTTCAGTTAGTCGAAGAAACCATTTCATCGCCGCGCCGGCGAAATGGGTGCCGCTCGGTGCGGAATCAGCTCGCGCACTGACGCCAGCCCGAACGATCCGACCGGAGTGATCAACAAAGTCGCCGTACAGACTCGAATGATGATTTGGATCTTTTTCGAGCACGCGCATATTGCCCCGCGGCGATTCGTGTCCGCGTTTGCCGGATGAAACCGGACCGTCGGCCACGATTTCCTCGCCGATCATCAGATAGGCACGTTGCTTCGGGATCGACACGACGATGCGCGTGTTATCCGGCGTCGCCTGTTTAAGCAAATTTTGATTCACCTTCATCGGCTCTTGTTTGTGAATCAGCTCGGCCGGCTTCTTCATTTTTGGCTGGAACAACTGAGCCTTCGCCAACCCGGCGAGCGCGACGACCGTCAAGATGAGAATTGTTGTTAGGCAAATTCGTTTCATGAATTTTCGCTGTAACTGTGAACGCGCTTGAGCCAGCCTGGCAACCAGCGGGCCTCGTGTCGTTCTGGCGGCGAATTTTGGACGCGCCGACGCAACATTGCAGCAGTGGAATTTGAAAATTCGCGTGCGGCCCCCGCGCCATTTTCGGTTCCGTGCATCTGTTCGAGGACTTGCAGTAATCCCCAGCCTTCGCCGTGATAGCGCTCGGTATGCAAGACGCCTTCGCCTTTGAAATTCACATAATCGACCAGTGCATAACAGCCATGTGGCGTGCTGGCAACGCGCCCAAACTGCCGCTCGACATTGGCGCGCTCTGCGGGTGCGGCTTCATCAAGCATCTTGGCCAGCGATCGTTGCAAACGCGCAACCATGAATTGCGCCTGAACATCGATCGTCCGCGATAAAAATTGTCGGAGTTCGCGCATTTGCGTCGAATTTTTGGCGCTGGAAAATTCTGCGCGCGAATTCCACGGGCAAGCGGGGGACTGATTCAACCACGCCGGAATCGCGGCGCGATGTTCTCGGGCAAAGGCGAGGAATTTTGGAAAGCTTTCTTCGAACGGACCGTTCACGCCTTGTGGGTACCAAATGAAATGACCAATTCCAAGCGAAGCGAAATTTTCTCCGGTGTTCCAAGCGGTAAGGCCGGCCACAGTGCCGTTGCTCTCGTTTTGCCAAATCTTTTTCCCGATCCGAAGCGCGTCGGCATCGGGGATACGAGCCGGTTCAGCTGCCCAATTCGCTCCGGCCGGCGCAATGAAAAGCAGACAGCTGGCCAGGATGCGGCCGGTGTGGTGTCGAGTTGACGAGCGCGGTTTCTCCACTAGCGTTGCAACTTTCTGCGCTGTTCCAGATTAAAGCGCAATCACATTCGCAATCTCATTTTTATGAAATCTATTGTCCTCAGCGCCGTTGCTTTGTCCTTCGCGATCAGCGTTTTTGCGGAAGAAAAACCGCCTCAACTGAAAGATCTGAAGGACAAAGCGAGCTACAGTCTCGGTTTGAATTTTGGTTTCAATTTCAAGCGGCAGAATATCGATCTAAACAACGACGCGTTTGCCGCCGGGTTCAAAGACGCCATGAGCAACAGGAAACCGCTCATGAGCGAGCAGGAAGTTAGGGAAACAATGATGGCATTCGAAAAAGACATTCAACAGAAACAAGCGGCGACCGCGCAAAAGAACGCGGCGGAGGCCGAAAAATTCCTTGGCGAAAACAAAACCAAGGAGGGCGTTAAAACCACCGGCAGCGGTTTACAATATAAAGTGCTGAAAGAAGGTGCCGGCGCGCAACCGAAAAGCAGCGACAGCGTGACGGTAAACTACCGCGGCACCTTGCTTGACGGCACTGAATTCGACAGTTCCTACAAACGCGGCGAGCCAGCCACGTTTCCAGTCGGAGGCGTTATCAAAGGTTGGACTGAAGCGCTACAATTGATGAAGGTCGGCTCCAAAGTTCAACTTTTCATTCCGGCAAATCTTGCCTACGGCGAGCAAGGGCGTCCAGGAATTCCTCCAAACTCGGTCCTGATTTTCGAGGTGGAGCTGATGGATGTGAAATCGCCGCAAGCCGGTGAGGCGGGCCCGGCGCCTTCGCCGAAATAATTCGCGCGCTGAGAATGCGCGGCACGGGCATCTTGCCCGTGATTGGAAATCATCGACTGGAAGCCGATGCCACTGCTTCCCATGCGACCCGCGGCGCGTCGCCCCACAAATCTTCCAAGCTGTAAAAGGCGCGCTTGTCGCAGTGGAAGATGTGGATGACGACCTCGAGATAATCGAGCACGATCCATTGGCTCGCCGGAAAGCCGTCAACGGCAGCGGCTCGAATCTTGTGATGTTCCTTTAATTTCGTCTCAATCTCGTTCGCGATCGCTTTAAGCTGTGGTTCGGAAGTTGCCGAACAGATCACGAAAAAGTCGGTGAAGCTGGAAATGCCGGCGAGATCGAGAACGACAATGTCTTCGGCCTTTTTGTTGGAGGCGAGCTCGGCGCAGGTCGTGGCTAACTGTTTCGCGGTTATGTCGCTGACTCCCGATAAAGATTTTCCCGCCGGATAATTTCCTCCACAGCCTTCGGTACGAGATAACGGATGGAGCGCCCGGACGCAACCCGGTTTCGAATGTCAGTCGCGGAGATGTCGATGTTGCGTTGAACAACGGGATAAATCTGCTGCGTAAGGTCGCTGCAACCGCGGTCGAGCACGACGAATTGCACAAGCTGTTTGAGTTCATCAACGCGGTGCCATTTGTTTAAATCGCGCACGTTGTCCGCGCCGATCAGCCAAAACAATTCCGCATTCGCTTCGAGCTCACGAATTTGCAGCGCGGTGTCGATGCTGTACGAAGGCGCCGGCCGTTTTAATTCGCAATCGTCCGCCAAAAATCCATCCTGGCCTTCGATGGCTGCTTGCAACATCGACAATCGCGCTTCAGCGCTCGCACGCGGTGGTTTCTTGAACGGCGAGAGCGCGGCCGGAACAAAGATCAATTGATCAAGCCCAAGTTCTTCGCACGCTTGGCGGCCAAGAATCAAATGGCCGTGATGAATCGGATCGAACGTGCCGCCATAGATGCCGATTTTGCTCATTCGAACCGCTTTTTCGTTCGCACCGCCGAGATCGACATCTAAGTTGCGCAAGTTATGAACGACAGTTCGCTCGGTCAACTGATACTCTGCGGCGTTCCCGGCAAAGAACTCGACGCCGCCAGCGCGGAAATATTCCGGCGCGTGCAGCCGGGCGGGTTCATTCTTTTCGGGCGCAACATCGAAAGCGCGCCGCAATTGCGCAAACTGATCGACGACTTGCGCGATTTGAGTTCGACGGAGCCGATCATCACCATTGATCAGGAGGGCGGGCGCGTGTCGCGTCTGCGATTAATCGGAAGCGAACCGCCAAACGCGCAGCAGTTGCGCGACAAAGACGATGTCGATCTTATCCGCCGGCATGGCGACATCACCGGGCGTTTGCTGCGCGTGTTCGGCTTCAATCTCGATCTTTGTCCGGTGCTCGACATTTCTTTCGATGATAACGCCGATAATTCGTTACGCGGCCGATGTTACGGTAAAACGGTCGAGCAAGTGGTCCACAACGCCGGCGCGTTCAACGACGCGATGCGCGAGCAGGGGATCGCGAGCTGCGGCAAGCATTTCCCCGGTTACACCTGCGCGAAGTCCGACGCGCATTTCGAATTGCCGAAGATCGATCGCACCCGCGAAGAGCTGAATCAGAATGAGCTCGCCGTTTTCAAAAAGTTTATCGATCGAGTGGACAGCATGATGATTTGCCATGGCTGGTATCCGTCACTCGAAGCGGAAAAAACTCCGGCGAGTTTGTCGCGCCGTGTCATCACTGATTTGCTGCGAAACGAATTCGGATTCGACGGTCTCGTCATGACCGACGATCTCGACATGGGCGCGATCTTGAATGGATATGGATTGGATCAAACAATTCAGCTCGCGATCGGCGCCGGAAACGATCTGGCCATGATTTGTCATCGGATTCCCGAAATCGAGAATGTCCGAAAGATCTTGGAAACATTGCCGCGCGAACAAACCGATCTCGCGCTTTCCAGTGTCGCGAAGTTCAAGAAAACGATGCAACCGCCGCATGAATTTTCCGAAGCCGCCTTTCGCAAGATCGATAACGAAATTTGGGAACTTCGCGTCGCGACGCTCGGCGAAGAACGCGCCAAACAACGCAGCGTCGAAGACGGCAAACGTTCGCCGGTCGAGACTTATTGACCGAATGTCAGAAGTTGAGACCTGACTCTCTTGCTTCCAAATGAACAGAACTTTGACCACTAGTTTTAAGGCGGCGCGAAGCCTTGTCATTGCTATTCTGGCTGTTAGCGCATGCGAAAATCCTACTTTCGCAGGTTCGGCGAAGGTCAACGCTGTGCTGCGAAATGAAACTCAAGACGAAATCAAAGTTCGGATCGAGTCGGCGTCCGGCTACTCTGTCTTCGGGATATCTCCGAGAAACGTATTTACTGAGTACGTAGATAGAACCGCAACGCTCACTATTACCATGCAAAGCGGTCGAATTTTAAGGAAAGCGTCTCTCATGCAACGAAGTGACGTAGGGGATCACGTCGACGGTAGTCATGACGCGGTTTATGTGCGTATAACGAATAGCAAAATCGAACTCGTTACTCCGGCCAACGCGAAGGGTTGGTGGGAAGCTGGCCTGCATCGTTAGGAGCCAAACGGCGGTCATATCTGAACATTTGACCTTTGCGTCACATCGGAGGGTCATTTCTCGAAGTTTCGTGAGCGCTGAGCCTTGACCGGTTCGGTGGCCACGCTCAAGATCGACACCGAACATGCGCGCCGAACTTACCATCCGCGGAATAATCATTGGGGTGATCATCACGCTCGTGTTCACCGCGGCCAATGTTTACTTCGGACTCAAGGCCGGGCTGACGTTTTCGACGTCAATCCCAGCGGCCGTGATCTCGATGGCGATCCTGCGCGGTTTCCGCGATGCCACCGTTCAGGAAAATAATATCGTGCAGACGGTTGCCTCGGCGGCGGGCACGCTCTCGTCGATCATTTTCGTTCTGCCGGGCTTGATA
>Ga0209161_10001412_pt1 | contig 19926 bp, 21 predicted proteins | sample GraSoiAngelo_155_FD_186169 | JGI IMG/M metagenome (GOLD analysis project Ga0209161, IMG submission 186169) | Grasslands soil microbial communities from the Angelo Coastal Reserve, California, USA - 14_1009_13_30cm (SPAdes) (version 2) | ecosystem: Environmental > Terrestrial > Soil > Grasslands... | reverse complement strand
TTGGACACGGTAGACTCATGGTAAGACTGTTGGAGAAGGTTACCAACCATGAGTGTCCACGATGTGGGCAGACGCAGCTGAACGTGTACTTTTCGGACCAGACCGACAACCGGGTCGGCGCCTGGTGTGAGTTCTGCAATCTCAAGGCGTACTATTTCGGCGAAACGCTCGTCCCAATAAATTCCTAGCCTGCTGTGTTTGCACGAGTCTATTCTGGGGGAGTGGCTCCCTCTGGAATGTTCAGAGTCATCTCTCCCTCAACCATCTTTCTCTGCAGTCGGGCGGTGAAAAGCTCCAAGTCCACCTTGAGCTCTTCAAGTCTCTTAATCGCTTCAGGTTGTAATATCGGGCTGACATTCTGGCCACCTATCCGTCCATACGCAACAGCTTCGAACGGGAATCTCTCGCCGTTGTAGATCGCGTAACCTGTTAGGAAATTGGCGACGCCACCACCCACACCGCTCGATTCACCCATCTCGTCAATGAAAATGTCCATGTCGTACTGCAACTGAGCGTCCTCAGCTTTTCGAAAAGGGTTCTGAGAATTCATCGATGATCAGCCGTAGGCCGGCATGTCTAATGGGTGCCATTGTTTCGCTCTGAGGCTCCGGACCCGTGACCACGATAGCCAACCGGTGACAATAGACGCGGCCAAGAGTACGTCTAATGTTGTCCCGCTCGCTGTGAGGCCGGTTGTAAATTGGATCCATAGCTGGGCAACAAACGCGGCGGCGACAGCAACTAGTCCCAAGGTCGCGGGCCAGAGTTTGGGTTTGCGCAAGAATACTCCAGACACTATAGCGGCTAAGGCGAGAGTTGCAAGGATGCCGAGAGCTGCGGGATTTCCTAGGCTGAATGACGCCAGTAGGCCGAGGGAGATTCCTGAGCCAATGAAAAAGATGCTTGTCAGGTTGAGAACATTATATCTCGACGGCTGGATCACGGCGGCGGATAGTGGTGGGGTGAACGAGAATGGTTTTCCGAGTGCTTGATTGGCGTTGGTTGTTCCGAGATGTTTCTTGCCGGTGATCACGTCAACTGGAGCGTTGACGAAGTTTTCCACTAGGATGATTCTGTGCTGACCTATGCCCGAGGCCGGTCCGGTTTCTATGGAATAGTCAGGTCCAACTTTGAGCTCGAGTTTCGTGTCAGGGGTGCAAGAGTGCTGGATCATGTTTCCCGGCTTTGCCTGTATCAGGGTCCAGTTGGAGCCTGTGTTTCTCGTGCAGACTAGGGCAGCCCATTTTGATCCTGGCTCGATCTTTGGGAGTCCGACTTCAGGCGCGAGATCCGTTATCCCGTAGCGTTTGTCTTCGCAGAAGGTCTGCGGGCATGCCCGGCATTTCCAGACGTCTATCGCGCCCATGACGTAGCCATTGTCGATGAGGTTGACGACTCCAAAGTAGACTACATCATGGATGTGCTGGTGTAATTCGGTTCTGTCAGGTCGGGGATTGTTCGGACCTGGCTTGCTCTCATCGACTCTGGGGATTACCGTCGTCGGCGGGTTCCCCTTCATTGCTTCATTTGAGAGCCCTTTTGAACGGTCGAACCTCAACCGCCCATCAGGAGCAATACACTCCAGAGCTTGGCGCTTTGCCAGCATGGATTTTACGGTGGCCGGCCAACCAGCTGTCCAGAATCGCGCCTGTCGGCGGTTTGGAGGGCTTTCCCCTACGCCGCCTACCGACCGGCGTTCATCCGACGACTGCATACAGTATAGTGTCCTAATGCCAAACATATAGCTCGAAGGCCTCCGAACCTAATTCCAATCGCCCATCAACAGACTAACGCGACTTTCCAACTCCAAGGCTTTTGCGATGAGTGTCTTGGTCCTTGAAAAGTCTTGGCACAACCCTGGAAGGAACATTGGTTTTTTACCGACAGAGAGAATCTTGAGCGCGAACCCGTCTTGCTGGACATCAAACTCGTGAGGGAGGACCCAGAGATGGTCAGGGAGAGTCTGCGGAAGAGGGGCATGCCTGACAAGCTGGACCAGGTGGAACTCGTATTGAAGCTCGATGCTGAGTGGAGGCATCTTCAGGCAGAAGCTGATCAGCTGAGGAAGAGTAGGAACGAGATTACGGCGGCAATCGCAGAGGCGAGAAAGAAGAAGCAGGAAACAACGACACTGATGATAGAGGCGCAAGCTGTTCCGGTGAAGATCAAGGGTCTCGAGGCGATAATCGATGAAGAAAAGGGGAAGATCGAGAATATTCTCATGAATCTTCCCAACGTTATCCACGACAGCGTGCCTTTCGGAAAAGATGAGGACGATAATGTTGAGGTAAGAAAGTGGGGTGCGATTCCGAGGTTCGACTTCAAGACGCTCGACCACATCGACTTAGGACTCAAATGCGGGCTCATCGATATCGAGAAAGCAGGTCGTGTCGCCGGAGCGCGGTTCTATTATCTGAGAGAGGATCTTGTCCGGCTTAACCATTCGCTAATTCAATACGGGCTAGATTTTGTAGCGAAAAAAGGCTTCCAGCTCTACCAGCCGCCATACTTTCTTCGGCGCGACATTATTGCCGGGGCAGTTGCGCTCACAGACTTTGAAGATGTAATCTACAAGATCGAGGGGGAAGATCTCTACTTGATCCCGACCGCTGAACACGCTCTACTGGCGCTCCACAACGATGACATTATCGATCAGCCGAACTTACCCTTGCGGTACGCCGGGGTCAGTCCGTGTTTTCGGAAGGAAGCAGGGGCACATGGCAGAGATACCAAAGGAATATTTCGTGTGCACCAGTTTGAGAAGGTTGAGATGTTCCTCTTCTCAACCCCCGAGGATTCTTGGAAGCTTCACGAGGAGTTGGTGCGGAACGTGGAAGAGTTCTTTCAGAGTTTGAAGATTCCGCATAGGGTCGTAAACGTGTGTACCGGAGATCTCGGGACTGTTGCGGCGAAAAAGTACGATTTGGAGGCATGGCTGCCTGGACAGGGAAAGTATCGTGAGATGGCGTCGTGCAGCAATTGTACGTCTTACCAAGCGGTCAGATCAAAGGTCCGGTTCAGGGAAAAGCCTAGCCTTCCTACCAAATATGCTCACACATTGAACAGTACTCTCGTTGCTACTGAACGTGCTATCGTGGCGATAATGGAAAACAATCAGACGCATGATGGAACGATCGAAATACCGCGTGTTCTGCAAAGTTACATGAATGGGCAGCAAGAGATTCCCCAACGCCGATAGCTGACTTCTTGAACGACCTTCAACCGTCTCCAGCCGGATCTTTCGACAGGTTTGCGCTATACAAATACGAGGGCGGTACCGATAAGGTAGAGGACGGCCGACGCCGCCACGCCGATTATCAGCGTTTCGAGTCCGCTTCTCCAGAATTTCCTTCCCACAATCCGTCCCCTCCAGACTCCAACTCCGAATAGAAACAACGGTGAGATGAGAGCCGCGGTAAGGATCGAAGTGTTCTTCGTGGGTAGAAGAACGAATGGTGCTAGGGGTATCAGTGCTCCTACTAGGAATGATAAGCCGATCACTCCGCCCATCTTGATCGGGTTCTCCAGTCTCGTCTCGTGCACATGCAATTCATGCATAAGAATATCTTCGAGGAACTTCTCCTTGTTCGTGGATATCTTCTCGACTATTTTTTCGGCTTCGTCTTGGCTGAGTCCCTTGGCCACGTAGAATTTTCTTAGTTCGCTCTTTTCCTCTTCAGGCTCTTGTTCTATCTCTCCGGCTTCGCGTTTGGCGTCTGCATGGTAGAGGTCGTACTCAGATCTTTGTGCTAGGAATCCGGCAAAGGACATGGAGATTGCTCCGGCGAGCATCGAAGCGATTCCCGCCAGACGGATCGTTTGAATGTCGGAGATCGCTCCGGCAAACCCGCTTAGAAATACAAGGTTTGTGAGAAGCCCGTCCGATATCCCTAGGGCGGAGCTTCCAATGTAGCCTCTGGCGCGGATGTGCTTGTGTCTCTCGGATGGTTGCGTTGTCAAACCGGCTAACTGTCGATCGCGATCCATATGGGGGTTGTTGACGCAGGCAAAGTGGGTTATTTCAGCCCTCGCCCTACACACATTCCAACAGGTTAATTGCTCCGCCAGATCATCGAAGAGAGTCGAGAGTGCGTAGTTGAGTCCGAAGAGACATTTCGCTGTCAAAGAGTTGTCGCTTTCCACCTGGCCGGCTTTTGAGAAGCTCGCTGTCATGCAAGGTGGTTGTTGGTGCATGTTCTATCAACGACCGAAGCCAGTCGGGAAGGGGTCGTCGATCGAGGAATGGAAGAAAATCAACAGGAGAGACAAAGAGACCCTAGTACAAGAGGGTCGTTCGCATGCAATACTAGTCTACGATGGAAAGACTCCGGTTGGATGGTGTCAATACGGCACGAGAGATGAGCTCCCTAGAATAGACGCGGGGCGTGGCTATCGGAAGGTTAGACCTCTAGGTGGTGCCGAAAAGATTTGGAGAATAACATGCTTCTTCGTCGACAAAGGCTACAGAGGTCAGGGTGTCTCCAAGATCGCGCTTCACGCGGCCCTCGAATCTATCCGGAAAAAAGGAGGAGGAATCGTGGAGGCCTACCCAGTCGTTTCCAAGAAAATGGCCGCTGTGCCCGAGTGGCGTTGGTTCGGCACACCGAACATGTTCAGGAGAGAACGCTTCAAATCAGTTGCTCCGCTCGGAACAAGCGGGCTCCTAATGCGAAGGACAATATTGCCAGGCTAAGCAGGATTGACGCGCAAGAACTCGCCAAATCGCGTGCCATCGGCAAGCCGACCACACATGCCCGGCTATGACATGATGTTTCGGAAGGACAAGGGGTCTCTATCGTGGACATGGGCAGTTGATCGGTTTTCCAAGGCGCACAACTATTACCTATCTACAACCCGTTCTGATGGTAGACCGCACGTCATGCCGGTGTGGGGAGTCTGGCTCGATCGTGCGTTCTACTTCAGCACAGGTCGGCGCTCACGGAAATCTAGGAATTTGTCAATCAACCCCAACTGTACAGTTTGTCCCGAAAACGCGTCGGAGGCCGTTATCTTGGAGGGCACAGCTAGAGAGATTAGGGAAAGAGCACTGCTAAATCGATTTGCGGCCGTTTACAAAAGAAAGTACGATTGGGATATGAGCGATAGCAAAGAGCCAATTTACGAGGTGCGACCCCGAGTGATTTTCGGAATTGCGGAAAATGCTTACGCAAATCCTACACGCTGGCGATTCAGTAGTTGACGTTGGCCAGGCAATTGTTTCGACTGTTGGTTTTGGCTCGGTGAGCTTGCACGAAAAAAAAGAGTGGGGCCGACAAACGATGATTCGTACTTACATTCGGCGGGCGCTTTGCCAGAGTCCGACGATGTTTCCTTCGGGGTCCTTGAAGTAGGCTGTGAAGCCCATGTCCGTGACTGCTTCTTTCTTCTTGACTGTCTTGCCGCCTAGCTTTTCGATGTTCTTGAGTGAGGCTTCGATGTCGGGGACGTCGATGGTGATTACGGTGTTCTTGACTGGTTCTTGGCGTTTGGTCATTCCGCCGTTGATGGCGCCGGGCTCTGTGGGCATTCCCTGCTGGTTTGATGGTGTGGTGCCTACCATGTGGTACTGCATTCCTGGGTACTGGTTGATCTCCCATCCGAAGGCTTTCATGTAGAAGGTCTTTGCGCGTTCGACGTTGTCGGCCGGTAGCTCGAAGTGTACTACTTTACCGGGCATACGTACCAGCTGGATTGACCGAAATTCGCCCATAATAAGCGCTCGCTATACTTTCCTTCCCTAGTATGGTCCTCTGGACGGCGCGAGATTCGAGTAGGCCCGGGGGGCTGGAACATTCACGGTTACCTGCTTCACGAGCTGATTCAGCAACTCTTTTTCAAGAGCTGTTTCAGGAAGCATTTCTCGAAAGCGGTTTCAGAAAGCTGTTCTAATAGTTGATTTAATTACTTTCAAAGCCCCGATTTCAGAACCGTTTTCACAAAGAGCGGTTCTCAAAGAGTGTTTCCACGACTTTTACAGCAGCAGTTCTTCTGAAGAAAGCGCTCCGACCAAAGGTAAATATTGACTCCTACCCCTCTCGAAAGGCTGAGTGTTAGGATTGGGGAGAAGAAGACGCCGAGTAGTTAGAATCGTCAAAAAGAAACTCCCCACAGTCTTCACCTGCCCGCGATGCGGTGAAGAAGCTGTCAGGGTAACGATTGACAAGCAGACTGGACATGCCACAGTTCTCTGTGCTCTCTGCCAGCTTAAGGACGAGTTTCCAGCCCATCCCGCCGCTCAGATGATCGACGTCTATTCCTACTTTACAGACCGGTTCTATGGTGTCAAGGATCCAAGAGCGATAATTCCTAGGGAAAGAGAGCATATGGTGGCTCCGTCCGAGCCGGAGGAGCCTTCCCTTGAGACCTCAAGTGAGGAGTCCACAGCGATCGAAGTGGTTCCCGAGACCCCCTTGGCCAAGAAGCCTACGAACCTCGATTCGGACGTTTCTCCTGCTGAGCCAGTCGAAGGAAGCCTGTCGGCGCCCGAATCCATAGAGGAAACGAGTCGACCCGCGGAGAACGCTCCGAGTGAGGAGAGCGAGCAATCTCAAGATGCTGAGGAGAAGGATGAAGAGGAAGAAGAGGGCGAGCCTTTTGCGGATATTCTGCAAGAGAACAAGGACAAGAAACGGTATAGTCCTAATCCTCTGCCACCGCAAGCTTCTGAAGAAGCCTAGTTCGAATCCGTTTTCTTTTCCTCGTAGATAGGTGTCAAGAGATTGACCACTCTATCCACCGTAGCCCTACGGTCCCTGAGAGATTGTACCAGATCTTTCTCGTAGATCTTGAAGATGTTAGTCATCGTCATCCTCGGATGGAGCGGGGTGAATGCTTCATCGGACCCTGGCGCTCGGATAATTAGACCTCTGGAAATCATCATCTGAAGCAGGTCCCGTGTTTCGCTGCTCGAGAGTGCAAGGGTTTCAGCGAGCTCATTTACCTCGACGCTGTTCCGTTCAAGCATCTCAAGGTAGGCTCGGGTTTCCATCTTCGGAAGGTTGAATTGACGTTCGAGAAGCTGAGTAATCTCGCTCTTGTTAATTGGCTGGCGTTTGAGAGAGCCCGGAACGGGCATAGGATACCCCTCAGGGTAGTACCCTATTTCACCTTGTGACTGGTGTCAAAAGCATTAATACCGGTGCTCAACGGATATTCACTACTCAGAGTGGTATATGATGGCACTGTTAGAAATCGAATTACCGGTGGAACTACAGCCACCACAGAAGCAAATAGGCCAATTCATTCGCCGAACACAGAGTATCTGCCCAGAATGCAACCGCATCCTCCCAAGCACCGTCTTCGAGCGGGAAGGCAAGGTCTTCATGACCAAGACCTGCCCAGAACACGGTGAGACAGAAGAGCTCTACTTCGGCTCATACGACATGTATCAGAAATTCGCGACCTACTGGTCTGACGGCAAAGGAACCCATGCACCGAACGTTCCGATCGAGAGCTGCGCATGCCCCGCAAACTGCGGCTTGTGCTCCAACCACCTCAGCCACACAGGCCTCGCGAACATCATTGTTACGAACCGTTGCGACTTAACCTGCTGGTATTGCTTCTTCTACGTGAAGAAAGGACTGGAAGGAGCGTACGTGTACGAGCCAACTCTCGACCAGGTCAGGGAAATGGTCCGCGCGCTCAAAGCAGAGAGACCTGTACCAGGAAACTCGCTCCAGATAACCGGGGGAGAACCGACCCTACGACCAGAGCTTCCGGAGATCGTCCGGATCATCAAGGAAGAAGGAGTAGACCACATCCAGCTCAACACAAACGGGATCAACCTCGCGCTCAACCCCAACCTAGCCCACACCCTACGTGATAACGGTCTCAGCAACCTCTACATGAGCTTCGACGGAGTCAGCCCCAAGACCAACCCGAAGAACCACTGGGAAGCACCGTACACGATCGAGAGCTGCCGAAAAGCCAACCTCGGAGTAGTACTTGTCCCGACGGTAATCAAGTCGATAAACGATCATGAGCTAGGCGGAATACTCCGCTTCGCCCAGAGAAACATCGACATCGTCCGAGCTATCAGCTACCAACCAGTCTCGCTAACAGGACGAATGAAGAAACAAGAGAGGGAAAAGTACCGAATCACCATTCCGGACTGCATCGAGAGGATCGAGGAGCAGACCAACGGTGAGATCCCGAGAGACGCATGGTTCCCAGTCCCCAGCTGCTCACCTGTAACCCACTTCGTGGAAGCGTTCACGAAGAGACCGCAGTACGAGCTGTCGATTCACTTTGCGTGCGGCGCTGGAACATACGTGTTCGAGGACAAAGACACCAAGAAGATGGTCCCGATAACATCGTTCGTCGATCTCAAAGGACTATTCGAGTACTTGGACGAGAAGACAGACGAGTTGAACTCGGGCACCAACAAGTATCTGGTCGCTGCGAAATTCATTACCAAACTGAACAGCTTCATCGAGAAGGACAAGCAACCGGCAGGACTCAACCTGAGCAAATTGCTCGTTGGAGCCTTGCTAAAGCACGACTATAGCTCGGTGGGACAGTTCCATGTTCGAAGCATGTTCCTGGGCATGATGCACTTCCAGGACAAGTACAACCAGGACGAGGAACGTCTACAGCGATGCGACATACACTACCTTACACCGGACATGAGGATCATTCCATTCTGCAGCTTCAACGTCATCCCCGAATGGTACCGTGACAGGATACAGAAGAAGTACGGTGTCAGCGTGGAGGAGTGGGAGAAGAAGAGTGGTGAGAAGCTTGAGTCACGCCTCTACCGTGGACAGCTACGACGTGGAAAGCATGCTGACGGTTGCGGCTGCAGTGCCGTACACATCGAGCCGATCACCGGCACCTAGACCGGAAAAATTATCTTCCCAGCATTTTCGCTTGGAATTAGAGGAGATACGGTAGTCTCTATCCGGTTCTTTCCCTTTCTATTTTCGCGAAAAGTACGTAGATACGGGGAGGCCCTATGCGTTCGACGCCGGTTTTTCGGGGGCTAGCAGTGTCCGTTCTAGAAAATCGCCTATAGCAGTGTACGCCTTGACCCGGTTCGGGATCTTCGCAATTCCATGTCCCTCGTCCTCGAATCTCAAGAATTCTACGTGTCTTCCAAGGCCTTTCAATCTATCCACTATCTGTTCCGCTTCCCCGATTGGGACCCTAGGATCGTTCGCTCCATGAATCACCAACAGAGGCGCTTGTATCTTGTCCACTTGGTGTATCGGGGAGATTTGCTTGAATAAATCCCGGTCCTTTTCGAGGCTACCATATTCTGCTTCTCTGAGATGTCGTCTCCATCGGGCCGTATTTTCCAGAAACGTTTCGAAGTTCGCGATCCCCACGAGGTCGACTCCTGCTGCCCATATGTCCGGGTATTCTGTCAATGCCGATAGTACCATGAAGCCGCCGTAGCTTCCCCCTACGATTCCTACCCTGTCTTGTTTTGCAAGGCCTTTTCCAATCGCCCATTTCACGAGATACTCTAGGTCCCGGACCGAGTCCAAACGCTTGTCCACATCATCTAGGTGGACGCCTTTCTTCCCGTAGCCTATGCTGCCGCGTACGTTTGGGGCGAGGACTAGGAAGCCTCGGTTGACAAGATATTGGACGATTATGTTGAACCGCGCGGTCTCTTGGCTCTCTGGGCCCCCATGGACGAAGACGACTGTTGGAAGGGGTCCGTGACCATTCGCGGGCCGGTAGGCCCAGACGGGAATGACTAGGTCGTCGAAGCTGGGAAATCTCAAACCTTCAGGTTCGACCAGGTTTGTCGGTGGAATGGCTGCGGTCGGGACAAACGTGGATTGTCTAACTGATCGATCCTCCGCATCGTATAGCCAGAGGTTCAGGTTGTTCTTTGGGCCTTGGAAGCTGAATACGAGATGATTGGAATCGGGGCTCCAATCCATTAGGTTACGGCCCGCAACTACGGGCGACTCAAAGGCACCCAGAGGGAGCCCATCCACCAGAAAATCCTGTTTCTTCTTTAGGTCGTAAATATGCAGCCTGCTCGCTCCGTCGACGTTCCGGAAGTATGCAAGCAAGTGGGTATCAGGCGAGACACTGCCTCCTATCGCGTCCCAGTCCTCTTCGATCAGGTAATCCAGGTGCCCTGTTCCAACATCGATGGTCGCGGGTTGGAGGAATTCCCGGTCTTCGTTGGTCATAACATACAGCGTACTCATGTCTTTGGCGTGCCCCGCGTAGTCAAAGCTGGCTTCACCGGAGTGCTTGGTGAGGTGGGCGGTCTCGCCTGTCTCAGGCCAAAGTAGGTAGAGATCACTATCTAGGTTGGTGTTTGCCTTTGTGAAGAGCATTCGATCTTTGTCTACCCAGTCCAAGGGATAGTTCGTAGCGTCTTTTTGGTAGACGAGATTCTTCTCTCCGCTCGCAACACTGCATGTGTATACGTCGAAGAATTTTTCATCCCTCTCGTTTGACGCATAGCACACCGACTCACCGTTGGGAGAGAACGAGCCGAAGACGCGGATCCAGTCGTCTCCAACGGTCAACTTCTTCGTAGCGAGATTTTCCATGTCCAGAGTCCATACCTGGTGCCTTTCACCACCTCCGGGGTCCATCGAAAGTCCTAGGGTTTTGCCTGTCGGCGAAAAGACGGCTGAAGAAACGCGCTCATTGAAAAGCGTCAACTGGTCTATTCGACTGGTTGCAAGGTCTAGAATCCAAGCCTGTGGGACCCCGGTGATGTCGCTGATGAACGAGACATGCTGACCATCAGGTGCGAAGCTTGGTCCATAGGCTATTCGAACACTGGAGTATCGATCGAAACCATATCTTGGATGGTTTGAGGGCATCGCTATCTTGGCTCCATACAGGCTGTTCTTATAATCGCTTCAAGGCTTCAACTGTTGATGCGGTTCTGTTAACTCTTCGTTGGGTTGAGTTAGCTTCGGGCATCGACTCCAGGGATTACCGTAGGCGTCGGGTTCCCCTTCACGGCTTCAACTGCCTCGCCTTGCGCCTCCATCAGAGGCCGGGAACGTGCGAACCTCACCCGTCCCCGCCAGGCCAGGTTGATCGCAGCTACCCTGTCCCGGTCCATTACAATTCTACATTTTCCGCACCAGAGCTTGCGTTCTAGTCGTTTGTCCGATTGGAGTCTCTCCCCGCATCTCGGACAAGTTATGCTGGTAGCTCTGGTCTCACGTCTAGACAGACGGATAACCGGAAGGCCTACCCATCTGGCCTTGTACCCTATCTGTCGCTGGGCCTCGCCGAAACTCCACCCGTTCATTCTACCACGATACTTTCTACCCTGACCGTTACCCTTCCGGTAGAGGCTGCGTATACCCTGAATGTTCTCCAGAACTATCGCCTCTCTCCGTTGGACTGCCACTGCAACGATCGTCTTTGTCTCAGTGTGGAGCAGATGTCCAACCCTAGCGGTTCTCCGCTGTCCATACTTGGACGCTAACCCTGTTCTTATCCTATCATCGTCCCGTGTAAAAGAGGAGACGATACGCACGGTGGAATTGGCTATTCTCACACACTTCGAGAGATCATAGCGGCTTGTCTCCTGGTCGTTTCCAACCGTGAGATTTCGAAGGTTACGGTCCACACCTACTGTGGAGGCGCATTCTATCATGGGAGTCTCGCGAGCGATACAGAGGCTTAACCTGTCCTGGGTGAGAGTGAAAGAACGCACCTCGACTCCTGGTTGAGAGATAAGGTCTAACGTGTGCCTGGTCAGGGGTATGTTGAGACGCTTTCCTCTCGCGACAGGAATCTCTAGTTCTCCATTCTTCATCTTGAACCCGTAGCATGATACGAGCAGCTGTCTGACAGCGTACGGGGTCCTTGTAGCGAAGCCTCTCTTCAGAGACTTCTTCCTAGCCGCTAGTATTCCTGCTGTCCTCGATATGGCGCAGAGCTTGTAGCAGTTGGGAGAATCATACTGGGCGAGCTGGTTGTAGGAGAGGAGTGAGAGCCTTTTCAGCGAAGACACGTCGTTAGCTAGACCTATCCGTATGGACTCGTTGACCATCCTCCGGAACACCTCCAGCAGTCCCAGAACCTCTCGTGATGGAGCATAGTGTTGCCAGACAGATCTGACAGCTAACAACAAACGACAACAGCCAAACCTTGCATATACATCAGAGAGGCATCCGACGATAAGTTAACAGACCTGTTGATGCCAAGGTTTTTCAGCGTGAAGGTTTGAAACTGCAATCCTCGAGCACTGGCGAAAAATTTGCAAAAATCCATTGTGAAGCAGGACGCGGGTAGTTGGGCTCGTATCGAACAGGTCACTGTCAACTGCTCACCTCAGAAGGCAAAGGTTGACGACAGTCTCGCGTTTACTGTGGGTTTCCGTCTTGACGGTGTTGTCCGTCGAAACTTCCATCAGAAGTTCTGGGAGGCAGCCTATGACCAGCATGATGGTGGACTGCGAATGGCCTTCAAGGTGGAACTGCGCAAGTCGGGAGTTCGATTGCTCCCTAAGCCGTTGAAAGAGGAGAAATTTGTCCGAAGGGCCGTGTTCTTCTGGACGCGGAACCCAGAGATTCCCCACCGTGTCTGGATGACAGTGGCGACAGAGTTCGAGACTATCCTCTACCCAAAAACTGAAGAGGAAGCCAGAGACATGATGTTCAATGTTACGCGAAGCTTCGAGCTGCCGGCAAGCGCACTTGGGAAAGGCAATCACAATCTGGGAGCCAGCGTGAGCGCCAAGTGGGGCAAGCACGTCTTTACTGAGCGGGGAGAGGCGTCAGGTAAGTCGCCTTCTCTGAAGATTCAGATTGCCTGATTTTTTTCGGGGAACTTTTCCGAAACAACAGCGTCATCTTTATGTGGCTAGATCATCGGAGACGATGAAGTAGGCGAATCGCACATTGGCAAAGTATGACGGGATCAAAGGACAAGAGATCTTGGAGATTGAAGAGGGGGAAAATGAAGTGACGATCATTCTCAGAGACAATCGCTACCTATTCGTCAAAGTCGTTGACGGAAAGCTTGCTACAACCTCGGTACCGGAGTAGGCTGTGCCAAATCAATCGCTGATCCTAGAAAATTCCTTTAGACTTTGAGGACTATCTTTCCAAAGTGCTCGCTCTTCTCCATATTCACCTGAGCCTTCGCAGCCTCCATCAGTGGAAAGACGGAGTCGACGACGGACTTGAGTCTCCCATCTTCGAAGAAGCCAAGGACTTTGAGGAGTTCTCCGCGTCCGCCCATAAAGGACCCCATAAGGGAAAACTGCTTGACGAAGACGTATCGGATGTCGATCTCGGCCTTTCCACCACTAGTGACCCCGCAGTTGACTAATCTTCCAGCGGGGGCCATCGACTTCATGCTCTTCTCCCATGTCGCCTCCCCGATATGGTCGAAGACTACGTTGACCTTTCGTCCATTTGTTACCCGTTTGACTTCGCTGGGTATGTCCTGAGTATGATGGTTGAGAACAAAATCTGCTCCAAGTTTCTGAGCTTTGTCTCTCTTAGTCTCGCTCCCAACCGTAGCAATAACTTTCGCGTTCAAGAGTTTGGCAACTTGGACAGCGGCACTTCCAACACCACTACCTGCCGCCCACACCAGAACCGTTTCCCCTGGCACCAGACGTGCCCGAGTCACCAGCATATGCCAAGCTGTCAAGAAAACGAGGGGGACTGCGGCTGCCTGTTCGAAGCTGAGTTTGTCGGGGATTGGAAGAATATTTGTTCCAGGAACAGTAACGTATTCAGCATAACCCCCCTGGGTCTCGTATCCTATGATCCTGTAAGACTCGCATAGACTGTCCCATCCGTTGCTGCAATAATCGCAGATTCCACAGCTTATTCCTGGAGCGATCAAAACTCTCTCCGCACTAGAATGTCCGATGACGAGACTTCCAACCTCAGCGATTTCTCCTGAAATGTCCGACCCAGAAATGTGCGGCAGGGGGATCCTTTCGCTCCTCGTTCCACGTCTGGCCCAAATGTCCAAGTGGTTCAGTGCACACGCTCTCACTTTGACCAGAACTTCCGTCGGACCGATCTTTGGGTTAGGTGCTTCCTCGAACTGAAGCTTCTCGGGTCCGCCGAATTCGTGGAATCTGACTGCCTTCAAAACGGTCTTACGCTATCATCAGAAAAAATGACTGTTTTAAGTTCTCATAATGGGTCGTGAACAGTCTACCCTTAACTACCCCGCTCAATCCCTAACCGAAATCTAGGTCAGCTAACCATGTCCACGGGCTCGACGGAGGTCAGTGCTGACAGGATTGCGAGCGAGCTCAAGGGTAACACGTTAAGGGTATACTGGTTCGTCATGAACGCCTCCAACCAAACAGTCGGCGTCCGGGAAGCTCAAAGAGCCTTGAACTTCTCAAGCCCCACTCTCGCCCTATACCATTTGGACAAGCTTCGAGACCTCGGCCTCGTCTCTCGAGACGCTGGAGGGTACAAGCTGATCAAAGAAGTGAAAGTTGACGTTCTCAAGCAGTTCATGAAGCTCCCGGGCCAGTTCTTCGTGCCCCGGTTCTCCCTCTATGCGGTCCTATTCACAGTCCTAACCATCTATTATGCCCTAAACCTCGTCACAGTCGATTTCTTCGCTTTCTTTGGCCTGCTATTCGGCGGGCTGGGCTCGACAATATTCTGGTTTGAAACCATCAAGACTTGGAGGCAGCGACCCTAGAATTCATCAAAATATAGAACAGGTGTTCAAAATCGTTGAGTTAATTGGCAGAGTGACCCTAACGTGGGAAGAATAGACTGATGGACCTAGCAACCAGAAAGATGGTCTACTATGGCCTGGTAGGTCTACTCATAGCAGGGTCAACAATAGCCCTCTTCCAAGCTTCACCGGCCCAGATTCTTCCCAGAGACGGAACTCTTTCGATATACTTGGCAAATATACAACCAGATATTTCAGGAAATCCAGGGATCACCCTTAGCGCGTTACCGTCTCCAATCCTCCAAACTCCCCAAAAGCTGTTCGGCAGCCTCCTTAGCCTGAATGTCACAATCGATTCAGTGACAATTCATAGCAACGGCGACTTGAATGATGCTGGTATGACTACGAATACCAAGTTCACGTTTGACGTCATGAAACCACTCGATGTGTCAGCGCTAATCTCCAACGCCAAGGTCCCAGTTGAGAATGTAACAATGGTAAGCTTGCATGTTGGCAGCGCTACAGCAGCGGTCCAAGGGCTTGTTGGACTTCAACCCGTAAAAGTTCCAAGTGACGAGCTAAAGATTCCTGTGAGCCCTGCGGTTCACATAAAGGCCCAGATGAGCTCAAGCATAGTAATTTCCGGAACTGCTCACGTCGTATTTGCAGGAGCCAGCATAATCTTAACACCCGTTCTGCATGTAGAAAAGACAACTGGACCACAATAGCAAATTCATGGTCGTTCAAAAGATTTGGTAGCGGGGGGTGGATTTTCGGGTCCCACACGGGCCCTTCGAACCACCGCTTGAGGATCGAACTCGGGCCGATCAATCTCAGGGTTATGAGCCCTGCGGGTTAAACCTGGCTACCCCACCCCGCTACGCGCTTCGGCGTAACCATTTCGGGTATTAAAGTACGAGCACGTAGCATGAATGCAATTTTCCCCTAGTCGGAGCATCACGCCAAGATACACAGACGTAACTGTCAGACACTTAGTATGAAGGACATGAGTTTCATAAGAGGGACTCGAGCATCACGGGTGACCCGCTCGTCGTCTGTGGATATCTGTAAAACTTCAGTTGCCACGCATCGTTCAGTTTCGCATTTCTCTATCCGTCTTATTATTGGTGTGTCCGGTGGACACCTGGATGCTTAGTTCCCAAAATTGGAAACTGTAAAGACAGTTGTTCAAAACCATCGACCGGAGCCCAAGCTCCTTGATCTGGCCGAACGATTCCGACAGATAGTCAATCTATCCATAACGATTGGATTGGAGAGAGGGAGAACTTCGCTCAAGTCTCTTTGTCTAGTAAGCTACCACCGACTGAAAATCTTCGAGACTCCATCCAAGTACCGTTTATGCTATCTCCAGAGCAGCAGGGATCCTCAAGAACTATCGTAATCTTTCGAAGAAACATAGCGTTGGTAGGCCCTACTGTCGCCGACCAAGTCTGATCATTTGTTATGACCTGAAGATCAAGAATAATGAACTCAATCTACCCGGGGGTTTCCATATCCCACTGAACAATTACACTTTGAATGTTCTCAAACAACCAGGCATCAGATTACGCTCCGCAACTCTCACAGTTTCAAGAGTTTGTATCTCTTTTTCGAAAGAGACATCGGAGGTGAACTGTGAGGGAATGCTTGGCATTGACAGAAACCTCAACAACATCACCGCCGCGGACTCGTTTGGCAACATCATTGTCAACGACCTGTCGAAAGTTACTGTTATCAAGTCGGCCTCACGGCGGACGATAGCCAGATTCAAGCGAAACGATAGCCGGATAAGGCGTCAGATAGCTAGTAAATACGGACGTATCCAAACGAATCGGACGCAATGGTTAGTCCATAATGCCTCTAAGGAAATTGTCGGACATGCCAAGACTAATCGTCTGAACATAGCCCTAGAGAACATCAAACACATCCGTCGCCTCTATCGCAAAGGAAGCGGTCAAGGACACTACTATCGTGCTCGATTGAACTCTTGGCCTTTCTACGAAGTTGAGCGTCAAATATCTTACAAGGCATCTTGGGAAGGATTGTCGGTTGTGCACGTGAGTCCGAGAGGAACAACGAGGAAGTGCTCGATATGCGGAGACCATCTAGCGTTCTCCAAACAGAGCAGCAGAATGCTTGGTTGTTCCTCTTGCGGTAATCTCTAGACAGAGACGTAAATGCCGCACGGAACATTTTGTCCAAAGCAGCAGGGCTGACGTTCGGCCCGAAGGGACTGTCAAGTGAAACAGTGAAGGGAACCCGACGTCTACGGTAATCCCTGGAGTCGATGTCAGTCAGCCAAGTCCAACAACTCAGTTTGAAGGCTCGAGGACTTGACGGAATCAACCTGGGTAGGCTTCTTCGGAGGGAGAATCTACTCCACCCCGCTACAAGAGCGAGGCCGCCTCTGGCGAGTTTTAGAAGGTTTGACCGAAAGAAAATCAATGCAATTATCGATTCTCTGAGTAATCAAGATGCAGTCGAAATTGAAGCTAGTGACTGCAAAGTCCGATCAATGTTGGCGTTGTCGATCTCGACGGAAGTGGGGTGGCGAATCCTATCCCTAGAGGCCGGTTTGGTCAAATGTCGATGAGCTCTAGGCGGTGGAATGTAGACTCCTAGCGCGATTTTTCGATGTTCCAGCTTTTCGACCCTTGTTGTTCTTGGAAGCCGTGCTTTGCATTTTCTACATCTGAATCCTTGACCCCTACCCATTGATTCACACCGGGTGCCGCAGTTTGAACATGAAGGGTTCTCCAGCCGAACCTTATTCACCAGACTCGTCACCTCCAGTTTCTCTACATTCAGAGTCAATTCTCCCAATGATTGAGGACGGATGCCACCTGAAACGGTAACAGAGTCTCCAGGGGATAGCTGAAGGGACGTTTCGCGAACAGGCCCAGATGCTCGGTAGGCTGCACAGTCGATCGAACCGGTCTCGTCATACACTCTGAAGATCACGTGGCCTCCGCGAACGATTCGAGGTGAATAGCTGACAGCTCCGGTGACCACCGCAGATTGGTAGGATCGAAGCGCCTTGATTCTTGTGTGGTAGCTGAGATGAGCATCTGTTCCTTGATTTGTCTTGAAGATCATGACCCTTTCGATAGGCTCATTGATCTCTAGTTGATTGAACGCTCTAGTGACGCTGGTAGGATCTTCGCCTCTAATGCCAAGAAGAACAGGATCTGGACCGTGAGGGCAAATGAGCACTCGGCCTGTTTCAGGGTCTATGTTGTTGAAAGTCAATTCGTGGAATAGTGTATCCATATGTCGAACTGAATCGTGGCTCACCCTTCTTGTCGTTCCAATATTTTCTGGCGTTCGGTATGCAATGATTTCGAATGTGTGATCGTAGTCGAGGTCAGCTCCGACACTTGCCAGTGCTCCGACGAGTCCCCGGGACCCTTTGAGCAAGTGCATTTCTGCCCGGGCACACTTTGCGATCTGCCGTGCTTCTCTGGCTGAGAGAACATCGTGTAGTGCTCTGGCGGAAAACTCACGTAGCGGATTTGATACTCCGCCTTTGAGGAATACCACGGCGGGGTCCGTCGCTCGCTGCGCAAGATCTGTAGTGCGCTCGACAGTTGCGACAGCGATTTTCTTGACTTCTTCCAGTTGTTCTTCTTCGACATTGAAATGTAGTGAGAGGGCTCCGTTTCCTCGTGTTTTCCAAGGAATGTTGGGGTTGAGCCTGACTAGCCAGGGAAAGTCGAGGGGTTTGAATTCTTGGGATACTAATTCTTGGAAAAGAAGCGCGGCCGTGTATGTGGTGCAACCAGCAAGTCTTGAATCGGTGTCATCGATTCCGATGTGAACTTCAGTTATCACTGGGGCAGAATCACCTCAAGAGGATTCTAATGATGGGTTTTGAAAGTGACTAGTTCTCGATAACGATCATCGTGAGGGTGGACTTTACCTTGTTGAGATGGCGGACCTTCCAGGTAATGATCTCTTTTAGCTTGTCCATGCTGTCGGCGGCGACCTTTGCCACAATGTCGTATACCCCGTAGACCATGTAAGCCTCTTTGACCTGCGGAACCGACTTCAGTTCCTTTACAACTTGGTCTTCGGAGCCGATCTCTGCGTTTATCAGAACGAAAGCCATAGGCATTTTTTGAACAGCCGAACTGGTGGTCTGAGCTGTTTAGTTTTAAGCTTTCGGCCGAATCGTGCGGCACTAATGCTGAGTAGTACCGGGCGTTACTAGTGTTGGTTTCAGAATTGATATGCCCAGTTCCGATGTACAGCCAAAAGATTGAAAGTCGATGAGTAGCACGACGCCGTCAAGCATAGATCTGACAGCTCTCATAGTCAGCTTGGGAGTGCTCATAATGGCGTCGCTTAGCGATCTGAAGACTCGAGAAGTTTCCAATAGATTCTGGACTATCTATGCTCCGATAGCAGCTGCCCTATTCATAGGGCGAATCGTCTTTGCCCCAGATACGGCTGCGATTCTCCTAATCTCCTCGGCCGCAACCATTGTAGTCGCGTTCCTTCTCTTCCAGTTCGGAGCGATGGGCGGAGCCGACAGCAAAGCGTTGATGTGCATTGCGCTCGCTCTCCCGGTCGCCCCAGCGTTTCTATCGCCCCTCTGGCAAGCTCCACTAATCTTCTATCCCTTCCCGATCGTGGTCCTCGTCAACTCATTCCTCCTATCCATCAGTATGATGTTCATTCTACTCGGGAAAAACCTCCTGTCGAGGTATTCCACTAACAAAGGTCTCTTTCAGGGGTTCGAGAAAGAGTCGATCTTGCGAAAAGCTCTGGTTCTTCTCACATCGTACAAGACCAGTTTCAATGTGCTGCAATCAAGCACACATCTCTATCCTGCGGAACAAGTGACTGTTGTCGATTCTCGGCCCGTGCGACAACTGCACCTTGTTTCTTCGGTGGATGAGGAACGAGACAAGTTGGTGGCTGGGCTCCAAGGCTACAAGGATCAGGGACTGTTTTCCGATGGCGTCTGGGTCACGCCAGGTCTTCCCCATTTGGTATTCATGACAGCGAGTCTAATCGTGACCGTTGTGATTGGTGACTTGTTGATGTGGCTCTTCTTCAGAGCCGTGGGGGTTTCATGATGACATCGTCGATTTTAAATCCCGCAGTAAACGACAACGACAGAAGCCTAGGAGTGAAAGTGTTGGCCGCAGACGAATTCAGCGTGCAGTCCCTGATGAAACTAGGACTGACTGAGTACGAGGCCCGGATCTACGTCGTACTGACAAAGATGGGGCCTAGAAACGCCAGCGAGATCAGCTTCCTCGGCAAGGTTCCGAGGCCAAAAACATACGGTGCGATCAGAGGACTAGAGAGCAAGGGTCT
>Ga0209161_10001410_pt1 | contig 19934 bp, 20 predicted proteins | sample GraSoiAngelo_155_FD_186169 | JGI IMG/M metagenome (GOLD analysis project Ga0209161, IMG submission 186169) | Grasslands soil microbial communities from the Angelo Coastal Reserve, California, USA - 14_1009_13_30cm (SPAdes) (version 2) | ecosystem: Environmental > Terrestrial > Soil > Grasslands... | reverse complement strand
GGTGAACAGACCCTGCTTGTCACGCGACCCACGCGGCTCATCGCCTTGCGCTTCTGGAGCGCCATGCTCCTGGCCCTCATCCTGGCGGGCGTCTTCGGTTTCCACATCCCCCGGTTCCTCGGGTCTACGGCCCTGAACTACACAGTCGCGGGGATCGATCTGGGCCTCATCCTCGCCGGGTTCTTCCTTTTCCTCGCCCTCCTCGCGTTCTTCGCGGCGGAGCTCAAGCGAAAGACGATTCGCTACATCATCACGGACAACAAGATCATTCGAGAGGACGGGATCCTGAACAAGAACACACAGATGATTCCGTACACCCAACTCGAACGCGTCGACTTGCATCAGTCGTTCGCTCAGCGAATCATGAAAATCGGCACGATCGTGGTCGATACCGGAGACGACAAGTTGAGCATCGACATGGTCCGGCATCCCGCGAAGGTGCAGGAACTCTTGAGCAACCGCCTCGGCCGTCGTGCCTGGGACGGTCAGACGCCACCGGGCCAGCAACCCCAGGTGAAGAGATAGTTCTAGGGCGACGCGAAGGCGCCTTCACTGCATCCACGGGAGCCGGAGGCGGGCCTCGCGCGTCCCGACCACGTCCCAGGCCCCGGGTTCGCCGTCCGGTTCGCCTTCGACCCAGTACCCGCCGATTGTCATGTCGTAGCCGTGGCTCGCATCGAGGGCGACCGTGCATCCGATTTTTCGGCGGTACCGTCGCGTGGCCCAACCCGCCTCGTGGGAGCTCGACCACGCCCGCCTCTTGAGCGCCATGACGACCTCGAGCCATTTCACGCGGTCCGCGGGCCGACCGCGGGAGATCCGTCGGAGTTCGTCGGCCACGTAGTCCAGGTCCGTCCGCGAGAGACTGGCAGCCCCGTCGTCCCCCGTGTGGCTGTGGAACCCTCCCAGGACGGCATATCCGACGTCCGCGTTCTCGATGGCCCCGCGGGCCCGCTGGAACGCCTTCTCGTTCCCGTGGGACACCCAATTCGGCTTGCGATCCTCCGTCTGGAGGGGATAGGCCGCCCGGAGGACCGTCACCTCGCGCGGCCTCTGCCGAACGAGCCGCGTGCCTCGATTCCCGACCAAGAAGCCGTTCGTCTCGCGGTTGTACGCCTCCACCGCGGAGGTGACGAGGCCCAGGAAGCAGCTCCGTTCAATCACGATGTGGTCCAAGGAATCTGCCTCCGGCAAGCGCCCGGCAAAACGTTCCTTAGCGTATAAGAAAGTGACGTCATGAGTTACGGATATTCGTTCGATGACAATTCTGACGGTTTCGCTTCGATGTCCCGGCGACGGCGTGCCAGAAAGGAAAAATAAGCACCGCGGGATACGCGGCGGAGCCGGCATGAAACTGTTCGCCACGGAGTTGCGCGGGAAGACGGTCATGACGGAAGACGGTCAGGTCCTCGGGGTCCTCGAGGACTTCCTCCTCGAGACGAAGACGGGTCGGATCCAGTCTTTGCTCGTCGCACCCGCGGAGTCCGTGGAGACCCGGCTGTTCAAGACGGATCCCCATGGCCGGCTCATCCTCAGCTTCCGTTCCATGAAGGCCGTGCGGGACGTGATCGTGACGCAGATCGCGGACTGAGCACCCTGCGGGGAGGACCCATGACGAATCTCACGTTCTATGGGGGCGTCGGCGAGATCGGAGGCAACAAGGTCCTCGTCGAGGATCGGGACGCCCGCATCTGGCTCGATATGGGAGCCACGTTCGACTTCGGTTCCGACTATTTTGTCGAATACCTCATGCCGCGGGAACGCTTCGGGCTGCGGGATTACTTCGCGCTCGGCCTCCTACCGAAGCTCCCCGGACTCTACGGGGCCGAGTGGCTCGACCGGGCGGGCCTGCCCCACGAGACACCGAGGTTCTCGGCCGCGTTCATCTCCCACATCCACTTCGACCACACGAACCATCTCCGGTTCCTGGATCCCGCGATCCCGGTTCACCTGGGCGTCGGCACGAAGATCATCTTGGACTCCTGGGAGATCACGACGCGCGGCATGGACCTGCTCGCCCACGATTACCGGACCTTCCGCACGGGTGCGAGCGTGGACGCGGACGGCGTGGACGTCGAACCGATTCACGTTGACCATTCCGCCCCCGCCGCCTACGGATTCCTGGTCCATACGAGCGGGGGGACGATCGCCTACACGGGCGACCTGCGACAGCACGGACCCCATTCGGAGATGACGAAAGACTTCATCGATGCAGCGAAGACGAACGAACCGATCGCCCTCATCACCGAGGGGACGCGAGTGACGCCCGCCGATCCCCGAGCCAACTTCACCGAGGCCCTCGTGAAATCGAAGAGCATCGAGACGGCCGGTCGGGCGAAAGGGAAGGCCGTGTTCGCGACGTTCTACCCGCGGGACGTAGACCGCATGCGGACGTTCGTGGAGGTCGCGAAGGCGGTGGATCGGCAGTTCGTCGTCCAGGCCCGCGCGGCCCACCTCCTGGTGTCCCTTTCCCAAGACACCCGAATCCAGGTCCCTGACGTCCTGCGCGACCCCGATCTGCTCGTCTACGACCGCCGGTTTCATCGGCAAGAGACCTGGGAAAAGAACCTGTTCGCCCAACTCGGGGACCGCGTTGTTACGTCGGACTACGTCCGAGAACACCAGGACGAACTCGTGGTGCAACTCGACTTCACGACGATGCCGGAACTGATCGATATCCAACCGGTCCCGGGGAGCGCGTTCATCCATTCGAAGAGCGAGCCGATCGAGGAGAACGACGAGGTCGAGAAGGCGGTCGCGAACTGGGTCCGGTTCTTCAAGCTCCGTCGGTCCCAGTACCACGCGAGCGGCCACATGTCCGAACGGGAGATTGCCGATATGATCCGAGCGATTGCACCGAAGGCGGTCATCCCGATCCACACCGAATATCCAGAGCGATTCACCCAATTCGCCTCGCACGTCGTCCAACCCGTCCTTGCGAGCCCGATGCCGGTCGGTTGATCCGCACCGCCAAATTAGGGCAGGAAATACTGCGCGATCGCTCCCTGGATGCCGAGGATCACGAACTGGACCGCGATCGCCGCCAGGATCAGGCCCATGATCCGCGAGATCGCATAGGCTCCCATCCGACCCACGCGGTGAAAGATCCTGTCCGCGTAGGTGAGCATGAGCCACGCCACGGCCATCGTGACGAGGATGGACGCCAAGATGACGACGATGCGCACCGTGTCCAGAGCGGGCGAGGTGGCCTCGGCCATCAGGACGATGACCGTCGTGATCGCTCCGGGACCGGCGAGCATCGGGATGCCGAGGGGCACGATCCCGATGGCCTCCCGTTCCAGGGCCTCCTGGCGGTCCTGCGCGGTCAGCTGCGTCCGCGATCGCTCCCCCTGCATCATCGAGAAGGCGATCGAGAAGAGCAGGATCCCTCCCGCGATTCGGAAGGCGGGAATCGAGGTCCCGAAGAACAGGAAGATGTTGTTCCCGACGAACGCGAAGATGAGCAGGGTGACCGTCGCCGCGAGTACCGCCTTCTCGATCACGCGCTTCTTGACGACCGGCGGATAGGAGCGCGTGAGGACGACGAAGAAGGTCATCGCCCCGATCGGGTTCACGATCGCGAAGATCGCGATGAAGGTCGTCGCCGCGAAACCCGCGAGATCCGCCATGGCGCCGCGACCGACGGAAGGGCCCGTATTAGAAAGTGTCGAGCACTTTCCGCGCGAATGTGAGATAGCCGGTGTGGCCGAGAGGGGCGAAGGACGGATGCGTCCCGGCCTCATGGGCGACAATCTCTCGCTCGATGATCTCCACGGACCGAATCTCCACGAAGGTCCCGGCCCGGAGCGCTTTCACCGTGCGGTTCACCTGCTCCCCGTTGGGGGAGTACGACCCGAAGTGGCCACAGGGCTGCAAGGCATCCGATGCACTGCCCACGGCTTCCCAGGGATCGGGGATGTCGAGGATTATCGCATCCACGTCACGTTCTACGATGCCGGCACGAGCGTCCCCAACCTTGAATTCGACCGGACCGTCGAGGTTCGCGGCAGCGACGTTTCGACGTGCCTGTTCCAAGAAATCGGCTCGCACATCGTAGGTGACGACGCGACCCTTCGAGCCGACGGCGTGGGCCAACGCGAGGGTCATTGCGCCCGAGCCGGCGCCAACCTCCACGACAAAATCACCTGGCTTCAGGTCGCAGTTCCAAACGAGCACAGGTGCGTCCTTCGGACCGATGATCTGGGCTTGCCGTCGCAGCAGTTCCACGTGGTCCCGGATCGAGGGGGTCAGCACGAGGAACGTTCGACCCCCCACCGTCCACCGACGACCGACCAATTCTCGCAACGTGTCCGCTCGGACGACACCGACCGCGGGGACGCTCACGATCTCTTGGTCAAGGACCACAAGATGCTTGGCACCGGACGGCTCGAGAAGCACGACCCGAAGGGGTTCCACGTCACGACAATGTCGCGCGGATTGTAAGACTTTTCGCGGATGCCGCAAAGGTTAATGGGGTTTGCCACTTTCCTCGCATGTTAGAGTCTACCATGGCCCAAGTCTCCGGGTCGCTGCCATCTCCCACGAGCCGGGGGTCCACGCGATGGGCGGCCCTACGCCCGACTCGTCAGTTCCGTCGACGCCTTTTCCAAGCATCCATCGTAACGGTCCTGTTCCTCGCCTTCGTTGGTGGACTTACCGTCCTGTTCGGCACGATCATCCTGCAGTACGCCGTCGGAGGATTGGTCGTCAGTAGCATCGTGATTGTCGCGGCGATCGGCCTCACGGTCCTCTACGGAATCCGCGGTTTCGCCAATTTTGCGTACGGAGATCTGATGACGCTCGGGGCCTATCTGGCGCTGCTCCTCAGCCTCAACGGCCTCTCCCTCATCTGGGGAGCCATTGTCTCGTTTCTCGTCCTCGCGGTGGTCGGTGTCCTGCTCGAGGTCGTCATCTTTGCACGTCTCGAAGGCCGCGGACCGGTCCCTCCCATCGTCGCCTCCGTAGGCGTCGGACTCATCATCCAAAATGGCGTACGAGCCGTGGCGGGGACTCAAGAGTGGCTCTATCCGGTGCCCGCCTCGCAGGACATTGTACTGATTCCGGGTGTCGGCCTCCACCCCGTCCGCGGATTCCTCACGCTCGGGGTCGGACTCACGCTCGTGTTCTCAGCCCACGTTTTGCTGAAGTACACGAATCTGGGGAAGGCGATGCGGGCGACGGCCGACAATCTCGAGCTCGCGAAGGCGACGGGCATCGATACGAAGCGCGTCACCTACGCAGCTTGGGTTGTGAGCTGCTCCTTCGCCTCGACCGCGGGCGTCCTGCTTGGTTTGGGTACCGCCCTCAACCCCACCATGGGTTTCGACATCATCTTGCTGATCTTCGCGGCCGTCATTGTCGGCGGAATCGGCTCGCCGTACGGGGCGATGCTCGGTGGTCTTCTCGTCGGACTTTCTCAAGAGATGTCGGTTCCGTTTCTGCTCTGGCTCGAACGTCCGGACGTCATCGGATTGCAGTTCGGCACCGCGTACAAGGTCGCAATTCCGTTCATCATCCTCTTCGTCGTCCTGATATTCCGGCCTTGGGGCATCGCGGGACGACGTCCGGCCTTTGCCCGGCGATCCTATTTCATCGAGCAAATCGCGCGGCTATTGGGCGAGCGCCGCAGGAGCGAAACCCCGACGGGTGAAGCGAATGGAGGTAGGTGAGTCGTGACAGGCGGTGCTTCCACGCATGTCTCGAAACAAGCTCCAGTGCCCACCGTACCGTGGGGCGGGATCGTCGCCTTCCTCGCCATCGCGGGCATCGTCGGCGCGGGCGTGATCGCAGGCTTGTTGGCCGGAGCTTCGACGCAAGGGATCTTGACGAATCTCGGATTCTACGCCAGTATCGCAATCATCTTCGCCGTCCTCGCACTCGGCTTCAACCTTCAATGGGGTTACACGGGGCTGTTCAATGCCGGGATTGCCGGTTTCTACCTGATCGGGGCGTACGTCGCGGCGATCGCCATTACCGCTCCCTCCCCGCCGATCGTCGTCGGCGGGATTCCGGTCTACCCGGGGCATCTCGGCGGTTACTCCCTCCCCCTGGCGGCAGGGATCATTCTCGCGATGTTCGCGTCCGGGGCGACCGCGGCGATCATCGCGCTTCCGGCACTACGGCTACGGGCCGACTATCTCGCGATTGCGACGCTGGCCTTCGCCTCGATTCTCCAGATCTTCGCCAACAACCTGCAGTCGGTGACGGGTGGCGCCATTGGAATCACAGGTATCCCGAAGCCTATTGCCTTTACGACGGCCGACGCGCCCTTCCTGAATGCGCTCACGATCGTCGGAATCGGGTCCGCGATTCTCCTGTTGTTCATCCTCCTCCTTCAATTCATGGCGGAATCCCCGTGGGGTCGGGTTCTGAGGGCGATCCGCGAGGACGAGGAAGCCACGATGGCTCTCGGAAAAAACACGTTCAATTACAAACTCCAGGCGTTCGCGTTGGGTGGAGCATTGATGGGTCTAGCTGGCGCCCTGTTCGCGGTCACACTGGGCTATATTTCACCGTCCTCCAGCTTCGCTCCTTCCGTGACGTTCTCCGTTTGGGTGATGGTCATCGTGGGTGGATCCGGCAACAACCGAGGGGCCATTTTCGGCGCGTTCCTGATCTACGGCTTCGAGTGGCTGTCCGTGCAGTTGAAAGACTACATTCCGAGCGCCCTCGCCGAGGGCCTTCCCGGCATCCGTTCCCTGTTGATTGCCACAGGCGTTGCGGCCGCCGTCCTCCTCGTTTTCGTCCTCTTTGTCGGTCGCTTCATCTGGCCGTCGGCCCGGAGTCGAATCCTCACCACCGTCCGAGAGCGGGCGTGGGCAAGGAGCGCCATCGTCGCAGCGTTCGTGCTCTACGGATTGGGATGGGTGTTTGTCTTCCTCCAGCAGTACGCACCGCGGGCGATTGGGGACACCATCTTCTACCTCAGACTGATGTTCATCGGCGTGCTGTTGATCATTTTGATCATCTATCGTCCAGAGGGAGTCCTCCGAGAGCACAAACGCGTATTGAGGTGAACCGCGGGTATGGCCTCCGGACCGATCCTTCAGGTGAATGGCATCGAGAAGGCGTTCGGTGGGATCCGGGCCGTCGATCGGTGCAGCTTGGCGGTCCTTCCGGGATCCATTACGGGTCTCATTGGACCGAACGGCGCGGGGAAATCGACTCTGTTCAACATCATCGCGGGACTGTATCGCCCCGACGGCGGGGAGATTTGGTTCGGAGACGCACGCATCGACGGCCTGCCGCCTTACGAAATTGTGCGCCTCGGACTTACGAAGACGTGGCAGATTCCTCACGAGCTTCGGAACCTAACGGTCCTCGAGAACCTCGTCCTCGCAGCGAAGGATAACGCGGGGGAGCATTTGCTCAACCTCTTCGTCAAACCGGGCGAAGTGAAACGCGACGAAATACGATGCCGGGCCCGCGCCCGGGAGGTGCTGAAATTGACGCAGCTCGAAGGACTCGCGAACGAGCACGCGCGATCCCTCTCGGGTGGACAAAAAAAACTTCTTGAGCTCTCGCGTGCGTTGATGTCGGACCCGACCCTGGTCCTCCTCGATGAGCCCGTCGCCGGCGTGAATCCGGCATTGACCGGGAGTCTCATGGACCTGATCGAGAGGCTTCGGCAGAACGGGAGGACGTTCTTCCTCATCGAACACGACATGAATGTCGTCATGAACCGATGCGATTGGGTCATTGTGATGCATCAAGGCCGTCGGATCGCGGAAGGCCCTCCGGAGACGGTGAAGGCGGACCCGGCCGTGATCGAGTCGTATCTGGGGGGATGAAATTGCTGCTCCAAGCCCAGAACCTCCGGTCGGGCTACGGGGAGATGGAGATTCTCCATGGGGTCTCGATGACCCTGGAGGAGGGGGAGATGGTCGCGCTCATCGGACCTAACGGCGCGGGCAAATCGACCCTCATCAAGACCATGTTCGGCCTCCTTCGTCCCACGGAGGGCCGGGTCCTGTTCCGAGATACGGACATTACCGGGTTCCATCCTCGAGACCTTGTCATCATGGGCTTGGGCTATGTCCCGCAAACGAACAACACATTTCCCACGCTCACCGTCCTGGAGAATCTCGAGATGGGCGCGATTACTCGGAGAATCTCCCCCATTCCGCTCCCGTGGAATCGGGGATCTCAGAAGCGGACGCAGGCCCGGATGACGGATGCGCAAATCCGGAAGCGAGCCACGGAAACCATCGAGTTGTTTCCGAATCTGCAGCCGAAACTCCGCGAAGCAGCTGGTAGCTTGAGCGGCGGGGAGCAGCAGATGGTCGCGCTCGCGAAATCGATGATGCTCGACCCGGACGTGCTCCTGATCGATGAGCCCTCGGCCGGGCTTGCTCCCAAGCTCGTGGATAACGTCTTCTCCAAAATTGTCGAGATCAACAAACAAGGCACTGGGATTGTCATGGTCGAGCAGAATGCGAAGAAGGCCCTCGCCATCGCGCACCGCGGATACGTGCTCGAAACGGGCCGGAACCGGTTCGAGGGGACAGGAGACTGGCTGCTCCACAACACGGACGTCGGGAAGCTCTACCTGGGAGGCCAAGGCTGACTCACAAGAAACGGAAAATGGAAAGGTGGTTCAGAACCGGCGTGAAACGATCGCGGCCTGAACCTTTTCCGAGAATGTGCTTGGCGTCGCTGCCCCGAACGACTGGCTCGACATCGTCACCGGAGGTGCGGGTTGAATGCTCGACTCCGGGATGAAGGCGATCCGATAGATCCCGAAGCTGCTGTTTACACCCCAGACTTCGTAGGGTCCTCGCACATCACCGTTCGCGTCGAAGTCCTCCGAACCGGCCGCTCCCTCCCAGTTCACGGCACCTCCGGACTGGTTCAGCGTGCTCAAGGCAAGGGACCATTGTCCGGGCTTGATCACTGTTCCAGATCCCTTTGCAATCACGGGCAGGTTTGCCTTGATGGCATTTCCGTCGACCGAACCGGCCTTCTGCGCCGCGAGGGCGATGAGATAGACCGCGTCGTACGTGTAATCCGTGTACAGAACCGGGGTCGCGGTGGTCGTCGTGGCGGCCTTGTACTGAGTCACGAAAGTGTCGTGAATCGTCCCGAACGGCGAGACGGGCGAGGTGCCCTTGATCTTCGTCACGTCGACGCCGACCGATGGGTCGCGCAATTGGTCCATGAACGCCTGGCTGTCCAGTCCTTCCGAGAACACCCAAGGCCGGTCCCAGCCGGAGTTAGTTGACAGACCCGCCTTCCAGTTGCTCATCACTATGAGTCCCTCGCCAGGGAACCCGGCGAAGTAAACCGCCTGTGGGTTCTTCTGGAACAGGGTCGCAAGGTCCGTAGAGAACTGCGTCGCCTTCGGATTGATGATGACCGTCGTGTTAACGGTGCCCCCGAGAGCCGTGAACTTCGTGTTGATCACGCCGACCAGACCACGTCCATAGGAATCATCGCGTCCGATCAGGTTGATGTACCGATACGAGAGGTTGTTGAACAGATAGTTCGCGGCGACGACGCCTTGAAGTGCATCCGATGGCGCCGTTCGGAAGAAGTAGCCACCCGTCAAGGTCAGGTTCGACAACGCGGGAGACGTAGCAGACGGAGAGACCATCGGTACCCCCGCCGCCTTCGCAATTCCAATCGATGCGATGGTGCCGCCGGAGAACTGAGCCCCCACGATCGCGTTCACATGGTTCTGGGTAATCAGCTTCGTCGTGGCTGCAGCCGCAGCCGTTTGATCCGTCTGATCGTCCTCCGTGTAAAGCTGGATTGGTTGGCCTAGGACCCCACCGGCCGCATTAATCTGGTGGACGGCAAGATAGGCGCCTTGCGTATCGCCCGGCCCGTACTGGCTGAGCGCACCCGTGATCGACAACAGCGTTCCAATTCGAAGCGCTGGTTTCGCCGCGGGCGTGAACAATCCACCGAGTACCGCCGCCGCTAGGACGACGACTACCACGACGATGACGGCAACCACGATCCACAATGCCTTGCTCTTCGGAGCTGGCGTCGGCGCCGCTCCAGAAGAGGACGACTGCTCCTCCATAGTAACCCCGGGCCACATGCGGGGTCATGGTTTTAAACGTTCTGGCGTGCCCCACCTGCGCACCGGATTTTTGGTGCAATTTTCGAACCCACCAAGGCCATTGTGGACATCGTCCGTCCCTGGCGCGAAGGGGTCCATCGAAGGCGGGCTACGCGGGTCGCTCGCGGCGGAAGATCAAGTATGCGACGAAACCGAAGATCGGGAGAGCGACCGCGACCGTGAACCAGAACGGCCCGCGCATGCCACGAATCCGCGCGTCCTGATATACCCACAGGGCGACCAAGAAAAACGCGATGTACAACCCGAGGAGGAACAACCAGAACACGGTCGGCGACGAGGGCGCCGCGGCCTGGAACGGGAGCGCGACATCTGGATAGGCAACGGGCGAGGTACTCCCTCCTGTGAAGTCCGCTCCGGGGCCGGATAAGGCCGGGAATATTTATACCATGTCAAAACGCCGGGGAAGCATCTTGTCTCGCGGCCGCTCACCTCCACCGGAACGTGGCGTTGACGGACTGGAGAACGTTTTTACCTGGCAGATGCGTTCGATGCGGAGAGCGGAGGGACGAACCTGACGGAGCAACTCACCACGGGCGCCTTGTTGCTCATTATCGGCGCGGTCCTCACCATCATCGGGATCGTCTTCTTCCCGTTCCTCTGCATCGGCGTGCCGCTCCTGGTCGTCGGACTGATCCTCATCGTCGCGGAAGGCGGTCGGGTCACGAAACCGCCATTCCCCCCATATCCGGGGTACGGACCGAGCCCGCCATACGCGCCGTATGCAGCAATGCCGCCTGCGGCTGGGCCGTCGAGACCACCGGACGCCGAACCTGCCTCCCCGACTCCGCCGCCAACCCGGTACTGCGTGAACTGCGGATCCGCCCTCACCGCCGGTGCGGCCTTTTGCGCCCAATGCGGCGCTCCGGTCCAACGGTAGTCGACGCCGCCCCACGATGCCTTTATGGCGACCAAGCTCTCTTCCGCGCGCGGTGGACCGATGAAACGGTCGGATGTCTCGGGCTTCTACAAGAAGACCGCCGAGGAGCGCTGGCAGATCATCCGTGACTTCGGGGACCTTGAGCCGTCTGAAATCGAGACGATCCGGAACACCGGGGCATTACGCTTCGAACAAGTCGACCACATGATCGAGAACGTGGTCGGCGCCATGCCCCTCCCCCTGGGCATCGCGGTGAATTTTCGCGTCAACGGGAAGGACTACCTGGTGCCGATGGCCATCGAGGAACCGAGCGTCGTCGCCGCGGCTTCGAATGCGGCGCGGATGGCGCGGGAACGGGGCGGCTTCACGACGAGCGGCTCAGGGCCGATCATGTTAGGCCAGATCCAACTCGTCGGGGTGACGGATCCGAACGGCGCGCGGATCACGATCCTCTCGCATCGGGATGAGATCCTCTCGATCGCGAACGAGAAGGATCCCATGCTGCTGAAGGTCGGCGGCGGTGCGAAAGACGTCGAGGTCCGGGTCGTCGAGACGAAGCGGGGCCCGATGGTGGTCACCCACTTGGTCGTCGACTGCCGGGACGCCATGGGTGCGAATGCCGTGAACACGATGGCCGAGGCCGTGGCCCCGCATCTCGAGAAATGGACCGGAGGCCGGGTGTACTTGCGGATCATCTCCAACCTGGCGGTCCGCCGGCTCGTCAGGGCACGGGCGGTCTTTGCAAAAGCAGTCCTCAAGACCGACGATCTCTCAGGAGAGGAAGTCGTTGAAGGCATCCTTGAGGCGTATGCCTTCGCGGATGCAGACCCGTTCCGCTGTGCGACCCACAATAAGGGGATCATGAATGGCGTGGACGCGGTCGTCGTCGCGACGGGGAACGATTGGCGAGCAATCGAATCCGGTGCGCATGCCTACGCGGCGTGGAAGTCCGGCGGGTATCGCTCCTTGACGACCTGGGAACGAGATGCCAACGGAGACCTGGTCGGAACCATCGAACTCCCGATGGCGGTTGGACTCGTGGGTGGAGCGACGGCGGTCCATCCCACTGCCAAGGCGAATGTCCGCCTCCTCGGCGTGAAGAGCGCCCAGGAGCTCGGCGAAGTGATTGCCGCGGTCGGACTGGCACAGAACTTCGCAGCCCTTCGCGCCCTCGCCACCGAGGGAATTCAGCGGGGACACATGTCCCTCCATGCGCGCAACATCGCGGCATCGGTCGGAGCCGTCGACGGAGAGGTGGATCGGGTTGTGGAAGTCCTCGTGAAAGAACGCAAGGTCCGGATGGACAGGGCCAAAGAAGTCCTCGCCGAGTTACGTGCAAAGAAAACACGTTGAGTAATATATCGAGATAGATATTATTCCAATGCTATGAGTATACCAGATTGCTATAATTAATTAGATAGTAACTCATGTATCGCGATTTTTCTCTGAAACACCGAAATTCCGTTCTTCCATGCTATTTTGTCTCACGAAGTGCGATGCTCGACCCGTTTGGTATTCTCGACACCGGATAAAAATCAGCCCCGTTTTCGAAGAACGTCTCTATGAGAGAACGCAATCTCCACGAGTTCCCGCGTCAGACTTTCGTCCGACCGACAGTCTATTGTAGTATGAGGTGCCTTCGGCGGCCGGGATGGGCACGGTTCGCGTAGCGCTATACACGAGAGTTTCGACCGAGGACCAGGCGAAGGAAGGATTCTCCCTCGGGGCGCAACGGGAACGCCTCGAGGCGTACTGCCTGGCGCGCGATTGGGCGGTGGTCGCCCGATACGTCGATGACGGTCATTCGGGGCGCAACACCCGACGGCCCGCGTACGGGAAAATGATCGCGGAACGGGACCGATGGGACGCGATTCTCGTGATCAAGATGGACCGGATCCATCGAAATTCCCGTAACTTCATGGAGATGATGGACAACCTCGGGGAATGGGGGAAGAACTTCGTCTCCGCGACGGAGTCCCTCGACACGTCCACGGCCATGGGACGGTTCGTGATGGACATCATCCAGCGGATCGCCCAGCTCGAGTCGGAACAGATCGGCGAGCGGGTGTACATGGGGATGTCCCAGAAGGCGAAGGAGGGGCCGGGGATCCTCGGATTCCATCCTCCGCTCGGCTACGACCTTGCCGAAGGCCGACTCGTGCCGAACGAGCGTGAGGCGCCCCTGGTGCGGGAGATGTTCACGCGTTGCGGGGAGGGTCGGACTCTGGAGGAGATCGCTGCCGGGTTGAACGAGGACGGATACCGCACGAAACGAGACACCGAATGGACACCGGTCAAGGTCTACCGCATCCTCCACAACCCCGTCTATGCCGGGTTTCTGCGTTGGGACGGGATTGTGCGCCGGGCGGAACACGAACCGGTTGTCACGGTGGATGTATTCAATGCGGCGCAGAAGGGCCTGCGATCACGCGCTCTCCTGTCCAACGCCCGCTCGCCGCCAGTCCATCTGGACGCAGATGCGGAAGCAGCACTCGTTCTCACGGAGGCTTGAGCCTTGGAGGGACGGTGTGCGCGTTGCTGGTCCTCCAAGAGCCTCGTGAGTCTTGAGGTCGATGCGAACCCTCGCGCGGATCCGACGATCCGCAAGGAGAAAGTCACGTTGTGCAAGCACTGCGCGGACGGAGCTCCCGCCGACACCCTATTGTTCTGGGAGGTGTACATGCGGTTCGGATCCACCCGCGAGCTCCTGCAACACTACTCCTCGGAAACGGAGGAGGAGGCCCTCCGCAAGCTGTGCGTCGAGCGGGACCTGAATGAGCGGGAGGTGATCCGCCGAGCGAGAGGGCAGCAAAGCGCGGACGCGCTCAATAGTGCGGTGAAGAAAGCGAATGCGTTCCTTACGTATGCGAGCCCGTACGGCTACGACTACGTGAACGGGATCCTCCAGGTGAAACAGGAAGAGGCGCGCGTGGTCTCCTTGATCTTCCGCCGGTACCTTGAGGGAAAGGGGATCGCAAAGATCTGCCAGGAGCTGAACCGCGACGGATACAGAACGAAGACCGGCCGTGCATGGGCCAGCCAGACGATCGCGAACATCCTCAGCAACCCCGTGTACTGCGGCCTCTCACGATTGAACGGAGGAATCAAGCGCGGGAAACACGACGCGCTAATCGAGATCGAGACGTTCAATCGCGTCCAGAACGAAATGCAGCGGCGGATCCGTCGGCCCGACCAGAGGAGAGCGGATACGCCACAGCTCCGACTCGAGGACTACAGGGAGTAGGCGGTCCGGATCGGACTGGCGCCTGTCCGATCGTTACCGGGTCGGAAGTGAAGCCCTCAGGTGGATTCGAACTCGGGCGGATGAAGAATGAATGCTTGGGCGTCACGAATTTTTGAGATTGCCAAACCAGGACTAGGTCTCGATTGTGATTATTCAGCCCCTGATTAGGTTGTGCCATTCAAGTCGAGATCGAGCTAATGTTCGGCCCTAAGGTTAGCTTCCCTACCCTGATTACGACTAGCCAACATTGGAAATGTTCTTACCCGAGACCAGCTAAAGATTGGCTCCTTGAAGCCTCAAGCTCCCGGCAACTTGCCGAGGTTTCGCACCCGCGAACGGAACCTTCGAGACGCCGCCCTTTCCAGTTTGATGCTCGCGGTCATTTTCGCCGCGATAATCGGAGCCGGGCAACTGAGGGCGTTCTTGACGAAATCGCCGGCCATCGTCCTAGAGAATCCAGATGTCAGCCATTTGGACATAGGTATTCCCCCGCCGGACCAGAAGCTACACGTTTATCTTGCCTTCAAGTTGCACAACTTCGGCGACGCAGACGGATACGCCCATGTCGGTTTATTCATCAACGGATCAGTGCATTGGTCGCGAACCTACCTGGTTAGGTTCGGGATGGTTTTGCCCGTCGAGGAGGCTGCCGTGATCGAATGCCGACCACTCGACAGCTGTTTTGATTGGTGGCAAGTATCCGTTCTCAGGCTGGTCTGGACGGTCCGTGCTCTGTTCTCGTCTTGATTTCGATGAATTCGACAAGACTCGAGGGCGTAGTCATGAAGTACAGCCATCTACGTTCGGTAGACCGAACCGCAATGGGAATCCCTCGGCCGTCGGGTTGACAATCCATAGGACTATATGGGCACATAATTCTATGAGTTTTGATCCCGTGCCGAAGGGCGCTCGAGATCTGACGACAATTCAATTGACGGCGGACACGCGCGATCGATTGTACCGCCTGAAGTTCCGAAAGACCTATGACGAGTTCCTGCAAGAGCTCTGTGACCTCTATGACGAGTCCGACCCAAAAGCACGGAAATGAGCATTCGGCTGGAGTTTAGCTGATACGTATATTTTCGTATGCGTTTTTGTAACAGCTATACAAACCGTACGTTCGGCCTATTTCGTCTGATTTCCGCATCCCGGTGATAGAGTTATGACCGCGCCCGCCGATTCTCCGAACGCGGATGACAAGTTGGGTAGAGAAGTACCGACCCAAGGATCTTGACGATGTCGCCGGAAATCCGACCGCTGTCGCGGAACTCCGCAAATGGGCGGCCGCGTGGCAGCGGGGGCGTCCAGAGAAACATGCGGTGATCCTCCAAGGTCCGCCGGGAATCGGGAAGACGAGCGCGGCGCTCGCCCTCGCGCACGAGATGAGCTGGAGCGTCGTCGAGATGAACGCCTCCGACAGCCGGAATGCGGATGCGATCCGTAAGACCGCGACGCGCGGCGCGGTCCTGCAGACGTTCAGCGAATCCGGCGAATTCCTCCGGACGAACCAGGGAGGCCGCAAACTGATCATCCTCGACGAGGCCGACAACGTGTTCGGGCGGGAGGACCGCGGCGGCATCGGTGCGATCGTCGAGACGATCCAGGCGAGCGGCCAGCCCATCATCCTCATCGCGAACGACTACTACGGGCTTACCCGGCGATCCTCGTCTCTGAAGCGATTATGCAAGACCATCAAATTTCAAGCCATTCACGATGACGCAATGAAAAACATACTTCGCACCATTGCCTCCAAGGAGGGGGTCGATGTCGCTCCGGACGTCCTCGAGGTGATCGTCGAGCGGGCCGCGGGAGATCTGCGGTCGGCGATCAACGACCTCGAATCGCTCGCGATCGGGAAGAAGGCGGTTCGAAGCGCGGCGACGGGCGCCCTTGGGTACCGTGACCGGGAGCACTCGATCTTCCCGGCGATCGAGGAGATCCTGCGGTCCGGGGATGCCCGGCGCGCGCGAGATGCCGCTAGGGGACTCGACGAGTCCCCGGAGGATCTCCTTCTGTGGGTCGACCAGAACCTCGGTCATGAATACTCCCGACCGGACGACCTCGTGCGCGGCTATGAGGCTTTGAGCCGAGCCGATATCTTCCTGGGACGCGCTCGCCGGCGGCAAAACTACGGCCTGTGGTCGTACGCGAGCGAGTTGATGTCCAGCGGCGTCGCGGTCGCTCGGAAAGGACGCGGCCGGGGAGGCCAGCTCGAGTTCCCGTATTATCTCATCCAGATGGCCCGTTCGCGGGGGCAGCGCGCGACTCGGACCTCCCTGGCGAAGAAGTTCGCCGCATACCTCCATGTGTCCCAGACGTTGGTCCTCGACGAGCTCCTCCCCACGATCCGCATCCTCTTCACGGGGGACGAGGAACTGCGGATCCACATGACCGCGCGCCTGGGCCTGGACGAGCGGGAGGCCGCCCTTCTCCTCGACGAACCCGAATCGAGCCATGCCGTGAAGCATCTCCTGGAAAAGGCGGGGAAGATCAAGGGATCCCCGCCCGCCGAATCAACGGGAGGCCGCCTTTCTGCGTTCGACGAGGAAGAGAATGGTCCCTGAGCTGGCGGTCCACCAGCGCGGGCTCGTCGATCGAAAAATCCTTTTCGCCGATTCGGAGGTGGAGGCTCGTTACATCTTGCCCTTCGTGGACCGGAGGTGGAAAATCCCCTTCGCTGTTTTGGACCTCCGCGAGGGTCGGCCGCTGGTGTTCGATGGGCCCTTTCGCCTCGACCGATTTCGGTTTCGGACCGTCTCGCGCACCGATGAGCTCCGACCCATCGAATCGGTCTCCCCCGACGAACTTCGCGAGCTCGCGCATTTCGATCCATGGTGGGTGTTCCGGCGCTCGACGGGCGTCCAACGCCCTTGGGTAGAAGCGGTCTTCGCGACGAACATCGCGCGTCCCTGGCGCCTTTTCGGGCGCGCGGTCAACGTCTCGGACCTGGCATTCTCGAGTCGCCTCGATCGACTCGAGGAAATCTGGGCCCGCGGGCCGATGCTCCGATCGCTGAAGCTTCGGATGGGCGAGGTCGACCTATTCGCCCTGCGTTCCGGGTCGAAGGGTGAGACGGCTCGACCGCGACGCAACCCCTCGAAAGCCCTTTAACCTGGACCCGTCATCGGGCGCCGGATGGATTCGCAGAAGCAGGAAGTCCTGGAGCGACAGGGCTACCGGATCGTCGGCGAGCACAGCGGCGTGAAGCTCTGTCACTGGACGAAGGCCAGTCTGACGAAGGGGGTCGGGTGCTACAAGCAGACGTTCTACGGCATCGAAAGCCACCGCTGCCTTCAGATGACGCCGACGGTCGATGCGTGCAACCTCGCCTGCCAATTTTGCTGGCGCACGCAGGAGTGGGGCTCAGATTCCATGCTCCTTGCGGACGACCCCGGCCTCATCGTCGAGGATTCGATCCGGGCCCAACGGGAGCTGTTGAGCGGTTTCAAGGGGAACCCGAACGTCACCCGCGAAAGGTTCCTCGAGGCCTGGCATCCGACGAACGTCGCGATCAGCCTCACGGGCGAGCCGACCCTGTACCGTCGACTCGGAGAGATGATCGACGAGTTCAAACGACGGAACATGTCGACGTTCCTCGTGACGAATGGCACCACGCCGGCCGCCCTTCGACGGATGCAGACGGAAGGGCGTCTCCCGACCCAGCTCTATGTGACGGTGGCCGCCCCGAATGAGGAGATCTATCAGCGGCTCATGGTCCCCAAGTCGGAAAACGAGTGGAGGAAACTGAAAGAGACGCTCGCCCTGCTGCCCAGCCTTCCGACCCGGACCGTGATCCGCCACACCCTGGTGGAAGGATGGAACCTCGGCTGGGAGGATGAATACGCGGAGCTCGACCGAATCGCGAAACCGATGTTCATCGAATGCAAAGGGTACAGTTTCGTCGGCGAGAGCCGGCTGCGGCTCGAGGCGGAGAACGTTCCGAGCCATGCATCGATCCGCACCTTCGCAGAGCAACTCGCGGACCGGATCGGCTACGAGGTCGCCGCGGAGCGGGAGGACAGTCGGGTTGTGCTCTTGACCGCGGACGGAGAACTCCATCCCCTTTCCCGCTGAACGAACTGACGGCCGCGGTTTTTATAACCCCCATCGGATACGACGCCGAAAGTCGTGGTCGACCTCATTCAGATCCTGCTCGACTCGTACAATACGCCCTGGATCTACATGCTCTTGGCCTTCGGGTATGCGATCCTCGTGGCGATCATCCTCCCGATCCCGATCGAGATTGCCCTCGTCAAGCCCCTCGAGGACCAGAACTTCGGTTTCCTGCTCGGTACCGGACTCGCCATCGCGGCGGGCAAGACCGTGGGCGCATGGCTCATCTTCGTCCTCGGCCTCAACATCGAAGGATCCATCAAGAAATGGTCGGTCCGGTGGCGCGTGGCCGCATGGATCGTCACCAAGGCCGAGAAGCTCGTGCGGAAGACCGGGTACGCGGGACTGTATCTCCTCCTCAGCATCCCGCTCATGAGCGACACGATCCCGATCTACGTCTATTCGGTGTTCAACGCCGAGGGCAAGGCCCTCGAGCGGAACATGTTCCTCCTCGCGAATTTTCTCGCGGCGCTGAATCGCGTCGCCATCCTCGGCGCCATCTACTTCCTCGCGAAGCCGTTCTTTCCCGCGTGAGAGCCCACATCCTTATCACACCGGGTCGATTCGCGCGCCCGTGTTCGAGCTGCCCTCGGTCCTCGATGCCTCGGCCCTCCTGGACAAGGCATTCGGGCGCGCGGCGAAGACGACCGCGACGGGCCCCGATCGGGTGGCGCGAGCCCGGAACCTCGCGGCGGCGCGGGTCCGGGTGGCAGGACAGGCTATCGAGTCGACCCTCCGCGGCGTCGTGAAAGGATTCCCGAGCCTCGGTCGACTCCCGCCGTTCTACCGAGAGCTCGTCGACCTCCTCGTGGACGAAGGGCGGCTGAAGAAGCACCTGGGCGCAGCGGACTGGGCCGCCGACCGCGCCGCAGCGATCGCTCGCGACTACCGACGGCGGATCGGGCGTGCGGAGGGGAAGACGATCGGCGAACTGCGCCAGCAAGCGTACGGTCGACTGTCCTCCGTCGTGAAGCAGGTGGCGCCCGACCTGGACGCCCTCATCGAGGCTCGGCGCGCGCTACGAAGGATCCCTCAGATCGACCCGGATGTGCCGACCATCGTGGTCGCGGGCTATCCGAACGTCGGGAAGAGCTCCTTCGTCCGCGCGGTCTCCACCGGCCGGCCGAAGATCGCGGACTATCCGTTCACGACGAAACGCGTGTCGCTCGGTCACGTCGACCGGGGCCTGGACCGCTACCAGATCCTCGACACGCCCGGCCTGCTGGATCGTCCGATGGAAAAACGGAATGCGATGGAGCGGCAGGCGATCTCGGCCCTGGCCCATCTGGCGGACGGCGTCCTGTTCCTCCTCGATCCGACCGAGACCTGCGGGTATCCGCTCATCGACCAACGCCGACTCCTCGAGGAGGTCGAACGTCTTTTCCCGAAAGTTCCCATCGTGGTGGTTGCAAACAAATCGGACCTCGGGGCGACCGCGAGGGATATTCAGGCGGTCTCTGCCCTGAGCGGCGACGGCGTCAACGAAGCGCTCGATGCGCTCCTGTCGAAGGTCACCAGCCGCGGTCCTGGAGACGCGCCTCGATCGGCAGCGCCTTAGCGTCCAGGCCTTTCATCGCAAGGCCGATCCCCTTCGAGACCTCCGCGACCGTCGA
>Ga0209161_10001409_pt1 | contig 19941 bp, 19 predicted proteins | sample GraSoiAngelo_155_FD_186169 | JGI IMG/M metagenome (GOLD analysis project Ga0209161, IMG submission 186169) | Grasslands soil microbial communities from the Angelo Coastal Reserve, California, USA - 14_1009_13_30cm (SPAdes) (version 2) | ecosystem: Environmental > Terrestrial > Soil > Grasslands... | reverse complement strand
AGCTGCTGCAGGCCGCCACCATGCTGGCGCAGCGCACGGAGGCGATGCAGCTGCGCTACCTGCAGACGCTCACCCAGATCGCCGGCGACAAGGCCTCGACCATCGTCTTCCCGATGCCGATCGACATCATCGGTCAGCTGCTTACGAAGAAGGAGCCGCAATGAGCGCGCGGCCGAGCGCCGCGCGCATTCGATCATAGTGCGACCCCGGCCAGTAGACCCGGTCGCAGCCCGCGCAGTGCACGAATGAAGCATGAAGTTGCAGTATTTTTTCCGGGACCCGGCCTGGCAGCGAGGCTCGGTCGATCGGCTGTAGTGCCAGGTTGCAGTGCAGACATAAACTGAAAGGGCGCGCCGCCGACGCCAGGTCGTACCGGCCCGCGACCTCGCGCAGTTGCGCTTCGGGCTTCAGCGCGCGCACATAGCAGCCGCGCGCGATCTCGCGGCACTTGAGGAGCTCGCGGTCGCGAGTGAGGACGATGCGGCGCTCTTCGCCGGCAAGGCGGCGGATTTCTCCGTCCTGCAGGCGGTCACGGAAAAGCGTGTCGTAGCCTAGCATGCGCAGAAAACGCGCCAGGCCGCCGAGGTGCACATCCGCCAGGAACAAGTCGGGCTTTTCCTTCTCTCTCGGGCGCACTTCTATCAGGTCGCTGTCGCGGACCATGCGCTGCAGGGTCGCCGGCTCGCCGTTGACGGTCACCGGGCCGACCTCGGTGTGCGGCACGCCGAGCGCCTCGATGGCGTTCTTCAGGCTCGCGGCCCGGGCACAGCTGAACTCGAAGGGAGCATCTCTTTTGGGAGCGGCGAGGAATTGCCCGATGTCCCCGAAGAACCGGAAACGCGCGGTCGCCACTAGTCCAGCTCGTCGATGGAGCGCGGCCAGCTTTTCTTTAGGAGGCGCGACAGCGCCCGGTCGGCAAGCAGCTTGCCGCCCGTCTGGCAGCGCGCGCAGTAGTTGGTCTCGTTCTCCGCGTAGACGATGCGCTGCACGGGAGCGCCGCACACCGGACAGGGCTTGCCGTAGCGCCCATGCACCGCCATGCCCTCGCGAAACGCGGTGACCTTCTCGGGAAAGCCCGCGCCGGCATTCGCGCGCAGGCGCTCGGTCCATTGGCCAAGCACTTCTCTGGCTGAGCTGAATAGGCGCGCGATCTCTTCCTGCGTCAGCTGCCCGGTGAGCGCTACAGGCGAGAGGCGTGCGCGATGCAGGATCTCGTCGGAATAGGCGTTGCCGATGCCTGCGAAGAGACGCGGATCGGTGAGGGCGCGCTTCAGCGTGTGGCTCTCCCCGATCAGCCTTTCGCGAAATGCTCTCAGATCAGCCTCCATCACTTCGATGCCTCCCGGATTCATGGCGTCGAGCGCCGCTTTGCCCGCCACCAGGTGCAGCGAAGCCCGCCGCTTGGTGCCGGCTTCGGTGAAAGCGAGCACGCCGTTGTCGAATTCGAACAGCGCCAGGGTGATGCGTGCGGGCGCTTTTCTGTTGCCTTCGATCCAGCGCAGCCGCCCGGCGATCATGAGGTGCAGCACCAGGTAGAGCTCGCCTTCAAGCTCGATGGCGATGCGCTTGCCCAGCCTGCGTAAATTCAACACCTTCCTCCCCTCGACGCGAGCGATCGGCGGCAGGGCGGTGCGCAGGAGGAAGGGGTTGAGCAGCCGGATGCGCGCAAGCCGCCGGTTCGCAATCCGCGCCGCCAGGCTTTCCAGGTAAACAGTAAGATCGGGCAGTTCCGGCACCCTGCGATCATAGGATGGCAAGCAACCTGCTCACCAGGCTGCAGAGCGGCGATTTCGTCGTCACGGCGGAGATCACGCCTCCCGTGTCGACCGATCCGGCCGAGTTCATCTCGCGCGCGCTGCCGCTCAAGGGCCTTGCCACGGCGGTCAACGTGACCGACGGGGCCGGCGCCAGGGTCCACCTCTCCAGCCTCGCCGCCGCGCATTTCCTGGTCCAGAACGGGATCGAGCCCATCTTCCAGATGACCTGCCGCGACCGCAACCGCCTCGCGCTGCAGGGCGATCTGCTCGGCGCGGTCTCCCTCGGCATCCGCAACGTGCTGTGCCTCGCGGGCGACGACCCGAAGCTGGGCGACCAGCCCGAGGCGAAGGCGGTGTTCGACCTCGACAGCCGCGGACTGCTTGCCATGGCGCACCGGATGCGCGCGGAGCAGCGCCTTCCCTCCGGGACGCAGGTCAAAGGCGGCGTCAAGCTCGTGCTGGGCGCGGCCGACATGCCGATCGACCCGCCGCCCCACTGGGAGCCGAAGGCGCTGCGCGCCAAGCTCGAGGCCGGCGCCGATTTCGTCCAGACGCAGTTCTGCATGGACGTGGCGGTCGCGCGGCGCTACGCGAGGCGGCTTCTCGACCACGGCGTTGCCCAGCGCCTGCCGATCCTGATCGGCGTGGCGCCGATCCCGTCGGCGCACTCGGCGCGCTGGATGCGGGAGAAGCTCTACGGCACGCTCATTACCGACGCGCAGGTCGCGCGCCTCGAGAAGGCGCGCGATCCGAAGGCCGAGGGCAACCGGATCTGCATCGAGGTCCTGCAGCAGCTCGCCGAGATCCCGGGCGTCGCCGGCGCGCACGTGATGGCGCCGCAGAACTTCACCGAGATCCCCGTGGTCATCGCCGAGTCCGGCGTCACCGGAAAGAAGCGATGCTTGACCTGATCGCGCGGCATGGACTGGCGTTGATCTTCGCCAACGTGCTGCTGGAGCAGCTCGGCGTGCCGCTGCCCGCGATCCCGACGCTGATTGTCGCCGGCGCGCTCGCGGTGGACGGAACGCTCTCCGCGCCGGCGGTGTTCGGCGTGGCCTTCGCTGCTTCCATGATCGGGGATTCCGCCTGGTACCTTGCCGGGCGACGGTACGGGCGCCGCGTCATGACCACCCTTTGCCGCATCTCGCTGTCGCCAGATTCGTGCGTCCGCCAGACCGAAAGCCACTTCGAGCGCTGGGGCGGGATCACCCTGGTCCTGGGTAAATTCATCCCCGGTCTGGCCACGATCACCCCGCCGCTCGCCGGAGCGATGCGCATCCGGTGGCGGTCCTTCCTGCTCCTGAACGGCGCCGGCACGGCGCTCTGGGCAGCCGCGCCGATTGCGCTCGGGATGCTGTTCCACGCGCAGATCGAGCGGCTGGTCGACCGCCTGCAGGGTCTCGGTGCCGTGGCGCTGGAGGCGCTCGGCGCGCTCCTCGCGGTTTACGTCGCATTCAAATGGTGGGAGCGCCGGCGCTTCTACAGGATGCTGCGGATGGCCCGGATCACCGTCGAGGAGCTGCGTCGTCTCGTGGATTCGGGCAGGCAGCCGGTGATCATCGACGTGCGCTCGCGCGCCGAGCGCGAGCTCGACGCCCGCTCGATTCCCGGCGCGCTCGCTTTCGAGGTCGAGGAGCTGGAGAAGCTGATCGACTCGCTGCCCGCGGACCGGGACGTGATCTTCTACTGCACCTGCCCGAACGAGGCTTCGGCGGCGCGCGCCGCCAAGAGGCTCATCGACCGCGGCTATACGCGGGCGCGTCCCTTGCGGGGCGGCCTGGACGCATGGATTGCAGCAGGCTACGCGATCGAGCTCAGGACTCGCGCACCACGCGGTTCGTGAGGACGCCGATCGCGTCGTTGACCACCTCGACCAGGTCGCCGTGCTCGAGGGCCGGCAGCGTCGGCCCGTCGCAGCCCATCCACAGGACGTCGCCCGGGTAGAGCGTCACGTAGCGCGTCATGCGCGCGATGTAGTGGGCGAGGCTGAAGATCATGTTCTTCGTCTCGTATTCGGACACCGTGCGGCCGTTGATGCGAACGCCGATTCTCTGCGCCATCGGGTCGATGCCAGCGACGACGAAGGGCCCCATCGGCTTGAACGTGTCGATGTTCTTGGCGCGCCACAAAGTACGGTCGCTGCGCTGAAAGGCGCGCTCGCTCAGATCGTTCCCGAGCGTATAGCCGGCGATGCAGCCGAGCGCCTCCCTCTCCGGGAGATGCTTGGCTTTTTTCCCTACCACTGCCACCAGCTCGCCCTCGAACTCCACCGGCCCGGTCGAATCCTTCGGGATGACGATGTCGGCGCCGCTGCCGACCAGCGCGTTCGCGGAGCGGTAGCCGATATCGGCCTGCTGCGGCGGCTTGAGCGCCATGCCGTGGTGCTGGTTTGCCCATTCGATGTGCGCGCGGTAATTGAGGCCGGCGGCGTAGAAGTTGAGCGGGATCACCGGCGGCAGGAATCTGGCCCCGGCGAGCGGATGGCGCTCGCCGGTGCGCTCGTGGCGCTCGAAGGGGGCCGCGCTAAGGATGGCGATCTGGCCGCCTTCGACGACGCCGTAGGCAGGACCCTGGTCGAGCTGGATCCGGCACCACTTCATCGCGCCGCCGCCCCCTTTTACTCGGCCGTGACGCCCGCGGCCTTGATCACGCGCGCCCAGCGCTCGGCATCGGTCTGCAGCCAGGCACGGAACTCCGCCGGTGAGCTGCCGCCCTGGGTGATGGCGCCCAGCCCTTTCAGCTTTTCCTTCGTCTCCGGCTTTGCAAGCGAGGCGCGGACTGCCGCGTTCAATTTGTCGATGACAGGCGCCGGCGTGCTGGCGGGCGCGACTACGCCGAGTCCTTGCGTGTACTGCTCGAAGCCCGGAAACCCGCTCTCTGCCATCGTCAGAACGGCCGGATAGTCGGGATGCCGCTTCTCGGTGCTGACCGCAAGCGCCTTCAAGCGCTTTTGCGCCACCTGGTCGGCGATGCCGACCATCGGGTAGAACATGAAGCTGACGCGGCCCGCCATCACCTCGGTCAGGGCGGGCGCGTTGCCGCGGAACGGGACGTGCGTCATCCTGGTGCCCGAGAGCGTCTCGACCAGCGCGGCGGCAAGGTGCGCCGAGCCGCCGTTCCCGGCCGAGGCGTACGAGACTTCGCCCGGCTTCGCCTTCGCCGCCTGCACGACGTCCTGGACCGAGTTGAACGGCGCATCGGCCCGGGTGACCATGACCAGCGGAAGGAACGACACCAGGCTGATCGGCGCAAAATCCTTGATCGGGTCGTAGGGCTTCTGGTCGGCCAGCAGGATCGCGTTCACGTTGTGCGAGAGCGTGGTCATCAGGATCGTGTAGCCGTCGGGAGCGGCGCGCTTCACCTCCTGCGTGGCGATGAGCGCGTTGGCGCCGGTCTTGTTTTCGACCACCACGCCCTGGCCGAGCGACATGGCCATGTCCTGCGCGATGACGCGCGCGATCACGTCGGTGGGCCCGCCTGCGGCGAAGCCCACCACCAGCCTGACCGGCTTCGCGGGGTAATCCTGGGCGCTAGCCGCGGCGCCGGCGAGCGCTGCGATGCAGGCGAGGAAAAATCTCCCGGTCACGATCTTTCCTGGAAGAAACGCGTCGCCATCACCTGGCAGCGCTTGATCAGGCGGGGCTCATCGGCGCTGTAGTCCGCCACGGCGTTGTGAATGGTCCGCAGGTTGTCCCACATCAGCACGTCGCCCACCTGCCAGCGCGCCGCGAAGCGGAATTTCGGCTGGGTCTGGTGCTCGAACAGGAACTCGAGGATCGCGTCGCTTTCCTTCTGCGGCAGCTCGTTGATGCGCACCGAGTAGCCCGGGTTGGCGTAGAGCGCCTTGCGCCCGGTGATCGGGTGGGGGAGGAAGATCGGGTGCGACACCGGCGGCTTCGCCTTGCGCTGCGCCTCGGTCAGCGCGGGGCGCGCGCTGCCTTTCTCGCGGCGCATCATCTCCCAGAACTTGTTGAAGTCGTGCAGCACCGTCTTTCCTTCCAGCTTCTTCCTGAGAGCGGCGGGCAGCTCGTCGTAGGCGGCGCGCTGGTCGCAGAACTCGGTGTTGCCGAGCGGCTCGCCGTTGCGCTGCGGGATCCTGATGCCGTAGAGGACATTGCAGAAGGCGATGGTCTTGCTGTAGGACATGTCCGTGTGCCAGCTCTGGCCCGCGTCGGCGAGGCCGATCGGCCTGCCGTTCTCGATGATGTTCGACAGGATCATCACCTCCGGCACGCCGGGCTCCTGGTACATGTTCGCGACGTTGATCTCGAGCTCGCCCCAGCGCGCGCTGAAGTCCCTGAGCTGCAGCGCGGTGAGCTCCTGGCGCGGATAGCGCAGCACGCCGTGCTCGGCGAGCGCATTCAGGGCGAACTCGAACACTGGCCCAGAGAGGGGCCTGGAAAGGTCCAGTCCCTCGACGCTCGCCCCGAGGGTATGCCCGCTGGGGATCACTTTTGCCATTCTCGCCTCCGCTCAGCCCTCGGCGTGCACGGTGTTCTCGATTACGCCGACGCCCTCGATCTCGCAGCGCACGCGGTCGCCCGGCTTGAGGAACCCGGGCGGCCGCATGAAATACGCCACCCCGGCCGGCGAGCCGGTGGAGATGATGTCGCCGGGGAACAGCGTCATCGCCTGGCTGCAGTAGGACACCAGCTTTTCAATCCCGAAGTAGAGGTCGGAAGTGTCGCTGTCCTGCCGCACCTTGCCGTTCACCTCGGTGCGCATCCTGAGCGGCTTGCCCCACTGGAATTCGTCCAGAGTGACGAGGGCGGGCCCGGTCGGGCAGAACGTGTCGTAGCTCTTGCCGATGAAGTGCACGCGGTAGAACGGATTCGCCTCGTGTTCGGCGAGCTGGATGTCGCGCGCCGACATCTCGTTCACCACCATGTATCCCGCGAGGTGGTCCTTGACCTCGGCTTCGCCGATGCGCCGGCAGCGCTTGCCGATGACGACGCCCAGCTCGAGCTCGTAGTCGAGCTTCCGCGTCTCGCGCGGATGGATCACGTCGTCGAACGGGCCGCAAAGGCTGGAGGTCGCCTTCGCCAGGATCATCGGCTGGCGCGGCGGGGCGACGTCCTTGAGCACCGGTCCGGCTTCGGCGAGGTGCGACTTGGTGTTCGCGCCCGCGATCAGCAGCTTGCGCGGCACGGGGACCGGCGCGCCGAGGCGCACGCTCTTGCGCTCGATCGCCTTCGCCGAGCTGCGCGCGGCGAAGATCCTGTCGAGCTGCCTGCGCCAATCCGGCTGCTCGAGGAACAGGCGCATGTCGCTGACCGGCAGGTCGATGATGGCGTCGTCGACGAGCATTCCGGCGCGCTCGCTGCCCATCGCACCGTAGCTGACCAGTCTCATCTCAGTCCAGGCTGATGCGGCTTTCGCGGATGACCTGCGCCCACTTCGCGATTTCGCTCTTCAGGTAGGCGCCGAATTCCTCCGGGGTGCTGGTGCGCGGCTCGAAGCCGCTCTCCGCGAGCCGCTGCCTGATCGCGGGATCGGCCATGACCCTGGCGAACTCGGCGTTGAGCTTCATCACGACGGCGCGCGGCGTGCCCGCCGGCGCGACGAAGCCCTGCCAGGCCCAGGCCTCGAAGCCGGGATAGCCCGACTCGCCGAAGGTCGGCAGCTCGGGCAGCGCGGCGACCCGCTTGTCGCTCGCCACGGCGAGCGCGCGCAGCTTGCCGCCTCGAATTTGCGGCAGGGCGGAGGCGATGTCCGGAAACATCGCCGAGATGCGGCCGCCGATCAGATCGGTCATCGCGTCGGCGCCGCCCTTGTAGGGGATCGGCGTCATGATGATGTCGGCGCGCTGCTTGAAGAATTCCATCGCGAGGTGGATCGGGCTCCCCGGCCCGGGCGCGCCGTAGTCGATGTTGCCCGGCGAGCGCCTGGCGGCGTCGACGAATTCCTTCACCGACCCGGTCTGCACCGCAGGGTTCACCGCCAGGATCAGCGCGAAACGTCCGGTAAGGCTCACCGGCGCGAAGTCCTTCACCGGGTCGTAGGAAAGCTTCCTGTACAGCGTCGGATTGAAGGCGTACGTCCCGGCGTCGCCCAGCAGCAGCGTATAGCCGTCCGGCGCGCTCCTCGCCACCTCGCTTGCCCCGATCGCCGTGCCGGCGCCGGGGCGATTTTCGACCACCACCTGCTGCCCGAGCGACTCCGACATCTTCGTGAACACGGTGCGCGCGAAGAAGTCGGTCGCGCCGCCCGCCGGGTAGGGCACGATCAGGCGGACCGGCTTCGCCGGATAAGCCTGCGCCTGCGCGGCCGGCGCCGCGGCGATCGCCGCCGCGGCGAGCGCGAGGCCGCGCATCAATACGGACACGGGAACCTCCCGACAGTTAAATGTGGCTGGATACTACAATGCATTCGCTTGAACCAGGCGACGGTGACGATCCGCTTGCTTGCTTCCTCTCTTTTCTTTCTGGCGCACCTGGCTCTACGCAGCACATCCGTTGCCGCAGAAGACAGCTCAAGGCTTCAGCCCTACATTCATTGCGATGGATTCGCCGGCGGGGTGCGCGGAGTCACGCTGGACCCGCGTCCGCCGGCGGCGGAGCCCTGGCGCGAGGTGAGCTCGGGCGGCAGGACCTGGCGCGTCTCCGTGGTGGAAGGGTACCGGGTGATGTACTCGTACCCCCGGACCTATCCCTTTGCCAGCCTGAAGGCCGAGCGGTCCGACCCCGCGAAATACGCCGAGGACAAGCAGGTCGTCATGCGAAGCCTTGAAGAGCTGGCCAGCGCGGACGGCAACACCGAGCTGGCCGGCTTCTCCAATCAGGGTTTCTCAGGCCAGACGGTCACGAAAAAGGAGCTGGCAGGCAGCACGCTAGGCATCACCCAGATCTTCTCTGACAGCGACCTGGTCATCGTGACCATCTTCTTCCTGAATCAGGCGCCGCAGGATCGCCGCTTCCAGACCTACGCGGAATTCGTTTCGCTGCGCGATGACTTTGTGCGCGGCTATATGGAATGCGTGGCTAGGAAGAGGTTTCCCTGAAGTACTTGATGGCGCCCGGATGGAGCGGCAGCCGCGGCTGGCGTTTGCCTGCGGTTCTTTCGTCGAAGCTCTTGAAGTTCGGGTGGCCTTCGACCAGCGCCTTCTTGTTCTCGCGCATGGCCTTGACGAATTCGTGGACGACGTCGTTCTTGACGTGGGCGCCGACCGCGACGACGACGTCGATGGTCTGCACCCTGGAGGGCTTGTCGACGCCGGCGATGTTCGGCGCGGGGCTGACCCGCGAGAAGTAGTATTCCGTGCGCACTTTCTTCATGCGTCTTTCGGCGTCTGGCAGCTTGTCGGCCGGCAGCAGCCTGAGCCCGCCTACCGCGGCGGCGACCTCGGCGACTTTCGGCGCGCCGACGGCGAAGAACAGCAGGTCGAGCCTGCCGGCCTTGAAGTCGTCCGCCGCCCGCACCACGTTCACCTCGGGGACCTTGACCACGTCGTTGTAGGTGATCCCGCCGGCGTTGAGCAGCGCCGTGGTGTGCGGCAGGACGCCGGTCTGCTGCGCCCACTCGGAAGGGACGCGCCTGCCTTTCAGAGCGGCGATGCTGTCGATGCGGGAATCCTTTTTCACCCAGAACGCCATCTGGCTTCCGTACAGGGTGATTGCGGTGCGCAGGTTCGGCATTGGCTTGCCTTTCCAGTCGCCCTGGCCCTTGTACGCATCGGCGACCTCGCCGACGTCGAGCAGGAGGAAGTCCGCTTTCTGCGTGTTGACCGCGTCCAGGATGGGCGCGTCGCCGTCGTAGCCGTTGACGCGCACCTGCAGCTTGCTGTGGTCCTGCACGACCTTGGCGATCACCGATGCCTGCGCGTGCAGGATCGAGCCGGGCGGCAGCGTGGCGAAGCTGACGGTCTGCGCGCCTGCGGCGCCCGCGAATACCGCCGCGGCCAGGCTGGCGGCGCGGCTGAATTTCAGCATGTTGATCTCCTCTCCGCGATGAGGTCAGTATAGTAACTGTATGAAATTGCCCCGCGACCGCATTCCCTATTCGGCCATCGTCGACCGGCCGCCACTCAAGCTGCCGGGCAATGGTCGCGTGGCGGTCTGGACCATCGTCAACGTCGAGGAATGGTCGATCGAGCGGCCCATGCCGCGCACCGTGCTGCCTCCACCCTACGGTCAGGCGATTCTGCCCGATCTGCCGAACTGGGCCTGGCATGAATATGGGATGCGGGTCGGGTTCTGGCGTTTTTTGGAGGTCTTGAATAAATTCAACCTGAAGGCGACGCTCGCCATCAACGGCTCGGTCTGCAAGAGCTATCCGCGCGTGGCGCAGGCGGGGCTGGAAGCCGGCTGGGAATTCATGGGGCACGGCTACCTCCAGCGGCCGATGCACCACGTCGAGGATCAGCGCGCTGCAATCCGTCAAACGATTGAAGAAATAAAATCTATCACTGGAAAGGCGCCCCGAGGTTGGGAGAGCCCCGGCCTGACCGAGACCTACGAGACCATCGACTACCTCAAGGAAGCCGGCATCGAATACGTGGCCGACTGGGTGCTCGATGACCAGCCCTGCCTTATCGACACCGCGAGCGGGCCGATGGTGTCGGTGCCCTACACCGTCGAGATGAACGACATCGCGATGATGGTGCTGCAGAGCCATCCCTCGGAGGAATGGCTGCGGCGCGGCATCGACTGCTTCGACCGGCTGTACGCCGAAGGCGAGAAAAGCGCGCGGGTGATGGCGATCAGCGTGCACCCGTACATCACCGGCGTGCCGCATCGCATCGGCTACCTGGAGAGGCTCTACGAGTACATCGGCGCGCGCCCGGGCGTGCTGATGTGGACCGGAGAACAGATCCTTGACTGGTACAAAAGCGCCGCTCGCGTACGCTGAGCTGTGGGGCAGGGCAGAGGAGCTGCTGCCGGTGCTGCGCGAGCGCGCGCCGCGCTGCGAGGAGCTGCGGCGCATGCCCGACGAGACCCTGCGCGACTTCCACGACGCGGAACTGTTCCGCATCCACCAGCCGAAGCGGGTCGGCGGCGCGGAGCTGGAATTCGTCGCCGTGGTCGAGTTCGGCGCGCTGCTGGCGCGCGCCTGCGCCTCGAGCTCGTGGAACTTCATCAACTTCCTGTCGCACCACCTGATGCTCGGCATGTTCCCGCCCAGGGCGCAGGACGAGATCTGGGGCGCATCGCCCGATACGCTGATCGCCTCCTCGTTCGTGTTTCCCGCCGGCAAGGCGAAAAAAGTGAAGGGCGGCTACGTCCTCTCCGGCCGCTGGCCGTTCTCGAGCGGAGTCGACCCCAGCGAATGGAACATGCTCGCCGGCCTCGCCTGGCTCGACGACAACGCGCCACCCGAGGCGCGCGTGTTCCTGCTGCAGCGCTCGCAGTACAAGGTCATCGACAACTGGTTCGCCGGCGGGCTGCGCGGCACCGGCAGCAAGGACGTCGAAGTTCAAGAGCAGTTCGTCCCCGAGCACCGCACGCTCTCGGTGGCCGACACCAAGGGCGGGCCGACCCCGGGCAGCGAGGTCAACCCCGGGGTGCTGTTCCAGATGCCGGTGTTCGCGCTTTTTCCGTACATGCTCTCGGGCGTGCCGCTCGGCATCGCCGAGGGCCTGATCGATGATTTCATCGCCGGCAGCCCGAACAGGAGCGGCAGGATGACCGGGGCGCGCATCGGCGAGATCCAGAGCACGCAGATCCGCCTTGGCGAAGCGACCGCCTACGCGCGTGCTTCGCGTCTCGTCCAGGTCGCAAACTGCGTTGAAGCGCAAAAACTGGTGGTTCCGGATGCGAAGACAAAAGCCCGCTACCGCCTGGAAGGCGCCTATGCAGTCGAGTGGGCAGTGCGCGCAGTGGACGTCATGTTCGCGCTCTCCGGCGCGGGCGGCCTTTATGAATCGGGCCAGGCGCCGCGCGCCTTCCGCGATGCGCACGCCGTGAAGCAGCACTTCTCCTTCAATACCGACATCGCCGGCACCACCTACGGGCGCGTCGCGCTCGGCCTGCCGACCGACAATCCGACCTTGTAAGGGAGCTCGCCGACCGTCATCTGCTCAGCGCCGCGCCCGCCAGCTGGGCAATCGCTGCCAGCGTGGTCTGCGCGGCGTTCAGCCCAAGGCGAAAGTCCTTGTCGGAGTACGTGGCGTAGCGGTCCGTCGGCTGGTGCCAATGGGGATTCCACCCGGCGCCGATGTGCATGCCTCGTTCGTGCTCACGCACGCTGATCGCCGGAGCGAAATCCATGAAAGGCGTGGAATCGGTATTGGTCATGTGGTGGCCGACCGCGGCGGGATAATCGGTGGCGTATTTCTCGTTGGCGTCGCGGAAAAAGAAGGCCAGCTTCAGCGCCTGGTCGGCGAACTTCGAGGCGGACTGGAATTCGATGTTGACGTCCGCCTCGGGCCGCTGCTCCGGGCTGAGCGTGCCGTCCGCGCGAGGCATGCCGTGGTCGAACAGCACCATGTCGTGCTGGATCATGCCGAGCCACTTCGGTTCCGGATAGCGGCCCGACCCGGCGGGGTCCTCTTTTCCCTGGAGCGCAGCTCGCTGCGCGACGTAGGCGCGCGAGCCGTTGAGACCGGTTTCCTCGTTGTTCCAGAGCGCGAAGCGGATCGAGCGCTCCGTGCGCACATCGGGACTGTTCAGCACGCGCGCCAGCTCCATGACCAGCGCCGTGCCTGACGCGTCGTCGTCGGCGGCCTCGCCCCAGCCTATTCCATCCATGTGCGCGCCGATGATGTACATCTCGTCGGGCCGCGTCGCGCCGATCTTCGTGCAATACACCTCTTCGCGCGGGCCGGGAGCGCTCGGCTGCGAGTTGAGCTCGCGCAGCTTCGCATCGGGTTGCGCCTCGGGATAGTCATTCACGCTGGTGGGCGCCGTCACGCCTCGCAATCGCGCGCCCCCGGCGCCGGGGCGGATCTCGCCGCTGGCGATCACCGGGCTGGGCGCGCCTTGCTGCGGCCGCGATCGAGGCGGCGGCAGCTCGTACACGTACTTCAGCCGCCCGGTCGCGCAGCCGAAGCTTTTCAGCCGGCCTTCGATCCAGTCGATCGCCGCGCGATTGCGATCGGTCCCCTGGCGCCGATCGCCGAACGCGGCCAGGCCCCTGATCGTGGCCTTGTACTTCTCCAGATCGAGCCGTCCGACCAGCACCCTGACAGGGTCGTCGGGCGCAGTCTGGCCGAGCGCGGGCGGGCAGGGCGCTGCGATCAGGCCGCAGAGTGCAGCGATGAATACGTTCGAGCGCATGACCTGCCTTTAGGTCTTACACAAACCCTTTGGCGCCCAATCGTGCGCCGGTGTCGTCGGAGGTTGAGATGAATCATGCAGGATGAGCACGAGCGCACGGCGCATCTCGGTGCCGGTGGCAGTGAGATGCATCGGCGGACCGCCTGGCACAATGACATGAGCGCCCCCAGCGCGCCCGACCATTTTGCCCGCTGGAGTTTCAAGGCAGGTTTCACCGGCCAACGTATACCAGCCCTCCGGGCCCGAATGCCGGTGTGCGGGCGCTGTCATGCCTGGCGTGAAAATGGCCTCCATGTATTGCGCGGAGTATTTCGCATCCGCGCTCACTGGGAGCGGGCCGATTTCCGCGATGCGCTCGCCCCCGGACGGACGCCATCCTGCCACGTCAATTGTGAACAGCCATACTTTTCCCAAGGACTCAACAACGGCTCCGCGCGGTCCCTTGTCCGCTTCCGCCGCGATGCGCGTTGGATACGTATCCAGGTGCCAGAAGATCGGCCGTTGTGGCAACTGTCCTAGCGGCGCGGTAACGGTGATCCAGCAGCCGGACTCACCAGTACGCTGGCTAACCGGTTTGCAAATCTGCGCCAACGCTTGGTCGCACACCGCAAGAGCCGACCCCAAACAGGCCATGGCAGTGAGAGCGCAACGTAGACGCTGCCACGATGGTTCGCGTGTCCCTCCAGGTTTTTCCTTACACGGTGCCATATTGATTGCCTCCTCTGTCTCAGCCGTCGGGCGTTCACGACACAGGATTTTCCTACAAGTCGGCGCTATTCATGCTCCATGGCTTTGGCGGTATGCTGAGGAATGGCCATGACGATACGACGAAACGCTGCTTCCAGAGTTTTCGCCGCAGTCGCTGTCGCGGCTCTGGCAATGTGCATCTGCGCGCGCAGTCAAGGTCAGGCGGCGAGAGGGCCGGTCGACCCCGGGGTGCGCGGCGGCGCGCCGGGTGCGGGCACTGCGCTGGAGGGCCTTACCGCGGACGAGACCGCGTTCTTCCAGAATGGGCTTGCCAAGTTCCTCGAGATCGAGTCGGTGACGGGAGGCGATAACGACGGGCTCGGGCCCCGCTTCAACTCGAACCAGTGCCTGTCCTGCCACTCGCAGCCGAGCGTCGGCGGATCCAGCCCTGCGACCAACCCCTTGATCAGGATCGCCACGCTCGACGGCGCAAGAAACGTGGTGCCATGGTTCATCACGCAGAACGGTCCCATCCGCGAGGCACGCTTCAAGCGCAATCCGAACGGGACCAACGACGGCGGCGTGCATAACCTGTTCGTCATCACTGGCCGCAAGGACGCCGCCGGGTGCAACATCGCCCAGCCCAACTTCCGGCCTGCTGGAAACCCGCTTACCGGCAAAGGCGGAAATCCGAACATCGTCTTCCGCATCCCGACTCCCGTCTTTGGTGCCGGGCTCATCGAGGCGATACCCGACTCGGCGCTTCTCGCGAACATGAAGGCCCAGGCGCACCTGAAGAAGCCCCTCGGCATCTTCGGTCACCCGAACGCGCACCTGAGCGGCAATGCCAACCGCAGTGCCAACGACGGGACGATCACCCGCTTTGGATGGAAGGCGCAGAACAAGTCCCTGCTCCTGTTCTCGGGCGAGGCGTACAACGTCGAGATGGGGGTCACGAGCCAGCTGTTCCCTCACGAGCGCGACGAGACTCCTGGCTGCGTCTTCAACGCCACGCCCGAGGACACGCTTGACTTCACCCCCACCTCGAGGACCACCCACAAGCCGAATACAGCCGTTGTCTCGGACGTCGAGGCGTTTGCCGACTTCATGCGGATGCTGGCCCCGCCAACTCCCGCGCCCGAGACGCCGTCCACCGCGAATGGGCGGGCCGTTTTTGCAAAGGTAGGCTGTGCCTTCTGCCACACACCCTCGCTCACCACCGGCAAGGCGATCGCAAGCGGCTCCTCGACAAACCCGAGCGCCGCACTGTCCAACCGCCCGGTGAATCTCTTCTCCGACCTTCTCGTCCACAACATGGGCAGGGGTCTCGCGGACGGCATCACGCAAGGCGGCGCAGGCCCCGATGAGTTCCGGACGGCCCCGCTCTGGGGCGTCGGGCAACGCATCTTCTTCCTCCATGACGGACGAACCACCAGCCTGGTCGAGGCGATCAGGGCCCACAGAAGCCGCGGCAGCGAGGCAAACAAGATCGTCGAGCGCTTCAACAGGCTGAGCACCAAGCAGCAGCAAGACCTGATTAATTTCCTGCGCTCGCTCTAGCAGCCTTTCATGGCGCAAACGCCTTGCCGTCCTTGATCACGCGATGGATCTTGCTGAGGTTCATGACATCGGCCAACGGGTCCGCATCGAGGATCACCAGGTCCGCGAGCTTGCCGGCAGCAAGCGTGCCGATGTCGCGCTCCATGCCCGTCGCCTTTGCCCCGTTCGACGTCGCGGATCGCAATACCTGCAGCGGCGAAAGGCCAGCCTGGGTCATGATTTCCATTTCGCGAAACACCGATGGCCCGTGCAAGGTGCCGATGTTGCCGGCATCGGTCCCCATGACCACAGGAATCCCCGCATCCCACACCTTGCGCAGATTCTGCAGCGCGATGGCCGAGGGCTTGGGTGATGTCGGCTGGCTCATGGCTTTGACCACCCGTTCTGGAAGCATCTCCCTAGGAATTCTCTGCAAATCGCTCATCGCGGCGAGGATCTGCGGATCGGCCAGGCGCCGCTCGGCTTCGGTCGGCTGCCAGGTATTCGACAGCGCATATCGGTAACCCAGGGTGACGAAGAGCGTCGGGCAATAAAGCGCGCGGTTCCTTTTCGCGAGGGCAAGGAATTCCTCGTCCACCGCCGCGTCCTCCACCGAGTGCACCAGAAAGTCCGCGCCGGCCCTGAGCGACGCCTTGGCCACGACGAGCTCGGTCGCGTGCACGGCAAGGCGTACTCCGGCCGCGTGGGCCGCATCGCCGGCCGCCTTGACGATCGCCTCCTGCGCGGCGAGGTCGTCGCCCTGCCGGTGGATGAACCAGACCTTGATGAAATCTGGCCTGTGCTTCAATTCGCGCTGGACGAGCGCGCGCGCCTCATCGGCCGAGGTGATCTTGATGATGGGAGGATCGCCGAGATCGAGCTTCACGCGGTCGACCATGGAGAGCAGCGGGCCGGCAACGGCGACGCGGGGCGCCGCGGGACTCTTCAGCGCCGCGTCGCGCATCTCGAAATTCCAGAACGGCCCGCCGATATCCACGACGCTGGTCACGCCGCTCGCGAGCCACACCTTGAACGTCGCGGCAAGCCGGCGCTTGTTGCGCTCGACTTCCTTCGCATAAGGCATCCAGGCGTTGAAGTCGGCCACGTCGGGACGCGTGTAGAGATTGCCCGACTGGAAGAAGTGGACGTGCGAATCGATCAGCCCGGGAACCACCCACTTGCCTTTGCCATCGATTCGCGTCGCCCCCGCCGGCACGGCAGTCGAGCCCGCTGGCCCGATCGACTCGATGCGCCTCCCGGCGATGATCAGCGTGCTATTCACGGCCACGGCAGAGGGAAGATCCCGATCGGGATGAATCACCGTGGCACCGACGATCGCGATGATCGACGTCTCCGCCGCCTGGCACGGAAGCCCTGCCAGCATCAGCAGCGCTGCAAGACCGAACCAACGCGTGCGAGTGGGCATTTGCCGCTCCTTCAGGACCGAAATCTACGAATCGCCCTGTAGGCGGCGTACAGCCAGTTCTTCAGGGTGAGCGGGCACAAGCACACGAGCATGTCCCCCTCCTGGTGGCCGGGATTGGCGGTGACAAAAAATAGAACGTTGGGATCGGCCAGCAGCTTCGCATCGACTGCTGCCGTGGCGGGCTTCAATTTCTTCTGGCCGGAGCGCTCGACGATTCCCTGGCCGGGCCGCCAGGCGGTTCCATAGAGATTCTGCGCCAGATGATCGATCAAGGCAGCTTGCCGCTCCGGCGTCGGCCGGTCATACCGGGGCCAGTACTCGACAAAATTCCGGGGCAGCAGCCCGTAGCTCTTGTAGCTGAAGGTGTCAAAGAACCAGTAGATCGGCCTGAACGCGTGATGAAGCCTGGCGCGGAGATAGAACCGAAGTCCGATGCGCTGTATGAGGTTATGCCGCCGGTAGGGCTCGTCGATGATGACGCTGGAAGTAAAGATGATCGTGGAGGTCTCGGAGCGAAAGTCCGCGCGGTAGACATCGATCGCTGCGATACCCACCAAAACGCCGCTGCGGGTGCGCGCGAGGGCGACCTCGGGAAACGCGCGAAGCTTCGCTTCGTAGAAAGTGCGGTTGGCGTCGACATAAACTTGCGTGAGCTTCCAGATCTCCTCCCACTCCTTCACGGTGAGGACAGCGACGGGAAGTATCTGGATGTCAATGCGCTCCAGCTCCGACCTCCTTTGATTCTCTGAAGTTCACTTGTGCATTTCCAGCCATACCATCACCGCGAGACCCGCGGCAACTACAAAGGCGATCCCGCTCGCCCACACGGGAACGCTCACCCCATGCACCGTGACCTCCCAGCCCAGGATGAATCGCAACAATTGCAGTAGGGCAATCAGCGAAAGCAGAACAATTGCGATGACGGTGAAAGGCTTCTTCATGTTTTGGCTCCGCTCCCGCGCTTGGAGCGAATTGTCAGGCACCTCATGGTTCTAGTGTGAACGATGTCTTCAGGTGCAGGGACGTTTGTCGTAAAACGTCTTTCACCGAGACCTCCACTCGCCATTCGCCTAGTGGGTCTTGCGGTTCTCCGACAAATTTGAGTACGGGCGCCGCCAAGCGTACAAACGCAGGATTGCCTTTTAGTTCTCCTTCCATGCACACCACATCATTGGCATTTATTGAAAAACTGCCATCAGGGCGCAGTACGCGGAGATCGCAGCGGACATTTGCGGCATTTCGAGCGTCAGTTTGTGGATTGGCGAAAAATATCAGAATCGTCACTACGCCGCCGCGCTTGACGGTGCGAGCCTCGCTGAATGTCGGAACGGTCTCGGGAGGTGTATTCCATTTGGTTTCCCAGTCCTCGTCTGGGGTAACGACAAGAGAGGCACCAAAACCGTTTGCGCTCTTACGGGACTCGGTATCTGGGATCGGCTTACCGTCGCGACTATGCCAGGCGGTTTCGGCGGCAACCGCTGGCTCAAGCGCGAAGCAAACCGCCAAAAGTAGAATCGGCAATCTCATAGCGCCCAACGGCCGCTCTCGAATGCGCAGTTAGGCGGCAACGCGCAGCTAACTCTCAAAGGCGATACCCTTCTCCAAGGCTTGGCCTACCGGCCTACAACTATCAGTACACCGGCTGCGATGGCGAGGATCGCCATTACAGTGCCCAATCCGGAGAAACTGAGATTGAGTAGTGGCACTATCCCGGTGACGATAAGCCAGACGGCCAATAACAACATCCCAAAGTTTCTTGTCAGTTTCATTAGCAGGCTCCCTCAAGTTGACGCCGGGGGTCAGCCGGCATTGAGTGCAACGACGGTGGCTTTGTGGTTATTTCCAAAACGCTCTTAGTACGAAAAACAACGCCAAGGCGATAACTGCCCACGCCAAAACACGTTTGACAATCGGCCATATAACCGTTTTCGAGATCGGACCAACGGTTGCATCTTCTGCAGCGAGTACCTTTTCAACAGCGTCAAGCTCTTTATCGATGTCTCTCATGACGGCTAACGTCCCGGTTGTGGCGCACGCGCGAAGGCGCGTAGCGCCGCGTAAGTGTCGCTCACGAACCGGCGGTTAGGTGTCGACACTCGCATCTCTAATTCGGCGCGACCAGAGCCACCAGGACAGCCATGCTGCGGCAAAAATAACGGAAAGAGCCGTCAGCAAGAGATATTCTTCGCCCGAACGTGGTAGTGGAGTGTCATACAGCGCATGACGACCATAGTCGCTTCCGATGACGGCGACTCCAAACCACGCGGCCATGAACAAAATGAAGGCCGCAAATCGAAGCCAATGACGCGGGGCAAGGACAATGGCTGCAACAGTGGCCACAACTACTATGAAGACCTTCGCAACGGTAACTTGCATAACCATCGCACTAAGTGCCGCTCCAGAGACAATGATCGCCACGAGTATCGCTAGGTCGCGAAACAGACGGCGGTAATTGATGTCTCGTGCGGACACTGGCGACGACACCTAACGTCCCGGTTTTGGCGCGCTGAAGGAGGCGCGTTCTAGCGCCGATGCGCAGGCGTCGCGCAACAACCGGCTGTTAGATGCCATCTGCCCCAGCCTCCGCATTTAATTTATCGAAGAGAGACTGAATGAGTCTTCCTTGGGTCTTGTTGGTTGGCTCAACGGAGATTCCGTTGGGAAAGTCATCGTACACAAGACGGAGCGGCTGGCCCAAGTAGCTGATTTTCCACAAACGCATATCAGGTGCATCGACTCGCTCGGTGATACGAGCGCCGATGTCTTTTGCAAATGCTTCCGCGAACTCGGGGAATGATTCCCAAGTGCCCGCCTCGGTGAGTTCTATACAGAAATCTCCGCTATTCATTTGCTTCAACCGTGGCGCGCGGAAGCGGACTGCTGGCATCTAACTCGAATTGGTTGACAAATTAGTTGACACTTGTGGTCGGTTTGCAAACCGCCAAGATGTAACAAAAGGGGAATCTTGGGAGCGGATTCAAGAGGCTAGCTTTCAATAATCGCAAAGGCAAATCCGCCGCGCCGGAGGCAGGAGAAAACGTGGTCTGTCCCTGATTTCAATTCTGTCGCGCAAGCGATGTCCGCTTTCCCTTGGCCCTGGTCAGGGTCATCGCCGAGGCCGAGCCCTTGCCCTGCCACTCCTTCTCGTCGATCACTTCGCCGAGGAAGTTGAGCTCGATGGTGATGTCGTCGGGGTCCTTGAGGAAGATCTGGAAGAGCTTGGCGTCGGGGAAGCTGCGGAAGTGCATGGCGACCCTGTTCTTCTGGATGCGCTCGCGCACCGCGCCGGGGTTCTGGGCGAGGAAGGCGATGTGATCGA
>Ga0209161_10001408_pt1 | contig 19948 bp, 19 predicted proteins | sample GraSoiAngelo_155_FD_186169 | JGI IMG/M metagenome (GOLD analysis project Ga0209161, IMG submission 186169) | Grasslands soil microbial communities from the Angelo Coastal Reserve, California, USA - 14_1009_13_30cm (SPAdes) (version 2) | ecosystem: Environmental > Terrestrial > Soil > Grasslands... | reverse complement strand
GCCGGCCGCCGTGGTTGGACACGACCACGCCGTCGCAGCCTATCGCTCGCGCGCGCTCGGCGTCGTCGGGCCGCTCGACACCTTTGAGGAGGAGCTTGCGCGGCCACAGGTCGCGCAGGCGCTTGAGGTACTCCCAGTCGAAGGACGCGTCCATCTCGCGGCCGACCGCGGTGGCGATGTCGGTCCCCGCTGGGCTCGAGAACTTGTAGCCTTCGAAGTTCGCCATGCCCGGCAGGCGATGGCGCAGGATATCGAGCAGCCAGGCCGGCTTGCACAGAACGTCGCGCGAGTTGCGCCAGTTCGGGCGGTACGGCGTGACGAAGCCGTTGCGCGGGTCGCGCTCGCGCTTGCCGGACACCGCGAGATCGACCGTCACGAGCATCGCCTCGTAACCGGAATTGCTTGCCCTGAGAACCAGCTTCTCGCGAAATTCGCGGTCGCGAACCACGTAGAGCTGGAACCAGAGCCGGCCTCCGGCCTCGGCGGCGACGCGCTCGATTGTGGCGGCGGCGGGCGTGGCCAGGGTAAAGGGGATGCCGTACGCCTTCGCTGTGCGTGCGAGCAGGATTTCCGCTGCCGGGCGCCCGGCGCTGATCCCGCCGGTGGGCGCGATCGCCAGCGGCAGCTTCGACTCGACGCCGAAAAGCTTCGCGCGCGTGTCCACTTGCGCGACGTCGACCAGCACGCGGGGCAGCAGCCGTACTCGCTCGAAAGCGGCGCGGTTCTCGCGCAGCGTCACCTCGTCCTCGGCGCCGCCGTCGAAGAAATCGAAGATCGCCCGCGGCAGGCGCCGGCGCGCGAGCTGCCGCAGGTCCTCGATATTGATCGCCCTGGAGAGGTCGGCCATATAATTCGCGCAGCACTCTACCTCCGAAAGGCATCCCAGTGTCGCGTCTGTTCGCTTTTGCCGTTGCATTGCTGCTCCCCATCGCCGGGGCGGCGCAGAACTATCCCAGCAAGCCGATCAGGCTGATCTGCCCGTTCCCGCCGGCCGGCGCCGTCGATATCGCCTCGCGCGCCACGGCCTACGAGCTGAGCCGGATCCTCGGCCAGCCAGTCGCCGTCGAAAACAAGCCCGGCGCGGGAGGCAACCTTGGCGGCGCCGAGGCGGCGCGCTCGGCGCCCGACGGCTATACCCTGTTCATGACCACCAGCGGCATCCAGGCGATCAATCCCGCCCTCTACGCCAAGATGGCCTTCGATCCGAACAAGGACCTGGCGCCGGTGGCGGCGCTGGTGTCGCTCAACAACGTCCTGGTAGTGCATCCCTCGGTCCCCGCAAGGACGGTGCAGGACGTGATCGCGCTCGCGAAGAAAGATCCCGGCAAGTGGACATATGCCTCGAGCGGCAACGGCACCAGCATCCACATGTCGGGCGCGATGTTCACTCAGCTCACCGGCACCGACATCCTGCACATCCCCTACAAGGGGAGCGGGCCCGCAGTGACCGATCTGCTCGCCGGCCAGGTCAACATGATGTTCGACAACATCCCGTCCTCGCTGCCGCACATCAAGGCGGGCAAGCTGCGCGCGCTCGCCACCACCGGCGCGAAGCGCGATCCGGCGCTGCCCGGTCTGCCGACGGTCGCCGAGGCGGGCGTCCCCGGCTACGAGTCCGGCGTCTGGTTCGGGCTCACGGTGCCGGCGGGCACGCCGCGCGAGATCATCGTCAAGCTCAATGCCGCGGCGCTGCAGGCCGCCAAGGCGCCGGAGTTCGTCAAGCGCATGACCGACCTCGGCTACAACCTCATTCCCAGCACGCCGGAGCAGATGGCGGCGATGAACAGGGCCGAGCTCGCCCGCTGGGCGCCGATCGTGAAGTCGAGCGGCGCGAAGATCGACTGACATGGCCAGAGCGAAGCGCATCGAGGGCGTTCTCGCCCCGGTCATCACGCCTTTCAGGAAGGATTACGCGCCCGACGCCGAGCGCTTCGTGCGCCACTGCCGCTGGCTGCTGAAAAACGGCTGCTCGGGCCTCGCCGTGTTCGGCACCAACAGCGAGGCGAACTCGATGTCGGTGCCGGAGAAGCGGCGCCTGCTCGAGGCGCTCATCGCAGGCGGCATCGCGCCCGCGGCGCTGATGCCTGGAACTGGGCATTGCGCGCTGACCGACTCGGTGGAGCTCACCCGCGCGGCGCTCGAGATGGGCTGCGCCGGCGTGCTGATGCTGCCGCCCTTCTATTACAAGAACCTGCCCGACGAAGGCCTGTACCGCAATTTCGCCGAGGTGATCGAGCGCGTCGGCGACGAGCGGCTGCAGCTTTACCTGTATCACATCCCGCCGGTGTCGCAGGTGCCGATCTCCCTCGGCCTGATCGAGCGGCTGCTCGGCAAGTACCCCGGCATCGTCGCCGGCGTGAAGGATTCCTCGGGCGACTGGTCGAACACCAAGGCGATGCTCGAGCACTTCGCGAAAAGCGGCTTCGACGTGTTCGCCGGCAGCGAGGAGTTCCTGCTCGCCAACATGCGCCACGGCGGCAAGGGCTGCATCACCGCCACGGGCAACATCAACCCCGGGCCGATCGACAATCTCTACCGCAACTGGCGCTCGCCGGACGCCGAGCGCCAGCAGGCCGCCATCACCGCAACTCGCAAAATCGTGCAGAAGCAGCCGATGATCGCGGCGCTGAAGGCGGCCGTGGCGCATTTCGGCAACGACCCGCAGTGGAAGACCCTGCGCCCGCCGCTGATCGAGCTGAATCCCGCTCAAGAGAGAGACCTGATCAGCGAGCTCAAGGCGAACGGCTTCTCGATGCCCGGGCTCGGTTGAAGACCGCGCTGGTCACCGGCGCCGGCCGCGGGATCGGCTTCGCCACCGCCAATACGCTCGCCGCCGCCGGGTTGCACGTTTTCGCCCTGGATCTCGAATTCCCGGACAAACAGCAAAAGAATCGAATCGTCTTCGATTTATGTGACCTGAAAGGCATCCCCGCGCTCGTCGAATCCCTCGGCGCAATCGACGTGCTCGTCAACAATGCCGGCGTGCAGACGGCGGTGTCGATCGAGCGCTACACCGAAGAAGCGCGCCGGCGCATCCTGCGGATCAACCTCGAAGCTCCGGTGGAGCTGATCCGCGCCCTCTCGAAGCAGATGATCGAGAGAAAGAGCGGCCGCATCGTCAACGTCGCTTCGGTGGCCGCCTTCACGGCGCACACCGACCTGTGGTACGGCGTGACGAAGGCCGGGGTGGTCAGCTTCACCCGCAGTTTTGCGTCCTATCTGGGCCCGCACGGCATCCAGGTGAATGCGGTGGCGCCGGGGCCGGTGGAAACCGAGCTGCTCAGGAAGGCGCAGCCCGAGCGCATCGAGCAGCTCATGCGCAATGCCTACACCCGGCGCACCGGGCGGCCGGAAGAGATCGCCGAAGCCATCCGCTGGCTCGCCCTCGACGCGCCGGTGGTCCTGAACGGCGCGGTGATCGACGTCACCGACGGCTGCTACCTGCGCTGAGGCTAGCCACAGCCGGCCGCAGGGGAGTAAATTAGCAGGCTGCATTCCAGAGAGGGGGAACACCATGGCGATCAAGGTGACAAAAGCCGAAGTCTGGTCCGCGATGCTCGTAGACCGCGCGGGGGGCGCCGCCGACAAGCTCGAAGCGCTCGCCAGGGCGGGCGCCGACCTGGAGCTCGTATTCGCGCGCCGCACGCCCGAGCAGCCCGGCAGCGGGATCCTGTTCGTCTGCCCGGTCAAGGGCGCGAAGGTGACCCGGGCGGCGCAGGAAGCCGGCCTGGCGAAGACGGACACGATCCACTGGGTGAGGATCGAAGGCGGCGACAAGCCGGGGCTGGGCGCCAAGATCTCGCGCGCGCTGGGCAATGCCGCGATCAGCTTCCGCGGCCTGAGCGCGATCGCGATCGGCACGAAGTTCATCAGCTACGTCGCGCTCGACAGCGCGGACGATGCGGCGAGAGCCGTCGCGGTGCTGAAAAAAGTCGCCTGAGAGCTACCGCACCCGGTAGATCTCCTCGTCGAAATTGCCGCGCGACACGCTGAGCGTGCCGCGCCTCTTGTCCGGCTGCGCGACGAGCACGGCGCGCTCGTCGCCCTTTTCCCACAGCAGCTTGTAGATCTGGCGCGCGGCCTTGCCTGGGATCTCGATGCTGTCGCGCGTCTCCGACACCGGCGCGCCGTAGCGCGCCTTGGCGAACGCGGCAACGCGCTCGGTGTCCTTGGCGTCGAAGCGCACGTCGAAAGCCTGCACCGCGTCCTTCCTCAGGTACAAGGTGATGCGCACCTCGGCCCCGCCGAATGCCACCTTGGAGTCGTCGCAGCGCCGCTCCGCCGCCCGGCTCTTCCACTCCAGCTCCTTGCAGTGGATGCTCGGAAACTTCTTCTTCACCTCGCTCTCGCGCGCGCCGAGCGCTACGCCGTTGACGTCGTAAGCGGCGGCCGGAAGGGCAGCCAGCAGCATCGCAAGCAGGCTAATTTTTCGCATCGATTTCACGGCGCCGGAAGCAGGCGCGCTCGTGGTCGTTCACCATGCCGACGGCCTGCATGAATGCGTACATGATAGTCGGGCCGACGAACTTGAAGCCGCGCCGCTTAAGGTCCTTTGAAAACTCGTCGGCTCCGCGGCCAGCCAATTCCCACGCGTACTTCGAGAAGCTGCCGCATTCCTTCTTCACCGCGAGAAAGCAGCGTGCGTTGGTAATGGCGGCATCGATCTTCGCCCGGTTGCGCACGATGCCTGGATCCGCGAGCAGCCGCTTGCGATCCTTGGCGCCATAAAGAGCAATTCTGCCAGCATTAAACCCGTGAAATGCGCGCCGGTAATTCGCGCGCTTGGCGAGGATGGTGTCCCACGAAAGCCCGGCCTGCGCGCCTTCCAGGATGAGGAACTCGAAGAGCTTCCGGTCGTTCCTGACCGGCACGCCCCACTCCTTGTCGTGGTAGGCGATGGCGAGCGGATTGCGCGCCCAGGCGCAGCGGCGCTTCATGCGACCGGCACGTCGCGCGCAAAGCCGTCGAACAGATCGAGCAGCCGCTCGCGCCATGCGCAAAGCGGATCCTCGGGACCGAGCACTTCGTGCGGGCTCATCACTCGCGCCCACTGGAACACCGAGAACAGGATGTAGTCGGCATAGGCGGGCGCGCGGCCGCATACGCACGGCTGGCGCTTGAGCGCCGCCTGCATCGGCTCGAGAGTGCGGCCGAGCCGCCTGAGCGCCTCGTCGCGGTGCGCACGGGTTTCTTCCAGGGTGGTCCTGAGTACCTGTTCAATGGACTGCCTGAAATAACCTTCGTCGGCGGGATCGACCCGCTCGTGGATGTCGGCGGCGATCACCGACAGCATCGCCGGCACCACGGCGCGGTCGACCCAGGCGTTGAAGGCCTGCGACACGCCGTGGCCGATGTCGCCGCCGAAGAGGGCCGGCGCATCGCGGTAGCGCTCCTCCAGGTGCTCGGCGATCTTCCAGGAGTCGCGCACGACGGTTTCGCCGTCGCGGATGATCGGCACCGTCCTGCCGCCCGAAAAGGCAATGGCAGCCTTGTCCGACAGGCAGACGGGTTGAGTGGTGAAATCGAGGCGCTTGTGCTTGAGCGCCATGCGCGCGCGCCACGAAAAAAGGCTGTAGCGCCGCTCGCCTTTGCCCTTCAGCTCCCAAAGAGTAATCACGCCGCTTTCTTGACCTCGTGGCTGTCGGGGCGCGCGCGCAGGCGCAGATCGGTCTGCTCGGCGCGCTCGCGCGCGGCGAGGCGGAAGGCCTGGTCGCGGCCCGCCAGGTACTGCGGCGGCCAGAACTGGCCCATGTGCTGGTACCAGGCCGAGGCCTGCAGCGTGAAATAAGGGTTGGTCAGGTGCGCTCGGGCGAGCGCGACCAGATCCGCCTTGCCGGAGGCGAGCAGCGTGTTGACCTGGTCGGGCGTCGTGACCGCGCCGACGGTCATGGTGGCGATGCCGACCTCGTTCCTCACCCAGTCGGAAAACGGCGCCTGGTACATGCGGCCGTACACCGGCTTCTGGTGCGGCACCGTCTGGCCGCTCGAGCAGTCGATCATGTCGCAGCCGGCTTGCTTCAGCATGCGCGTGAGCGCGATCAGGTCTTCGCCCGACAGGCCGCCCGGCGCCCAGTCGGTCGCCGAGATGCGCACCGACATCGGCTTGTGCGCGGGCCAGATTTCGCGGCAGGCGCGCCACAGCTCGAGGGGGAAGCGCATGCGGTTTTCGATCGAACCACCATATTCGTCACTGCGCCGGTTGGTGAGGGGGGAAATGAAGCTCGCCAGCAGATAGCCGTGCGCCATGTGGAGTTCAAGAAGGTCGAACCCCGCTTCATCCGCGTATTTTGTCGATTTTTGAAAATCGGAAACCACCTTCTCCATGTCGGCGCGCGTCATCTCGCGCGGCACCTGGGAGATGCCCTCGTAATAGGGGATCGCCGATGCCGAGACCACCGGCCAGTTCCCCTGCTCGAGCGGGTGATCCATCCGCTCCCAGCCGAGCTGCGTCGAGCCCTTGCGCCCGGAGTGGCCGAGCTGCATGCACAGCTTCGCCCTGGAGTTGGCGTGGCAGAAATCGACGATGCGCTTGAAGGCGTCGCGCTGCGTCTCGTTCCACAGGCCGGTATCTCCCGGGGAGATGCGCGCCTCGGGCGACGGGCAGGTCATCTCGACATACAGCAGCCCGGCGCCGCCGATGGCGCGGCTGCCGAGGTGCACGAAATGCCAGTCGCCCGGCACGCCGTCCACCGCCGAATACTGGTCCATCGGCGACACCACCACCCGGTTTTCCACCACCAGGTCGCGCAGCCGGAACGGCGTGAACATCGGCAGCGGGGGATTCTCGAGGTCGATCTCGAACCCCTGGTCCCTTACTTTCCTCGCAAACCACCCGTGGACCTCGCGCACGAAGGCCGGGTCGCGCAGCTCGAGGTTCTCCCAGGTGATCTGCTTGGAGCGCGACATCACGCCGAAGGCGAACTGCTGCGGCTCCATGCCCCAGTAGCGCTGCATGTGCTCGAACCAGGCCAGCGACACGTTGGCGGCATGCTGGGTCTTCTCCACTTCCTCTCTTCGAGCCGTGTCATAGACAGCCAAAGCCTTGTCTATTTCAGCTTCCTTCTTGAAGCACTCGAACAGCGCGATGGCGTCTTCCATGGCCAGCTTGGTCCCCGAGCCGATCGAGAAGTGCGCCGTCGCCTTCGCATCGCCCACCAGCACCGCGTTGCCGCGCACCCAGGTCCGGTTGACGATATTCGGGAAGTTGCGCCACAGCGAGCGGTTCAGGATCAGCGGATGGCCGTCGAGCTCCGCGGCAAAGACGCGCTCGAGCACCGGCAGCATCTCGGTCTCGCTCATCGCGTCGAAGCCGAAGTTGCGCCAGGTCGCCTCGTCGGTCTCGATCACCCAGGTGGAGCGGTCGGCCTCGTACTGGTAGCAGTGCGCGAGGATGATGCCCGCGGGCGTCTCGCGGAAGAAATACTTGAAGGCGTCCAGCGGGCGCGTCGAGCCCAGCCAGGTGAACTTGTTGGGGCGCAGGTCCACGCTGGGCTGGAAATGATCCGCATATTTCGAGCGAAGTTTTGAATTGATTCCGTCCGCGATGACGACGAGATCGGAATCGGGGAACTCGTCCAGATCCTCGACCTCGCGCTGGAAGCGCATCTGCACGCCGAGATCGCGCGCGCGGTCCTGCAGGATGTTGAGCAGCGCCACGCGCGAGCAGCCGCAGAAGCCGTTGCCGCCCGAGCGCAGCACCTGCCCCTTGTAGACCACGTCGACGTCGCCCCAGTAGGCGAAGCGCCGGCGGATGCGCTCGTAGGTGACCAGATCGTAGGCCTTGAAAGTGTCGAGCGTCTGGTCGGAGAACACCACGCCGAAGCCGAAGGTGTCGTCGGGCCGGTTGCGCTCGCAGACCGTGATCTCCCAGCGCGGCCAGGCTTTCTTCGCGAGGAGCGCGAAGTACAGGCCGCCGGGCCCGCCGCCGATGACGCTGACTTTCATGCTGCCTCCCCGGGGAGCACCGCCGTGGCCTCGATTTCCAGGCGCGCGGCGTCTTCCACGAGACCGCTCACCTGCACCACGGCCATCGTCGGGTAATGCCGGCCCATCAGCTCGCGGTACGCGGCGCCCAGCTCCTTCAGCGACGCCAGGTACTCCTTCGTGTCGAGCACGTACCAGGTCAGGCGCACGAGGTGCTCGGGCTTGCCGCCGGCCTGCGCCAGGATTTCCAGGATATTTTTCAGCGCCTGCCGGAACTGCCCGGCAAACGATCGATCGAGCCATTCGCCCCGGCCGCTCCAGCCGATCTGCCCGCCGATGAAAACCAGCCGGCCCTGGCAGGAAATCCCGTTGGAGAAGCCCTTCGGCCGCGCCCAGCCCGGCGGTTGCAGGATCTGCATAGTCATTGCCTCAGCTTGAAGCGCTGCAGCTTGCCGGTCTCGGTGCGCGGCAAGGCGTCGACGAACTCCACCACGCGCGGATACTTGTACGGCGCGATGCTGTTTTTCACGTAGTCCTGCAGCTGGCGCGCGAGGTCCGCGCCGCGCGGGTGGCCGGGCTTCAGCACCACGAACGCCTTGACCACGGTGCCTCGCTCCGCGTCGGGCGAGCCGACCACGCCGCATTCCGCCACTGCCGGATGCGCCAGCAGAACGCCTTCCACCTCGGGCCCGGCGATGTTGTAGCCGGCGGAGATGATCATGTCGTCGGTGCGCGCCTGGTAGAAGAAGTAGCCCTGCTCGTCCATCAGGTAGGCGTCGCCGGTCAGGTTCCAGCCGTTGTGCACGTAGTTCCGCTGCCGCTCGTCGGCGAGGTAGCGGCATCCGGTGGGTCCTTTGACGGCCAGCCGACCGACCGTTCCCGCAGGGCAGGCTTTGCCTTCGTCGTCCAGCACCGTGGCCCGATAGCCGGGCACCGCGTAGCCGGTCGCGCCGCGGCGCGCCTTTTCCGGCGCGTGCGAGATGAAGATGTGGATCATCTCGGTCGAGCCGATGCCGTCGACGATCTCGATGCCGGTCGCCTGCCTGAAGAGCGAGCGCGTCGCGTCCGGCAATGCCTCGCCGGCCGAGACGCACTTTTTCAGGGAAGAAATATCGAAGCCTCCAGCCATGGCGGCCATTCCGCGGTACATGATCGGCGTGGTAAAGCAGACGCTCGCCTTGAAGCTCTGGATCGTCTCGAGAAGCGTCTGCGGCGTGTGCTTCTCCACCAGGACCGTCGAAGCGCCGTAGCGCAGCGGAAAGCACAGCATCCCGCCCAGGCCGAAGGTGAACGCAAGCGGCGGCGTGCCGCAGAAGATGTCGTCCTTTTGCACCTGCAGCATCGAGCGCGGGAAGCAGTCGCACATGGCGATCACGTCGCGATGGAAATGCACCGTGCCCTTCGGCTTGCCGGTGGTGCCGGAGGTGAAGGCGATCAGCGCGACGTCGTCCGCGGCGGTGGCGGCGTTGGTGAACCACAGCGGCTGCTGCAGCGCTCGCTCATCGAGCGAATCCGGCCCGTCGTCGTGCCAGTAGCCCAACGTCTGCAGCGTGGGACATTGCGGCAGCGCCGCTTTCAGCTCGGCGTCGAGGCGCTTGTCGCAGAGGGCGTGGGTGACTTCCGCCTTGGTGATGATGTCGGTCAGCTCCTTCGCGCGCAGCAGCGGCATCGTCGCGACGCAGATGCCGCCCGCCTTCATCACAGCGAACCAGGCCGCCGCCATCGTCGGGTTGTTCGGCCCGCGCAGCAGCACCCGGTTGCCGGGCTTGAGGCCCATCTCGCGCACCAGGACGTTGGCGAGGCGATTGGCCTGCGTGAAGAGCTGCGTGTAGGTGCACGCGCCGTCCGCCGAGCGCAGCGCGATGCGATGGCCGTGGCCGCGCGTCACCGGCTTGTCGAGCAGCTCGGTCGCGCAGTTCATCCGGCCCGGGTACTTCAGCTCCGGCAGCTCGAACAGAAACTCCGGCCACTGCTCGCGCGGCGGCAGGTTGTCGCGCGCGAACGTATCGGTGTGCGCGGTGTAGCTCACGGCTTCAGCAATTCCCGCGCGATGATGAGCTTCTGCACCTCGGTCGCGCCTTCATAGATGCGCAGCGCCCGGACTTCCCGGTACAGCCGTTCCACGGGGTGCCCGCGCATGACGCCGAGCCCGCCGCAGATCTGCACGGCATCGTCGACCACCTGCTGCGCGGCCTCGGTGGCGAACATCTTGGCCATCGCCGCTTCACGCGTCACCCGTTCTCCTTTCACGTCCTTCTTCCAGCCGGCTCTGTAGGCAAGCAGCGCGCCGGCCTCGATGCGGGTCGCCATGTCGGCGAGCTTGGCCTGCGTCATCTGGAAGTCCACGAGGGCCTGGCCAAACATCTTGCGCTCACGGGCGCGAGCGAGCGCTTCGTCAAAAGCGCGGCGCGAGAAACCGAGAGCCGCCGCGGCCACCGTGGTCCTGAAAATGTCCAGGTTGCGCATCGCCAGCTTGAAGCCCTGGCCGGGCTCGCCGAGCAGCACGGCTCTCGAGTTCCTCAGGCGCACGGTGGCCATCGGGTGAGGCGCCACGATCTCGATGCGCTCGCTCGCATCGAGGTCCGCGGCATCGACCACGAACGCCGTGATGCCCTCGTCGGCCTTGGCAAACACGACGTAGAAGTGAGCGATGCCGCCGTTCGAGATCCAGGTCTTGGTGCCGTTCAGCGTCCAGCCGCCGCCGGCGCGGCGCGCGGTGGTCGACATCGCCTGCACGTCGGAGCCGGCGTCGGGCTCGGAGAGCGCGAACGCGGCGATCGCGTCCCCGCTCGCCGCCGGCGCGAGGTACTTCTCCTTGAGCCCCGCGGCTCCGGCGAGCGCAATCGGCCCGCTGCCCAGGCCCTGCATGACGAAGGCAAAGTCGGCGAGCGCGGAGTGATAAGCGAACACCTCGCGCAGCAGCGCGATCGAGCGCACGTCGAGGTTCTCCCCGACGCAGCGCGCCAGGAATCCGGCGCAGCCGAGGTCCTGGACCAGCCTCCTGCAGATCGTGTCGGTATCAGCGCCGTGGGCGTAGCCGAGATTCTCGGCGCACCATGCATCGGCCTCGCGCGCGAGCTGCGCGTGTCGCGGCTCGAAGAACGGCCAGTCGTAGTGGGCAAAGCGGTTCATCAATCGCCCTCGAACACCGGTTTGCGCTTGGCGGCGAACGCCTCGTAAGCGCGCCGGAAGTCCCGCGTCTGCATGCAGATCGCCTGCGCCTGCGCTTCCATCTCGATCGCCACGTCGAGGCTGACGTTCCATTCCTGATGCAGCATCTTCTTCGTCATGGCATGCGCGAAGGTCGGTCCGGAGGCGAGCTCGGCCGCGACCTCGAGCGCTACCGGCAGCACCGGATCGGCGACGCGGTTAAAGAAGCCCCAGGCGAGGCCCTCGTCGGCGCTCATCGAGCGGCCGGTGTAGAGCAGCTCGGCGGCGCGTCCCTGGCCGATCACGCGCGGCAGCATCGCGCAGGCGCCCATGTCGCAGCCGGCGAGCCCGACGCGAACGAAGAGAAACGCCACCTTGGCGCTCGGCGCGGCGTAGCGCAGGTCGGAGAACAAGGCAATCAGCGCGCCGGCCCCGGCGCACACGCCTTCGACAGACGAGATCACCGGCTGCGGGCAATGCCGCATCGCCTTGATCAGGTCGCCCGTCATGCGCGTGAACTCGAGCAGCTGCGGCATCTGCATCCTGGTGAGCGGGCCGATGATCTCGTGCACGTCGCCGCCCGAGCAGAAATTGCCGCCGGCGCCGGTGACCACGACGCTCTTCACATCTTCAACTGAGGGTAATTTTCTGAATAAATCCCTCAGCTCGGCATACGACTCGAATGTCAGGGGGTTCTTGCGCTCCGGGCGGTTCAGGGTGATCACGCCGACCTTGCCTTCGACGCGCCAGAGGAAATGCTTGGGCTGGATCATGACCCGACCTCCATCGCGCTCGCCTTGAGCTTGGCGAGCAGCTTGAGCAACTCCTCGTGCTCGCGGCGCGACAGGCCGGCGAGCAAGTCGACCACCCATTCCTCGTGCGCGCGCGCCATCTCGCCGAAGCTGCGCTCCCCGGCCCGGGTGAGCCGGATGCGGAACGCGCGCCGGTCGGCGGGCTCGTCCAGGCGCTCGACCAGGCCTTCGCTTTCGAGCTGGTCGACGATCGCGGTGACGTTGCCGCCGGTCACCATCAGCAGGCGCGAGAGCTCGTTCATCTTGAGGCCCTCGCGATGGCGTTCGAGCTGGGCAAGGAGGTCGAAGCGCGGCAGTGTGGTCGAGAACTGCTCGCGCAGGCGCGAGCGCACCTGGCGCTCGATCAGCTGGGTGCACGTCAGCAGGCGCAGCCAGATGCGCAGCGCGCGGTGGTCGTCGGCCCGCGCGATTGTTTCTCGATCAGTGGAAACCGGCAAGCAGATACTCCAAGCCTGAATAGATCAAGCTTGAAGTATATCGCCCGGCGCTGTCAAGCGCTAGCGCGGCTCAATAGGAGTATTGTGCTCGGTGCCAGGAAGTCCAAATCGAAAGGGGCAACATGGACCAGCGCGCTCGAGGCATCAGTGAAGATTGGCTGTCGCTGTGGATCGGGCTGCTGGTTTTTGTGCTCTCGCTGGGGGTATTGGCCGGTGCAGACATTCTGGGGTGGGCGGTCACGACCAGCGTGTGGACCAACCTCGCCAAAGCCCTGGCACCCGTTTCCAAGGCCTACGCGGGCATTGGAGGGGCCGGCGCTCTTATCGCCACTTATCTCGCTCTGCTCGTCGTGATGACGCTGGGCGCGGCAGCACTGCACGCCGATTTGAAGCGCTTCGCCCTCGGCTTCACGGTTGTTTTCTGGTTGAGCTATGCGTGCTGGATCATCGGCAGCTGGGCCAATTTTGCGGTCAATACCCCGGCCGACATGCAGAAGTTCGGGGTCAGCTGGTCCTTGAGGCTCACGGCGGAGGGCGGCTTCATCGTGGCTCTGCTCGGCGGCCTGTTCGTGGGGAACTTCCTGCCCGGGTTTGCCGATTGGATGAAGGAGGCGGTTCGGCCGGAGCTGTACATCAAGACCGCGATCGTCATTCTCGGCGGCTTCCTGGGGGTGACGGCCGCCGAAAAACTGAGCCTCGCGACCTCGCTGATGTTCCTCGGGCTGGCGGCGATCGTCGTCGCGTATCTGATTTTCTGGTCGGTGGTGTATTACGTGGCGCGAACCTGGTTCAGGTTCAGCCGCGAATGGGCGGCGCCGCTCGCCTCGGGCATCTCGGTCTGCGGGGTGTCGGCTGCCATTGCCACCGGAGCCGCGATCCGCGCCCGGCCGGTGGTGGCGATCATGGTGTCGTCGCTGGTGGTGGTCTTTGCGGTCGTGGAGCTGCTGTTTCTGCCCTTCCTCGCGCAAAGCTACCTTTCCCACGAGCCGCTGGTGGCCGGCGCCTGGATGGCGCTCTCGGTCAAGACCGACGGCGCGGCGGTGGCAAGCGGTGCCATCACGGAGTCGTTGATCCTGGCGAAGGCGGCGGCGGAGGGCATCAACTATCAGAAGGGCTGGATATTGGGAACCGCGGCGACGGTCAAGGTCTTTATCGACATCTTTATCGGCATCTGGGCCTTTGTCCTTGCCTACATCTGGACCACCCATATCGAGGTGCGCGAAGGCGACAGGGCCAAAGCCGGCGAGATCTGGAACCGCTTCCCGAAATTCATCATCGGCTACGTGGTGACATTTCTGGTGATTTTGCTTCTTGCTCTGGGAGCGACGCCTGCGCTGATGGCCAAGGTCAAGTCGGCGATGGGCGAAGCGAACAGCTTCCGCGGTATCTTTTTCGTCTTGACGTTTTTCACCATCGGGGTGATGTCCAACTTCAGAAAGCTCTGGGAGGAAGGCATCGGCAAGCTCGCCGCGGTCTATGTGGTGTGCCTGTTCGGCTTCATCATCTGGGCAGGCCTGGTCATTTCCTGGGTTTTCTTCGGCGGGGTCAAGCCGCCGCTGGCAGCCGGTTAATTCAGAGGAGGACAGACAATGGAGCAGCCCAAAATTGCCGAAGAAATGCAGAAAATGGCCTATGAACCGCTCCTCCCCATCGAGAAAAAGCTGATCGGATGGAGCCTGGGGCTTGGAATCGCTCTGCTGGTCGTTCTGCTGGTGGTCGCCCGCGTTTTCCTCAAGGCTTCCTGAGGAAGTCGAAGTCGCAGCCGTGCTCGGCCTGCAGCACGTGGTCCATGTACAGCTTTGCATAACCCCGCGCAGGCGGCGCGACCGGCGGCTTCCAGGAGCTTTTTCTTTTCTGTAGCTCCGATTCCGATACTAAAAGGTCGATTTTTCGTTCCTTGACGGAAAGGCGGATGCGGTCGCCGTTCCTCGCCAGCGCGAGCGGGCCGCCGATCGCCGACTCCGGCGAGACATGCAGCACGATGGTGCCGTACGCCGTGCCGCTCATCCTGGCATCCGAAATGCGCACCATGTCCTTCACGCCGGCGCGCGCCAGCTTCGCCGGAATCGGCAGATAGCCCGCCTCGGGCATGGCGTAGCCCGACTTGGGCCCGGCGTTCTGCAGCACGAGGAAATCCTCCGGGGTGACGTCGAGGCCGGGATCGTCGATGCGCGCCGCGAGGTCATCGAGCGAGCTGAAGACCACGGCGCGGCCCTCTTTCTCGAACAGCTTCGGGTCGGCCGCCGAGCGCTTCAGGATCGCGCCGTTCGGCGCGAGCGATCCGAATAGCGCCACCAGCCCACCCTGCTTCGATAACGGCTCGGAGAACGGCTTGATCACCGCTCGGTCCACCCACGCGGGGAGTTTGTCGAGGACTTCTTTCAATGAAACTCCTGCGACCGTCATGCAATCGAGGTGCAGCAGCCCCTTGAGCTCGCGCATCACCGCGCCGACGCCTCCCGCCGCGTACAAGTCCGACATGTAGTACTGGCCGGTGGGTTTTAGATCGACTAGCACCGGTGTCGAGTCGGAAAGCTCGTTCAAACGGTTTAGTTGGATTTTTATGCCTGCCCGGCCGGCGATCGCGGTGAGATGAACGATGGCATTGGTCGAGCCGCCGATGGCGAGCAGCACGTGCAGCGCGTTCTCGACGGATTTCTCCGTAATGATTTGTGACGGGCGCAAAGGGCTCTTAGCGAGATCAACGGCGCGAGCGCCGCTCGCCTCGGCCGCGCGCAGCCGGTCGGCATGCACGGCGGGAATCGCCGCGCTGCCCGGGAGCGCCATGCCGAGCGCCTCGGCGATGGACGCCATGGTCGACGCGGTGCCCATCACGGCGCAGGTGCCCGCGGTCGTGGCGAGATTGCCTTCGACTTCCTCGATGCCCTTCTCGTCGACCTTGCCGGCGCGGTGCAGCGCCCAGAAGCGACGGCAGTCAGTACAAGCACCGAGGCGCTCGCCGTGAAACGAGGTCGGCATCATGGGGCCGGCGAGCAGCTGCACCGCCGGCACGTCGGCCGATAGCGCGCCCATCAGCTGCGCGGGAACGGTCTTGTCGCAGCCGCCCACCAGCACCACCGCGTCCATCGGCTGCGCGCGGATCATTTCCTCGACGTCGATCGACATCAGGTTGCGGAACATCATCGAGGTCGGGCTGAGGAATACCTCGCCCAGCGACACGGTGGGGAATTCGATCGGCAGGCCGCCCGCGGCGAGCACGCCGCGCTTCACCGCCTCGATCAGCTCGGGAAAATGCCGGTGGCAGTTGTTGAAGCCGCTGCGCGAGTCGGCGATGCCGACCACCGGCCGCGCGAGCATCTCGCCCGAGTAGCCCATGCTCTTGGCAAAAGAGCGCCGCAGGTAGAGCGAAAAACCAGCGTCGCCGTAGTTGGTGAGACCCCGTGTCAGGCCTTTTTTCACCCCCAGACCTCGCGCGCGACGTTCATGATCAGCTCCAGCTTACGCCGGGTATCGTCCTGCGTGAGGACCTGCCCGCCGCCGCCGGCGCTGGAGAATCCGCACTGCGGGCTGATGCCGAGGCGATCCAGGGGGACGTACTTGGAGGCCGCGGCAATCTGCTTTTTCAGGACATCCCTTGATTCCAGCACCGGCGTTTTCGTGCTCACCAGGCCGAGGATCACGCGCTTGCCCTTGGGGACGAAACGCAGCGGCGAGAAATCCCCGGCGCGAGCGCTGTCGTATTCCAGGCAGTAGATCTCGGCGTTCAGGCGGTTGAAGAGCGCGTCGGCGACCGGCTCATAGCCGCCTTGCGCCATCCAGGCGCCCTTCAGGTTGCCGCGGCAAAGATGGGTGGCGACCGTCATGCCGGCGGGCTTGCCGGCGATGCTGTCGTTGACCAGCTTCACGTAGCGCTCGGTGAGCTCGTCGGCGTTCTCGCCGCGCGCCGCGACGTCCTCGCGCGCATGCGCATCGCAGTTGCAGGGCAGAGCCGTGTCGTCGAGCTGCAGATAGGTGCATCCCTCGGCGGCGAGGTCCGCGATCTCGTCGCGATACAACTTCACCAGATCCGAAAAGAAGGCTTCCCTGTCCGGGTACACGCCGCGCTCGAAGGCCTGCGGGCCGAGGAAGTAGTGCATCACCGGCGGCGAGGCGACCGTCACCTTGGGAACACCGCTCTTCACCGTCGATCTGAGGAAGCGATAGTCGTCGGCAACGATACGGTGCTTGCGCCTGAGGGGAGCCCTGGCATAAGGGGACGCGGCCACGCCAATGATGCTGCTTTCAGTCCGGAAGGTCAGAGTTCCGTCGCGCAATCCGAAACCGTCGACCGCATCGATGAACCCCGCCGACCAGCTGCGGCGGCGGAACTCGCCGTCGGTGACCGACGGCAGGCCGAGCGACTCCTGGAAGGCCACGATCTCGCGAATGCTTTCATCCTGGATGTTCTGAAATTCCTTTTCATCCAGGCGTTTCGCCTTGTGCGCGCGCGCCGCCTCGAGCAAGCGCTGAGGCCGCAGGAAGCTGCCGATATGCTCGACGCGGAACGGCGGCTGCATGCCCCGCTCATCCCCCGACGATCGGCTCGACGTAGATCTCGACGCGGCGGTTGGCCGAGCGGCCGCTTTCCGTGTTGTTGCTCGCCACCGGCTCGCCCTCGCCCTTGCCGAGGGTCGCGAGCCGCAGCGGGCTGACGTGCCTGGACTCGAAGTACTGCGCCACCGACACGGCGCGCCGCTCCGAGAGCTTCTGGTTGTACTGGTTCGAGCCCACGTTGTCGGTATGCCCGACGATCGTCAGCGTGGTCTTGCCGTAGCGCACGACCACGTCGGCGAGCTTGTCCATCGTGCTGTGGAAAGCAGGCTTGATGTTCACCGAGTCGGTGTCGAACGCGGTGTGGCTGGTCATGGTGATCCGCACCACGTCGTTGGGCATCTTTTCGACGCGCGCCTCGCCGGACTGGATCTCCTGGCCCAGGTTTTTTTCGAGGTCGCGCTTCTGGCTGTCCATGTAGGAGCCGACCGCCGCGCCGGCAAGCCCGCCGCCGACCGCGCCGATGAGCGCGCCCCTGCTGCGGTTCTGATGGTAGGCCACCGCGCCTAGGGCGGCGCCAATGCCGGCGCCGACGAGGATGCCCGTCTCCATGTTCTCGAGGGGGCGGCCGCTGGGTCGCTGCACGTCTGCGCAACCGGCGAACGCCATGCTCACTGCCGCAACCACCACATATCGCTTCATACCACCTCCGTGCGTAGGATTTTTGCCCCCTCTACCATGGCCTTCATCTTCCCGAAAGCGACCTCGCGCGGCAGGTATTTCATTCCGCAGTCCGGCGCCAGGATGACATCTTCTTTTTTTAAGAACTGGAGAGCCTTTCTGATTCGATCGGCGACCTGTTGCGGAGCTTCCACGGTCTTGTCCGAGAGATCAAGGCAACCGACCATGATTTTCTTGCCCTGCAACTTCGCAAGCACGGCGCAATCGAGCTTGGACTGCGCGGTCTCGATCGAGACCTGCGAGCAGGAGCAGCCGGCGAGCTCGGGAAGGAAGGAATAGCCGGAGGGCCGCGAGTGGATGATCGCCGCGTAGCCGAAGCAGATGTGCACGGCGGTGGTTCCACTGACGCCCTCCAGCGCGCGGTTCAGCGCCTTCACCCCGTATTCGCGCGCCTTCTCCGGGCGCGCCTGCATGTACGGCTCGTCGATCTGCACGATGTCGGCGCCTGCCGCAAACAGGTCCCGAATCTCCTCGTTTACGGCGGCCGCGTAATCCATCGCCGCTTCCTCCGCCGACTTGTAGAAGTCGTTCTGCGCCTGCTGCGACAGAGTGAAGGGGCCGGGGACGGTGATCTTCGTTTTTCTGGAAGTATTTTTCCTGAGAAACAGCAGATCTTCGACTTCGACCGGATGCTTGCGCCGGATCCTGCCGACGATGCGCGGCACCGGATTGGGATGGCCCGAGCGGTCGAGCGCAGTGCCGGGATGGTCGATATCGATGCCTTCGAGCGCGGTGGCGAAGCGGTTGGAATAGCTTTCGCGCCGGATCTCGCCGTCGGTGATGATGTCGAGGCCAGCCCGCTCCTGCGCCCGGATGGCGAGCAGCGTGGCGTCGTCCTGCGCCTCGGCGAGATAGGGCTCGGGAACCCGCCACAGCTCTTTCGCGCGCACGCGCGGCGGAAAGCGCCCGGCGAGCTTTTCCCGGTCGATCAGCCATTCGGGCTGGGGATAACTTCCCACCAGCGTCGTTGGAAACAGCATTTAATTCTCTCCTGCGAACTTCGGCGCTACCTGGCGCAACCGCTCGCGGTCGATGCGTCCGCTTCTCTGAATGTAGCTCCAGGCAAAATCCCGCGGCGCGAGCCGCATGTGCTCGGCAAAGCGCTCGTACCACTCGGCGCTCGCATCGGCGGCCGCGACCAGCTTCTCCACGATCGGGCGGCGCGCCGCCTCGAAGCTTTTCAACGCTTTGTCAATATTAGCTTCAGTTCTCAGGGCCTTCGCGAGCGCGATAGCGTCCTCCATAGCGAGGCGCGTGCCCGAGCCGATCGAGAAATGTGCCGTGCGCAGTGCGTCGCCTATCAATACCACGTTTCCCGACGACCATCGGGCGTTGCGCAGGTTCGGGAAGTTTCGCCATACGGACTTGTTCGACACGAGACGGTGCCCTCCCAGGGTCTGCGCGAACACGGTTTCACAGTACTTCAATGTCTCGGCTTCGTTCATCGTAGCGAAGCCAGCCCGCTGCCACGTCGCGGCATCGCACTCGACAACGAAGGTGCTCATCGCCGGAGCATGCCGGTAGTGGTGGGCGTTGAACGTGCCGTGCTGGTTCTCGATGAAGGTCTGTGTCAGGGTGTCGAAACGCTTGGTGGTTCCGAACCAGCCGAACTTGTTGGTGAGATTCCTTACAGTGGTGCCGAACGCGTCGCCGTGCGCGCGCCGCACGAACGAATTGACTCCATCCGCGGCAACGACCAGGTCATAGCCTCTTAGGTCCTCCTTGGAGCTGAGCGTCTTCTGAAATTCCGGAACGACCTCCACGCTCGCCAGCTGCCGCTGCAGCAACTGCAGGAATTTCAGCCGGCCGATCGCGGCGAAGCCGATGCCGTCGATGCGCACCGGGGTGCCGCGGTGCGCGACCACCAGGTCGGTCCATATTTCCATCTGCGGCGTGATGCGCTCGTAGGTCTCGGCATCGTCCTCGCGCAGGAACTCGAGCGCGCGGTCCGAGAACACCACGCCGAAGCCGAAGGTGGAATCGGCCGGGTTCTGCTCGACGACGCGGATCTGCCAGCCGGGATGCTGGCGCTTGGCGAGGTAGGCGAAATAAAGCCCGGCCGGGCCGGCGCCTGCTACGAGAATCTTCATTCAATGCGCAATTCTAGCGTGCAATAAAATCAAGGCATGCTGTTCCCGTCCAGGATTCACCTCGCCAGAGCAGGCCTGCTGCTGTTCCTCGTCGGCCCGTGGCAGCTGCTGTGGGTCTGGGGGCTGCCTGCATACATCCTGAGCCCCGTCGATATCCTCAAGCACTTCTTCGCCGCTCTCGGCTCGGAAGAGCTGTACCAGCATATCGGCGCGAGCCTCCTGCGCTCGCTGCCCGGCTTTGCCATCGGCGCGCTGCTCGGGGTCGCCCTCGGGCTCCTCGCCGGCGTCACCCGGGCGTTCGAGC
>Ga0209161_10001407_pt1 | contig 19949 bp, 17 predicted proteins | sample GraSoiAngelo_155_FD_186169 | JGI IMG/M metagenome (GOLD analysis project Ga0209161, IMG submission 186169) | Grasslands soil microbial communities from the Angelo Coastal Reserve, California, USA - 14_1009_13_30cm (SPAdes) (version 2) | ecosystem: Environmental > Terrestrial > Soil > Grasslands... | reverse complement strand
CGCCCGCGCCGTCCGCGCCGCCAGAAGCGTCCGCGTGCCGTTGCTGGTCGTGAGGAAGACGGTCTTGCCGCCCAGGCGCGCGGCGCCGAACTCCACCGGTGAGTTGCCGAGATCGAACCCCGGGATGGGCTCCCCGCCCCGCTCGCCGGCCGTCAGCCCGCCGGCGCCGGCGACCGCGCCGGCGCGGCGCCGAGCGTCGGCCGGATCGCTGACGGGCACGATCTCACGGCAGCCGTGGGCGAATGCGGTGATGATCGTGGTCGAGGCGCGGAGGACGTCGATCACCAGCGCCGTCACGCCGTCGAGATCGGCCGGAACAACCGCGTCGGCGGTCGGGACGACCTCGATCCGCACGGGCTAGGACGTACGGTCGCGGAGCGCGCGGATCTTGAGTCGGAGGGCGTTCAGATTGATGAAGCCCTCGGCGTCCCGCTGCCGGTAGACCGTGTCCGCCTCGAAGGTGGCGAAGTCGGTGCGATAGAGGGAGCGCGGCGAACGCCGCCCGGTGACCGTGACCGCTCCCTTGTAGAGCGTGAGCCGGGCGTCGCCGGTGACGTCGCCCGCGCAGTCGTCCACGAAGGCCTGGAGCTTCTGGCGCTCGGGGGCGAACCAGAAGCCGTAATAGATCATCTCCGCGTAGTGCGGGATGATCGAGTCCCGCAGGTGCAGTACCTCGCGGTCGAGCGTGATCGACTCGACCGCGCGCCGCGCCACGTGCAGGATCGTCCCCCCCGGCGTCTCGTAGACGCCGCGCGACTTCATGCCGACGAAGCGGTTCTCGACGAGATCGACGCGCCCGATGCCGTGCTCGCCGCCAAGGCGGTTGAGCCGAGTCAGCAGCGCGACCGGCCCGAGGCGCTCGCCGTCGATGGCCACGGGGTCACCGCGGTCGAACGAGACCTCGACGGTCACCGGAACGTCCGGGGCCGCCTCCGGGTCGCTGGTGAGCTGGAACATCTTCGCCGGCGGCGCGGCCCACGGGTCCTCCAGGACGCCGCCCTCGTACGAGATGTGGAACAGGTTGCGGTCCGTGCTGTACGGGCGCTCCACCGTCACCGGCACCGGGATGTCGTGGTGCTTCGCGAACTCGATCAGCGCGGTGCGCGAGTCGAGCTCCCATTCCCGCCACGGCGCGATCACCCGGAGATGCGGAGCGAGCGCCGCGTACGTGAACTCGAAGCGGACCTGATCGTTGCCCTTCCCGGTGGCACCGTGGGCGACCGCGTCGGCGCCTTCCTGGGCGGCGATCTCGACCTGCGCGCGCGCGATGAGCGGTCGCGCGATCGAGGTGCCCAGCAGATAGGCGCCCTCATACACGGCGTTGGCCCGCAGCATCGGGAAGATGAAGTCGCGGACGAACTCTTCGCGCAGATCGACGATGTGCACGGCGGCGGCGCCCGTCCGCAGCGCCTTGTCGCGCACGGGGATCAGCTCCTCGCCCTGGCCCAGGTCGGCGCAGAACGCGACGACCTCGCACCGATAGCGCTCGATCAGCCACCGGAGGATCACCGAGGTGTCGAGCCCGCCCGAGTAGGCGAGCACCACGCGCTTGGGATCAGGTGTCATCGAGCGACCCGCCGAGCAGCTTGTGGATGACCGCTTTCTGCGCGTGGAGCCGGTTCTCCGCCTGCTCGAGCACGATCGACCGCTTGCCATCGAGCACCGTGTCGGTGATCTCCTCGCCCCGGTGCGCCGGCAGACAGTGCATGATGAGCGCCGACGGCTTGGCGAAGCCGACCAGCGTCTCGTTGAGCTGGTAGCGGCTGAACGCTTCGAGCCGCCGCTCGTGCTCGGCCTCTTGCCCCATGCTCGTCCACACGTCGGTGTAGAGCACGTCGGCGCCGCTGGCCGCGGCGCGCGCATCCTCCGTGATCTCGAGCTGGCCGCCGAGGCGCCGCGCGGTCGCCTGCACGCCCGCGTCGGGCGCGTAGCCGGGCGGGCACGCCACGACGATCGAGACGCCCAGCAGCGCGGCCAGGATCATCACCGAGTGGCAGACATTGTTGCCGTCGCCGATCCAGGCCATCCGCATCGTGGTGAAGTCGACGCCGCGCTCGTAGAGCGTGAAGAAGTCGGCCACCGCCTGACAGGGATGCTCGAGGTCCGACAGCCCGTTGATGACGGGAACCGTGGCGTGCCGGGCGAGGTCGGTGATGGTCGCGTGGGCGTAGACGCGCGCCATGATGCCGTCGACCCACCGCGAAAGATTGCGTGCGACGTCGGGCACCGTCTCCCGCGTGCCGAGGCCGATCTCGCGAGCCGCCAGGTGCACGGCGTGGCCACCGAGCTGGGTGATGCCGACCTCGAACGTCACGCGGGTGCGCAGCGAGGGCTTCTCGAAGATCATCGCGAACGTCTTCCCGGCCAGGGTCGTCGAGGGGCGGCCGGACTTGCGCCGCTGCTTGAGTTCGGCGGCGAGCGCGAACAACTCGAGTGCCTCGTCGCGGGTCAGGTCCGCCGCGGAGAGGAAGTGCCGATTCATCCGACGCGTCCGAGCGCCGTCTGGATGATCGCGAGCGCCCGATCACACTCGCGTTCCTCGACGATCAGCGGCGGAGTCAGCCGCAGGACTCGCTCGCCGGCCGACAGCACCAGCAGGCCGGCCTCACGGCACGCATCGACGACCGGCCCGACCAGCCCCGACAGCTCGGCGCCGATCAGGAGCCCCTTGCCCCGGACCGCGCGGATCACCCCGTTCGCGGCCTGAATCTTCCGGAGGCCATCCATGAGATACTGCCCGGTGCGGGCCGCCCGTTCCCAGATCTTGCCGTCGATGATCGTGGTGAGGGTCGCCAGCGCCACCGAGGTCACGAACGGCGTGCCGCCGAACGTCGACCCGTGGGTCCCGGCCACGAGGACGCTCGCGATCTCGTCGCGGGTCAGCATCGCGCCGATCGGCACGCCATTGGCGAGCGCCTTCGCCAGCGTCATGATGTCCGGCTCGATGCCGTAGTGCTCGTAGCTCCAGAGCTTCCCGGTCCGCGCGACGCCCGTCTGGATCTCGTCGACGATCAGGAGCGCGCCGGACTGGTCGCACAGCTTGCGCAACCCTCTCAGGTAGTCTTCGTCGGCGACGTTGACGCCGCCTTCGCCCTGGATGCATTCGATGATCACGCCCGCCGTCCGGTTGTCGATGGCCCGCTCCATCGCCCGCAGATCGTTGTAGGGCACGTGCTTGAATCCGGGCACCAGCGGCTCGAAGCCGTGGTGGTACTTCTCCTGCCCGGTGGCGGCGACCGTCGCGAAGGTGCGCCCGTGGAACGAGTTGCGCGTGGCCACGAACTCGACGCGGTCGGAGGCGATCCGCTCGCGCGCGTACTTCCGGGCGAGCTTCAGCGCCGCCTCGTTGGCCTCGGCGCCGGAGTTCGAGAAGAACGCGCGCTCGGCGAACGAATGCTCGATGAGCAGTTTGGCGAGGTGGATCTGCGGCGCCGAGTGATAGAGGTTGGACACGTGCAGGAGCGTCGCGGCCGCTTCCTGGATGGCGCCGGTCACGCGTGGATGGCAGTGGCCCAACGAGGTGACCGCGATCCCGGCCCCGAAGTCCAGGTACTCGCGCCCGTCGGAGTCCCAGACACGGACGCCGTCGCCGCGCACCAGCACGATCGGCGCCCGGCTTCCGTAGTTCGGGGTGTGGTACTTCGCCGACCACTCCAGCAGCGTCTTGGTGTCCATCGCCGTCGACCTCACAGGACGATTTCGGTTCCGATACCTTCGCGGGTGAAGAGCTCGAGCAGGATCGCGTGCGGCTTGCTGCCGTCGATGATGTGCGCCTTGGCGGTCCCGCCCTCCAGCGCCCGGAGCGCGGACTCGACCTTCGGCAGCATGCCGCCGTCGATGACGCCCTCCCGCATGAGACGCTCCGCGTCCTTGCGGGTGAGGGTGCTGACCAGGCGGCCGTCGCCGTCGCGAATCCCCTGAACGTCGGTCATGTGGATCAACTTCTCGGCGCCGAGCGCGGCGGCGATCTCTCCGGCGACCAGGTCGGCGTTGATGTTGTACGTCTCGCCGGCGGCGCCCACGCCGACCGGGGCGATCACCGGCACGCAGCCGCCCTGCTCCAGCATCCGGATCGCGTCGACGTTGACCGCCTCGACCTCGCCCACCAGGCCGATGTCCACGGTCTCGCCGCTGGGAAGGCGGTGCAGCCGCCGGCGCGCCCGCAGGAGGCTCGCGTCCTTGCCGGAGATGCCGATCGCCTTGCCGCCGTGGTGGTTGATGAGCCCCACGATCTCCTTGTTGATCTTGCCGACCAGCACCATCTCGACGATCTCGACCGTTTCTTGGTCGGTGACGCGCATTCCCCCGACGAAGCGCGGCTCCTTGCCGAGGCGCTTCATCAGGGCCCCGATCTGTGGCCCGCCCCCGTGGACGATGACCGGATTGATGCCGACGAGTCGAAGGAGGATCACTTCCTTGGCGAACAACTCCTTCAGGTCGGCCCGCTCCATCGCCGCGCCGCCGTACTTGATGACCATGGTCTTGCCGCGGAACTCGCGGATGTACGGCAGCGCTTCTAAAAGTATTTCGACGTGGCGCGGATCCGTCATGGGCCCGCCCCGCGCTCGGCCATCACAGGATGTACCGCGACAGGTCCTGGTCGCGGGTGATGTCGGCGAGCCGCTGCTGCACGTACTCGGCGTCGATGACCTGCTCCTTGCCGGGCATGTCGGGCGCGTTGAACGAGATCTCCTCGAGCAGCTTCTCCATGACCGTGTACAGACGCCGGGCGCCGATGTTCTCCGTGCTCTCGTTGACTTTCATCGCGATCTCGGCGATCGCCTCCACCGCCTCCGGCGCGAACCGGAGACTCACTTGCTCGGTCTTCAGGAGCTCCACGTACTGCGTGATCAGGGCGTTCCGCGGCTCGGTAAGAATGCGGACGAAATCGTCGCGCGTCAAGGGGTCCAGCTCGACCCGGATCGGGAACCGCCCCTGGAGCTCGGGGATCAAGTCCGACGGCTTGGCGACGTGGAAGGCGCCGGCCGCGATGAACAGGATGTGGTCGGTGCGGACGATCCCGTACTTGGTCGTGACCGACGAGCCCTCCACGATCGGTAGGAGGTCGCGCTGCACCCCCTGGCGGCTCACGTCGGGCCCGTGACCGCCCTCGCGCCCGGCGATCTTGTCGAGCTCGTCGAGGAACACGATGCCGGAGTTCTCGGCTCGGCGGATCGCCTGGGTGACCACCTCGTCCATGTCGACGAGCTTCTGGGCCTCCTCCTGCACGAGGAGCCGCCGCGCCTCGGCGACACGGACCCGGCGCCGCTTCGTCTTGGCCGGCATGAAGTTCGACAGCATGTCTTTGAGATGGATGCCCATCTCCTCCATACCCTGGCCGGAGAGGACCTCGATCATGGGCAGTGCTGCTGGGTTTCCAGCTCGACGAGGCGCTCGTCGAGCCGCCCGGCGCGGAGCTGGCCACGGAGCTTCTCCTTCGTCGTTTCCCGCGAGGCGTCCGGGGCGATCTCCTCCAGCGACCCGCTCGAGTACGGCTCCGGCGAACGGCGCGGCAGCAGGACGTCGAGCAGCCGCTCCTCCGCGAGCTGCTCCGCCTTCTCCTGCACGCTCGCCATCATCTCGGCCTTGACGATGTTCACCGACAGCTCGGTCAGGTCGCGGATCATCGACTCGACGTCGCGCCCGACGTAGCCGACCTCGGTGTACTTCGACGCCTCGACCTTGAGGAACGGCGCCTGCGACAGCTTGGCCAGGCGGCGGGCCACTTCGGTCTTCCCGACCCCGGTGGGGCCGATCATGATGATGTTCTTCGGCGCCACCTCGTCGCGGAGCTCGGGCGGGACGCTCTGCCGCCGCCAGCGGTTGCGGAGCGCGATCGCGACGGCGCGCTTGGCCTTTTCCTGGCCGACGATGTAGCGGTCGAGCTCGGTCACGATCTGCGCCGGGGTCAGGGTCGAGCCCATGTGCGAGTCGGTCATCGTAGCGGGGTCCATGAGGCCGGCTTGGACCGAGGGTGGCCTGATCTAGATGCGGTCCGGCTCCGCACGCCCGGTCTTTCCGAATGTTTGGTACGGCTCTGCTTCATAGGACTTCGACGGTGATGGAGTCGTTGGTGTAGATGCAGATCGCCGCGGCAATCCGCATCGCTTCCGTCGCGATGGCCTTGGCGTCCAGGTCGGAGTGGACCGTGAGGGCGCGCGCGGCGGCCAGCGCGTACGCGCCGCCCGAGCCGATCCCGATCAGGCCGTCGTCCGGCTCGATGACGTCGCCGGTGCCGGAGACGATGAACGAATGCTCGCGATCGGCCACCGCCAGGAGCGCCTCGAGCCGCCGCAGCACGCGATCGGTCCGCCAGTCCTTGGCGAGCTCCACCGCGGCGCGCGGCAGGTTCCCGCGGTGCTCGTCGAGCTTGGCCTCGAACCGGGCGAAGAGCGTGAACGCGTCGGCGGCCGCGCCGGCGAATCCGGCCACGATACCGCCGTTGTAGAGCTTGCGCACCTTGCGGGCGCTCGCCTTGACGATCGTCTGGCCGATCGTCACCTGCCCGTCGCCGGCCAGCGCCACCTGGCCGCGGTGGCGGACCGCCACGACCGTGGTGGCGTGGAACGCGGCTACAGGTTCGGCAGGCATGAGACCGGTATCACTGGGCTCATTGTACGCGGGCGCGCGGGTGGGCGGCGTCGTAGACGCGCATGAGCTGGTCCGAGCCCACGTGGGTGTAGCGCTGCGTCGTCGACAGCCGGCTGTGGCCCAGGAGCTCCTGGATCGCCCGCAAGTCCGCGCCCGCGTCGAGCAGGTGGGTCGCGAACGTGTGGCGCAGCGTGTGCGGGCTGACCCGCCGCGTGATCCCGCTCGCCGCCGCGCTCCGCTTCACGATCGAATGGATCGATCGGACCGTCAGCCGCCGGCCGCGCCGACTGGTGAAGAGCGGTCCGCGCTCCGCGCGTTCCGCCAGGTACGCCTCCAGCGCCGTCGCGGCGCGCCGCCCGTAGGGCACGATGCGCTCCTTGCCGCCCTTGCCGAGGACGCGCACCGTTTGCTGGGCGCGATCGAGCCCACTGACGTCGAGGCCGGCGGCTTCCGAGACGCGGAGGCCGGTGGCGTAGAGAAACTCCAGCAGGGCGACGTCGCGCCGGCGCTCGGCGCCTCCGATCGCCCGGCCTTCCACCAGCGACGTCGCCTCGTCGATCGGCAGGAACGAGGCCAGCTTGCGCGGGAGCCGCGGCCCACGGATCTCGCGCGCCACGTTACGCTCGAGGACTCCGCGCCGTACCAGGAACCGGAACCAGCTGCGGAGGGACGCGAGCTTGCGCGCCACCGAGACCGCGTCGAGCCCGCGCCCGTGCAGGTGCGCCAGGTAGGCGCGCACGGCCCGGGCGTCGACGGCGCGGAGCCAGGCGGACGACGCGTCGGCGACGCCCCGGCGGGTGAACTCGAGGAGGTCGGTGCGGTAGCTGCGCAGCGTGTGGGGCGACGCGCCCTTCTCGAGGGCGAGATGGCGCAGAAACGCTTCCAGCGGATCCTTCATGCGACCGGGAGCTCGGCCTCCAGCTCGAAGTCGCATCCTGCCTTTACGCACCGCCGGACGAGGCGGCTCTTCAGGGCACGCTCGGTGACGAACGCGGCGCCGCACTTCGGGCACGGCTCGGCGATGGGCCGCTGCCACACGACGAACTTGCAGTTGGGGTAGGCCGAGCAGCCGAAGAAGGTCCGCCCGCGGCGCGACCGGCGCTCCACGATCTGTCCCGAGCAGCCCGACTCGGGACACGGAATCCCGAGCGTCACCGGCTTGGTGGTCTTGCAGTCCGGGTAGCCGGAGCACGCGATGAACTTCCCGAACCGGCCGTGCTTGATGACCATGGGCTTGCCGCAGGTCGGGCAAACCTCGTTCGTGGGCTCGTCCTCGGCGCGCGTGCTGCCGTCGATATTGCGGGTGTACTTGCAGTCCGGGTAGGTGGAGCAGGCCATGAACTTGCCGAAGCGGCCGCGCTTCTCCAGGAGCTCGCTGCCGCACTCCGGGCACTTCTCGCCGGTGGGCTCGCCGACCTTCTCGCTGGTCATCTCGCGCTTGGCGCGGGCGAGGTCACGCTTGAACGGCTCGTAGAACTCCCGCACCGTGTCGACCCACTTGCGTTCGCCCTCCTCGATCTTGTCGAGGTTGTCTTCCATCTGGGCGGTGAACTCGACGTTCATGATGTCCTGGAAGTACGGGATGAGCTTGTCGGTGACGGCCATCCCGAGCTCGGTCGGCGACAGCGTGCGCCGCTCGCGGTGCACGTAGCCGCGATCGTTGATGATCGTGCCGAGGATCGACGCGTACGTCGAGGGCCGGCCGATCCCGAGCTCCTCGAGCGACTTGATGAGCGAGGCCTCCGTGAAGCGCGGCGGCGGCTGGGTGAAGTGCTGCTTGGGATCGAGGCCGAGCAGCGTCAAGACTTCGCCTTCCTCCAGCGCCGGCACCGCGCCCTCCGGATCCTGCTCGGCCGGCGTCTCGTCTTCCTCGCGGCTTTCCTCGTAGACGGCGGTGAAGCCCTTGAACTTGAGCGTCGAGCCCTGGGCGCGGAAGAGGCAGCGTCCGGCCTCGATGTCGGCGCTCACGGTGTCGTAGACCGCCGGCATCATCTGGCTCGCCAGGAACCGCTCCCAGATGAGGCGGTAGAGCGCCAGCTGGTCCTTGGTGAGGAAGCGCGCCACGTTCTTCGGCTCATTCCGCACCTCGGACGGGCGGATCGCCTCGTGCGCCTCCTGCGCGCTCCCGCGCGACCGATAGGTCGGCGGCGTCTCCGGCACGAACTCCATGCCGATGCGGGCCACCACCCACCCGCGGGCCGCGGCCTGCGCCTCATTCGCCACGCGAACCGAGTCGGTCCGCATGTAGGTGATCAGGCCCTCGGCGCCGTCGGCGCCGAGATCGATGCCCTCGTAGAGCTGCTGCGCGATGGTCATGGTCTTACGCGCCGTGAAGCCGAGCCGCCGCCCCGCCTCCTGCTGCAGCGTGGAGGTGATGAACGGCGGCGCCGGATTCCGGCGTCGCTCGCCGCGCGTGACGCTCTTGACCACGAAGCGCGCGCCGTCGAGCGACGCGATGAGCTCGCGCGTCGTTTGCTCGTTGCCGAGCGACGCCTTCTCGCCGGCGACCTCCTTCAGCGTCGCCACGAACTCTGGCGGGAGCTTGGCCGAGAGCTTCGCGTGGAGCGACCAGTACTCGACCGGGACGAACGCCTGGATCTCGCGCTCCCGGTCGACGATCAGGCGCACCGCGACGGACTGGACGCGCCCGGCCGAGAGACCACGCTGCACTTTCTCCCACAGCAGCGGCGAGAGGCTGTAGCCGACGAGCCGGTCGAGCACGCGCCGCGCTTGCTGGGCATCCACCTTTTTGAGATCGATTTTCCCGGGCGCAAGGAACGCGGCCTTGACGGCCCGCTCGGTGATCTCGTTGAACGTGATCCGGAAGACGTTCTTCTTGGCGACGTCGAGCTCCTCGGCCAGATGCCAGCCGATCGCCTCGCCTTCACGGTCGGGGTCGGTGGCGATGTAGAGAGTGTCGACGCGCTCGGCGGCCTTCTTCAGCTCGTCCAGGATCTTTTTCTTGGCCGGGGAAACGACGTACTTCGGCTTGAATCCCTTCTTGGGATCGACGCCGAGCTGGGATTTCGGCAGATCGCGCACGTGCCCCATCGACGCCTTGACGATGAATTTCGAGTCCAGATATTTCTGGATCGTCTTCACCTTCGTCGGCGACTCCACCACCACCAGCGATCGCTTCGCCACCTACGCTCTCCCCGCCCGCGTCGTGACCGAGACCCACCGCTGTCCCGTCAGCTGCCGGGCCCAACCGCCCAGCTCGAGGGCCACCAGCGCCGTCGCCGCCCGCGCCGGATCGAATCCGCCGTGCGTGATCAGCTGCTCGATGTGCTGCGGCTCGTCGACCGCCAGCAGCGCCAGCATCTTTCCCTCGTCGCTCTCCTTCTCCGGCGTCGACGGCGCGCCCATCGGCGCCGACATCCCGCGCACGGCGCGGCGCCATTGATCAGGCAATTCTGACACGACGTCCTGCCAACAAGTTACCAGTTTAGCACCGTCCTGGATGAGCCGATTCGCGCCGGCGCTCGTCGCCGACGTGATTCGGCCAGGAATGGCGAAGGTTTCACGGCCGAGATCGCCGGCGAATCCCGCCGTGATGAGGGCGCCGCTGCGCTCGGCGGCCTCGACCACCACCACCCCCAGCACGAGCCCCGCGATCGTCCGGTTCCGCGCCGGGAAGTGCCCGGCCAGCGCCGGCAGACCCGGCGCGAACTGCGACAGGAGCGCCCCGTGCGTCTCGATCGACCGCGCGAGGTCGACGTTCTCCGGTGGGTAGACGACGTCGACGCCACAGCCCAGCACGGCCAGCGTGCGCCCGCTGGCCGCGAGCGCGCCGCGGTGCGCGGCGGTGTCGATGCCGCGCGCCAGGCCGCTCACGATCGTCACGCCGCGCGCCGCGAGCTCGGCCGCGAGCTGCTCCGCGACGCCGACCCCGTACGGGGTGGCGTGGCGGGAACCCACGATGGCGATCGCCAGCGCGTCCTCGTCCTCGAGCGAGCCGCGCACGTAGAGCCGCGGCGGCGACGGGATCGCGCCGAGCAACACCGGGTAGCGTACGTCACCGGGCAGGATCTCGATCATCGGCATGGCACGTGGTGGACATGGAGTATAGCGATGGCGTCAAGACCCGCAACGCCGCGGAACGGATACGGCCGCAGGAAACTATCGCTGCGCGGCCGCGTGCGTGTGGAGCAGCTGCTGCGCCGTGGCCGCCGCCTCCGATCGCGGATACTCGCGGAGCGCGCGCTGCCAGAGATCCTGCGCGCGCCGAACGTCGCGCAGCTTCACCCAGCACAAACCCATCTTGACGAGCGCGTCGGGCGCCTTGGCGGGGCCGTACTCGAAGACCTTCTGGAACTCGACCAGCGCTTGTCGGTAGTCGCGCTGCGCGTAGTACGCCTCGCCGATCCAGTACTGAGCGTTCGCGGCCAGCGGGTGGCGCGGATACTTCGCGATGAAGTCGAGGAAATCGAGGACGGCCTGGCCGTGCTCGCGCGATCTGAACGTTTGAAGCGCGGTGTTGTACACCTGCTCCGGCGCGATCGCGCGCGGCGTCTGAGCCTCGCGCGGCCGCTCGAGTGGCGGCGGCGCGGCGACCGGCGGCGTGGGCGCGGCCGCCGGCGGTGGTGTCGGTGTGGCGCCCGCTGGCGGTGTGGGTGCGGCCGCCGCCGGCGGTGCCGGCGTGGCGCCCGCTGGCGGCGTCGGTGTGGTGGCTGGCGGCGGCGTCAGTGGCGCGCCTGGAGGCGGCATCGGCGCCGGGACACGACGCGGCGCGGTCAGGACAGGCGGTGGTGGAGTCACGACCGGTACCGCGAGGGCTTCCACGCGAGCGCGGGCCTCCCCGACCGCGCGATCCGCGGCGTCGATCCGCTGGCCCAGGCGCGCGATTTCATCGGCGAGGGTCTTGGCGCGCGCCTGGGTCTCGGTCGTGCGAGCGCCGATCGACTGCACTTCGGGAGCGAGACGGGCGAGATCGTTGCTCGTGGAGTCCTGCGCACTGCGGACGGCCGCCAGCTCCGCTCGGAGCCTGGCCACCTCCAACTCGAGTCGCGCCACCCGGCCCCGACTAGCGCAACCGGTCGCGAGGATCGCTAGCGCGGCCACCACGCATAGGGCACGACTCATCCGCGCCGACCGTAGCACGCGGCTGAAAACGCTGTCAACGGCGCAGCGTCGTCCGGGCGCGCCGCGCGTCAGCTCGGCGCGCGGAGAAGGATCACGTCGACCGCGTCGCCGGCGGGGATCGTCGTGTCGCCCGCGACGACCGCCAAGCCGTCGGCCAACACCATCGAGCGGAGGATCGCCGAACCCTGGTCACCGGTGAGGCGGGCGCCGTAGCCGTTGCCATCGCGCGTGAGGGTCACGCGCAAGTAGCCGCGCCGGAATCCCGGGTTCGCGATCGCTTCCAGCGCGCGGGCGCGTACGCGCGGCCGGTCGACCGCGCGGGCGCCCGCCATCCGCCGCAGCGCCGGCCGCACGAACAGCTCGAAGGTGACCATGGCCGAGACCGGATTGCCGGGCAGCCCGAACACGGGCCGGCCGGCGCGCGTCCCGAACGTGATCGGCTTGCCCGGGCGCATGGACACCTGCCACAGGTGGAGCTCGGCGCCGCACCGCTCGAGCGCATCGCGCACCAGATCGAGCTCGCCGACCGACACGCCCGCTGACGTCACGAGCACGTCGGCCGCCAGGCCCCACTGCAGACGCTCCGTGATGGACTCGAGCCGATCGGGCGCGACGCCGAGGTTGATGGGCTCGGCGCCCGCCTCGAGCACCTGCGCCATCAGCGAGTAGGTATTCGTGTTGGGGATCTGGCCCGGCGTCGGCTCCGTCCCGAGATCCGCCAGCTCGTTGCCGGTCGAGAGCACCGCGACGCGCGGTCGCCGGAAGACGCGCACCTGCGAGTAGCCGAGCGTCGCCAGCAGGCCGACCTCGGCCGCGCCGACGACGTGACCGGGCTGCACGACGACGTCGCCGACGCGCACGTCCTCGCCAGCGGGGCGGACGCACGCGCCGGTCTCGATCCGGCCGCGGATCGTGACGCGCTCGCCGTCGGCGGCCACGTCCTCCTGCGGCACGACGGCGTCGGCTCCGTCGGGAAGCGGCGCACCCGTGAAGATCCGCATCGCCTCTCCCGCCCGCAGCGGACGGGACGGCATGGACCCGGCGATGATTCGGCCGACGACGGCGAGCTCCACCGGCTCGCCTCGCGTGTCGGCGGCGCGGAGAGCGTAGCCGTCCATCGAGGAATTGGCCCACGGCGGAATCAGGGCGCGCGAGACGACGGGCTCGGCCAGCACACGCCCCAGCGCGCCCATCACCTCAACCCGCTCGACCGCGAGCGGCTCGATGCGCGACAGAATCGCGTCTTGCGCTTCTTCGACTGTCAGCACACGGTAACTCTACTACACGCGGTGATTTCGTCGGGGGGCGTGGAGGGCGAGACCCCCGGCGCCCTGGTAGCGCACGCTACATGAGGTTCCATTGGCGCTTGGCGGCGCGGCAATCCTGACTACACAGGGCGCCGGAGGCCTCGCCCTCCACGCCCCCCGGCGCCTCGAGCCCGTCGAGCCCGCGTGCAGCATCGCAGCGCGCCGTCGCGTGCAGCGAGCGTGCGCCGTGCGTCCGAGCGCTGGGGTTCGGGGGCGCTTTCGGGGCCCCCCGGGGACGCGACGCAATGTCGAGGCGCGCCACGGCTGGGCCGGGGCGGGGCCGAGCGCTGGGGGGTTTGGGGGGCCATGTCGGGGCCCCCCATACTCAATGCCCGGTGTGCGGGAGATTCAGGACCGGCTTGAAGCGGCTGAAGAACCAGCGTCGGCTCAGCACGAACAGCGCCAGGAAGCCCGCGGTGATCGCGAGATCGCGGGGCCCCATCGGCAGACGCGCGTCCGCCGAGACCGACGGGAACACGACGAGCACGCGCTCGAGGAAGATGCCGACCAGCCCGAAGATGGCGATCACGAAGAGCGGCGCGTGGCGCTGGGGTGGGCGGCCCGTCAGCCGCTTGACCAGGTACGCGAACGGGATCAGCCAGCCGATGATCAAGACCACCCAGGCCAGGGTCTGCCAGGGCTGGACGAAGAATCGCTGGACGACGAAGCGCGTCTCGACCGGCACGTTGCCGTACCAGATCACGAGGTACTGCGACCAGAAGAAGTACATCCAGACGATCGAGAACGCGAACTGCAGCTTGGCGACGTCCTGGACCGCGGCCGGCGGAATCGAGGCCTGGCCGCGCGCGTTGGCCCGGATCGCGAAGATCGAGAGCAGGCAGAACGCCGTGTAGAGCGTGCTGACGACGAAGTATCCGCCGAAGAGGCCGCTGTACCACTTGGGGTCCAGCGACATCACCAGGTCGAATCCCCAGAGCGACACGATCACGAGCCATAGCGCGAGCAGGGCGACCGAGAGGCGATTGCGGTTCGCGCGGTCGTGCGGGTTGTCCGGCGGGATCGGGTCGCGCAGCAGGGCTCGCACGAAGAAGAAACACACCGCGAACAGCAGGGCGGCGCCTCCGAGCGTGCGCAGCCAGAAGAACGGCACGTTGAGCCAGCCGGCCTTGGCCGGGATCGGCGTGGTCACCCACGGGTAGAGCGCCGTCTGCCCCATATAAAGGATGAGGAGCAGGATGAACGACGTCGGCAGGAAACCGGAGGTCGTCAGCGCGATCCGCCGGATGCTCGGTGACCAGCGGGCCTCCGTGATCTGCATCATGCCGGCGATCGCTGGGCCGGTCACCGCGAGGCCGGACCAGAACACGAGGTTGACCAGATAGATCGACCAGACCTGCGCCGCGTCCCCGGAGTTCGCGCCGAGGAGGAAGACGACCGCGCCCACCACCGCCACCAGACCCCAGAACACGTTCATTTCTGTGCGACCGACCGGAGATAGTTGACGATGTGCCACGCCTCGTGCGACGAGAGCGCCTCACCGTACGCAGGCATCACGGCGCCGCCGACGACGATGTAGCTGTGCCAGTACCCGTCCGTCCGCTGCCGCTGGAGCTCGGCATTCGTCAGGTCGGGCGTCGGGATGAACTTCGTGGCGACGGGGCCGGTGGTGCCCCCCTTCGCCTCCGACCCATGGCAGGGCACGCAGAACGTCACGTAGCGCTCGCGGCCCAGCGCCACCGACGCCGGGGACGACTTGACCGGGTTCGGGCGCTTGGCGGCGATGTCCCGCTGCTCCCTCGGGATCGTCAGCTCGCCCCCGCGCGGGACCACGCCCGCCGGCATCGAGAACACGCGCTCGCCGGGCATGATGCGCGGGGTCTGCGTCATGTTGTCGTTCCAGCGGATCACCACGGCGGTGAGCCACAGGCCGGCCGCGGCGGCGACCACCAGCAAGGTCAGGATGAACACGTATTTCATACGCGCCGGGCGCTCATCGGGACTGCACCGCGTCGGCGCCGGCCGCGCGCAGGAGGTCGCGCACGGAGCCGCCGCGCTCCGGGGCGCAGTGGACGGCCACGCCGAAGCGATCGTTGGTGAACCGCGGATCGAACGTCGAGCTCGGACGGAAACGCGGCAACCCACCCAGCACGACCATGCCGATCACGGTCGCGAGACCGCCGAAGAGCACCATCATCTCGAACGCGATGATGAAGAAGGGCGGCAGCGACGAGCCGGAGATCCCGCCGGACCCGAGCTGCATGTACTTGCCGCCGGTGACGAGGCCCCACACCAGCGAGCTCCAGATCGTCAGCAGGAAGGCCGAGGCGATTCCGGTGAGTCCCCCGATCAGCGTGAACAGGCGCACCCGGCTCACCGGCCGACCGCGCTCCAGGACCTCCTCGATCTCGTGGACCGGCAGCGGGGTGTACACGGTGAGGTCGTGGTAGCCGTGCGCCCGCAGCTCCTCGAGGGCGCGGACCGTGGTGTCCACGTGGGCGAAGACGCCGAGGACCGTCTCAGTGGGCATGGCGGCCCTCCCGCATCGGCGGCGGAATCGTCTCCTTGACCTCGACGATCGAGAGCGACGGCATCAGCTTGATGAAGCCCAGGAACAGCAGCAAGAAGAAGGCGAAGCTGCCCAGCACGATCGCCGTGTCGGTCGGGCTCGGATAGTAGATGCCCCACGTGTACGGGTAGAAGTCGTGGCCCAGCGACGGGACGATGATGTTGAAGCGCTCGAACCACATCCCGATCAGCACCAGGATCGACACGACGTACAGCACGAACGGGCTCGTCCGCGCCTTCCGCCAGAACAGGATGAGTGGGGCGACGCAGTTGCAGAAGTACATGGTCCACAGCGCCCACGCGTACGTCTGGGTCACCTTCCAGAACAGCGACGCCTTCTCGATGTGCTCGCCGCTGTAGAGGGAGGTGAAGATCTCGCAGATGTAGAAGTAGGTCAGCACCAGCCCGGTGACCAGGATGAGCTTGCCCATCGCGTCGAGGTGCTTGTCCTGGATGTAGGCGTGCAGACCGAAGAAGTGACGCATGGGCAGGACCAGCACCAGCACCATCGCGAATCCCGAGAAGATCGCGCCGTCCACGAAGAACGGGGCGAAGAGCGTCGAGTGCCACCCCGGGACGAGCGCCATCGCGAAGTCCCACGACACGACGCTGTGGACCGAGAGCACCAGCGGCGTCGCCAGCGACGCGAGCAGGCCGTAGGCGCGGCGATAGTGGCGCCACTGCGTGTCCGAACCCTCCCAGCCGAGGGCCAGCATCGAGAAGATGCGGCGGCGCCAGCCGGTCGAGGCGTCGCGCAGCGCGGCGAGGTCCGGGACGAGGCCGACGATGAAGAACACGGTGCTGATCGAGAGGTACGTGGAGATCGCGAACACGTCCCACACGAGCGGTGAGCGGAAGTTGGGCCACAGCGTCCGCTGGTTCGGGTACGGCAGCAAGTAGTACGCGAACCACATGCGCCCGGCGTGGATGAGCGGGAACAGGCCCGCCGTCATGACCGCGAAGATCGTCATCGCCTCCGCGGCGCGATAGATCGACGTGCGCCAGCGCGCGCGGAACAGATAGAGGATGGCCGAGATCAGCGTCCCGGCGTGGCCGATGCCGATCCAGAACACGAACGTGGTGATGTACATCGCCCACATCTGGGGCACGCGCTTGCCGGCCATGCCCATGCCCCACCACACCTGGCCCGCCCACGCGAGGAAGAACCCGGCCAGCCCGAGCGCCACCACGCACATCCAGGCGAAGTAGAGGTTGCCCGGCGGGTTCAGCGTCCGCAGGACGTCACGGTTGACGTCGGCGAACGTGGGAGAAGACGTGGTCCGGGAGTCGCTCATCGGCTCAGGCGTGCTCCCGAACGACCTTCTTGAGATACGTCACCGACGGCCGCGTGCCGATCTCGTCGAGCACGTGGTAGGCGCGCGGCGAGCGGGCGAGCTTGGCTGCCTCGCTGGCGTCGTCCTTGAGATTGCCGAACGTGATCGCCTTGGTCGGGCACGTCTGCTGGCACGCCGGCACGATGTCGCCGTCGCGCACCGAGCGCTTCTCGTCGCGGGCGCGGTCCTTGCCGGCGACGATGCGCTGGATGCACATCGTGCACTTCTCCATGACGCCGAGCTGGCGGACCGTGACGTCGGGGTTCAACTGGACCTCCAGCGGCGCCGGGAACTCGTACTGGAACCAGTTGAAGCGGCGCACGTGATACGGGCAGTTGTTGCCGCAGTATCGCGTGCCGACGCAGCGGTTGTAGACCTGACCGTTGAGCCCCTCGTCCGTCCGATACGCCGCGTACACCGGGCACACCGGCTCGCACGGCGCGACCTCGCAGTGCTGGCAGAGCATCGGCAGGAACATGTTCATGGGGTGGGCCGCACTTCCCTCGGCCCAGCGCTCGAGTCGCATCCAGTGGAGCTGGCGGCCATAGGCGGCGGACGCTTTGCCGACGACGGGCACGTTGTTCTCGGCCTGGCACGCGACGACGCACGCCTGGCACCCCACGCACGCGTCGACGTCGATCGACATGCCCCAGCGATAGCCGGGATACTTCTGGTTGTCGTACATCGTGACGTGCGCTTCGGCCGGTCCCTTGCCCCGCAGCGCCTGCTCGCGCGCGGCGCGGAGGTCCACGTGGCGCGCCAGCTCGCGGTCGTCCTGGTCGTGCGTCGCCTGCAGCACCGCCAGCGGACGGCGCGTGCCGAGCTTCGTGAGCGTGACCTTCACCGCCATGAACGCCAGACCGCCCGAGGTCGCGTCGGCGGTGGCCGGCAGGAGCGCCATCGGGTTCAGCGAGCGTCGGTCGGCCGCGACGTACCGGGGGCGCTGATACGGCGAGTAACGGTGGCCGAGCGGAATCGCGACCGTCCCGGGGTGGAGCGTCGGCGAGATGTACGCCGGGAGCTCGAGACCGCCGTGCGGCGACTTGACCGCGAGCATGTCGCCCTGCGCCACACCGAGCTTCTTGGCGGTCTCCTCCGGAACCTCGACCCACGCGTCCCACACCGCCTGCGTGATGCTGTCGGGCGCTTCCTGGAGCCAGGAGCTCACCGCGCTGCGGCCGTCGTAGAACCGGAGCGACGGATACGCGAGCAGGGTCAGGCCGCCGGCGTCGCCCTCGAGCTTGGCCGGCGCCGGCTCACCGGCGGTGACCTTCGCGGTGACCGCCACCGGAGCGACCTCGCCGAACAGGCCGCCGCGCCGCAGCGCGGCTTCGAGCTGTCCTTTCACGAGAGGTTCCCACGCTGCCTTCAGATATTGCTCGAAGGTCGGCCACGGCAACGGCCCCTTGCCTTCCTCGGCGCCGAGCGCGACGCGTCCGATGCGGAGCAGCGTATCGCCCATGGGCCGCGCGTCGCGGACAGGCGCCATCGTCGGCTGGAGAAGCCCGAGCACGCCCTCGCGCGGCGCGTAGTCGCCCCACGACTCGAGCCAGTGCGTGTCGGGCAGGCTCACGTGGGCCAGCTCGGTGGTCTGATCCGGCAGGTGCGCAAAGCTGACGACGAGGGCCACCTTGCGGAGCGCGTCGGCGAACTTGAGGCCCGACGGCAGCGTGAAGACGGGATCGACGCCCGGTCCGAGCACCAGCACCTCGATCTCGCCGCCGGCCATCGCGCGCGCCAGCGCGGCCACCTCGGCGTGCGGGGTGACCTTGCCGTACGCGGAGTCGGGGCCGAAGCGCACGGTCTTGCCGACGTTGCCGGCCGCCGCGTTCAGGAGGTTGATGGCGACCTGGGTCTGCGTCGCGTTGGAACCGGTGACCGCCACGCCGCCGCCGATCGCCAGCCCGGGCTTGGCGTGAGCGAAGACCTTCGCGAGGTGCTTGATCGTCGGAAGGCCGACGCCGGTTTCCTCGGCAGCCCGCTTGAGGTCGACCGGGGCGACCGCCTCGGCGAAGCGCTTGTCGGCCGCGCCCTCGTCCACCATCACCCGGAGGATGGCGAGGGCGAGCATCGCCTCCGTCCCCGGAACGTTCCGAACCCACTCGTCCGCGTTCGCCGCTGTCAGCGACTGTCGGGGCTCGACGTGGATGAACGTGCCGGCGCGTCCGTCGCGGAACGAGTGCATCCGGGTGAACGTGCGCGTGTAGTTGACGTTCGACAGCCACGTCTCGACGAAGTCGGCGCCGAACGACAGCACGACTTCCGCGTCCTCGAACGCGTAATGCGGGATCGCGTCCCGATTGAACGTGATCTTGTTCGCGGCGCGGATCGACTCGTAGCCGAACGGCTCGAGCGTCACGCGCGGGCGCGCCCCCAGCGCCTGAATCCAGCGGTCGAGCAGCGCGCCGAGGTTGCCGGTCTCGAGCTGCGACACGACGGCGATCGCGCGGCCCTTCCCGGCCGCACGGAGCGCGCCGATGCGTTCGGCGACGAGCTTCTCGGCCGCGTCCCAGAGAATCGGCTTGGCCGGGCCGCCGGCCTCGCGCACGCTCGGGCCGGAGAGCCGGTCGGGATGGTAGAGGCCCTGAAGCGCGGCCTGTCCGCGCAGGCACAGCGCGCCTTCGTTGACCGGATGGTCCGGATTGCCCTCGAGCTTCACGACACGCCCCTCGCGGTTGCGCGCGATGACGCCGCAGCCGGCCGGGCATTCGCGGCACACCGTGGCGTACCACGAGGCGACACCGGGCACGATCTGGTCGTTGGGCACCACCAGGGGAAGAATGGTCTCGGTGGCCTGCTGGCACCCGCCGCTGGCCGCGGCCGCGCCAGACGCCGTCACGATCTTGAAGAAGTCACGCCTGTTCATTTATCGATTGCTCGAGGCCGGGTCCAACCGAGGGTGGCGAGTGCTAGACACAGGTGGCTCCGATTCACGGGTCCAACCGAGGGTGGCGAGTGCTAGACACAGGTGGCTCCGATTCAGCGGTCCAGAGGCGATCGGCGACATCTGGCCACGGGTTTCCCAATCCGGTCGTTGGCGGCGAGTCTTGGATTTTCAATGGTGGCAGGTCACGCAGTCGAGCGGCGCTTGCTTGCCGGCCGCGTTCTG
>Ga0209161_10001404_pt1 | contig 19955 bp, 22 predicted proteins | sample GraSoiAngelo_155_FD_186169 | JGI IMG/M metagenome (GOLD analysis project Ga0209161, IMG submission 186169) | Grasslands soil microbial communities from the Angelo Coastal Reserve, California, USA - 14_1009_13_30cm (SPAdes) (version 2) | ecosystem: Environmental > Terrestrial > Soil > Grasslands... | reverse complement strand
GTATTGTGAGCGGCGTGAATCTGGTTGCTCAAGACTGGTTACTGATAGTATCTTGGACCTGGTTAGGAATAAGCCTACTCTCGATGAGAACTCGGGAAGAATACCGGCTTACAATCCTGTTATTGACTCATCTCTAAGGGTACATTTTTTTCGGGAGATCCAAAGCGTTGACTACGCAACTCGTACTCTAGTTGGCTGACGTCTCTTTGCTATTGACCGCTCTTGTGTCGCGAGATGTGCTGTGCAAGGTCCCCCCGGGAACGATTTCCGGTCTGACAGGGTTTCCGGGCGATTCCTCTGATTCAGGGCGCAATCCAGGCTTGGAGAGGGAGGCTGATCTAGGGATTTTAAGGGGTCGTCCCCGAACGAATAGAGGGAAATCTAGAACACCCCTCCCCTTTTCAAGATCAGGGCTCATAATGGGCGTTTTTTTTCGAGATTGTGAAGAATCGGCCGCAGACGGGAACAGATTCCTTGTAACGACTCACCTTCCAAGTAATGAGAACCTAATTCAAGCAGCGAACCAACCAATTCGGTCTGCCATGAACGCGCAGATGTCGAGTTATTTCTCGAGGCAAACAGCTGTACCGGAAATTGGGCAGGCAGGTCTGGAGAGCCTGCAATCGGCAAAGGTCGCGGTTGTAGGGGCAGGTGGTGTTGGAAGTGCGGCTGCCTACTTTCTAGCGAGCCAAGGAATAGGATTCCTGAAACTCATCGATCAAGATGTTGTTGAGGAGACCAATCTGCACCGGCTTGTCGGCGTAGATTACCAAGATCTCCACCTGCCGAAAGCAGAAGCGCTCTCACGAAGACTGAGATCACACCACCAGTGGACGAGAACCGAAGCAATAACCGAAACCCTTCGAACGGAGAATGCTACAGAGCTTCTGGGCGGTGTGGACCTGATTGTTGACGGAACGGATAATTTCCGGGCAAGATATGCTCTAAACAGGTTTGCCACGGAGAATCACGTTCCATACCTCTTCACAAGCGCGATTGCGAATCAGGGCCATCTATCGCTGTTCAGTCCACCTGCGACCCCGTGTCTTGAATGCATGATATCAGATGCCAAATCGGGGTCCGTGGAATCTTGCGAGACCGCTGGAGTCACCGCTCCAATAGTAGGACTAATCGGAACTCTCGCAGCATCAGAGGCCACGAAGAGACTTCTCGCACTGCCAACGGCAATTCTCGGACAATTGCTGACCGTGGATCTCGCTGGACCCGATTTTCTATTTACCAAAATTGCGAAGCGAGATGCGTGCGCAGTATGCAGTGGTTCTCCCTTCGAAACAATCCATCAGGACAACGCCGTCATGTTGTGCGGTGAAAGCGTGGCTAACGTGTTGCCTGAGCAGGATTTGATGATAAATCTCCAATCCCTCAACACCAAGATTCCCAAGGAATCGGTGGTTGCCTGCTCTGAATCAGTTTTCGTGTACAATAGAAATCTTCACCGAGTGTCAGTCTTCAAAACGGGAAGACTATTGATTCAAAATGTTCGCACGGAAGACGCTGCAAGACAAGTGGCGAGCGAAGTATGGAACGAGATACTTTGACAGTAGAGACGTGCACCGTCGATTTTCAACAAGCTTATACGGTTCTGACAGGCTCGGTCAAAATTGCCGGGGGAAAGAGGCCGGGGTTGGCTTGTCCACCGAAGGCCGATCGGCTCAGGCGACGGGCTGCAGAAATATCTCGTAGCAACCCGTAGTAAGCATCCAAGGAATGGATGGCTGAAGTGGGTTCGACTCCCACCCCCGGCTCCAAGAAAGAAGCCTGACGTGCCGTTACTCAAACATGCAGCCAGAGGTAGCATAACACCTCTAGCCCGAGGCGCCGACGATCGTTCATAAGCGCATTCGGGCATCTGGCTTCGCGACTATCGGACTCTGGACTTATCATCGAAATAGGGACTAAGCCTATGTCGATTGGCGCTTGTGTTTGAAGAAGACGGCTTTTATTTGCTTCAGGGCATGCCGAATCTGTGTCTCTCACAGAGAAGACTCTGGAACTTAACATAATACACGAATTTCTAACTCAGTTCCAGACAATATACTCTAAGGCATTCGCACTCGGAACAACTCTTAGGCAAGAAGGCTCGTTGGGATATGATTCACGAATCCTTGGTACGCTTAACCAATCTTGGACAAGTACTGTCTTTCAGTTCAAGAGAGCATACGACCACTTCGGCTCTGGTACAACTGAAACATATGAGTTCGAAATAAACAACAACGGAAAGCGAGACCAGCACTCACTCTTGTGGAGAATGTGTCGAGGGAGTCCGGACATAGCACTTTACGCCTTCCCATTGATCGACTCTCACTTAGCTCTCCAAAGCCGTATCCCCAATCTTCTCACGAATACTGCGTTTATGGATACAACCGACGTTCCCATGTCTTGGATTAGCTCCCGAAGTCATTCGGTGAGAGTGTTTCCGTCCACGTGGACTGCGCAAGTCCTATCCGAACCCAAGCCAGTTCGACTCAGAAGATTTGAGGACCTTTTCAATCTGCCCAAAAAAGAGCGCTTCGGCGTTTCAATCTCCGTAATGAGAGAGAATCTCAAGAAGCCGCTTTATGTCGAGGAATATCTGGAAAGCAAGCGAAGCCAATCGCGATCCGCTCTTCCCCTCGAAGTTAAGAGCAGGAGACCACGGTTCACATTCTCGATCTTCCCTTCTCTCGACGCAACAGAAGAATGGTCGCTATGACCTTGCGAAGTGCTGTTGCTTCTCGCTATGAGGCTGTGAGGATAGACGGTATCCATTTATCATTCAGGTCTGTTCATCGGTTACATGCCCGTTTGCTGCTGCCATTCATTTGGTTTCCTTGACCCCATTGCTGTCGCATGCAGAAGTATCGGAGCTTGTGACACTATCAGCTCTGGAAGTGATATCTCTGGGGGTTGAACGCACAGATCGCGAAAGACAAGCTATACAACTTGGGAACTTGGACAAATCTGTCTATCTAAGAATGTTTATCTTTCTAACTCACGTATAGCAGGGTAGAAAGAACATGAGCCAGAAAGACCTGGCACATCAGGTTTCTTTTGGATTACCACCCCCATGTCCAACCCTTCCGGCGAATTTGCGAACTCCGTAGCGAAACCATAGCAAACGAAATCCAGCGAGCGTAGCCAGGACCACAATACCAGAGAGTGTTGCCCAGGTCGGCAACGATGCGACCAATAATAGACAACCTATGAGGCCGAGCCATGAAAATAGGGGTGTTGTCAATCGCTGTTCCTTGCGCAACTGCAAGGCGGAGAAATGAGTGATAATGTACCAGGTGAGTGTGAATATGCTAGCAACGGCCAACAGCCTTCGAAGGTCGAAGCTCAAGGCCAAAACAAGAACTATCAAGCCTATGGTCAGAACAGCATTTCGAGGAATGCGGAATTTCGGGTGTATTGATCCGAGCCAACCGGGAAGTTCATTTGCCTCACCCATCGTATACGCAACTCGCGAGGCGGTTAGAAGATCTCCAACTAGCTCGCTAAGAGACGCAGTCCAAGCGGCCGCCAGAATTACCAATCCTCCCCAGGTTCCAACTGCCTGAGTCGCCGCTCTGAAAAGCGGCACATCATCTCTTCCCATCGACTCCGGCCCTAGTACTCCTAGGGTGGTGGCAGCAACAGCTAGGAAAACCACTGCCGCAACCCCAATCCCACCTATGATAGCTATCGGAATCGTCCGTCGTGGATTCTTGATCTCTCCAGCCATAATTGCAGTTCGCATGAAGCCATCCCAGGTCCAGAAGAATATCGCTGCTCCAGCAAGTACGCCAAAAAGCCCGTTATCCCCTAATGGATTCGAGAAATGGCTAGGGCTTATCGCGGGGGTGGAAAATGCAACAAAGAGCCCCAACAGAGATACGTTCAGCACCATGAGAGTGATCAACACCTTGGTTGTTAGTTGAACATGAAAGAAGTTGAGGACCATGACAGCGAGAATCACAGCGCCGGCGAACAGCTGTATGGGTAGACCCGGTATTATCTGGACTGAATAAGATGCGAATGCGAGGGAAATGACGCTTAGTGAGAAAATCCCCTTCCCAAGATATGCACAACCTGCAATGAATCCGACTGTCTTATGGTTGAACTCGCGTGACCAGGTAAACGCTCCACCCTCCTTCGGATAGTTCACACCCAGTTGTGCGGCACTAATTCCTGTAGCCAGCGCGATGAGACCTCCCAGGGTCATAGAAATGAGGATGCCACTGCCCCCCTTCGCTGTCGCTGACCCTAAAGCTCCGAAAATACCAGTCCCAATAATCATCGAGGCCGTCATTAATGTAGCCGTGCTACGTCCAAGCGTACGCGCCAGCGACGTTCTTGATTCGGGCTTTCCAGATTGTTGTCCTGCTACGACTTGCGAAGGAGTTGGATCCTTGCTCATTTTCGACCTAAAGTCCCGAGCTCCATCTCATAAGAAGAGCTATCGAACGCTTGAGCCCAGCAACCCCACATCTTTGTCCATTGACTCTTAAACTACGGGCAACGTCCCGAAAACCTTCGTAAACTTTTCGTCGTCAAAGTCCAAGCCCAATGCCCTTGTAATTTTCACCACGTTCTTGTACGCGATGCCAAGGGATCCGGACGCACCGGGAGACGGAGCCATGTTTGCGCAGATATTTACCCCGTCCTTAGGAACCTCTGGGAGAGTAAACTCACCGAGCTTCAACTCCCGGGTTCTTTTGTTGATACCCACAGTGCGTACTCCTCCAAATTCCGGCGCTGGCTTCAAGTCAGCGTACGGAATCGAGGGCACAATCTTTCTCGCCTCATATTTCCAGAAGAGATGGCGCCCCAAAACTGGTAGCGAATATGCGATGTTCTTGATCATGATGTTTCGGATTGCTCTCTTTGAGATGACGGTATCGAGAAGTACGGGGTCAAGGTTGTCGATGAATTCTTTGATATCTGGCTTGTTCTTTTCAAACATCAAAGTCGGTGTTGCCGTGGGTCCATATCGGGTAACCGCGCCGTCCCACTCTCTATCCGCATGGGTGGCCGCGAAAGGCACGCCCTCTTCTTGAAACGTGTACACCTTCCCGTTAATTACTGAAGGGGAGGTGTAGAATTTGCCAGCTACGGGAAAGGCAACGTAGTCGCCGCCTAAGCCAAGTTGTTTCGCGAATGAGAGCGTGTACGAGCCGGCCGATACCACGAGATATCGGGCCGAGAAACTTCCGCCGTTGGAGACGTGGATTTCATAACCGTCTGAGAGATCTTCAATTCGTTCTACTCTCGTGTTGAACTTGACATAGATTTTCTTGCCTTTATGCTTGCGCGCGTTGTCTTCAAACGATCTCGCCAGCTCGCCAAAATCAACCATGTCTGCCTGCAGTTTGATTATGCCTATCTCTTCCTCCTTTGTCCGCCCTCTCACAATATACGGTTCCAGTTTCGCAATCTCTTCCTGGTCTTCCATTAATTCTGCACAAGGGAAGACCGGCTTCACCGTGTCGTAGAATTTTTTCCTAAGGTAGTCTTTCTCATTCTTTCCCACTGCAAGGACCATGCCGCTTTTCGTGCGCCTGAGAATGTCGTACCCATGCCCGTAATCACTGGTAGCGTAAGACGGGATCATGTCAGAATATCGTTTTATTGCCCTCATCACTTCAGGCGAGTAGTTGAGTTCGCCGCCGAAGGGATGGCGAGTCTGACTGTTTGTTCTCCTATCAGATGCGATCTGGCCCGCACTCTTTTCCTTTTCAAGAAACAATAGACTCTGCACGTTGGTGAATTCTGCGAGCAAGAATCCCGTGGCGGTCCCCACCGCACCCATTCCTATGATCGCGACATCGTAGACATCTCTCATCAATCATCACGAGACAACGGGTCTTCTCATACTCTCATACTGAAATTCGCATAGAGAGAGTCTATCCAAAGCAAGATTCTTGCACGCTCACTGAACACCAAGAGAAGCCGGCTTTTGTTAATTGGGTCGACTCAACAAATCAAGATAGATTGCTCATACGTCCTGATAGATTGCGGCCCGATGACTTGCTGGCGTGAACGCGTATACCTTGTCCGTCTCTGGGTTGTAGGCGATAGTATGTGCTCCCAGCTCCGTCTTTACCGTCTGATTGAGCTTCATTGCGTCAGTGTCGAAGACATCGATCACCCCAGGCTCTCCGATAGCCACGTAGATGTGGTGCAGGCGGGAATTGTAGAATATCACATCAGGCGGACCACTCAAGTCTGAAACGTGTGATACTCTTCCCGATTGCAAATCGACCGTGAATAGGCCGCCTTGGTCGCAGGCGCAGAAGAGCCTTCGATTCTCCGAGTCAATGTCAAGCCCGTGGGGACCCATCGCTGGAATATCGTAGCTGGCTGTTATTCCGTCAGGATCTTTACTTTCGATAGCGACTATCTGTGGCGGCTTGGAAACGTTGACGTAAAACCGGTCCATCTTGCTATCGAAGACCGTCCACCGTGTTCTTCCAGGCACAATAATGTCGGTAACTAGAATCTTCTTCTTCGTCTCAACCATAGAGACGGTGATTGGAGTTGGGTCATCCTGCTTGGATACGTTTGCTGCGAGAAGAATGTTCCTCGAAGGATCGAAGGCCAATCCGTTAGGAAAGCCACCCACCCTCACTTTCTCTAGCTTCTCCTCTCGACCAAATGGAAATACTCCCACGGTCTTCTCCCCACGATTAGAAGTGAACACCAAGTCTCTCTCGTTGGAGACGAGTACGCCAGCCACGCCGGAAAGGCCAGGAATAGAATGAAGATACTTGTCGTGGCGAGAGTCGATTACGTCCACTGCGTCATTCGAGGTATGAGCAACGTACAGCGTCCCTGATTTGACGTGGACGGCGGCATGGTCGAACCCGCCGTTTTTCTGATGTGTTGGTAGTTCTATGTAGCCGACGTGTTTGAGGCTGAAATCCGGGACCTACCTTGCAGGTTGCGCGACGTTGTACTCTAGCTTCTGAGTTCCTTCCGTCTTGAGCTGACAGTACTTATACAACGCGTCGTAGGTGGGGAATTGTAGTCGCATATTGTCAAAGTCGTCCTTTGCAAGGTTTCGAAAACCATGAGCCGCTGCCTCTAGGCCCGCCGATTCAGGAGATGGATTCGGGATCTTCGCATCAGCGCCTCTCACTATCTTGGCGAGTTCCAGTAGAGCTGGGTCAGTCAATTTGTACTTCTTGATGATAGCGTCAAAGCTGACACGCTCTTCGCCGTTCTCTTTGTAGTGAGTCAGTTCTACTCCCTTCGCGTCATAGGCTATTGCTCCGGTGTCTTTGACGACTTGCGGAATTGTCTCGGGTGGGACGAAGAGGAATTCCGGGTTCTTGTCTACGAACTTCTTGATTAGCCAGGGACATGCGATGCGGTCGACTTTCGCTTTTTCTCGTGTAACCCATTTCATATATTTCACTATAAGACGCATTCGTTCACTGCCACACTTCACGTATAAAGATGACTGAGCCTAACTAGATGGAGGAGCAATGGTTTCGAGTTTTTTTTCAGGCTGGATTGTATCCAGCCGACATTCATGGAGTACTTTGGCATTGTAGATGGCACTTGGCGGGTTGTTACCCAACCACCCCGATAACAGGCAACTTTGTTCCCTTGATAGTGCCTAGTCTTTACTGAGGTTTAATTGGTTGGACTGGCGGAACCGTCCGACAGTCTTTGACCGTTTATGCCCTGCCGTTGATAGACGCATACTAATCATCCCAGCTTTCCTCTGGTCTCCGACAAACCTCCTGTCTCAAACACGACTCTTCTCCAACAAGGTGCTGAGCAACGGAAACTCATCATACTTTTCGGAGCCCCGTCTTACGAGATGCTCTGCATCAAGACTCGGTTGATGACCACGGAGAAAATGCCTAATTGCTGAGTGTGACTCACAACCTTAAATCCTGTGTTGGAAGAAGCCAAGAAGGCGCGTGAGTGGGGCCTCCCACCCGTTGCGCCTCGAAAAAAATCCCGGAGTAGGGAGGTAGAAGATAAAATAACAGGAACACTACGTAGAGAAGAACAGTACTTTCTCCGAAAATACTTCGACACCAGAGCTCTCTCCCAAATTGCAGTCTTCGCAGCACTATACACCGTTCTCGTCTGGTTATTGCCAGGTTTGAGCTTCGCCGCGGTGCAATTCAGGATAGCAGAGGGCCTGAAGCCCGCCATTGCCAAGAGATGGACGTTAGCGTTCGCGTTCGCCCTTGGAAACTTTCTAGGAAACCTAGTCTCGCCTTTCGCCGGAATCTACGAACTAGGTTTCATGCCACTGATGAACATAGTCGGCGGATTGCTCGCCTTCGGAGCCGCACGAGCTTTCAGGAGAAACTATTTGGTTGCAGGACTGGTTTACGCTGCAGTGATAGGTCTCAGTGTTTCATGGATGTTGCACGTGCTGTTCAACATACCTCTCGAAGCATTGGTTCCATTACTTATCGCAAGCGAAGAGGCAGTTATGATAATCGGAGCAGTACTCTTCTACCTCGTTGAGAGGCGATGGAAATGGTATCAGTAGAAAGGAGGTGAAAGATGAGAATGTGTGTAACAGCAGTAGTGAAATGTTGGCATTGTGGAGAATGGTTCGCTAAGCAAGCTAACCGTGGTGAGTTCGAAAACTGCCCGTTCTGTGGAAAGGGCTTCGAACAGCTAGGCGTGGAAGCTCAACGGGCTGTGAAAGCAACCCTTGCGCCATTCTTCGAAGTGCCTCACCTAAAGGAGAGACCCCTCTCCGCATAAGACAAATGTTTCCGGTCCAATCGCGGCCCTTTTTTCGAGGGCCCATTCCAGTTTTGTGGTTCAGAAATCCCTAGAGACGAGGAAGAAAAGCGTAATACGAACACGATCGTCCCAGACACTTCCGCGATAATCGACTTTCTCCGTAAGGGAGAGACAAACAAGAGGCTGCCAACCAAGGTATCACCAGCATGAACCTGACTCGGTCACAAGAACACAGTCCAGCAGTGGGACACTCAACAACTTGAAAAACCGAACTCGAACGTCTATTCGATTTCGACCTTCAAGCTGCACCGGTTATTCCGGATACATGAAAGCATGAGAATACTCCTTGATACAGCGCGTAGCCAGGTGAAAAAGTCTGATATTGAGGGAGTTAAAGCGGGCAACTAAGTAGATACGCTCTCCATTTTGCTGGCTTTGATTCCAACGAGATATCGAAGAACAGGTGCTCACTTGTTAATGAGGAAACGAGTTTTTCTAAGCGATTTCAACTCTGAAGGGACCAAGGTATAAGGTGTTAAATACGAATACAACGCTGCGCGAATTCGAGTGAGAATGACGAAAGAAGTTGCTTGCTCTCAATGCGGCTTCCGAGTAAGGGCCGATTCCGACGACGAGTTGATAGAACATTTCAAGCAGCACACCAAAGCGGCTCATAACATGGAGCCAAGCCGGGACCAAATCCTGGCTATGGCCAAGACCGTCCAAGTAGCAACCGCTTAAAGAAGACTGGGCGCCGTATAGCGAAACATTCCTTGACCTCAGAGCGGTAGCTACTTGCGCATCTGTTGACCGGTTTCATATTTCCACTTGTCCTCTGACTAGTGGGGACCTAGCTATGAAAACGCCCGCATTAGGTCACGGCAAACCGTTGCCATCCCAAACGAGACAGCATGAGACTGGAGATAGACTCGTCCAACTAGTCTCGATAGAAAAGTTAGGAATGCCCCGGCACTTTGCGGCCAGGGCTCAAGTCTTCGACTCGATGTTATGGTTGAACCGGGCAGAGAAAGTCAGCGGCAGCGTTTCGAGTCACGGTGACCATTCCGGCGTTCTGGGCTGAGAGAACTGCCTGCTCCGAGGTGAGTAGTACGGGTGTGATCTCCGAGTTGAACGTTACAGTGAATACTTTCCAATGACCGCCGTGATAGTCTGAACTTCCGGGAGCAACGGCTGCGATCCCGAGTTGTCCTGTGGCACCGTTTGTCACCTTGTAGAAATTGTCCCGGCCTTCATTGGGGAAAGCCGCTGGGGGAACCACGGTTCGGACTATGGTCCCGTTGTAGTAGAGATTACCGAAGCCGGGCGTAGCTGCAAAAGCTGGTGTTACTGAGAGGACGAGTGCGATAACAAGGGCCGAAAAGATCGTCATGGTGAGAGTTTTCATTCTTACAATTCACCTCCCGGATTTCTTGTAGGCAGGTTTCTGGGATCGGATACTTTACGGGTTTAGCGAGATTAAGTGTAGATTAGGTGTAGTTTTCACCGCGTTGTCGTTCGGAGGAGAGCGACGATGGCCAAGGCCTCTGCAACGTTGATGCCCAATAGGTAGGGAAGAAATGGGTCTTGGATGTACGAAGCCATGGTGAGGAATGAGTAGACAGAGACGATGTTCTGCGCGAAGAGGATCGATGCGAAAACACTCAAGCCTAGGCTAAACTGGGCGTGAGTGTCCCTGTAAACGCGTAGGTAGACTGCGACTAGGACCAACAGGAGAACGGCACTTATCGCGGCCGTGTACATGCTAAGGTCCATGAGAAGAGACATTATCTCTTCACTTCCCGCTCAACCCTCGGGCTGATCTGGGCCCATATCTCGTCGAAGAGGGGTAGATGTGCTTCCATTTCGGGCGATAGAAAGTAGAGCTTGCCGTATTTCTCTCCAGCGGATGAAACGAGATGGTTTTTCTCGAGAGCCCGAATATGATGCTCGGCAACCCTGTAGTGAACTTGGAGAGCTTCTGCAAGCTTGTTGATGTTGTAGGGTTCTCCTCGTAGGAGGTTGATGATTCTTCCACGGTTGGGACCTCCTCGGGATCCGGCCAGAACATACCACAACAGACGCTTCCACGATACTTCCGAACCGGACCTGGACATCCCCACGTTTCTGCCGTCCTGAATATCATCCGACCACTACCCGCATTAAGACTTGGCCAGACTAGAATGGGACGAGCTTCCTTTAGAAGATAGGTCAGGATTAGGTCAGGATTACGTCCAATAGTCTGACCCCTCGCATGTTGTTGTAGAGGCCGTTAGTTTCTTGCTCGACCCAGAATAAGACGGTGGATCTCTTGAGAGACGCCGAGACGTAAAATGAACAGTTCGCATTAAGCTCAATCCCAGGTCACCTTTGGACATACGCAGACCTACTAGGATACCCGATTTGGGCAATAACTTAAGTCCAGTTCGAGAGTCGGTTAGAAGCGTCGAAACACTCTATGAGCACAGGGATGGGTCTCTAGTTGTGTTCGTAGAGGGCAAGCCCGTTGTCCATGCTCCGAGAGGGCTTCGTGGAAGGGCCCCCAACGTTCTCCGTTCCGGTGTGGTCAGTGCAGGCCCCCCTGAGTTCGTGGACGTAGATAGGATGAAGGTACAGTTCCTCTGTAGGGACGAAGAGGTGCCTAAGATTCTCGACTTCTACGAAAAAACCAAACTAGCCCACAAAGTAATGGAAATATCTCCTCTCCAATCAGCATCAGAATCAGACCTCTCCAGACTTACCGCAAAGCAACGACAGGCCCTTCTAGCAGCGTATAGCCTGGGCTACTACGATGTACCAAGAAGAATTTCTTCAGAAGAACTTGCAAAGCGCCTCAAGCTCGGAACCTCGACTTATGCTGAACACTTAAGGAAGGCCGAGAGAACATTACTCGCCAGCATTCTGTCGAGATAAAATCAGACCTTCGAAGGTGCAAATCCCTCCAGCGTAAGAGAGTTAGGAAAGTACTTTTTCAGCGCTCCAGTGTCTTGCAGGTTCGAAGGTTAACCGCGTATTTTGAGATGTGTTTGTCCGCTAGACGGAGAATTGGCTCGACTGTTTCTCGGTTGAGAGCGTACTCGATTGTTTTTCCAAGTCTCTGGCTTGTTACTAGTCCGCAGAATGCCAAGCACCTGAGGTTGTGGGAGGCCATGGTCTGCTCTATCTTGAGAGCTTCAGAAATCTCGCCCACATTCTTCGGACCGTTTCTGAGCAGGTTTAGGATGCCGACTCGACTGTCGTTCGAGAGCGCGGTGAACAGCAGCGAGACTGCTGTCACGTCGGTCTTTCGGAGGATGAGCTGTTGGCTCATGATTGGCCATAATTCAATGGGCCTCTTCCGCAATTAAACTAATCGAGTCATCCCACGCTTGTAGCAAGCTTATATGACAACTCCGTCATATGACACTCGAACCGTATGTTTGACCTGGTCATTCTCGGGTCTGGCTCAGCGGCGTTCGCGGCTGCAATCAAGGCAGCCGATCATGGAGCAAAGACCGCCATGATAGAGAGAAGCGCTCTTGGTGGAACATGCGTCAACGTCGGCTGCGTCCCTAGCAAGAACCTTCTCAGGGCGGGGGAGCTGCGATACTACGATAGTCATCGCAAATTCCCTGGAATAAAGCCGGGAACCACAACTCTCGAATTCAACAGAATCATTGAACAGAAGAATCAGATCGTAAGAGAACTCAGGAAAGAAAAATACTCCGACGTTCTAAGGTCACTCCCCTCAACCAAACTCTTTCGCGGAAACGCCAGATTCGTTTCTCGGACTCGCGTAAAAGTGGACGGCATTAACGTTGACGGTAAAAGGTTCGTGATTGCGACAGGATCATCACCCCGGATACCTAGTATCCCTGGCATTAAGAGCGTGGACTATCTGACGAATGTCGAGGCTCTCAGCCTCAGGAACAAACCCGCGTCGATGGTTGTGCTCGGCGGTCGAGCCCTAGGCCTGGAGTTCGCCCAGATGTACTCGCACATGGGAACCAGAGTGACTCTACTGCAGAGAAGCGATAGAATAATTCCTGAAGAGGAACCAGCAGTCTCTGACGCACTCCGCCAATACCTAGAGGAGGAGGGAATAAAGATCAAGACGGGAGTTCAGATCAAGCGCGTCTATCAGGCTCAAGGCGAGAAAGTTATCGTCGCCAGAGACAAGAGTAGAGAGTTCGAAGCTCGAGGAAGTGAGCTTCTGGTGGCCACTGGTCGCGACCCTAACACGAGCCTGCTGGGCCTGGAGATTGTGCCAGTAGGGCTCAGGAAGGATGGTGGGGTGAAAGTTGACCGAGAAATGCACACGACAGCCCGTTACGTGTGGGCTGCTGGAGACGTCATCGGGGAACCTATGCTTGAGACCATTGCAGCGAAGGAAGGAGCTACAGCGGCAGAGAACGCCCTGTTGGGGACGCATCGGAAGATAGACTTCCTCCCTGTTCCGAGAGCGATCTTCACTTCACCCCAGGTAGCGTCAGTTGGCCTCACTGAGAAGCAAGCGCATGAGCAGCGGTACGAGTGCGCCTGCAGAACCATACCAATTTCGAAAGTTCCGAAGGCCATCGTGATCAGAGACACAAGGGGTTTGATCAAGATGGTTGCTGAATCTTCGACCGGAAGGATACTGGGAGTACACATCCTCGCCGAGAACGGAGCGGATCTTATCCACGAGGCAGTACTAGCGGTCAAGTATAAGCTGACGATCGACGACATTATCGACACGGTGCACGTATTCCCGACAATGACGGAATCGATCAAGCTGGTCGCGACCTCCTTCCGGAAGGACATAGACGAGCTCAGCTGCTGTGCGGAGTAACCAAGTCTGAGGCGTTGAAATCAGTGTCTTACTATGGTCCTATAAGACTGGTCGGGTTCTCCGACAAGCCTACACTTTACCGTATGATTCTACCGCGGAGAGGAGATGTCTACGTCAAGTGTGGAGCGGACATACTCCTCAACGGGCTAAAGACAGATCTTAGGGCTGAAGCTCGATGCCCCATATGCGGGAATGTCACCAGTTTCTACATTGACAATAGAGGAATCGAAAATCTTGCCCCCAAAGACCCAGTGCTTCACGTGGTCGAATTCAAAATGGGGCCTGGACACTTGGGCGTAGAGTGCGAATCAACACATATCTTCGACGAGAAGGACTGCCTCACAAAGTGGCTATCAACCTATGAAGGAAAGCAAGGCCGAGTGGCCTCGCTACCCGAATACATGAGTTCTCTGAACAAAAGCCTGCCAAGGAAGGTATCACCAGCATGAACCTGACTCGGTCACAAGAACACAGTCCAGCAATGGGACACTCAACGACAGCAAACACCGAACTCGAGCATCTATTCGATTTCAATCTCCAAGCTGCACCGGTTGTTCCGGATAAATGAAGCGTGAGAATACTCCTCGATACGATGCGCCGCCAGATGAAAAAGTCTGATATTGAGGGAGTTAAAGCGGGCGCATGAAGGAAGGATTCACGATATGAAAAAATTTACGTGCAAAGAAATGGGCGGACCCTGCGAAGAAGTTCATGAAGGAGCCACAGCAATGGAAATAGCAAAACAAAATTTTGGCCATATCATGGCCACTACTGACAACGCTCATAAACAAATGAGAGAACAAATGACAAAACCAGGCAAGGGACCAAGCAAAGAAGAGTGGTGGGCGTGGTTCAACAAAGAATGGGACAAGAAAAAAGACGAGGGCCGATCGTAAGCCTTCCTCCAACCTAGGGCCCCGAATCCAAGGCACCTATGTCGCAGACTCATCAATTCCTGCTTGAAGAACTATACTAGCAAGCCAATTCCCACACCATGGAAATGCTCCAGGCTCACCTGTTTCTCGGAGACATTCAGCTTGTTAGTCGTCAGGCCCGTACCGAAAGTCCGGCTCCCGGGAACGATTTGTCAGATCAAGAAAACTCTGTTAGGGGGTTTGACTCCTCGTCAACTGCCGTCCATTGACCCGAACTAGTCATCCAAACAAAATGACTCTGCGACAGAAACACTTAGTTCTTGTCCTTACGAAAGTCGTGCATCGCGTTCAACCGGTCGTTGAGATGCTTCTTAACTAGCTCGAAATTGTGTGGATCTTTAGCGGCGATTTTTTCACTTTCGCTCATCAATCGAATCCACTGGTCGACTACTTGGTTCATTCCAGAATTCTTCCGAAGCCCTCTGAGATGAAAAGCGAGCCTCGATCCCTTGCTTTTCAAGGCAGATGCCACTAGGACAGTTCGACGCTTAAGCCAACGACCAAGTTTTGCGCCCAAAAGAAGGTTGATTGCAAAGATCGCCAAGGACGCCTCTAGAGTATTCTGTATCATCCGGAGAGAGGCTCCAGGAGACTCCGTAAATGCTCCTGAACGAATGAAGATTCCAGTCACTCCCAGAAGCACAAGGTACAGGACTGCTAGGAACAATTGAGAACCATAAGATCCAAGCTCGAACACGTCGAAAATGAGATAACCTATCATAACTAGAATAACTCCGAACAAAACGACATTAGGGTCCACTAGATACAAGGCCCCAGCAACGAAGAAACAGGCTACGCCCGCAACCATCGGCGACAGGTCGGCCCATTTCAAAGGCCAAAGGGTATTCTTCTTTGACCACAGCGCAGCGAAACTGATGAATGCCAAGGAGACCAACACCCCGAAGTCTGTTATTCTGACAAGAAAATCAGCGTTGAACAGCGAAAGGATTACGATGAAGACTAGGGAGAACAGCCAAGAGGCCTTCCCGACAGCCCTTGGGAAGAAGCCGTCTGAGCTGAGAGCCTGGAGATGTCTCGAAGAGGCCAAGAATGCAGGAACGAGCGTTGTTAAAGACGCGATAATGAACCCGATCCCCATGAGAAGGGCACTCCAGGGACCGAGCAAACTCTGAGCCACGTAAATGGCCGGAACGCTCGAAGCCGCCAATCTAGCAGGATCCGGGCTCGCCAGATATACAGCGACCGCGAAAAGGCCGTTGATGAGAGTGGCTATGATAACCGTTCCGAGCATCGCATACTTGGCAAATCGAACACGCTCTATATCCTTGAACCGTGACAAGAACCCAAGACCTGGCACGCTCGACTTGGACGCAAAATCCGACGATAGGGCCTGTATCTCTTGAAACCCGAAAAACAGCAGAAAGAGGAATGCCGTGTTGGATACGATGGCAAAGATTAGACTGAGCGGGTCAGGGCTCGAGACCGTGAGGAGTGAGACGTAACTAGCCCTCGGCTTCAAGAATAAGAGACCCGATTCAAACAGAAGAATTCCTGACAATATCATGGTCAATCCAATTTGCATGGCCGCCATCTTCTTCGCATAGGTTCTTTCGAAGAATGCGTTGATGATGAACCAGACAACGAGGAGAAGTATTAGAATCGCGCTTACGAGGTTGCCCGGAATGCCAGGCCCTCCCACGGCTTGAAGAGTGTCTGCGAATCCGGTTAGAGAATAGCCCGCGAAAATGATTATTGAATATGCAGCAAGAGCAGTGTTTCCGATCCACATCCCGAATCTCGCGATGAAATAGCGCAGACTTACGCGGCCGCAGGCGTTCCTGGTGAACGATGGGCCTCCAGTGCAGTCTTGACCCTTGGCATGCCATTCCTTGTACATTCGGCCATACAGTTGAGCGACGACGAGGGAGAGAGAACCTGCGATCAGAATTGAAACGATGCTTACGATACCATATTGGAGGACGTTCAGCGGGACAAGAACAAAAAGGGGAGAGCCTAGAGTGGCCCCGAGTCCGATGGCCACAGCAGCTGAGAAACCATACCTGTAGCCTGAATCTCTAGAGACCCTTGGCAGTTTCAGGAAACGGCCTGCCGGTACACGCAGCCGGATGTTCCGTGCAACGTTGTGAACGAGCGTGGCTCCGCCTGCGAGGATACTGAGAGACAGCACAAGCTCGTAGAACAAGAGAAACTGGCTGGCCTGAGCAGTCCCTCTGGTCTCAAAAATCGTGACCAAGAGGAAGAGGCTGAGAATCACTAAGGCTAGGCCGAACAGTAGCGATATGAATCTGAGTGAGACTGAAAGTTCTGCGAGCCAAGAACGCCCGTTCATCGCCTTCCATTAGGCTCCTGAATCTCTATGCCCGCTATACGGAGGTAGAATGCCGCGGATCTCAGATGGTTGAGGGCATCGACGATGAAAGTCACACCGGTGATGAAGAAGAGTCCCTGCAGAAGATAGGTGGCGTTTGCTCCGCCTGGCGATTGCGCCAGCGAGGCGAATTCCTGTATTATCTGAGTAATGCTGATGTTCAGCACTGATGGAGAGATAACCGATATCCCGAGGACGAGAAGAAACGACGAGATGAGAAGCTGGAACACTGAAAACGAGAAATTCAGGACTGAAGAGCTGGCATAGAAGGGCCTCTGTATCACGCTTACAAACTTTCTAATGTCGTCATCGGATGAATTGATGAACTGATCGCGTATTTCTTCGTAGAGTCCAAACTCGGTCTTCGACTCTCTCACAAGACTCTTGATCTCACCGCGAAGAACTTCCGTCTTGGAATCAGTCAGATGTTTCAGGTCTTGTCGAAGCTCTTCTATCTGGTCTCGACTAGTGGCCAAAGGAGATTCCTACAAGGAAGAAGGAATTCTAGTATAATATTCGAGTGAAACTGGGACCGAAGCAGAACGAGACCCTTCATTACATTCTATGCGCGAGTGCCACCCTCTGCGCTTAGAGACTCAGTCTGGCAAACGTCTAAACGTGAACCCGTAATCATTCGCGGTCAACCCTACAAAGAGAACCGGAGAATGAACGATGGCATCCTCTCTGACCCAATCATACTCGCAATCATAGCGGTAAGCGTTCTACTCTTGGGAGCCAAGTTACTCGCTGAACTCTTCTCACGACTGAACCTTCCAGTCGTGCTGGGAGAATTGGCTGCAGGAATAATACTCGGACCTTTCTATTTCGGAGGACTAGTCCAGATCCAGCCCAACTTGGTAGAGGTTAATGACATTGTCCTCGCCTTTGCACAAATCGGAGGGATTGTCATTCTCTTCGTTGCAGGTTTGGGAATGCCTCTCCGAGATTTTGTCAAAGGCGGTGCTGCGTCCTTCACAACTGGAACTATGGGAGTACTGCTACCATTCTTCGGTGGTCTTCTACTCTTTGCAGGACTCGGCTTTGGCCCCTCCACGAGTCTAATGGTCGCTGCGGCTCTCACCGCCACGAGCATTGCCATCTCCATCGAAACCCTGCGCGATGTAGGGCACCTAAACACTCCTGAAGGGAAGCTCGTGGTCGGGGCGGCGGTAGTAGACGACGTCCTCGCAATCGCCGTATTGAGCGTCGTAGTCTCTCTGATTAGCAACACTCAAGGCCCAATCGGTTTTCTCGACATCACCTACGTCATCGGTGGCGTCCTTTTCCTATTCGGCGTTCTTTTAGGAATATCCGTTTTGATTGGACCACGTCTGACCGAAGCTAAGTTGTGGCGGACATCTGGTAGTGTTGAGGCCGTTGTCACAGCTCTCTTCTTCGGCATGGCAGCACTCGCTGCTGCCATTGGTCTTTCTCCCATCGTCGGAGCCTTCGCGGCTGGAATGGGACTCGCCGGTGCCAACGTCGCTTCCCGCCTGCGAGATTACGTGGAGAAGCTTCAGTTCATCTTTAGACCATTGTTTTTTGCTGTTATCGGGGCTCAAGTCAACTTGGCTGGGATCACTCCAGGAGTTGCACTGATAGCAGTGGCACTCATCATTGTAGCTGCTATCACAAAGCTGGTGGGTTGCGGATTCCCGGCCGCCCTCTTTCTCAAGAGTCGTACTGGTGGGCTGACTGTAGGCATCGCTATGATTTCACGGGGCGAGGTTGGGCTCATAGTGGCCGGTCTTGCTACTGCCGCTGGGGTGGTCTCTCCCAGTATCTACTCGGTAATCGTTCTGATGGTGGTAGTAACTACAATTATTCCGCCAGTCTTGTTGAAGAGAATGACGAAAGCACCGGTCAGCATCAAAGAGCTTCCCGTGAATTATGGTTGATCGTAAAGGAGGAGTCGTACAAGCGTATGGGCAGATGCTTGAAGAAATGTTGCAGAGGACAAAGAACAAGGCGAATCTGCAACGGTATTTTAGAGGCTACAAAGACGGCGTCAAAGTGTTTCTGGAGGAGTTCTGGGATCGGATCCAGAGTGAAGACGGTTGGAGGGCGCCATCTAGTCAATCGGTTTTGCGTGACAGGAACGCTTATCTTTCTAGATCACGCATAGTAGGTTAGAGAGATCATGAGCCAGGAAAACCTGGCACATCAGGCTTCTTTTGGATTAACACCCCCGGCTCCAAAGGGAACCGAACTTGACATGCGGTTCCCACCCAGAGCTTGAGGGATCGCAAATGACGATTCCTTTCCATCTCTACAAGCAAGGGTTAGGCGGGCTTTGTTTTGCTCCACCGATCATACGGGCGCCTCTAAGGGCTTCATCATTCGCGCACGAGCCTTACGACCGTGCCGGTCCCGAACTTCAGAACACTGTCCGGCCTGACCTCAACACTATCGCTGACCCGCTGAAACCCCTTGCCATCATAGACAAAGGTGCCGTTTGAGCTCTTCAGGTCCTTCAAGAGTAGCTTATCCCCGTCAAAACTCAATGAGGCGTGGCTCCTCGACACCTCATGGTCCGGAATCACAACGATGTTCCCTGGGCCTCTCCCGATAGAGATAACCGGATAATCATCAAAATTCATAGACACCCTCGTCTTGACTAGCGAAGATGCAGGTGTGGTTACGAAAACCAAGTAATAGTTTAGCCTTGATAAGGACGGGCTCGGCTGAGTTGTTTCATTGTCCTTGGGACCAGCCACAAGGCCTCTTACGATGGACAACGACTTCTCGTATTCGTTCTCTTGGACCTTCTCGGTTTGCCTAGCTTTCTTTGGGTTCTTCGGATTCTTGGCCTTCATGGTTTTCTTGCTCTTCTTTCCCTTCTCGCCTCTGTCTATGTCTCCTTCGAGTGCCGTAGATCCTGCTAAGGGTGAGTCTGAACTCAGAATGCTTGTTATGACGATCCCCTTCTCCTTGATCTTGGCTCCTGGCCTTGGTTTTCGACAGTCATCGCAGAAATGCCGGAAATTCTCGTTCTCGGCTCCGCAGAATGGGCATTTCCAGTTCTGACCCTCCGACTCAACATTTGTCCCGATTTCTCTCTCACCGGATAAGGCCCCGGAACTACTTACTCCCAAGCATGAAACCGGTCAGTAGATGTCTGACGCGGCTTAATCTCTCTCAGTACCAGGGATCTGACTCA
>Ga0209161_10001402_pt1 | contig 19970 bp, 15 predicted proteins | sample GraSoiAngelo_155_FD_186169 | JGI IMG/M metagenome (GOLD analysis project Ga0209161, IMG submission 186169) | Grasslands soil microbial communities from the Angelo Coastal Reserve, California, USA - 14_1009_13_30cm (SPAdes) (version 2) | ecosystem: Environmental > Terrestrial > Soil > Grasslands... | reverse complement strand
CTGGACCATGACTCAACAGCCAAGTAGGTCTGATAGAGTCCATTTAGGATCAAACCCAGGACAATCACCCACACGGTCAGCGTTCGCGTCATCCGTCAATTCGCTGAAACATCACTATAAGTATCTTGAACCGTGTAGCACGGTGGACCAAGCGCCACCCGCAAGATAATACCGCCCAAGCGAGAATCGGTGGGCGACCGAAGTCGTTGCGATGGAAGGACTTGCCACTGAGCCGGCCCGGGCAGAGCGTGCTGTTACGTAGACCTGGATGCGGCTACCGCCGCGTCAGCTCCTCCCGCAATCGCGCCGCCACGATCGCCACATCCCCCGGCTGCAGGTTGATCGGGTCGACCGCGATCTCGTCGAAGTACCCGCCCTGATGCGCGCCCTGCTGGACGTAAATGTGCGGGTCACCCTGGGCGAGCGCCACCTGCGCGGTGTGGCCCGACGGCCCGTCCCACTCCGGCGTGAAGTAGATGACCGCGTGGGGGATCACGCGGTTCACCGGATCGTGCTCCACCACCGCGCGCAGGCCGGGGATGTCCGTGAGCTTCTCGACGATGGTCGCGCAGATGTCGGTGTAGCGTTTCATCTCGGCGGTCTCGTCCTCGGCCATGAAGAGCTCGAGCGCGACGACCAGGCCAGCGATCTCTTCCTTCGAGGTCTTCGCGGCGCGGCCCAGCGCCTGATTCGGGCTCGCATTCAACGATACGGCTCGCACGAGGTCGCGGCGGCCGGCCAGGATGCCGGTGGATTGCGGGCCGCGGATGCCCTTGCCGCCGCTGAAGCTCACGAGGTCGGCGCCCATCCTGAAAAACTTCGTGAGGTTCTCGCGTGGCGGCAGCATCGAGGCGGCGTCGACAATCACCGGCACGTCACGGCGGTGGGCGATCTCGATCACCTGTGGCAGCGTGAGGATGCCGGGCGGGCTCGTGAAGGGCGAGATCAGGTACGCGACCGCCGCCGTGCGATCGGTGATCGCCTGCTCGAGCTCGAAGGGCTGGGTGCGGCGGGCGAGACCGATCTCGACGAGCGTGCCGCCAGCCACACGATAGGCCTGGTCGTACGCGAACCGGTGGGCGCGCTGGATGACGATCTCGTTCCGCATACCGCTGGTGTCGGGCAGGCGAGTGATCTTGGCCGGGTCGTCCCCCGCGATACACGCCGCAGCCTGCAAGATCAGGCCCGAGCTCGCTCCAGCGGTGACGAACGCCGCCTCGGCGCCCAGCATGCGGGCGATGGCCGCGCCGGCGGCCGCGTTGAGCTCGTCGATGTTCACGAGGGCGCGCGAGGCGTCGCGCATCGCCTCGAGCGCCTCGGGGCGCAGCAGGGAGCCGCCGTAGCGCGTGGTCGTCCCCGAGCCATGAATGACCGGGCGGACGCCGAGCTTCGCGTAGATGGGCGGGATCATACGAATCCCTCTTCCTTCATCGCGCGGATCGCCGCGTCGAAGGCGGCGAGGGTCTCGGCGATGATCTCGTCGGTGTGGCAGGTGCCGACGAGGGCGCGGGCGCCGTTGAAGTCGACGCCGTTCAGGATGAGGGCCTGGCGCAGCGCGCGGCTCTGCTCGGCGTTCTTCGCGTCCAGGCGGCGCCAGTCCACGTCGGCGACCGACTGGTCCGATCCGTCGCGCGGCGGCGCGTTGGCGCCAAAGTAGATCTTCCAGTCGCTGTGCTCACCGTAGATCTTCCAGGCGACTTTCGCGCGCGCCAGGATCTCGTTCATGCCGTGACGCAGCTTGGCCGCCTGCTGATTCGCGAAGCGGATGGCCTGGCCGTCGGCGACCGTCGAGAGCATGGCGACGCCCGCGGCGGCCGAGAGCGGGTTGGCGTTGAACGTGCCGGCGTGGGCGATCTTGGCGCGGCGGTTCTCCGCCGGGTCGCTCTTGGTCGACAAATAGCCCATCACGTCCGCGCGCCCGGCGCAGGCGCCGCCGGGTAGCCCGCCGCACAGAATCTTCGCCATCGTCGTGAGGTCCGGCCGGATGCCGAGCTTCTCCTGCGCTCCGCCGGGCGCGACCCGAAATCCCGTGACGACCTCGTCGAAGATCAGCAGCGCGCCGGCGCGCCGCGTCTCCTCGCGCAGCGCGGCCACGAAAGCCGGGGGCGTGGGGATCGAGCCGAAGTGGCTGCCGGTCGGCTCGATGATCACCGCGGCGACGTCACCCTTCGCGAGGCGCTCGCGCACGGCGGCGATGTCGTTGGGCGGAAGCACGGAGACGAGACTCACTACTTCCGGGAGCTGGCCGGCTTCGGGCTCGGCCTCGTAGGGCGGACGCACGCCGACCTCGAGGCCCTCGTGCCAGCCGTGGAAGTGCCCCGCGAATTTGACCACGTGTCGCTTGCCGGTGGCGGCGCGAGCGAGGCGCACCGCCATGTGCGTCGCCTCGGTGCCCGAGGCAGTGAAGCGAACGCGCTCGGCGCTCGGCACGAGACGGCACACCCATTCGCCCCACTCCACTTCTTTCTCGTGGCAGGCGCCGTAATGCGTGCCCTTGAGCGCCTGCTCGCGCACGGCGTCGCGGACGGCGGGCGGATTGTGGCCGAGGAGCAGCGCGCCGTGTCCCATCCAGTAGTCGACGTAGCGGTGGCCGTCGACGTCCCACTTGTAGGCGCCGTCGGCGCGCGCGACGTAGAGCGGGAACGGCTGCATCCGGCGGTTGTCGTGCGTCACCGCGTCGGGGAAGATCTTGCGCGCGCGCTCGTACAACCCCTGCGAGACGGGCAGCGCGTCGGTGTAGGCGTTCTGGATCTTGGGCGAGGTGGTGAGCCGGGCCATAGGAGCTCTCCTCTCGAAGCAAAGCGGATGTCGCGCGGCCGATATGGTATCACCGCCGGATGAAGCTACTCGCGTCCCGGCCGTGACGAGGCCACGGCCGGGACGGTTCGGCGATGACGGTCGGGGCTACTCGAGGTCTAGCGGATCGCGCTTGGGGCCGACGCTCTGCATGGTCTCGAAGCCGTTCTCGACCATGTCGCAGTAGAGCTCCACGCGGTTGCCGTCGGGATCCCAGAAGTACACGCTGCGCGTGACGTTGTGCTCGGCGGTGCTGTCGAGCGGGATGCCCATCCGCTTCAGCTCCTGGTACGCGGCCTTCAGCTCCTCGAAGTTGTCGAGGCGCCACGCCACGTGATGGAGCCCGGGCTGCGTCCGGGCCGGCGGCTCGCCGGTCGCCTGCTGGAACAGCGCGAGGTCGTGGTGCTCCTTGCCGAAGCTGAGGAATACGGCGCCCCGCTCCAGGTTCTCGTGGGCGACCTTCAAACCCAGCGTCTGCGTGTAGAAGTCCCTTGATTTCTCCGCGTCTCGGACGTTGAGCACGACGTGACCGAGCCTCTTCGCCTGGATCATGATCCCCCTCCCACCCTGGTGCCTCGCGCGATTGCCCTACTGTACTCCCGTTGGCCCCCGATAGGTAAGCCTCGCGCCTTTCTCCGCTTCGGGTAGATAGAACGCGTCCACTCAGACGCGCCGCGGCGGCTTCGGGACGATGGCCGCGACACCAGCGTCGCGACAGAGGGCGTTGAACGCCGGGACGTCGGTAGCGACGCAGCGGTCGAGCTTGGCGAGCTCCATCTCGGTCCTGAGCGCCAGGTTCTCGTGGAGCTCGCGAAGCGCCTGCGTGGGCGGGGCGTCCGAGTATTCGATCAGCGTCACGACCGTGGCCAGCCGCGTGTTGAGCTTCGCCGGGAACATCCGGGGGTCTTCGGAGCGCACCTGGATCAGCTCGTCCTCGATCGCGCTGAGCGTCCAGGCAAGCGCCCCCGCCGGGTCCTTGATCGACGAGGCGTCGAGCCGCGCCGCCCACGCTTCGGCCTGCGCCCGGAGGTCGCGCAGCATCACGACCGCGTCGTGGACGCGGTTGAGCAGATCGTGCGCTCTCCGCGCCCAGGTGTACTGCTCGCGCAGGTCGTCGTCCGTCGCCGGCACGCGCGGGTCGCGCACGACCGTGAACGGCTGCATCAGGGTGCGGCCGCCGGCCGTGAGACGGATCTGATAGCGACCCGGGGGCACCCGGGGGGCCGTGAGCGCGTCGGTCGTGCCGCCCCGGCCCTTGTTGTCCGGGAGCTTCGTGGCGTCGGGGCCGCGCAGGTTCCACACGAACCGGTTGGCGCCCGCGTTGCGCGTCGGCCGCGGCTCCTCGTCGCTTCCGGCGGAAGCTGTCGCGCTGCTCGCGAACGATCTGACGGTGCGCCCGTCGGCGTCGAGGAACGCGAGCGTGAGCTCGCCCGGCGCGTCCTTCAGCCAGTAGTGGACGACCACGCCGTTCGGCGGGTTCTCGCCGGCGTCGAGCAAACGCTCCTTCTTCTCGCCGGTCGGCGCCTCGACCTGCCGGTACGCATAGCCCATCGAGCCGACCATGCGGTACGCGACCTCACGGCCAGGCCCCGGCTTGTTGCCGTGACCGCGATACGCCCGCCAGCGGATCGTCGGCCGCGGGGCGAACAGATGCGCGTCGGCGCCCGGGATCGCGCCGGCCATCTGGTGGAGCGGCGAGAGGTCGTCGAGGATCCAGAACGAGCGGCCGTGGGTCGCGACCACCAGATCGGTGTCCTTCACGATCAGGTCGTGGATCGGCGCGACCGGCAGGTTGCCCGGCAGCCGCTGCCACGAGCCGCCGTCGTCGAGCGACACCCAGATCTTCGTCTCGGTGCCGCAGTAGAGCAGCCCGCGGCGGTTCGGATCCTCGCGGATCACCCGGGTGAACTCGCCATCCGGCAGGCCGTTGGTGATGCGCTTCCACGTGCGTCCGTAGTCGCTCGTCTTGAACAGATACGGGCGCGTGTCATCGAGCTTGTAGCAAGTGGCGGCGACGTAGCAGGTGGCCGCGTCGTGCGGCGACGGCTCGAGGACGCTGATCAGCGCCCATTCGGGCAGGTCCGGCGGCGTCACCGGCTGCCATGTCCGGCCGCGGTCGCGCGAGAGATGGACGAGGCCGTCGTCGGTGCCCGCCCAGAGCACGTCGCGCTCGTGGGGTGACTCGACGAGGGCGAAGATCGTGCAGTAGACCTCGGCGCCGGTGTTGTCGCGGGTGACGGGGCCGCCCGACAGGCCGAGTTTCGCGCCGTCGTTGCGCGTCAGATCCGGGCTCGCGATCTCCCAGCTCTGCCCATCGTCGAGCGAGCGGAAGACGCGGTTTCCCGCGATCCACAGCTCGCGCGCGTCCCACCGCGAGTAGAAGACGGGGAACGTCCACTGGAAGCGGTAGCGGTGCTCCGCGGGCGCGGTCCCCATGCCGTAGGCCTCGGGCCAGACGCTGATCACGCGCTCCTGCCCGGTGCGATGGTCGTAGTGGATCAGCCGGCCGTTGCCCGGACCGGTGCCGATGGAGCCGCCGACGACGACGTTCGGATCGCCCGGCTTCACCGCGATGTAGCCGCTCTCGCCGCCGCCCGGCTGCACCCAGTCGATCGCGGCGATCACGCCGCGGTGCGACTGGCTCGGGAGGCTGATGGCCCAGTTGTCCTGCTGCGAGCCGTAGATCCGGTAGGGCCGCTGGTCGTCGGCGCACACGTGGTAGAACTGCGCGGTCGGCTGGTTGTAGATCGTCGACCACGACTGCGCGCTGTTGAAGGAGACGCAGGCGCCGCCGTCGTTGCCCTCGATCATCCGTCGGTTGTTCGCCGGATCGATCCAGAGGTCGTGGTTGTCGCCGTGGGGCGTGGCGACCTCGCCGAACGTCTTGCCGCCGTCGGTCGACTTCCACAGCGAGTAGTCCGCGACCCAGACGGTGTCGACGTCCACCGGATCCGCGAAGACGTGCATGTAATACCACGGGCGGCCGCGTAGCCCGGCCTCCTCGCTGCCGCGCTGCCACGTGGCGCCGCCGTCGTCGGAGCGGAACAAGGCGCCGTCCTCGGCCTCGACGACCGCGTAGACGCGCCGGCCGTCGGCGGGAGAGACGGCGACGCCGATCCGCCCGAGCATGCCGCGCGGCAGCCCGGGGTTTCGCGAGATGTCGGTCCAGCTGTCGCCGCCGTCCGTCGTCTTCCACAGCGACGACTCCGGCCCGCCGCTCGTCATGCCCCACGGCGTGCGCTGCGCCTCCCACACCGCCGCGTACAGAACGCGCGGGTTCTGCGTGTCCATCGAGAGGTCGACGGCGCCGGCGCGTGCGCTCTTGAGCAGGACGTGGTCCCAGTGGGCGCCGCCGTCGCGCGACCGGAACACGCCGCGCTCGCGGTTCGGCCCCCATGCGCGGCCGAGCGCCGCGACGTACACGAGGGCGGGGTCGCGCGGGTGGACGCGCACCCGGCCGATGTGGCGGGTGTCGCGCAGGCCCACGTTCGTCCACGTGAGCCCGCCGTCGGTCGACCGGTAGACGCCGTCGCCGTGGGAGACGTTGCCCCGGATGCATGCCTCGCCGGTGCCGGCGTAGATCACGTTGCCGTCCGACGCCGCGACGGCGATCGCGCCGACGGCGGAGGTCTCGAAGAACCCGTCGGAGACGTTCTCCCAGTACGTGCCGCCGTCGGTCGTCTTCCACACGCCGCCGGCGCACGCCCCGAAGTAGAACGTCATCGCGTCGGTTGGATGGCCGGCGACGGCGACGACGCGGCCGCCACGATACGGCCCGACCAGTCGCGCCTGGAGAGAACTGAGCAGCCGCGGATCGACGGTCATCGGAGCCTCATGATCGAGGTACCGCGAGGAATTGGATGGCCGAGCAGGCTGCTCAAAGAGGTCCAGATGCTAGGCGGCGCCCGAAGGCTGCACGCGAGCCGTACTTCGAGTACGGTGAGCGTGCAGCCGAGGGCGCCAACGACGCAGATGGGCCTCTTTCAGCAGCCTGCGCTAGGCGATCACTCGATTCAGGAAACGCTCCGGTGGCCGCTCGCCCCACTGGGAGATCAAGCCATCCTCGGCCGAGATCAAGTTGGAGCCGTTCTTCACGTTCAGCCGGTCGGTGTCCGACCAGTGCTCGTGCACGCGGCCCCACGGATCCGACCAGTAGTCGTAGATCTGGCTGCCGAGGAGATGCCGTCCGATCCCCCACAGGTGCTCGTACTTGCCGAGCTTCGCCAGGTACTCGTGGCCCGTGAAGACGTCGTCGATGTCGGCGACCTCGAACGACAGGTGGTTCAGTCCCGCGCGCTCGTTCCTGACGCAGAAGAACACGTGATGGTCGACGTAGGTGCTGCCGCGGTCGCACCGGTTGAACGATCCGATGATGTTGTCCTTGCTGCCCGCGTAGACGTCGTCCGAGCAGATGAACCCGAGCGTGTCGCGGAACCAGCGCGCAGTCTCCGTCACCTTCGGTGACGCCATCACGCCGTGGCCGATGCGCTTCACGCGCGCCGGACCCCGATGGATCCGCATCACCTTGCCCGCGCGCTTCAGCCCTTCGGCGCCGAGGTTGAGGGGCTGCCGCGGGACCTTGATCGGCTTGAGCGGCTTGATCCCGTAGACGACCTCGACCTGGTAGCCGTTCGGCTCCTTCAGCCGCACGCGCTTGCCGCCGCCCGGTTCGTCGATCGACTCGATGCCCGAGGCGCCCGGTGCCTTGGCGACCTTCTTGAGATCGTCTAGGCTCGCCGCGTAGTACGCGAGTCCCACGAAGCCCGGGTCACCCTTCTCGGTGACGTGAAGGTGGTGGGGCGCATCGGTGCCGCGCATGTAGAGCGCCGTCGGCGTGCGCGCCGACCGGACCATACCGAAGTGGGTCAGGAATTCCTCTGCCGCGTCCAGATCCGGCGCGCGAAGCCGGCCGTACGCAAGATCCGTGACCTTGATGAGTGCCATCGTCGTCTTCCTCCCTTTCTCGCCGTCGGCGAAGAGGATACCTGGACGCGCGCCCCGAGGGCAAGGCGCGCAATACGCGGGGCCTCACTGCTGGCCCAGATAGGCCTCGCGGATCCTCGGGTCCTGCGTGAGCTCGGCGGGCGCCCCCTCGGCGACGATGCGCCCCTGCTCGAGGACGTACGCGCGCGCCGCGATGGCGAAGGCCTGCACGACGTTCTGCTCGACCAGGAGCACGGCCACGCCATCGGCGTGGATCCCGGCGATCACCCCGAACACCTGGTCGACGATGCGCGGGGCGAGGCCGAGTGAGGGCTCGTCGAGCAGCAGCAAGCGCGGCCGCGCCATGAGAGCCCGTCCGATCGCCACCATCTGCTGCTGCCCGCCCGAGAGCGAGCCCGCGAGCTGTCGCCGCCGCTCGCGCAGGATCGGAAACGTCGCGTAGACGCGCTCGAAGCTCTCGCCGCGCATCCGCCGCGCCGCCGCCGCGTAGCAGCCGATCTCGAGGTTCTCCTCGACGGTCATCGCCGGGAAGAGGCGGCGACCTTCGGGAACGAGCGCGATGCCCCGGCGGCAGAGCTCGTGCGCCGGCACCGACGCCAGATCGTCGCCGTCGAGGCGAGCGGATCCGGCCCGGATCGACAACAGCCCGGCGATCGCGTTGATGAGCGTCGTCTTGCCAGCGCCGTTCGGTCCCACCACGGTCACGAGCTCGCGCGGCCGCACGCCGAGCGAGACGTCGCGGACCGCGACGGCCTCGCCGTGAGCGACCTCGAGGTGCGTGATCTCAAGCATAGGCTCTCCCGAGATAGGCGCGGACCACCTCGGGGTCGCGCACGACCTGTTGCGGCAGCCCCTCGGCGATGACCTGTCCGTAGCTCAAGACCACGACGCGGTCGGCGAGATCGAGGACCGCGCGCATGATGTGCTCGACGAACACGACGGTCGTCCCGCGGTCGCGAATCCTCCGCACGAGCCGGAGCGCGTCGGTCATCTGAGCCGGCGTCAGTCCCGACAGCACTTCGTCCAGCAGCACCAGCCGCGGCTCGGAAGCGAGCGCGCGGGCGAGGTCGAGGAACTTGCGCTCGAGCAGATTCAGCTCGTCCGGCAGCGCGTCGGCGCGGGCCTCGAGGCCGGTGAAGGCGAGCCAGGACCGCGCGAGGTGCCGCGCGGGCTCCCGCCGGTGGGAGGCTCCGCCGAACATCGCCGCGAGCGCGACGTTGTCCAGGGCGGTGAGCCCGCCGAACGAGCGCGGGATCTGATAGGTCCGCGAGAGGCCGAGGCCGGCGATCCGGTGCGCGGCGACCCGCGCGATATCGCGGCCGCCGAGCGCGATGCGCCCGCCATCGGCCTGGTAGTAGCCGCTGACCACGTTGATCAGGGTCGACTTGCCCGAGCCGTTCGGCCCGATGAGGCCGAGGATCTCGCCCGCCCGCACCTCGAGCGTCACGCCGGCGAGCGCCTGGAGACCGCGAAACGCCTTGTGCACGTCCGCGCAGGCCAGCAGCGTCGCCTCGGCCGGTCGCGCCCGCGGCGTCGCTTCGACGGCCGCAACGGCGATGCGCGGGGCGAGCGGTGCGGGTCGACGCCGGCGTCGTACCCCGCCGGCCACGCCGTCCGGAAGAAAGACGATCACCGCGATCAAGATGGCGCCGATCAGCGCGCGGTTCAGGATCGCGCGGTGGCCGCCCGTGAGCGACTGCGTGAGCGAGGTGACGATGAGGGCGCCCAGCGCCGGACCGTACCAGATGCGCGTGCCGCCGAGCGCCGCCATCATGATCGCGTCGACGGCAAGCCCGACCGAGAACGTCTCGGCCACGGTCACGTACGACACGAACATCGCGTGGATCCCGCCGATCAGCCCGGCGATGAAGCAGCTCAGCGCGAAGGCCACGAGCTTGTAGCGATAGGTCGGCACGCCGAGTACCTCGGCCACGTCCTCGTCGTCGCGGATGGCGAAGAGCCCCATACCCCACCGCGAGCGGAAGATCGCCAGCGCGGCGGCCACGGAGAGCAGCGCGACCACGAGCGCCAGATGATAGAGCGTGGTCGCCGGAGCGCCGAACAGCTTCGGGATCGCGACCGCCGCCAGGAAGACGCCGGGGCCGCCGTCGATCCGCGTGTTGAGGGCGATCGTGGACAGCACGAACGTCACGGCGAGCGTGAGGAGCCCGAAGAGCTCTCCGCGGACTCCGCGGACGCGGAAGACGACCGCGGCGATCGCGGTACCGAGGAGCGCCGCCATCAGTCCGGCCGCCGGCAGCGTCCAGAGGAATGGCACGTCGAGCGCCGTCGCGAGCGTGGCCGTGGTGTAGACGCCGGCGCCGAAGAAGGCGGCGTGGCCGAAGCTGAAGTAGCCGGCGTAGCCGCTGAGGATGTTCCAGCTGGTCGCCAGGGAGACCCAGAAGAACACCAGATAGAGGAATGTCTCGTAGAAGGCCGGCAGCCCGAGCGCCGGCACGAGCGCGAACGCGACGCCGACGGCGACGAGCGGCACCACCGAGCGGAGCCGGGACGCGCTCACAACTCGGGCCGCAGCAGCAAGATCAGGATCAAGAGCGTGAACGACACGAGCGGCGCCCAGCCCGGCGCGGTGACGGCCATCGTCAGCGCCTCGCTCGCGGCGATGAAGACCGCGGCTCCCAGCAGCCCGAGCGCGTTGCCCAGCCGGCCGATGATCACCGCCGCGAACACCACGCCGATCCACGAGTAGATCTGCGAGGGCGCCAGCGTGTGGTTGAGCGCGATGAAGAGCCCGGCGACGCCCGCGTACGCCGAGCTGAGCCCGGCCAGCAGCAGCGCAAGGCGGCGGCGGTCGACGCCGAAGGCTCCGGCCATCGGGCCGTCCTGCGCGCTCGCCCGGGCGGCCTTGCCGAGATAGCTCCAGCGAAGCCACGCCCAGGTCGCGAGCGTCAGCACGGCCGCGGCGGCGAGGCCGAGGAGCCCGCTCAGTCCCACGAAGAACGGGCCCACCTTGAGGGACATGCGCGCATACGGCGACTCGAGGCGGCGGAAGTCGGCGGTCCAGAACCACTGGATCACGCTCTCGAGGATCACGGTGAGGCCGAAGGTGACGATCAGCGAGGTGAGCTCGTTGATGTTGAATGTCAGAAAGCCCATCTCCAGCGCGACGCCGGCCGCGAAGAAGCCGGGGACGATCACCACGAGCGTCAGCATCGGATCGACGCCCGACACGGTCGCGATCTGGTAGGTGAGGTAGGCGCCCAGGAACGCGAGGGCGAAGTTCGCGAGGTTGATCACGCGCAGCAGGCCCCAGGTCAGGCTGAGTCCGAGGCCGAGCAAGGCGTAGAGACCACCGGTGAAGAGCCCCGCGATGAGCGACTGGCCGATCAGCGTCAGGCTGGGCAGGTCGCGGACCCCGGACTCAGATTCGGACGTGCTCGGGTCGGACGCCCATGCCGACCAGGCGGCCTGGGATCCGCCGCAGCAGCGGGATCCGGACGAGCAGCCGAAGCGCCAGCGGCACCGAGAGCTTGCGCGCGCGGCTGCCGAGAACGGGCGTGACGATTCGATCCTGCACCAGGATCTGCAGGCGCTGGACGATGCGGGTCGCGGGCAGTCGTCGCCGCTGGACCTGTTGCAGGTGCTCGAGCGACAGGCTCCCGTCGCGCAGCGGCGCCGCCAGGATGTTCGCGGCGGCCACCGCGTCCTGGATCGCGAGGTTGATCCCGACGCCGCCGACGGGAGACATCGCGTGCGCGGCGTCGCCGAGGCAGAGGAGCCCCGAGCGGTACCACGTGGGCAGGCGGTCGACGAGAACCGTCAGCAGCTTCACGTCGTCCCAGCTCCGGATGTCGCTCACCCGATCGCGAGGGACGGCCGCGAGCCTGGCGACCTCGGCCCGAAACGCCTCGAGCCCGGCTTGTCGGATCTCGTCGATCGTTCCCTTCGCGATGACGAAGCCGCACTGCCAGTACTCGCCGCGGTTGAGCATGATGAACAGCCGGCCCGCGGTGAACCGGCCGAGACCACCGACGGCGTCCTCGGGCCGGCGGGCGAGTCGAAACCACAGCACGTCCATCGGCGCGCCGAGCTCTTCGATTCGAAGCCCGGCCTCGCGCCGGACGACCGAGTGCCGGCCGTCGGCGGCGATGACGAGCGTCGCCTGCACCTCGAGCCGGCCCTCGGGCGTGTCCACCGCGACGCCGACCACGCGGCCCGCCTCTTCGATGAGCCCGGTCACCTCCGCGCGCATCCGAAGCTCGAAGGTTGGATAGCGGCGGGCCCGCTCCGCCAGGAAGTTCAGGAAGTCCCACTGCGGCATGAACGCGATGAACCCGCACCGCGTCGGCAGGTGGGTGAAGTCGGCGACCGGGAGCCGGACGTCGTCGATCTGCACGACCAGCTCGCGCACCTTCTGGTGCGGCAGCTTCAGGAAGTCGTCCAGGACTCCGAGCTCGTGCATCACCTCGAGCGTCGACGGGTGGATTGTGTCGCCGCGAAAGTCACGCAGGAAGTCGGCGTGCTTCTCGAGCACGACGACCGGGACGCCCGCGCGCGCCAGGAGCAGGCCGAGCATCATGCCCGCCGGCCCGCCGCCGGCGATGCAGCAGGTCGTCGCCCTCACGAAGACGAGCGCGGTAGCCGCTGGCCCGGAACGACGTTGGCAACCGCGTCTTCGAGCGTACGCGCCTGGCGCCACTCACTGGCCGGCCGCACGTGACCGTTGGTGCCGACCTGGTCGATGCCCCAGTAGACCTCGAGGTTGTTGCCGTCGGGATCCTGGAACTCCACGGCGATCTGGCAGCCGGCGCGCCGGCGGCCCTCGAAGACGATCGGCACGTCGTGCTTGGAGAGCCACGCGCGCGCGCGGAACACCTCGTCGAGCGTCGCCACCTCGAACGCGAAGTGGTTCAGGCTGCTCCGCTCGGTCTGCGCGGCGCCGCCGACCAGCGCGACGCCGTGGTGGTCGGCGTTGCAGCGCATGAAAACCATGCCGCCGGGCACCATGGTGTCCGGGTAGCGATCGCTGACCTCGAGACCGAGCACGCCCGTGTAGAAGCGCACGGAGGCCTCGAGATCGGTAACGTTGAGCACGACGTGACCGAGCTTGCGCAGCTGGAACGGGAGCATCGTGGCCCTCCTGGCGGTGCTAGCTTGTCGCCAGCGCTTGCCGCCGCTCGCGATGGTATTCGGCCAGCTTCAGGTTGGCCGACGCGATCGTCTGAGCCTCGGCGGCCACGCGCGCGACGTCTTTGCCGGGAATCATCACGTAGAGCTCGTCGTCGCCCAGGTCCGTGTAGACGCGGTTGCCGATGCAGGCCGTGCTCGCCATGACGCCCTGAGCGAGCGCGGCCGGCAGCGCCATGCACGTCGGCCGCCCGAGCAGCGGCGCCTGCGCCCCGATGCCGGCGCGCAGCGCGGCCTCCTGCAGGAGCATCACGCGACCGGGCCTCCCGGCGACGAGCACCACGTCGGGGTCTACCGGCGAATCGCCGAGCGGCGCGTAGATCACGACGCCGGGCGGCTCGGGCACGCGGGGAATTCCCGGGACCTCTTCCATCCGAACATAGCCGAGGCCGGACATGAGCGAGAGCGTCTGGCCGAGCTCGTGCGCGCGTTCGGGCGGCAGCGCGATGTTGTGCGTGTAGCTGCCGATGGGACAGTTGTGGTGATCGGCCGGAACGGTGTAGAAGGCGCGGCCGCCCATGGCCACGCGCCAGAAGCTGCACCCAGACGGCTCCGTGCCCGTGAACCTGGGCACGCCGGCAGGCGCCGTGGGTCGGAAGGCGACGGCGACGGGCCGCCGCTGAAGGCCGAGGGTCGTGGAGAGCTGCTGCTCGACGCTGCGATAGTCGGTCATCACTGGCCTCGGGTCTTAGAGTGGAGTTTTCACGATTCGGCCGTTCGCCTCCACGAACCACTTCTCGCTCGAGAACGACTTGCCCGCGAGCGTCGCCGCCATCCAGTCGGCGGCCAGGATCGGTGGGAAGGGGCCGAGGTTTGCGGCCGGCACGCTGCCGACCGAGTGTCGCGAATCCTGGTAGACCACCAGGCGCTTCGATCCGCCGAGCGCTTTCATGAGCCGCTCGGTGTGCTCGAGCGGCGAGAGCTCGTCGAACTCGCCGGCGAGGCAGAGGTACGGTGCAAGGATGCGCTCGGCGTGCCCCTCCCAGGTCATGCTCCGGCGGAGCTCGTCGAAGCAGGCCTCGTCCGAAATGCCGGACATATACATGAAGCGCATCTTGAACGTCGGTGACGCCTCCTCGAAGATCGTGTGAAAGCCCGGCTCGTGGCACACCGCCGACACCGCGACCGCGCGCACGCGCGGCTCGTGGGCGGCCGCGATGGTGCCGAAGAACGAGCCGAAGCTGTTGCCGGCGAGGCCGATGCGATCCGGATCGATCTCGACGCGCGCCGCGAGCCAGTCGACTGCCGCGGTGCCGGTCGCGACCCACGCCGCCATGCTGAAGAAGATCTCGAGCACCGGACTCTCGTACTGCCCGGGGCCATCCAACGCCAGCACCGCCATGCCGCGCGACAGCCAGCGGTCGCCGTACAGCGCGACGCCCATCTCCTTGAAGCTGTCCATCCCGGGCAGCGACATCACGACCGGCACGCGCCCGCCGCGATAGCCGGGCGGAAGGTGGAACCACGCGGGCAGCGACTGGCCGCCCGGCAGCGGGATCCAGGCCGCCTCGACGTGGTGGTCGGCGTGCGCCGCGTACTTCGTGTAACACTCGCGCTTGCGGCGGTTGTAGAAGCGGTTCTGCTCGTTGTTCTCGTCGATCGGCCACTGCGCCGCGCCCCAGTGAATGCTCGCCATGAAGTAGCTCTCGCGAGCCGTCACGAGGTCCTGGTTCTGCTCGGCCGCCTGGGCTTTCGCCTCGCGGCGGCGCGCCACGGCCTCGAAGGCGGGCGACGCGTCGGCGAGCTTCGTGATGCGCTGGCGAATCGCGACGAAGTCCGCGTTGGCCTCCGGTCCGCACGGCGCGGAAAGGTAGATCGATCGCGGCTGATCCCAGTCCATCCCGACCGAGCGGATCGTGTTGTCGATCAGCCAGCGCTGCTCGGTCCAGCGGCGAGTGAGGGGGATGGTGTGGCCTCCTTGATAGTGGGTGGACGGACAGGGGGAACTATACTGCGGCGGGCCAACTCCAGCCAGGAGCCCCCCTGCTTTCGTCCGCCGTTCCCGTCCACTTCGCGCTACCATCCGCGTGCCGACGAAAGGAGGACTCCAATGCTCGCGATCTGGGTGAAGGTGCGGGTGAAGCCGGACCAGAAGAAGCGGTTCCTGGAGGCGATCGAGGTCGACGCGCTCGGCTCCGAGAGAGACGAGGCGGGCTGTCTCAGGTTCAACGTGCTGCAAGACGCGCAGGACGAGAACACCTACTACTTCTACGAGGTCTACAAGGACCAGGCGGCGCTGGAGGCCCATCGCGCGGCGCCCCACTACGCGGTGTGGCGCGCCGCCGCCGACTCCCTTGACGGTCCGACGGCTCCCACGCGCTGCACGCCGGTCTTCCCGGCCGAGCGAAAGTACTGGGGCAAGATGTAGCGGTGGCCGCCGCCGCGACACACAATCGAATTCGCCCGACGCTGTCGGCCTGTCGTCGCTCGCTGTCATCGGTGGATCACCCTGGCGGTGCGATGGACAGGGCGTCGGTTCGCGGATCGTAAATTTTGCGCATAGTTCCACCGTGGCGCGGCTCTTGCTTGGAGGTGCGCGATGCTCGCTGACCGCATGTGGGGACTATTTTCCTCGGATCTCGCCATCGACCTGGGAACGGCGAACACCCTGGTCTTCGTGCGAGGGCGCGGAATCGTCCTCAACGAGCCTTCCATCATCGCGATCCGCAAGACCGACAACACCGTCATCGGAGTCGGCCACCAGGCCAAGGCCATGCTCGGGCGCACGCCCGAGAACATCAGCGCGATCCGTCCGCTGAAGGACGGGGTGATCGCCGACTTCGACGTCACCGAGCGGATGCTGCAGTACTTCATCGAGACCGCTCGGCGGATCTCGACCGGGCGTCGGCGCCCGTGGAGCCTCGATCGTCCACGGGTCGTCATCGGCGTGCCCTCGGGAATTACCCAGGTCGAGAAGCGGGCGGTCCGGGACGCGGCGCAGCAGGCCGGAGCACGCGAGGTCTATCTGATGGAGGAGCCGACGGCCGCGGCGATCGGCGCGGGTCTGCCGATCCACGAGCCCGGTGGCCATCTCGTCGTCGACATCGGCGGCGGGACGACCGAGGTCGCGGTCATCTCGATGTCCGGCACCGTCTACTGCAACTCGGTGCGGATCGCCGGCGACGAGATGGACGAGGCGATCATCCAGCACATCAGGAAGCACTACCGGCTGCTGGTGGGTGAGCGGCGCGCCGAGGAGATCAAGATCGCGCTGGGCTCGGCGCACCCGGCCGCGATGGACCGCTGCTCCATCGAGGTCAAGGGGCGCGATCTGGTCGACGGCGTGCCCAAGACGCTCGTGGTCACCGACGAGGAAATCCGGGAGGCGCTTCGCGAACCCGTGATGACGATCGTCGAGACGGTCCGTACGTGCCTCGAGCGAACACCGCCGGAGCTCGCGGCCGACATCATCGAGAAGGGCGTCGTGCTGACGGGCGGCGGCGCCCTCTTGCGAGGGCTTGCCGGCCTGCTTCAGAGCGTCACGCAGCTCCCGGTACACGTCGCCGAGGATCCGCTGAGCTGCGCGGTGCGCGGCGCCGGCATGGCGCTCGACGACATCAAGCTCCTCCGCAAAGTCGCGATCCCGGCCTAATCAACGCCGAAGTCGAAGACCTTGCCGCTGGCGCCGGCGGCGAAGCCCATCGTGACGATGAAGCCGTACTCGCCGCTCGACAGGGGTTGCTTCGGCGTCAGCTTGAAGAGCCCGCGCGCATCATTGGTGACCCTCCGATATACCGTTGGACGTCGCGCGGGTTTCGCCTGCGGCTGCTCTTATAGGCTTTTATAGAGTGACGTCTCGCTCGCTGTCAAGAGCGCCGCCGCGGGCAGGCCTTCTCTCTCAGAGCGTCAGCTCCCACGTCTAACCTCGGGCGCTTGACCTCCCGACCTATCGCGTGGTACCCGTCCAGCACGCGCGGGGGTTGCGGAGCGCGGGAGGGTCCGATCATGCTGGATCTGCTGATTCGGGGCGGGGACGTGGTGACGGCGCAGGGCGTCGGCCGATGGGACGTGGCCGTCGAGGGCGAGCGCATCGTCGCGCTCGGGCTGCCCGACGGTGGCCTGCAGGCGGGACGGGTCATCGACGCCAGCGGGAAGATCGTGGTCCCGGGCGGCGTCGAGCCGCACACGCACCTGGCGCACTTCATCTCGATGCAGCCGGAAGAGAACCTTCACACGCTCGGTCCCGAGGACGACACCCGGGGGATGGTCTTCGGCGGTACGACCACCCACGTGGACTTCTGCTTCGTGCGCCCCGGCACCGACGTGCAGCAGGTGATCGAGACACGGGCCGCGCGCTGGAAGGGCAACTCCTACACCGACTACTCCTTCCACGTCACGCTCCAGGGCCAGCTCGGGCTCAAGGTGTTCGACCAGCTGCCCGAGGCGGTCCAGGCGGGCTTCCCGTCCTTCAAGGTGTTCACCGTCGACGTGCTGCCGCCGCATCCCAAGCGCCATCCGTACCGGCTCGACTACGGGCGGATCCAGCTCGCGATGGAGAAGGTGGCGCCCCACGGCGGGATCATGGTCGTCCACGCCGAGGACCAGGACATCGTGCAGTTCATGTACGAGAAGTTTCGCGAGGAGAAGCAGACGGACGGCTGGCTGCTGCCGCTCGTGCACAACAAGCTCTCCGAGAAGCTCGCGTTCCGCCGGACGATCCAGCTGGCCGCCCACACCGGCGCTGGCGTCTACTTCGTCCACACCTCGGCGCGGGAGGGTGTGGAGGCGGTGGCCGAGGCGCGCGCCGGCGGCTATCCGATCTACGCCGAGACGCTCCACCACTACGCGTGCTTCAACGCCGAGGACTACAAGTCGCCCCGCGGCTTCTGCTACCACACCTATCCGTCGCTGAAGTACCCGGAGGACCAGGCGGCGCTCTGGAACGGGCTCGTGACCGACGGCATCTCCACGACGGCGACCGACGAGTTCCCCACGTCGCTCGAGCTGAAGCTCCGCGGCCAGGACCTCGAGAACGTGACGGGCGGCAATCTCGGGGCGGAGGCGCGGATGGGGATCGTCTACTCCGAGGGCGTCGTGAAGCGAAAGATGTCGCTGGAGCGGTTCGCCGACGTCACCGCGACGAACGCCGCCAGGATCCTCGGGCTCTACCCGCGTAAGGGCGTCATCGCGCCGGGCAGCGACGCGGACATCGCGATCATCGATCCGGCGATCAAGAAGACCTTGACGCGCGACGACTTCCACGTCAGCGACTACAGCCCCTGGGAGGGCTGGGCGATCCAGGGCTGGCCGGTGACGACGATCCTGCGCGGCCGGGTCGTGGTGGAGAACCGCCGGCTGGTCGGCGACGATCGCGCCGGCAAGCTGGTCGCACGCAAGATCGCGCCCGACGTGCTGCGGCGCCCGCGCTGCTAGCCGGCGCCCGGCGCCCACGCGATGGCGGGTCTGACGCGTGACGAGGTCGCCGCGCTCGCCGGCGCGCTCGGCTTGCCGGCCGGTCCCGACGACATCGCCGAGGTCACCCACCGGCTCAAGCGCTCCCCGAGGCGCTGGCGCCGCTGGCCGACCTCCCGCTGGAGACGGTGGAGCCCGTGCCCGGTCTCCCCGACGAGCCTGCCGCGTCGTGACTGGCGATGACGACCTCGCGTTTCTGAGCGCGACGCGGCTCGCGGCCATGGTGCGTGAGCGAAAAGCGTCGCCTGACCTGGGGGACTACGAGCGGGCGGTGCCCGGCGCGTCCGGGGCGTCTTCGCCGATCGACGCGGGGTGCGCGTGGACGAGGCGGCGGATCTCGTCGATGCCGAACGGCTTGCCCAGGCTCGCGGCGCCGGTCTCCTCGAGGAACCGACGGGTCGTCACGTTCATAGAGTCGCCGGTGACGAAGATCATCCGGCGCTCGACGCCGGGCAGGTTCTGCGCCACCGTCCGATAGAACTCCGCGCCGCTCATCCCCGGCATCTTCATGTCGCTGAAGATCAGATGGTACCCGCGCCCCCGGAGTCGCTCGAGAGCGTCGCTCCCGTTGTGCACCGTGTCGACCTGATGGCCGTCGAGCGCGAGCGCTTCGGCGAGCAGCGTCGCCACGTCGGGCTCGTCGTCCACGACGAGGATCGTCTTGCGCACGGTCGACCGCATCGGCTCGACCACCGGCGCCTCCTCGAGCGCCGTGGGCGCCACGCCGATCGGCAGCTCGGCGACGAACGTGGCCCCTCCGCCCGGCGTCGTTTCGAGCCGCAGCGCGCCACCGTGTCCCTCGACGATGCCCCGACAGAGGGAGAGCCCGAGGCCCGTGCCCTGTCCCGGCGACTTCGTCGCGAAGAACGGCTCGAAGATCCGCGCCTGGAGATCGGTCGGCACGCCGGGGCCGCTGTCCGCGACCGTCAGCACGACCCGGTCCGTGGCCGTCTCGTATCGCGTGGTCAGCACGATCCGCCGAGGCTGCGCGGCGGCGCGCATCGCGTGATGCGCGTTCGTCAAGAGGTTCACCAGGACTTGCTGGAGCTGATGCGGCTCGGCCCACATCTGCGGCAGGTCCTTGCCGAGCCGACACGTGACCTCGACGTTGTCGATCCGGAACGGATAGGCCAGGAGCTCGACCGCCTCCTCGACGAGCGCGTTCAGGCGCACGCGCTGGCGCTGGGGCAGATGCCGGCGCGCGAGCGACAGGAAGTTCTTCATGATCCGAGTGCAGCGCTGGGCCGATTGCGCGACGCGGTCGAGCTGCTCGGCCATCGGCCCCGAGTCGGTCCGCATGAGCATCAGCTGGGTGTACCCCACGATCGCCGACAGCGGGTTGTTCAGCTCGTGGGCCACGCCGGCGAGGAGCTGGCCCATCGCCGCGACCTTCTCCGCCTGGAACAGCGCCGCGCGCTGCGCCTCGAGCCTGGCGGTGTGGGCGCGGAGCGCCTCTTCGCGGACGTGCCGGCCGTAGACCTGCCGGACCAGCGGGAAGAGCACCAGGTAGAGCACGAGCGCGCCGGCGAGCGAGATCGACCAGGCGACGAGCCGGCCCCGCTGGATCGTGGCCAGGAGGCGGAGGGGGCTCTTGTACACCTCGATGACGCCGATCACCTGGCCGGTCGTCTTCGAGAAGATCGGGACGTACACCTCGGCCAGCACCGAGA
>Ga0209161_10001399_pt1 | contig 19989 bp, 19 predicted proteins | sample GraSoiAngelo_155_FD_186169 | JGI IMG/M metagenome (GOLD analysis project Ga0209161, IMG submission 186169) | Grasslands soil microbial communities from the Angelo Coastal Reserve, California, USA - 14_1009_13_30cm (SPAdes) (version 2) | ecosystem: Environmental > Terrestrial > Soil > Grasslands... | reverse complement strand
AAATAATCTCCGAAATCAGAGAAAACCCATCTAGCCGCCGCTTGATTGTGAGTGCGTGGAATCCGGCCGAGATCGACGAAATGGCTCTGCCACCGTGTCACGTGCTTTTCCAATTCTACGTCAACGACAGCGAACTCAGCTGTCAGCTTTATCAGCGCAGCGCCGACTTATTTCTCGGCGTTCCGTTCAACATTGCGAGCTACTCGTTACTGACGATGATGATGGCGCAGGTTTGCGATCTCGCGCCCGGTGACTTCGTCCACACCTTTGGCGATCTCCACCTCTACCAGAATCACTTGGAGCAGGCGCGCGAGCAGCTTTCGCGCGAATGCCGGCCTTTGCCACGCATCCAATTGAATCCGGCAATCACCCGAATCGAGGACTTTCGCTTCGAGGATTTTACCCTCCTCGACTACAACCCGCACCCTTCGATCAAGGCGCCGATTGCGGTCTAATTACCTCCCATCTTTCGGCGATCGCCGGTGCGACTTTTCTCGCTCACGCGGGTTGAAGTAAATGTGAGGGTTCTGGGAGGATTTTCGATCTTGCTGCTATCGCTCGCATCAGTGAGGGCACAGGATGGAAGTCCGTCTCGCGTTGAGATCGATCTTCAACAACAGGCCGCTTTTCTGATTCGCGGACGCGGTCTAGTTCTCGAATCGCCAATCTCCAGCGGGCGGTATGGTCATCTTACCCAAACCGGCTCGTTCAAAGTCATTGAAAAAGAGGTAAATCATTACTCAAGCATCTATGGGAAGATCGTAGACGCGAATGGTAACACCATTGTCGCCGACGCCGATGTCGACATGAAAGTGCCGCGCGGTGGCAAATTCATGCCCGCGCCCATGCGTTACTTCATGCGCTTCCATGAAGCTGATGGAATGCACGCGGGGTATCTCCCCGGTTATCCGGCATCGCATGGTTGCGTGCGGATGCCCGAACAATTGGCGATTGCATTCTTCCATGCTGTCGAGGTCGGAACACCGGTCGCAGTTTTCGGCAGAACGCCGCGGACAAACGAATACTCTCCCTACGGCCTGCCACCGAATCGAAGAATGCAGCCGTGGTTCGGCCGGCGAGTGGATCCCAGATTTCAACCCCAATACGATCCCCGTAATTTCGATCCCTGGTGGCGCTGATTTCGATTCAGCCGGAAGACTTCGTTCTACCTTTGAAGGGACGCATCGAATCGGAGCACTCTTGGCAAAAGTCGGAACTTCCACTCCGCCACGGCTAGTCTCGCCCGCCGCGAGTTCGAAATCGGCAGAATAGGATTGCCCTTGGAATCTTTGTTGTACTAATCGCCACGCCGCTTGAAAAGCGTTGCGTTCACTACTCGCTACTCAATGATTAGTACTGGCTGTTTTGGGTCCTCGCTCCAGCCGAATCAGGTCGGATAAAATGTTGACCGTTTCGTCTCGTTCCGGATCGATCGCGGGCTCTTTCGTGTCGTCATCCTGGCCCCCCAACACTTCATTTTCGGTATCGGCATCGCCCGCGGCTTCCGGTGCAACTTTGGCCGATCCGGTCTTTCTCGCCTGCGCCAGTTTGCCCGGATACATGATGAGCTGAAGATTCGGCTTGTCGACCGTATCAAGAGTCACCCGATAAACGCGCGGCTCTTCGATGTTACGCGCCAGCCGCTCTTTGGAGCGCATTTCCTTGCGCAGCTTGTCCTCGGAAAGTTCTTTCTTCCGCACATCCTCATTCAGCGAAATACGATTATCATCCAGTCGATGACGCAGCCGTTCCTGGTCTTCCATCACGTAATGGAATTCGGGATCATTTTGCGCGCGTTCGGAAGATCGGCGTCTTAGCTCATCGATGTAAAGCGAAACCGGCTCGTTCCATTTGGTGTATTTTGCCTTGGGCACTTCGTCATACGGCAAACAATTTTTCAGCGCCCCTTCGGCAAATTCCGGCAAATCCGTCAGCGATGGCAAGACAATGTCCGAGGCCACGCCGTGGAGCTGTGTCGAGCCGCCGGCAACGCGATAAAATTTCTGGATGGTCAATTTCAGCGCGCCATCCTTGTGCGACCGGCTACCGAGCAGCGAGGTGTAGTTGCCGATGTCGAGAATGGTCTGCACGGTTCCTTTTCCAAAAGTGCATTGATCGCCGACGACGACCGCGCGTCCATAATCTTGCAGGGCCGCCGCGAAAATCTCACTGGCCGACGCGCTTTGCCGGCTGGTCAGGACGACCAGTGGTCCCGAGTAGGCGATCCCGGGATCCGGATCGCTGGAAACGACAATGTTGCCATTCGAGCCTTTGGTTTGCACGATGGGACCCGATTTCAAAAACAGCCCCGTGAGTGAGATCACTTCCTCGAGCGAACCGCCGCCGTTCCGTCGCAAATCCACTACCAGCCCGGCAATGTTTTCCTTCTTCAGACGCTTCAACAACGCCATCACATCTTTCGTCGTACTCTTGGCGTGATGATCCATGTCTGCATAAAATGACGGCAGCGTAATCCAGCCGAGTTTCACCGGTCTGCCCTCCTCATCCTTTTTGATAATGATGTCTGCCCGCGCTTCCTGGTCTTTCAGTTTAATTTCATCGCGCACCAGCTCGACGTTCTTGCGCTTGGAGGGATCGGCCGCATCGGCTGGAATGACGAGCAGCCGGACTCGTGATCCTTTCTTGCCTCGAATCATCTCCACCACTTTGTCGAGACGCATGTCACGAACATCAACGAAGTCGCCCGTTCCTTGCCCGACCGCCGTGATGCGATCGCCAACCTTCAGGCGGCCATCGACCTGCGCCGGGCCGCCCGGCACCAGGCTCTCGATTTTGGCGTAGCCATCTTCCGTCCGCAGCATCGCTCCGATGCCAACGAGCGAGAGTCCCATGTTGATACTAAAGTTTTTCAGATCGGATTCGCTCAAATATTCTGAGTGCGGATCGTAGGCGAGCGCAACGGCATCTAGAAAAAACTTGGCTTGCTCATCGCGATCGCTTTCGTGAACGTTACGCGCCAGCCGATCGTAACGGCGCGCCACCAACTGCGGCCCGGGTTCAATCGGGTGCTCGCTCAAATGTTCCTGCAAAAGCTCGCTCGTTATCCGGCCACGCCAGAGCTCGTCCGCTTCCGCAGCGTTTTTCGGCCACGGGCTCTTTTCCCGCCGGAAATCAATCGTTCCGTCGGTTTTAAAATCGACCTGTTGCTTGAGAAATTCTTTTACCTTGGCAACCCGTTCGTCGACCCGCTTTTGGTAGAGATCGTAGATCTCGTAAGCCGGCTTGAGGTTACCGAGCAAAATGTCGTCATCGAGCGAAGCACCATATTTTTCGGTTATCGCATTGACATCTTCCTGGGTGAAAAAAAGGTGACTGAAATCCAGGAGCTCCAGATAGCTGCGCAAAATCTTGCCCGACAGATCGTCGTTTAATTGCTTGTGAGTGTAATGGCCTTCCTCCAGCAATCGGCCAACCGAGACGCAAACATTGTCGAGGTCGGTCTTTGCCGGAAGCGCTGGCGTTGAAGCCAGGCCGGCCAGTGAAATCGCCGCCATCGCGGCGAATGAACGAAAACGATAATTCATGCCCCAAAAAAGAAGTTTTCCATACTCGCAGATCGGCGCCCTGAAAGCAAGAACTCCCCTTGAATCCACGCCTGCTGCAGCGATTAAAAAGACAATCGGCAAAGCAGAACATTCAAAAAACGTTTTGGTTCGCGGCGGCTAAACCAATGAAATACCAGACATTTTGTGGCGGAATTTTCGAGACGAACTGCTACCTCTTTCACGCTCCGGAGGGCGCGGTTCTATTTGACGCGCCCGACGGTAGTTGCGCGTGGCTGCAAAATAGCGGAGTCGATTTGAAACTACTGCTCCTCACCCACGGGCACATCGATCACGTCGGCGACGTTGCGAAGATTAAGCGAAAATTTAACTGCCCGATCGGTTGTCACCCTGATACCGCGCCAATGATTTCGGACCCGGATTTCTTCCGGAACTTCGGCTTCGGCTTTGAAATCGAACCAGTTACGCCCGATTTTTTTATCCAAGAAACGAGCGGGCGCAATTTTCTGGGAGTGAAATTTCAGGTACTCGACGTCCCAGGTCATTGCCCCGGTAGCCTTTGCTTCTTTTCGCGTCCCGAAAAGCTTTTGATCGGTGGCGATGTTCTCTTTGCCGGCGGCGTCGGTCGTTGGGACTTGCCCGGCGGCGACGGGCCACAGTTGTTTCAGGGAATTAAAGCGAAACTGTTCCCGCTAGGCGATGACGTAACAGTCCTGCCCGGGCACGGGCCGCCCACGACCATCGGTGAGGAGCGCAAAGGCAACCCGTTTGTGCGTTAGTTTTTCATCGACAACGCGAGGAAATAAAAGATCACGACGTCCTGGACCATGTGGATGCCGAAGGCCCAGCCCGCACCGCGTGTTTCCACCATGCTTTTCGCCCAAATCCATCCCGCGATCGTCGCCATAATGATGCCGATCGGCCCCGAAGGCTGGCCAAAGTAATGCGCCGACCCAAAGAAAATTGCCGTCAACCAAAGCGCTTCGCGAACCGGTAGCACGTTGCGAAGGTGCGCCAGAGGAACGCACCGGAATTGAAATTCTTCGTTGGCGGCGTTTAGGGCCGCGGTCGCCAAGGCCCAGGGCAGAAGTTGCCGGAGGCGGGATAGTTCCCCTAAATTCGGGCGGAGACTGACAAACAAAAATGCGGTCAAGCCCAGGCCAAAAATCACGAGCAACTGCGGGCCGAACCGGGTCCATGGTATCGGCTTGCGGAACCACAGGATAGGCTCTGGCTGAGCCGGCGCATCAAGCTGGCCGACACGCAGAAAAAGATCGTCCGTGCTGAAATTGCGACCGATGAAAGTAGTGAGCATCAGGAGCGCGCTGGCAACGTTCAACAAACGCGACATGAAAATCTTTGGCCCCCAGTTTATCTCAGCGACGAAGCTTTGAACTGGCCCCAATTCACCGAGCATCGGCGCAATCACAGACCATCCCAGCCGCAAAATTGCAACGGTGAAAAGAAATCCGGTGAGCGGACTTAGCCGGCGCGATCTGCTTGCGACGATGGCCGCAACCGCAAGAACGAGCGCTTGCGTAGCCGGCACTGAATAAGGCGGGCCGTGGCCAGTGGGATGACCGAACATCATCGGAACGACGCTGCCTGTGAGCATCGCCCCCCAGGCGATCCAACGCCGCAAAGGATCCACACCATCCGGCCTGGACATGACGATCCCGGGCCGTCGGACTCGCAGTTTCGCGAGGGGAAAAGAGGCCTCTGCGCTAATTACTCCGGTCATTCTTTGGCAGACAAGCAAGCGCCACACCCAATGGCTCGAGTAAATCAATATCGGCGATTAGGTTACGCAGAGAGTGGAGCGCGGCAGGGACGTGCGCCAGAAAATGCTGGCTGCCTTTTACCAGTCCTAGAAAACCATAAGCCCCAAGCGCTTGCATCAAACGTTGCATTGCGCACAGCCGAAGCGTTTCGCGCATTTGCCTGGTCGGTGATAGCCCCCGGCGCTCGATATAGTAGGAGTAAAGTTCCTCGCGCTCGGCCGGTGAGAACCGGACGTAGGGATCAAATAACAGTGACGCCAGATCGTACTCAGCCAAGCCGGGACGCATCCCTTGGAAATCGATAAAAAAGGCGTGGCCGCCCCGCGCGATAATGTTTTGCGATTGAAAATCACGGTGCACCAGCACGCGCGGGATCGCTGCTAGCCGGTCGGCGATTTCTTGTAACGCGGGCAGCGAGGCGAGCTCGCGTAGTCTCCCTTCGTTCAACCCAAAGATTCGGCCGAGACAATTTTCGAAAAAATAATTCTGCTCCCACCGATAAAGCGTGGCGTTAAACTCCGGCGGCATTTCGCCATGCAGCTCTGCCCATTCGCTTTCAGGCAAATCATGAAGCGTGGCGATTTCATCCAAGGCTGATCGGTAAAGCGCGCCCCGAACCAACCAGGTCTCGTCTCGAAAACTAAAAAGATCGTTCTCACCTAGATCCTCGATCCAAATCAAACCTTCTTCCGCGTCATGAAAATATACTTTCGGCGCGGCAATTCCGTGTTCTGTCAAAAATTCGGCGATGCGCACGTAGTGGCGGTTTTCCGCGCGCTCGAGATTGTATTTTACCAAAATGAGCGATTGCTCCGGCACGCAACGAACACGGTAAAACCGGCGATCGGAACCGCCCTTCTCAATCGGCGAGATCTCGATTTGTCCCTCGCTGAAACCGGGCAATCGCCGGCGCGTTTGGCGAAGAAGCAATTCCGTTTTCATACGATGGCGTTTTGCAGAATCCCCTCGGCCCTCTGCCGCGCGCGGACAATACAATCTTGCAATTCACTTTGAGAAGCAATTTGTGCACCGGGCCACACGATCGTATCCCGCAAGATGGCACCCGCCTCGACAATTGCGTTTTCACCAACGACAGAGCAGCCGAGCACCTGTGCAGTTGGATGCACGCGGGCATTTCTCGCCATTGCCAGAGGCCATTCTGGCGTCCGAAGGTAGTGCGGTTTCCATTTTTCTGCGGCAAGTGTGCGATGAAGGTCTAGATATTGGCGGACCGATCCGACGTTAAACCACTTCCCGTCGTTCAGAATGACTCCGCCAATCCTGGCGTTTTCTTTGATCCATTCGGTCACGACTGGGATGAGAGAGATTTTCTGTGCCGGCGGAATTCGTCGAAAAACCGTGGGGTTCCACACGGCGATGTTAGCGAAATCGTAGCGACCAGCGATGCCAAGTCGGTTGGCGATATCTACGACTTTGCCATCGGCAAAAGCAATATCGGCGCCGAGACCCGTTTCTCTTAAGGCGAGCGTAACGTCATTTCCCCGCCGAAAATGTTCGTCGAGCAACGGCCGAAGGTCGACGTCGGTGAGAACGTCTCCGCTGTAAGTTAGGAAGAGTTCGGAAGCCAAAAGAGGTTCGGCATTTTTGATTCCGCCGCCGGTTTCAAGCAAGTCCGGCTCGTGCACGAGCGTGATCGGGTGCTCGGCGTAAGTGTTGCCCGCAAAAAAAGCGGTAAATAATTCCGGAAGCCTATGGGTATTGATGACGAACGACTTCACGCCCGCGTCAATCAGGTGATCGAGCGCGAAGGTGATGAGTGGTTTTTGAAAAATTGGCACGAGCGGTTTCGGCAACGCGTCCGTCAGCGGACGCAAACGGGTTCCCATCCCCGCAGCTAGAACAAAGGCGCGCGTTATCACCGGCTTGTGCTCGCGCAGGGCTTGGCTACAAATTGCACCATGGCGGAAGAAACGGTCTGGCGCGGCACTTCTTCGCAAGTGAAAAACGCGAGCGCCTTCCTTTTCTGCGGCCTTTGCCTTTGCGCTCTTCTCCTCTTATCCGCTATTCTCTGGCACAACGAATCCACCAGAGACTTTAGCCCGTACATTCTCTCTCCCGCCATCGTGCCGATCTTCATCGCGCTCGCCCGTTTCCTCCAGACGAAAAACAAAGTTTACGAACTCACCACTGAGCGATTGAAAATCACGGAAGGCGTTTTCAACAAAGTGACCGATACGCTTGAGCTTTATCGGGTGAAAGACTTGGAAACGCGCCAGCCTTTTTGGGAGCGCGCCTTCGGTGTCGAAAACGTCCAGATCAATACCGCCGATGTTTCGACGCCGTTTGTTTTGATTGACGCGGTGCCGAAGAAAATCGGTCTCGGCGATAAGATTCGGAATGCGGTCGAAAACGTTCGTATGCAAAAACGGGTACGGGAGCTCGACATCGAATAAGCGCTTGGCATCGAGGTGTCGCGAGACTAATTCCAAGGATTGCGCGAAGGCACGCGACCAGCTACAAGATACAAGCCTTTGATGGATAGCACCACAGCGACAACACCCGCAGCCACCGAGCAGAAGTTCGTTCGGGGATTGGGCTTGCTCGACTCGACCATGCTGGTCGCCGGGTCGATGATCGGCTCGGGAATTTTCATTGTCTCATCAATTATTGCGCGGCAAGTGGGCGCGCCGGGGTGGTTGCTTGTCGTCTGGATTGTGACCGGGGTACTCACGTTAATGGCCGCGCTTTCCTACGGCGAGCTGGCCGCAATGATGCCGAAGGCCGGCGGGCAATATGTTTACTTGCGAGAAGCATTCTCGCCGCTCTGGGGTTTTCTCTACGGCTGGACCTTGTTCCTCGTGATTCAAACGGGAACGATCGCGGCGGTCGCAGTCGGATTTGCCCGTTACATGGGTGTACTTGTGCCGTGGGTTTCAGAATCGAATTACTTCATTCAACCGATTCGTTTCGGCGGCTACGCGCTCTCGCTCTCGACTGCGCAACTGGTCGGCCTGCTGCTTATCGCGCTGCTCACGTTCATGAACACGCTCGGCCTGAAGCTCGGCAAAATCGTGCAGAACATTTTCACGACGGCAAAGACCGGTGCGCTCATCGCGCTGATCCTACTCGGCATTATTGTCGGGCTGCGATCAGGGGCGGGCGTGGCGAATTTTTCCGATTTCTGGAGTTTGCGCGGCGGATTGCAAGAAGTTGGACAGGGTCTCACGGCTGCAACTGCGTTCGGCCTCTTCGTCGGCATCTGCGTTGCGCAAACTAACTCGCTCTTTTCTGCTGATGCGTGGAACAATATCACTTTTACCGCCGGCGAAGTGGTCAATCCACGCCGCAACGTCCCCCTTTCACTGGCATTCGGAACGATCCTCGTGATCAGTTTGTACTTGCTGGCAAATGTGGCCTACCTCGCCGCGCTGCCGTTTTCCGCAATTCAGAACGCGCCAAGTGATCGCGTCGCCTCAGAAACAGCCAACGTTATCTTCCCGGGTTTCGGTGCGACGATCATGGCGGTCGCCATTATGGTCTCGACCTTTGGTTGTAACAACGGACTGATCCTCGCGGGCGCACGCGCGTATTACGCAATGGCACGCGACGGACTCTTCTTTCGCTCTGTTAGTCGGCTGAATAGGAATCATGTGCCAGGCTGGGGCCTGGTTGTGCAAGGAATCTGGGCCGGCCTGCTCGTTTTGCCGCGGACGGTAAAGAGAGACGCCACCGGTGCAGTTGTCGGTTACGGAAATCTATATGGCAATCTGCTCGACTACGTCATCTCCGCCGCGCTTATCTTCTACATTCTTACGATTCTTGGGATCTTTATGCTGCGACGAAAACGGCCCGATGCCGAACGCCCCTACAAAGCTTTCGGCTATCCGTTCGTGCCCCTGCTCTACATCGTTGGCGCCAGCGTCATTCTCGCCGTGCTCTTCATCTATCAAACTGCAACCACCTGGCCGGGCCTTATCATCGTGCTGAGCGGTGTGCCGATTTATTTTCTGTGGCGGAGATCAGCCGACGCAGCCGCCCGGTCTGTCGAAACCGAACCAAACTAACGACTCATGGCATATTTATTCGCACGAAAACCTCTCGCGAGGCTCATGGCAGAAGCACAGGAGGTCGGCGAACACAGCCTGAAGCGCTCGCTTGGCCCTGTCAACCTCGTGGCACTCGGCATTGGGGGAATTATCGGCGCCGGTCTTTTTGTGCGCACCGCCGCGGCGATTGCCGATCGCGCGGGTCCATCGGTGGTGCTTGCGTTTATCGTCGCCGGCATCGGCTGCGCGTTCGCCGGTCTTTGTTACGCGGAGTTCGCGTCAATGATTCCGGTTGCAGGCAGTGCCTACACCTACTCCTACGCGACAATGGGCGAATTTGTTGCGTGGATCATCGGGTGGGACCTCATTCTCGAATACGCCGTTGCGGCGGCAACCGTTTCAACCGCCTGGAGCGAATACGCGAATCGCGTGCTCGGGTGGTTCGACAAGGCCGTCCCTTATCAATGGTCGCATTCGCCCTTTGAGCACGATCCAGGAGGCGTCTACGGCATCATGAATGTACCGGCGCTGTTTATCTTGCTCGTGCTTACGCTGCTGCTGATCCGCGGCACGAAGGAATCGGCTTTCGTTAACGGTCTCATCGTCATCCTGAAGGTGAGCATCGTCTTGCTCTTCATCGGTATCGGCTGGGGATTCATTAATCCGGCCAATCACGCACCGATGATTCCCGTGCCGACGAGTTACACCACCGCCCAAGGAATTACCCACGCGTATGGCGGAATACTCGGAATTCTTGGTGCCGCCGGCGTTGTCTTCTTCGCTTACATCGGCTTTGATGCCGTTTCCACGGCCGCACAAGAAGCGCGGAATCCGAAGCGCGACATGCCGATCGGAATTCTCGGATCGCTCGCTTTTTGCACCATTCTGTATGTCCTGTTCTCCTACGTGCTCAGCGGCGTCGCCACCGTCCAGGACTTTCGCGCGGCTGGCCGCGAAGCTTCGGTCGCGTTCGCGATCACGAAGTACATGACCGGCTATGAGTGGTTGTCGAAGTCAGTAACGGTCGCGATTCTTGCCGGCTTTTCGTCAGTCATCCTGGTGATGTTGTTAGGCCAATCACGGGTCTTCTTCTCCATGAGCCGCGATGGACTTGTCCCACAAATTTTTTCCGATGTGCATCCGCGGTATCGCACGCCTTACAAATCAAACATGTTGTTTTTCGTCTTTACCGGCCTGCTTGCCGCATTCGTGCCCGCTGATGTCACCGGCGAGATGACGAGCATCGGGACTTTGTTTGCTTTCATGCTTGTTTGCGCAGGTATCTGGATCATGCGGGTCCGCAGCCCTGAGCTGGAACGAGGATTCCGGGTGCCAGCGGCGCCGGTCGTAGCCAGTCTCGGCATTATCGTGTGCGGCGCTATGATTTACGGCTTGGGCTGGACGAATTGGATGCGGCTAATTGTCTGGCTCGCGATCGGGCTGGTGTTTTACTTCAGTTACGGCAAGAGCCACAGCCGCATCAACGCGCCACTACCGGAGATGCCGGAGGGGATAAAGCTGAGCAAGTAGAACAGATTCTGAACAGAAAATAACAAAGGAAACAAAAATCCTGTTTAGATTTTCCGAGCCGTCACCAACTACTGCCGCCGAAACCTTCACCGGGACTTGTGCTGCCGAAAAGTTTGTCGCCGCGCTCGCGCAGTCGCTCCGCTTTCGCTAACGATTCGCGGGCGGCGGCTGTCTTTTGCAAATCTTCCGGCGATAGATCGAGAGCGCGCAATACTTCAGCTTTGTCGCGCGAAAGTTCTGACCGGTTCGCTCGTTCCTGGAATTGCGCGAGCGTTTGCGCAAGTTCGTCGGCATTCGACCCGCGAAAAACATCTAGTATCCGTTGAAAAGTGAGATGAAACGGGACGGTGGCGACATCAATCATCTGGTGCGCTGATTCTGAAGTGAACGGCATCATCACTTTGTTGCCGGTAACCACACTGTTCCAGGTCTCCGGCGGCGCGTAATAGCCAAGCTCGACCGAATAGGTCTCGCCGGGCTCGAGCTCTTCGATGGCACAGCTCCCAATCATCGGTTCGACCGCGACCGTTTTCTCATTCCCGTTTTGGCGAATACGCACATGGGCACAGCGATCAGCCGGTAGACCTTTAGCGAAGGCAGCGGGCCAATCCACGCTCCAGCAGACAAAAAGGGTCCGCGGATCGCGCGCGATCGCGACCAGCAGCGGCTCGCCAAAGTGCACTGGCAACCCGGTCAATTCCTCTACGTCTGGTCGAGGCAACGATGACGAGGTCACCGGGCCTTCCGAGATTTTGTAGCCACTCAACGGCTCCGAGGAACTGCTTGCCATATCGGGCGCTTATCAATCATTGATCCGCTCGCGAGGCAAGCCGAAAAGGGCGCATTGCTTCATTCGCCCAGGCGACGCAATGTCGCAGTGCGATGCGAGCCTGCGTCATCCTCAATCCAATCGCCGGCGGGGTAAAGGACATTGACGCGATTCGAGAGCTTTTACGCGGTTTAAACCCCGAGCGCTTCTGCGTCAGCGAACAGGCGGGTGACGCGGAAAAATTCGCCAGTGATGCTGCCGACTTCGAGCTGATCGTGTCGGCCGGTGGTGATGGAACCTTAAACGAAGTGGTGAACGGGATTGCGCAGGGAGGATGCAATGCAGCTCTTGGGCTCTTACCGCTCGGGACCGGTAACGATTTTGCGCGGACTCTCGGAGTTCCAAATAATCTCGAGACCGCGATCGAACAGATCATGGCAGGTAATACCCGCGGCATCGATCTGGTCCGCGTGACGAGCGATCAAATTCGCTATTTCATAAACGTTTCTTCAGGCGGATTCAGCGGCGTGGTGGACGAGAAACTCACACCGGAAATGAAGCGGACGTGGGGACCGCTGGCCTATTTGCGCAGCGCTGCGGCTGCGTTTTCCGAGCTGCGTGGTTACGCCACACGGGTGGCATTGGATGACGCCGAAGCTCTCGAGCTTGATCTTTACAATGTGGTTGTCGCCAATGGACGATACGTGGCTGGCGGAATCCCAATCGCGCCGGAAGCCGGCCTCACGGATGGATTGCTCGATATCGTGCTCCTTCCCGAGCGCGGGCCGGCCGAGCTCGCAATTTTGGCAGCGCAGATTCTCGTCGGTAAGCATTTGTCCTCTGACGCAATCATTTTTCGTCGCGCCAAAAAAATCGCGATCAGTTCAAGACCCGGAATGTGGTTTAACGTTGATGGCGAGTTGATCGGAAACGAACCGGCAACTTTCGAGTTGCTGCCGGGCGCATTGCGGTGCGTAGTCGGAGCAATGTGAAAAAGAAAATCCTTAGTCTCGAGCAACTGGCCGCAAAATCCGGACAGCTGCGTTCCACGGGCAAGCGAGTGGTCGCGACGAACGGTTGCTTCGATATTTTGCACGTCGGTCATGTGCGCTATCTGGCGGCTGCCCGAAAACTCGGCGATGTGCTGGTGGTGGGATTAAATGGGGATAGCTCCGTCCGTCAGCTCAAAGGCGAAGGCCGCCCCGTCACTCCGGAACAGGATCGCGCGGAAGTGCTGGCGGCGCTCGAGTCGGTTGAATACGTGACGATTTTTCCCGAGCTGCGGGCTACGAATTTCCTGCGGGCCGCGCAGCCGTTAATCTATGCCAAGGGTGGTGATTATACTGCCGATACGCTGGACCTCTCAGAGCGTGCGGTTTTGGCAAAACTTGGAGCGAAGATTGAGATCATTCCGTTCGAGAAAGGTTATTCGACCTCGCAGTTGCTAACGAGAATTGGGAAAGCGTAATGATCAGGATCGGTATTCTCGGTTCCGGCAGGGGATCGAACTGTCGCGCCATCTTGCGAAGCATTCGCGACGGTAAGTTAAACGCGAAGGCGACCGTAGTAATTTCGGACGTGCTGGACGCGCCTATTCTCGAGATCGCGCGCGAGTTCGGGGTGGCGAATGCTTACTTGCCGCCGGGACATTTTCGGACTCGGCTCGAGCCGAAGGTCGAAGCGCAACTGGTCAAGATGTTACAAGATGCCGAAGTGGAGTTGGTGGTTCTGGCTGGTTTCATGCGGGTGTTGAAGGAGCAAATGCTGGCGGCTTTTCCGCGCCGAATTGTCAACATTCATCCGTCGCTCCTGCCGAAGTTCCCGGGCCTCGAAGCCTGGAAACAGGCGCTTGCAGCTAACGAGAAATGGACAGGCGTGACCGTTCACTACGTGGATGAGAAGATCGATCACGGCGACATCATCGCGCAACGCAGAATCCCGGTGATGAGCGACGACACCCCTGAATCACTGCACGCGCGTATCCAGGAAGTAGAGCACGTGCTTTACCCTGAAGCCTTGGAGCGGGTTTTCCGCAAACTGCGCGGCAGCTAGGGAGCGCGACCATCTTTTCGCATCCTTGCCGAAAGGTTTTCGCAAATCGCGGCGCGATCGCAACCGATCGCGAGATGAGATCGCCAAAGGCGCGGACTCATTTCCAGTCTGGAGCAACGCCCCAGGAAAAATGGTCCGAGACAAATCCAGCGCTGAAAACGCAATTCAAAAGGGCGTTTCGTGGGAAAACGACTCAAAGGCGCTCGGGCTTAGGCCCACGGCCGAGCAATTCCTGCATTGCAAAAAGGAGCGGCTTGTCCTGGTAAAGGACGGCGTAGATTTGATCGATGATCGGCGTATCCACGCCGAGGCGACGGGCGCATTCAAATGCGCTCTTGGCCGTCGGTATTCCTTCTGCCACCATCTTCATATCGGCCTGGATCTGGGCCAGCATTTCGGCGTGGCCCAGCCGTTCGCCCACTCTCCGATTGCGGCTGTGTTTGCTGAAGCAGGTCGCGATCAGATCGCCCACGCCGCTTAGTCCGTAGAAGGTGAGTGCGTTTCCACCCATTTTTGTGCCGAGACGCAACAATTCGGCCATTGCTCGGGTGACAAGCGCAGCTTTTGAGTTGTCGCCAAGGCCAAGGCCGTCACTCACGCCTGCCGCAATTGCAAAAACATTCTTGAGCGCGCCACCCAGCTCAATGCTGACCACATCGTCACTGGTGTAAATGCGAAAATGTTCGCTCCCGAGAAAGCGTTGCAGTTCGATTGCATAATTCTCGTTAGCACATCCAATCACCGTCGCGGTCGGCAGGCCACGAACTACTTCTACCGCCAGATTTGGTCCGGACAAAACCGCCACCGGATTTGAAGGAAAGAGCGTTGACAAAATTTCGCTCATTCGCATTCCGCTGCCATGCTCGATTCCTTTTGTGCAACTAAGCAGCACCGCATTGTCACTTACGCCAGTATCGCGGACACGAGTAGCGATTTCGCGCAAGACGATGGACGGGGTAACGAAAACTATGAGCTCGGCCTCCCTACAGTCCGTTAGTTCGTGCATGACGCGAATGTTCTCAGCCAATTGAACGCCCGGGAGATATTCCGTATTTTCTCGCGAGCTCTGCACTCGGCTGATGCGCTCGGCGTTGTTGCCCCAAAGCGAGATGGGCCGGCCATCCTTTGCCCAGAGCGCCGCGAGCGCCGTCCCCCAGCTTCCAGCACCGATGATGACGGTTTGTTTCATTTTCGATCGAAGCGCGGCTCGCGGCCTTGAGCCAGCCTAACGATGTTGCTGCGATGCCTGAAAATTATTAACGCCGCGATCAACCCGCTAAATCCTAAAACCATGGGATCGGCCGCATTTCCCAAAACCCAGGCGCTGAGGGGCAGGGCAATTGCAGCAACGATGGAAGCTAACGAGACAAAGCGAAAGACGACGAAGACGGCGATCCACACAGCAACAGCGATGAACGTTGCCACCGGCAACAGACCAAGACATGCGCCCGTGGCCGCGGCCACACCTTTTCCACCGCGAAATCGAAGCCAGACAGGGAATGAGTGGCCGATTACGACGAACAAAGCAGCAAGAATCCCGATGAGATAACTGGCGGACGGGTCGAATTGGGCGAGCCAAAGCGCAATTCTAACAGCCAGGAAACCTTTTAAGACATCGCCGACAAAAACGGCGTAACCATATTTCTTTCCGAGAACACGCAAGGTGTTTGTTGCGCCAATGTTACCGCTCCCGTGTTGCCGGACGTCAATACCGGCGATCCGCCCAGCAATGAAACCAAATGGGATGGATCCAAGAAGGTAAGCAATCAGAGCCGCGGTGAAATAGATCACTCAGAACGGTTTACCATTTAGCCAAATATCCAAGATAGATAAATCGGCGGCGGTTATTCCCGGAATGCGTCGTGCCGCTCCGAGTGAAGTTGGGCGAAACCTTCCCAGTTTTTGCCGGCTCTCGCTGCGTAAGCCGGGAACAACATTAAAGTCGAAACCGAGGGGAATAGTGCGATCGGCGCGTAACCGTTCGTGGGTGACGCGCTTCATTTGTTGAGCTAGGTATCCTGCGTATTTCATTTCAACCAGCAGATGGCGCCAGATTGAGCGAGGCGCCATGGCTAGTACTTCGAGCGGCAGTTCACCCAGGTCGAAATGCGGATCTTTCAGAGCTTGATGCAGCGGCCGACCATTAACTTGAAGACCGTCAATCGCGCTTTCGAGGGAAGCAATGGTCTGCTGTTTTTGACGGAGCCTATCCATCCGGTCCTCACCGACTAACCCGATCCGCGCGCCCAGCTCGGTCAAACGCAAATCCGCGTTGTCTTCCCGGAGGGCCAGTCGATTTTGCGCGCGACTAGTAAACATTCGGTATGGTTCATCTGTCCCTCGCGTTGTCAGATCTTCGATCAGGACTGCAATGTAGCTGATTTCTTTCGGAAGCGTGAACGGATCGCGATTTTGCGCCTTTAATGCGGCGTTAATTCCTGCAATTAAGCCTTGCCCGGCAGCTTCTTCGTAGCCGGAGGTTCCGTTAATCTGACCAGCGAAATACAAACTTTGCACGAGCTTGGTTTCGAGTGTCGGGTGGAGTTGCGTCGGCGGAAAATAATCGTACTCGACGGCATAACCGGGCCGGATAATTTCGGCGTGCTCGAGGCCGGGAATGGATCGCACTAGCGATAACTGGACGTCGAAAGGCAGACTGGTGGAGATGCCATTGACATAGATTTCGCTGGAATGGCGGCCTTCGGGCTCGAGGAAAATGGGGTGCGACGCTTTATGCGAAAATCGGACAATTTTGTCCTCAATTGAGGGACAATAGCGCGGACCTGTGCCCTTAATTCTATTTTGATATAATGGTGATCGGTGGAGATTTGTGTTAATTATATGGTGAGTTTTTGGAGTCGTATGCGTTAACCAACATGGGAGCTGTTCCACGTGGAACAAGCCCGATTCGTCGAAGTTGAGGGTAAACGAATCGCCCTTCTGCGTAGTTACCTTTTCGAGAAAAGAAAGCCGCGGTGGCGGCTCATCGCCTTCTTGCGCCTCGAGCGAACAAAAATCGATCGAATTCCCATTTAGCCGACAGGGTGTCCCCGTCTTAAAACGACCCGTCTCGAATCCAAGAGCCCGAATGCTGTCGCTCAGACTCGAAGCGCTGTCAGCCATCCGCCCGCCAGGTTTGGATTGTTCGCCTACATGCAGCAGCCCCCGCAGAAACGTGCCGGCCGTGATCACGACCGATTTTGCGGGAATCTCCATGCCTAAATCCGTGGTCACGCCGAGGACTCTCCTGTCGCGAACGACAATCGTGGCCGCTGTTCCCTGCAACAATCGAAGATTCGGTGTCTTCTCGAGGATAGCCTTTAGCCGAAACTGATAGGCTTTCTTGTCGCATTGAACCCGCGTAGCCCAAACCGCTTCGCCTTTACTCCGGTTGAGCACACGAAATTGGATTCCAGTCGCGTCCGCATTAATTGCCATCGCGCCGCCCAGCGCATCGATCTCTTTGACAATATGACTCTTGGCCGATCCACCGATCGCCGGATTGCATGACATCTGCCCAATTGTATCCAGATTTTGTGTCAGCATCATGGTGCGACAGCCAAGACGCGCTGCTGCCAAGGCGGCCTCGATCCCGGCGTGACCGCTGCCAACAATCAGGACGTCGATCCGATCAGGGAGTGTGAACATTTTTTAGAATTCCGCGCTTCGGGTCCGGAAGCAGATGAGAAAGGCTCTCGACCTTGCGGTCCCCCTCTACCGTTGCGCTAACGATAATCAGAGCCGGGGAAAATTCAGCTAGGAATTGCCGGCAAGCACCACAACGCACGATCGGTTCAATCGTGTCCGCAACCACAGCGATCGTGACCAACTCGCGTTGTCCCGCCGCGACTGCACTACCCATCCCGATTCGCTCGGCGCAAATCGTTAGGCCATGGGAGATATTTTCGATGTTGCTGCCGATGAAAACGGCCGCCGATTTACATTGAACGGCTGCTCCTACGGCAAATCTAGAATACGGCGCATAAACTTGCAGGCACGCTCCTAAGGCGTTGCGAATTAAATTATCAAATTGCGTATTCATTTGCAGACCAGATAATTATATTCCATTACTTCGGAGAACACGCAGTGCAATCCGGCCCATTAGCACCAAGATCGCCAGGGAAATAAGCAGCCCGCCGCCCCAGACCCAATACTCGTACATTCGCGGATGTGTCTGGCCGCGAGCGAGGCGCAGCCCCAGCTGCCCCAGCGTTCCAAGATAAGCATAAAGAAAAAGCCCTGGCGCCTGGCCGATAGCGATCCAAATCATGCAAGTGCGAAAACGAATTTTGGTCAGGCCATACAAATAGTTCATCAAACTGCTGGGAAAAAGCGGATGCAATTGGCTGAGAAGAATGAGCTTCCAGCCTTCGCGTTCCACCGCCGGTTCGAGGGCGTGAAGGCTCTTCGATCTTTCGAGACGCCGTTGCAGCCAGCGCCGCCCGATGGTTCGGCCAATCAAAAACGAAATGGCGGCACCGGCCACATTGCCAATCAGCACAATCAGGAATCCCCACCACAAGCCAAAAAAAAATCCGCCGCCGATACTCAGAATCCCGCCCGGCAGCAGCAACACGTTACAGCAGGCGTAAAGGATCGGGTAACAAATTGCGCTCCAAACGCCCCAGCTCATCACCCGTTGCTGGACTGTTGCCAGAATTTCCCGGAGCGGGAAAATGTTCCACGCCGCGATAACGAGAGCGATCACGCCGAGAACGGCGAAGAATTGAACCCAAGCGACGCGGTTTGTTTTTTTCAAGAGCGCCAGACCATCTGCGCGTCACATCTCGCGCGCAAATCGGGCCAGCTCGCAGGTCGAATCAAAATGCAGAAATGGTGTGATCAAATAGACGCCTGGAGACGATTTCGCGCGCGATTTCCATTCCGACCGCGGCGACATTTTCCAGTCACGGCATGGAGGACCGTAAGTATCGTAAGCGCGCTAAACGTGATATCGCTCGCTAAACGGTCTGTGCCTGTGCGCTCCGCCGACGCGGAATACCGAGGCTGTCAAAAATTATCCGGGTGGCGTCGGATCGATTGAGTGTGTAAAAGTGAATGCCGGCAACGTTGTTATCCAAAAGATCGTGGCATTGTTCCAGGGCGAAGTGAACACCCACGCGCCTGACCATTTCAGGATCGTTCTCGCATCGCTGTAAAGCACGCAGAAGCCTAGCCGGGAAGCGTGCGCCGCCGGCCAGCTCGGCGATGCGTTTCAATCCGCTCACGGAGGTAATCGGCATTATGCCAGCGATAATCGGGACGTGGATGTCGGCAAGCGCACAGCGTTCGCGAAAATCGTAGAAGTCGCGATTATCGAAAAATAGTTGTGTGACGATGTAGTCGGCGCCAGCGCCGACTTTCGCTTTGAGGTGATCCATTTCGAGCAATCGATTCGGCGTTGCCGGATGTCCTTCGGGAAACCCGGCCACGCCGATCCCAAAACCGCGCCGATCCGGATGCGCCCCCGATTCGTTGAATTTGCGAATGAACTTCACCAAATCGATCGCGTGTTGAAACGAGTCACGCGCCTTGTCGTAGTCGATTCCACGCGGCCTATCGCCCCCGAGCGCGAGAATGTTTCCAATCGCCGATTTGGTATATCGAATTAGAATTGCTTCGATCTCTTCTTCGTTGTGGCAGACGCAGGTTAGGTGAGGGATTGGATCTAGTTTGGTTGTGTGTTGAATGCGCTCGACAAGATCGTGGGTCAAGTCTCGCGTCGAGCCACCCGCACCGTAGGTAACACTGACAAAGTGCGGCATGTACGATTCGAGATCGCGAATCGTATGGTAGAGAATCTCGGCCGCTTCCGGCGTTCTCGGAGGAAAGAACTCGAACGAAAACGTGGGAGATTCCCTTAGCATAATGTCCGTGATGTGCATGTTTCAAAGTCTATCTTCGTTCGTGCCGCGACTTTCGGTCAACTGACCAAGCACATTTTCGACCACGGCGGGATGTTGCATCCAAACTCCAAAAGCCTTTGCCAGCATGAGATTTAACACACTTTGGTCCCTGGCAAAAACGGAAGGTCAGTTGTAGCTTCCCGCCGTTTCACGTCACACATTTGCGTTCGTTTGGGCGACCGTGATCCCGAGTGGGCCGGACGCTCCCCCTCCGATCGAGCTGCGGCGTCCCCGTCACCGCCTTCGCTTTCACCGGCTTGAGTTCTGCGATCGCTTTCGAAATCGCTGCGACGGTGCGCGGGGTTGTCCCGCAACAGCCGCCGATCAACCGCGCGCCTTCGGCGACCATTTCGCGCGCCGCCTGGGCGAAGTAATCCGGCGCAGCGTGGTAGATAAAACGGCCATCGGTATATTTCGGAT
>Ga0209161_10001392_pt1 | contig 20040 bp, 11 predicted proteins | sample GraSoiAngelo_155_FD_186169 | JGI IMG/M metagenome (GOLD analysis project Ga0209161, IMG submission 186169) | Grasslands soil microbial communities from the Angelo Coastal Reserve, California, USA - 14_1009_13_30cm (SPAdes) (version 2) | ecosystem: Environmental > Terrestrial > Soil > Grasslands... | reverse complement strand
TGCACCCCGGGTTGCCACAGCGACGGGTGGTTTCCGAAAGCCCGCCCTGGACCATGATCTCGGCGGCTTTGAGGAGTCGGCGCCGAAGTTGCGGCAAAGTCTTGTGCTTACTCATGTACACATGTTAGGCACACTACCGGAAATGTCAAGGGAAAAGTGACGTTTGGGCTTGAAATCGCCTGGTAGTCTTCGACAAACTGGCCACTTCGGGCCTCATTTTTGCGCAGGAAAGTAGCTAGTTTCTGGCGCGAAACCCGTATTTTGCTACAAAAGTGGGGCGCGCAATAGAAATTTCATGGACTTAGCAAGCCTGAGTTGGTTTTCGACACACGTGCGCAGACCATTGTAGGCGTGGATTCCGGCATCGCGTGGAAGAGTGCGGTTCGGAAAAACGCGACCGGCCTCACGGGGAAAAAGAGAAAGCGGAAAGAGAGTGTTACGCGGCTCTTCGTTTGCGAGACGATCGTTTCGTTAGCAAGGCCGCAATTCTCATCAGGTTGTTGGCGAGCACGGCCGCGCCTACCCCTAACTCAAAGCGCTGGCGTCCTTCGGCGGGACAACGCTTCATGCCACGACCGCGGAACAACACGGAGATGCGCCCCTCGATGCCGGCTCGAAAGCGCTGCCCTTTCTTGAAAGCGAGACTCTTCTCGTACGCTTCGCGCACGCGAGTTTTCTTCCCGCCGCGCTGTGGGATGCACACCACCTTGACGCCGTTTCGCTTGCAGGAGTTCACATTCTTCTCACTAAAGAAGCCCCGATCGGAACCATACAATTCGGGGGCGTGGCCAAAGGTTTCCTTGTGGTGTTCCAGGGAAGGTTCCACTTGTTGTTCATCGCACGGGTTTCCCTCGAGTACTTGGTATTGCGTGATCAGCCCTTGGGCACTTTCCGCGAGAAAGACTTTGTGGCCGAATTCCAGCGGTGTTTGCACCTTACCGCGCTTGATCAGATCCGTGTGGGATTCAAAGATGGAATAGATTTTCTCGGTGTTGGGAACTTGTTCTCCCTGGAGCACGCGACGGCGCGCTTGATCGATCACACGCTCTCCCAGCTCACAGTAGTGGTCGATCTCTTTTCGGAGTTCGCCGATGGCCAGGTCAGCGACCAGATTCTTGCCGCGCGCTTTGCGGGTCTGCGCAACTACCCTTTGCGCGCTGTCCACGACTTCCTCGGTCACTCCGATGAGTTCGCGATATTTCTTGGTTTGTCGTTCGTACTGCTGCTTGGGCGTCAGCCGCTGGATTTCTTGCATCCGTCGCCGTGCCGCCCGCGTGCGCTTGCGAAACCCTCGAATACGCTGCTGAACCGCTTCCGCGAGGCGGCCGATCAAGCGCGTGACCACGCGTACGACATCCCATAACAACGTGTTGTCGGTCGGATGATGAACGTCGGTCTGTACGACCGTCGAGTCCACGCGAAGTTTCTGGCCATCTTCCAGGCCCACATCCACCGCTGCTTGCACCACCAACTCATTGACGGCCTGCAGCGTCTGGGGAGTCAGCCGGTTAAAGGCCCGGTTGAAGGCACCGTGCTTCGGTACCGGCTGACAGTAGAAATCTGTGAACTGGCGCAGCGTGTACCCGTCGGCGATCCGTTCGCGCAGCTCGCGATAATTCCAGTTTTTTATGCGCATTAAGATCAGGGAGCGCAGCACCTGTTGTGGGGCCAATCCGTTGCGACCGGTCCCGGGATTCTTCAGACCTCGTTGCAGATCGCGCCGTACGGCCTCGATCATCTCTTTGTGGTCGTCCAGAAAATCGGAGATGCTCTGCAGTAGCGGCTCCAGCAAGATACCCTGCTGCAGTAACTCCCAATCGGCGAAACTGATCTGTGGTTTCGCAGTTCTCGGCACGGTTCAGTTCTCCGCTTTTTGCGACGCCTTGTCCCGCTCCCGTTTCAAGGCTTTGACATATCGAGGTGCGGCCTGGTACAGCAGATCCTGCAGAGCACGCCCGTTGTCTAAACAGCGGCGTACCTCCGGCACAAGTTCTTCGGGAACATAAACCGCAAAACGGCGTCCTTTCAGGCGACCATACAGGACGTAGCTGGCATGCTGTTCGCCCGACAAGCAAGCGGGGCAGTTCTCGCGAACACAAGGACTGCGTCGCAAGCTGAGCGAGCCAAGAACAGCGGGTCCGAGGCTTTCGGCTTGATTTTGGAACCAGCGCCAGACATCGGAGGGAGATTCGGATTGGTTGGGTCTCATGTATTACGTGTGCCATACTACACACGTACTTGTCAAGAGAAAAATGAAAAAATGAAGAGAAAAAACGCACCAACGCCTGATTTTACGCGGCATTCTGGGGTTTCGCGCCAGAAACTAGCTAGACCAATCTTTGTTTCTACCTCAGATCGTTAATGGCAAGTCAGGAATTTCTGCGCACCACACTTCTTAGGTAAATCTGGGGCTTGTCTGCCGGTAACCCCTCGCGTCACAACCACTCGGATCAACCAAAAACATAGTCGTTAGAATGTGTCCCTTATGAAATACCCATTTTGTGAGTCTTTTGTTTTGATATCCATGAATGTAATGGGGGAGGGGGGCACCACGGGGTTTAACCCGAAATCGTTGCCCCTCTCAAGGGATTCGCGTTTCGCGCGTAAGCCGCACCAAGTAAGTAGCTCGCTTTCACTTTTTTCAGGGAACTCAAAGAATGACTTCGTCTGCGGGAAGGGCCGCGCTTTGCGGCCCTTCCCACAAACGGTTAGTCTGGGGTGGTTGGGATCGTCTAGAAAAAGACTTGTAGTGCAACCTGCACTCGCCTCGGGATATTGCACTGGCTGCTTGTTCTCCCAAAGTTTCCGTTGCCGTTATTGGGCAGCCAGAACTGATCCACAGGGCAGAAGTAAACACGGTTGAAGACATTGCCTGCATCGGCTTGGACCCGAACGTATCGGCTCTCGCCAAAGTGCGTGTCTTTGAAGATGGAGAAGTCCTCGTTGTAATACTTAAAACCACGGACGCTGGCATCCTCGCGGGGAGCGTTGCCGAAGGCGAGCGTTCCAGGGTCGGCCCATCCTGTCTGGTTGAGATAAGCCCCCGTCGTTTTAGAGCCATTGGGATCTGAAAACGTCCCCGTCAGTCCGCTCCCGACTTTATTGGGGAACTTCGCGTAGTTAAAGAGCAACCCTCCAAGAACGCCATTATCTGTGGTTATAGAGAGCGGCCTCCCAGACTGGTATGTCTGCGTTGCTGAGATTTGCCAATTGCCGATGAACTTGTCCAAAGCTCCCGACGAGTTCCCGCCGACCCATTTGCCCTTGCCAAAGGGTAGCTGGTAAATCCAGCCGAAAGTAAAAATATGTGGCACGTCGTCGGAACTCACGCTGTAGAGGCTGTGTATATCGCTGGGATTCTGTACGGGAGGTCCCCCGGCTCCCAAACCGGTCTCCGAGCCGTTGTTCATCAGCCGAGAATAAGTGTAGGCCACGCGGAGTTGCAGGCCGTGACTCATGCGCCGGTCAAAGGAAGCCTGCAACGCGTTGTAGTGGCTATTGCCCAGCGGGAAATAGCGCCAGTTGATCTGCCGATACTGCGGCCACATTCTTAAGGACTGGGCCACGGTTCCCGTGAACCCCGGGTAAGGGGGTGTCGTAAATCCCGCACCAGTTGCTATAGCGTTGGGAACGCCGTTCGCGAAGAACCCATTCCCTAGAACGTTAGCGCCTAAGGCGAGCACGCTCCCAGCGTTCATGTTGTCATAGACGCCGGCGGAGCTACGTCCGTCGATTAGCCGCGTCCCGTGGTTGCCCACATACGCGATATCGATGGCCATGTTCTCGCTCAACCGGCGTTGGAACGAGATCGACCAGTTCTGATACCTGGGCATAGTGTACGTCTTGGGATCGACGCCCACGGGGTTTCCGCCATTCGATACGTCGGGTTTGAGTTGGGGCGGGAGCACGATGGACCCTGTCGGCCAGCCGCAAGGAGCGGCCTTGGTGGGACCATATACGCTTGGGCAACTACCGGTTCCTTGGAAGTAGAACGCGGGGAATTGCCCGTTCGTAATATTTGGCGCCACTGGATTGGTTTGGTAGCCGTCCACGGGGTAAGGATCCCACGAGTCGGCCTGTGCACCGGCGTAGTAGATTCCGTAGCCGCCGCGGACCACAGTCTTGTTCTTAATCTGATAGGCAAAACCGAAACGCGGACCTGTCGACCAGCTGCTGTTCCCGATGGCCTTGCTACTGTTAAAGATCGTTGCTCCCAAATGACCGACGGGGTTCTGAGCAGTGGGATCGAAAGTTGAAAACTTTCCGTGTTGCTCCGACAACCCCGATTGCCAGTCGAATCGGAGACCAAAGGTCAGTGTGAGCTTGGGCGTCAGCTTGAAGTCGTCGTTGATCCAGGGTGAGGAGTATTTCATCTTTGGCATGTAGCTGAACGGTGCAGAGAAATTGGCGCTGTCCACCTGGCCCAATATGAAGGAAGCGAATGCGTCCCCGGTTTGCGCACTCAAGTTTGTGCCGGAGGCGTCATAACCGGATGTTTCGCCGGCGTTGAAAGTAAAGTTACCTCCGGTGTTTACTGCCCAGCCCGTTTGCGGGAAGGTCATGTACCGGAATTCGACCCCGGCCTTGAGCGTATGCCTCCCGGTAATCCAGGTGATGTCGTCCAGAAATTGATAGCGATTGTTGATATCGCTCCCGCCGCTCGCCCACGGTGTCCCGTAGTGCGTGTAGCCAATCGGGCCATTGAAATTTAGCTGCGGGAAGCCCGCATTGTTGAATACCGACTGGTTTGGCAGCCCGAGTCCGAGCTTCTGATTCCACCCTACGCCACCGGATAACTGGTTGCCTTGCATATGCCAGCGGTCGTAGGCCAGCGTGGTGTGATTGAAGAGGTTCGGCTTGATGATCCAATTCATTTGCAAATGCTCGAAATGGTTGGTGATGCGCTGGAAGAATCCCTGTCCGATGTAGGTGTCGTTCGCGGCAGAATCCGTTTGCCCGTTATGCACGGTGGTGCAGCCCTGCGGACCACCGCAGTGAGCGGTGCGCGGCCGGTTGTTCTGGTAATAGGTATTGCTGACGGAGAACTTACTGTTGAATGTATGATCGATACGGAACAGCCAAGTTCTTACGTTAATTTTGTTATTGTCGTCCGAGTTCCCGCCAAAGCCGTTGGCCCGCACACATGTTCCGAGGTTTCCGGTTGCGTCTGGGCAGACTGTGCGGTCGAGCGCCGGGATGTTGGGAATCGTAAAGGCTGCCAACGAACTCCGCAGAGGGTCGTTGGCCGGGATGATGTTCGCCTGACCGGGAATTGGCAGCCCCGTGGTGGGGTCGAATCCGTAGCCATCGCGAACAGGTACGCCATTGACTAGTCGGGTGGTGGACGGATTAAAGATTTCACCCTGGTACATGGGCCGGCCCAGCGCATCATGCCCTACGATTTTCGTCGTGTTCAGAATCTCAGGGTCGCTGAAGTCCCCCTGCCTTTCGGCGGCAGTCGGAAGAGTATTAACAAAGCCTGTGTTGACTATACTGTGGTAGTCGAGGCCGTCCACATTAATGAACCAGAACGTTTTGCCTCCCCAGGTAATCTTGGGCACTGGCCCGCCTACGGCAGCCCCCCAGTTGTTCTGTGTCAGAGGGAGGCGCTTGCGCAGGAAGAAGTTCGAGGCGTCGAGCTTGTCGGTGGTCAGGAAATCGTATACGTTGCCGTGCAGCTTATCGGTGCCAGATTTCGTGGCATAGGTGATAAAACCACCGCTAGTGTGCCCGTACTGTGCGGAAAAAGTGTTCTCGACGACCGTCATTTCTTGCACAGACGGGTAGGGTACCGCGCTTTCCTGCGTCCCCTGATGACCTTCGGCATAACCGAAGGCGGCGCCATCAAACCAGTTTTCCGTGGCCATGGTCTGGCCGCCGTTGATTCTGGAAGTAAATTGGCTGCCGCGGAAGATCGCGTCGCCGTTCGGCTGCATGGGCACAAAGCCGGGCTGCAATTGCAGTAGGGACTCGGCCAGCCGGATGTCCGCTCCCATGACGGCCGGAAGATCGCGATAGTAGGTCTCACCAACCGTGTGTGAGACCGTAGCGTTCTCGGTATTAATCTGCTCTGCGCCGCCTTCGACCTCGATCGACTGGGTCACCGCACCGAGTTCGAGCTTTACATCCTGGCGAAAACTCTGCGCGCCGCTCAACACAATGCCGGGGTGGGTGGCATGCTTGAAGCCTTCTTTTTCGACATCGATGGTGTACGTACCTATCGGGAGCGGTGGAGTGCTGTAGTTTCCGGCGCTATTCGTACCCACTACTATTTTTGCACCGGTATCCTGGTTGGTTATGGTGACTTTCGCATCGGGAATACCCGCCCCCGATGTGTCAGTGACGAGGCCGGTAATCTCGGCCCGGTCAGCAAGCTGGGCATGCGCGCCCTGCCCCGTGAAGACAACCAAAGCACACAGCAGCAACACGCCGAGAGATATTGACCGTCTCATCTTCGCGCCTCCAAACCACGCAAGCGCTGAAGTTTAGTCCAGCGCGAACCTTCCTGACGGTGCATGGAGCATGCTGCATATCTTGGTTTCGTGGCTATGCCAAGCCCTGTCACAGAATGTGTCTGTAGGGTTTTAAGCTGAGTCCGGCTTTTGCGACCATAGCCTCGGAATTTTCAAGTTGGTCTGCTCCACACCCCTCGGTCAACTTTCACGCAGGGGTCGTTTCATCAGAACGACCTTGCTTCGAGCGCCCCAAACGTCTCTCCGTCCAGGACGTTGTCCGCCAGGGCAGTTTCCCGGTAAACGTTTTCCCGAACGTCTGCATGCTTCTACACCCGGGCAAAACCGAAGTCAAGAAATTTCTTTGAAACTACAAAGAGATTTTTTGAGGAGGGAAGAAAGCCAAGGGATGTGGGGGAGCGACTATTGGGAGTCCCCAACGTCATCCTATTCAGGTATAGCGGAAGGATAGTATGCGTTTACAGCAGTTTGCCTCGGCGCTATCCTGTGCTGCTGCATTCTCAAAGTACCCCGAATGGAAAGTGAGTCCAACTCGGACTGGCAGCTTCGATGACGGGATCCAGACTATGAATCGTCGCGCAAGACTGACTCGAGCGGCAAGCCTTGCTGCATTCGTTGTGGGGTCCCTACTGGCTGGCGAGGCACAGGTACCTGAGAAGGGGGTTGCATCGGTCAGCCGGATTGAGGAAGACATACGAGCACACCCTTACAGTCCCAAACTTTATGTGGCGCTGGGCTTGGCGTTTTGGGACCGAAACGACTTCAGCCATGCCCTCGAAGCCTTTCAGCGCGCAGTGAAGTTGGGCCCTAGCTCTCCGGAGGCACATAACTGGCTGGGTGTCGCCACGATGCAGAAGGGTGATGTTCTGGGCGCCATCGCTGAATTCCGAAAAGCCATCTCGCTTAACGCAAAGTATGCACGCGCCTACACAAATCTCGGTTCGGCAATGGCCAAGAACGGTGACTTGGCCGGGGCCATCGGTATTTTTCAAAGAGCCTTGGCGCTTGAGCCCAACAATGCAGCGGCACACGTGAATCTAGGCGTCGCTCTTCGGGAAAAAGGCGATGCAAAGGCAGCGCTCGTGCATCTTCGGCTTGCCATCAAACTAGAGCCCGACAGCGTTAATGCGCAGTACTTGCTCGGCCAGACCTTGCAGCAAAGCGGAGATCTTGGCGGCGCTATTGAGACTTTCGAAAATTTGTTGCGCATCGATCCGGAGTTCCGCGAAGGTTACTATGCTCTGGGCGTGGCTTTGAAGCAGCAGGCTGCCTCACAGCGGAAGCCGCGCCAACCTTCCGCGAGCCAGGCCGACGAATTGTATAAGCGCGGGCAACAAGTCGCGGCGCGCGGCGAGATGAAAGAGGCCCAACAGCTACTCGCCGAAGCTCTGAGCAAGGATAATAGTCACGCCGGAGCGCAGAATTTGCTCGGATTCCTCTTTGGCCAACAGGGCGACTTGACTTCTGCATTGATTCATTTGGAGCGTGCCGTGGCGCTCCAGCCCGACTTTGCGGAGGCGCACTATAATTTTGGCGTTGCGCTGTGGTACGCCGGCTCGAAGGTTAGAAGCGTATCCGAAGTGCGAGAGGCTGTTCGACTGGATCCGGCTGCAGGCGCCAGCTATGCCTTTCTCGGAACCGCTCTGCGCGAAACCGGGGAACGCGAGGAAGCACGGCGAAACCTGCAGCGCGCGATTGCCCTCCTGCCGTCCTTTTCCGCCACCTATATTGACCTTGGAATTGCGTACCTGCGCGACAGCGATATGGATAAAGCCGTTGGACAGTTTGAGGCCGGGCTAAACGTTCCGCTTCCCTCCGGTCCAGCGCCCGATTGGGACACGGCGATTGCAGACCTGCGAAAGGCGTTAACTGCGAAGCCAGATCTGGCCGAAGCGCACAATGTGCTAGGGCTATTGCTTGGGCGCGCGAGCGCCAACAGCAAACAGGTATTGGCGGAGTTCCGCGAGGCCGTTCGCCTGCAACCGGATTTTGCGGAGGCACACAACAACATGGGGCTCGTGTTGGCGCAGGAGAACGACGAAAAAGCTGCCATCACTGAGTTTCGAGAGGCTCTGCGCATCAGCCCGGATTACGCGGACGCTCACGCTAACCTGGGCGCAGTCCTTACCCTGACTGACAGCGAACAGGCCGTGCGCGAATTGGAGAAGGCTGTAGCGCTCGCGCCCGGATCTTTAAAGGCGCAGTTCAATCTGGCGGTGGCTTATGGCCAAAATCCGAGCTACGGCCCGGCGAAAGAAATTGAGCAATTGCGCAAGGTGATTGCGAGCCAGCCGACCTTTTCTGGAGCGAGGCTCGCGTTAGGTAGGGCGCTCCTCGGTGAAGGGAAAGTGGAGGAAGCCATTGTGGAGCTTCGGGAAGCAGCGCGGCTTGCGCCTCAGAATGCTCAGGCACATTATCAACTGGGGCTAAGTCTGGCGCGAGCGGGGCACAAGGACGAAGCTACCGCGGAGTTGCAGAAGAGCCGCGAATTAGCTTCTTCCGACGATCGGAATCAGAATGCCGCTCTGGATATCGCGGAAGGCCGTATTGCACTCGATGAAGGTGACCTGGACCGAGCGACTGCTAAATTCAAGCATGCGCTTGAGCTTCAGCCTGAATCCCCGGATGCCCAGCATTTCATGGGGACAGTTCTTGAAAAGCAAGGCGATTCGGAGGGCGCCTCTGCGGCCTATCGAAAGGCGGTGGAGCTCAATCCTGGTGACATCCTGGCCAGGGAGAAAATCGCTGCGTTCTCCGGCGAGCGCGGTGCTGGAGACGACCCCAACCGCATCAGCGAATTCGAAGGCTATATCCGCGAAGGACGGTTTCAGGATGTTGAGCCGATGCTTGCTGCTTATGTGAAGGAACACCCGAAATCGTCTTGGGGTTGGTACGCCTTGGGGTACAGCCAGTTCGCGCAGCAGAGAATTGGAGAATCCATTCAGGCGCTGGCGAAGTCGCTTCAGGTCGATATCCGAAACGCGGAGGCGCACAAGATTCTTGGCCGCGATCTGATGATCATTGGAAAGTTCGACGCGGCGCAAACGGAATTCGAACAAGGAGTGCGGTATGCCCCGCGGTCCTCAGAGATGCATTTCAACCTGGGCAAATTATTCTCGATTCAAGATGAGTGGAATGCTGCCCGAAAAGAATTTGAAGAAGCACTTCGCATAAACCCCTCGTACGTAGAAAGCTGGGATGCTCTAGGGTTTGCTCAGGAAGCTCTAGGCGATGGTGCTGGAGCTGTAGAAAGTTATGAGAAGGCCATCGCGCTCAATCGGGCTATGAAAGGAAACTTTGTCTCGGCGCACGTGAATCTGAGCGCCTATTACAATCGCAAAGGCGATACTGAAAAGGCTCTCGCGTATGCCCGTGCGGCGTTGGACCTCGATCCTAAGTGTGACGGCGCCTGGTTCCAAGAGGCCAAAGCTGGCGAGGCGCAAGGCCGGCTCAATGATGCGGCCGAAGCCCTGGACCGCGCTGTTTCTCTAAATCCCCGGGCGTCTTCGTATTATTACGTTCTGGCAAGAGTCTACCGACAGCTTGGCAAGGCAGAAGAAAGCCGTAAAGCGTTGGATATGTTTATCCGTCTCCAGGATGAAACGAACGAGATCGAAGAAAAGCGGCGCAGCCTTGCCGATCGCTCGGTTTCTGCGCCTCAACCAAAGAACCAGCAGGACTAGTGCGGATTTACCGGCAAGGCTTCCGAAGGCTGTTGCTACGCTCGCCGATCGCGTTCGCGCAATGGCACTCAGAACGCCCCGGTCAGTTCTTCTTATGAAGTTCGATGACCGTAACACTTTCATGTCGGAACACGTAGTCCAGCTTCACGCCTTCTAGATTTACCCTGCTCTCTTGAGGAATCACAGCCTCCGTGTGCGCCTCATCGTTCTTTTCATAGATGCTTGACGCGAAGAGGGTTTTCACAATTTGATCTGCTGCCGGCGCAAATCCTGCGATGGAGATGTGCGCCGAGATGTCTTGCGTCAGGTGACGATTCGCGCAAAAAAGTGTCAGCTTGTCGCGCGCGTCGTTGAGCGCTGCCACTACGTCAAGATACGGAACATCAGGAATGTCCGGCAGCCGCACCGAGCCTTGCTCCACGTTGTATTTGCCAACTTCTGTTCGCGCTTCCACCCGCTGGGTGGCGTCCGCGTTCGAATACATTCGGAATGCCCAGTACGATGGCGCTCCGAACACACGCCCGCGTTTTTTCCAAATGCCCCCAAATTCGATAATTCCGGTCATGTCGGAGATGGGCACAATAACCGGCACCCGCAGAAGCATGTTGAGGAATCCAGCCGTACAGAGCGCGCCCCCCATGTTGTCATAGCGGGGAACGCGGTCATTCCCCGCCCAGAAAAGCCATTCGGTGAAGGCAATCTTCACTTTGTCCCGCGCCTGGGAATTTGCTTGGATTTGTTCTGTCATCGCACGGAGCTTTCGCTCCAGGCCCACCGGCAGCGCGAAGTCAGCCTGGCTGATAAAATCAGGCGAAGAATTCTCCCGGACCATTCTGTCGTTGGTGACCACGAAATGTGTGGAAAGGTAATCGAAGACGTCGGCGTTCGTTAATTGTGTTGCATTCCAATCCGGATAGGAATCCTCGTCGCCTCCTGTTGCAATCAATTTTGCATTTGGATCCACCGCGCGAACAGCGTCGCTGAAGGCTTTTGTTCGTTCTGCTACGCGCTGCCGCGTCGGATATCCTACTTGAAAATTGCCCCACAGCTCGTTCCCCAGCTCCCAGAGCAACCCGCCCGAATGGTCGCCCCAATGTTCGTTAACGTACTTGACCCATCCCACGGCTTCTTCGGCTGTGCCGCTTCCAAGGTTGAAGGCAATCTGTGGCCGCGCCCCAATCAGTTCGCAGAAGCGCAGGAACTCGTCTGTCCCAAACGTGTTGTATTCGGGCATGTCCCAAGCGATATTCAGCATGCTCACGCGTTTGTCGCGCGGGCCGATGCCGTCGTGCCAATGGTAGGCCGACGTAAAATTCCCGCCGAGGCGAACAATGGGCGATTGCATCGCTTTGGCCAAACGGATGATGTCAGGGTCCATTCCATCCACGTTGTCGGCCGGCATCAGCGACACTTGGTCCACCAGCACGCGGGTTTCGTTCCCAACGGCAATAACAAAGTCGGCGGGATCGAGTGGCGCGATCTTCCCCGCACGGATATCCAGACGAAACTCATAGCGTTTCCAATCGTTGCCCGAGAGCGAAATCACGCCGCGCGCCAATACGTTTTCCAGGTGATCGCGCTGCCGAAGAGAAACTTCCATTTCGGGCGTGCCGCTTGTGCGTTTCGCGCACAAGCTCCCCGTGTAATACAGTGTCCGGTGAACTGGCAGGTAGACCTTTTGCCGCACCCCCACTTGCTTGGCGGGCAGTCCCATAATAAAAAGCGAACGGGAGGAATTGACCGCATCGTTCCACCGCGGCTCGTAGCGATTGCCCTGTTTGGCATCGAGTGGCTCCCAAGGAAGCGGAAGGCCGAGTTCCGAAGCTCGTGCCAGTCCCGGCTCGTCGCTAATCATCTTCTGGATGGTCCGGGCGCTCCAGAGGTTGTCCTCGAAGCTGGGGTTCTCCAAAACTTCGGCCCATAGTCCGCCGTAAATCGAATGGCCAATCGGCTCCAGGAAACTTCCGAAAATCGTACGCGGTATCTTGTAACCAAAGGGCTTGGAGGCGTCAATTTCAATCGTGGCCTCCGTGGCCGCTTCCCTTGAAGGCGTTTGCGAACGAGAGGCCGAGACTAATGTGAGGCAGAGGCAGCACAAAAAAGAAATTGTTCCTTTCACGGCCAAAAACCTCCGGTGCGATTTCTCTTAACGTGAACTATCGAGCAGGGACGCGCTGAGCTTTAGAATCGCACATTGCCGTTGCATCATACCGAGTTCAACGTTTCGAGGTACCCGCACTCTTCGCTATCTCTGGTATGAGCAACGTGGACTCTGCACCCAGTGCAACATAAAAATCACCCGGATCACAGGCTGGCGCCTTCATTACCGGGTGAGACTGCGTTAATCCGAATCCCAAAAGGTGCGAATTCTTTCGCAAGTCCCATGGTCATGGTGGATAGGGCGCCTTTTGCACTTGCGTATGCAAGGGCACCGAGGCCTCCACCGTTTCGAGCCGCCACCGACGAGATGTTCACAATCCCCACCTGTAGCACTGGCAGCTCTCGAATCTTTTCGTGCTTGGCGCATCCTCGTTCCCTTGAGCCCTCTGGAAATCCCACACCTTCAATCCTAGCTCTCACCTATCGCACCGCCGATGCCATCGTCGATCGCTATCTGAAAAATCCCGCGGCATTGGCGTGAACAGAGGTCGGCATCAAGAGAATCCGCCGTTTACTTCGATGGCCTGCCCTTGAATGAAGCGGGCCTCGTTGCTACAAAGAAACAAGATCACATCCGCAACTTCCTCGGCCGTGCCTAGTCGTGCCATCGGGGTCGCCGCTTTGACGGCACTCAATGTCTGATTATTCGAGAACTTCCGATGGTAATTGGTGTCGATATTTTTTGGCCTGCCTTGGGCGCAGGAGGTCTCCGGTTCAAATCCGGACGCCCCGACCAAAAATATCTAGCGTATTTTTTCCGGCTTATCGTCTACCAGAACAGACGAAATAGCGCCACGCCTTGCCGCGGCAAGGTGAAATTCAGCACCCCGCTATGCGGGCTCGAGGCATCCTTTTCCAGTTTCGGTGGTTCGATTCGCTCGAGCATTCCGCTTTTTTCCAGTTGCACTTGCTGTGCTGCCGTCGGATGCTCCGGCCTGCCTATCTTCTGCCATAGGGCGTAGGCGTTACTCTGGCTCTCATCCATGCGAAACTGCTCGACGCGTATTCTCTGTTCCGGGAGATCGTCTATCTTCAACCGAATGGCCGCCGGTGCCGCCGCGACGTCGTCATCGTGATAGTTCCACACTAGGATATCTAGTTCACGCGTTCGCCGAGTAGCCATGGAATCGATGTCCGGCGCATCGATCACCCCTTCCTGAAGCATCTTGCTCAACGTTTGGGCTCCGCTGCTTTCTACTTTGACCCAGTCGCCACCCAGCATTCCTAGCATGCGAAAGACATTAAGGACAGCCTTGTCCACCCCATTCGTTGCTAATTCACGGAACCCTGCGAAATAAGGCTGGTCCTCAAACTCAAAAGCCCAGGTCACAATCCCCGCGAGATTAATGCGGTTCTTACGCGCCAGCTCGTACGTTCGAGCCGTAGAATCGCCTATGGTGGCTCCATACAGCGGCCCGTTGCGGTAGCCGTTCTGCGCTCCTTGGCACGCAGCACAGCCCTCCGGGTCGCTTTCTCCCAGAATGATAGGTGTATTCCTCCACTCCGGAAAAGACGCAACGATCTCCATGCCGCGATCCACCGCGAGGAGTTGAGCCGCGAGGCTCATCCTTACATGTCCATCCACGAATTTCGGATGACCCTTGGCGTGGAAGCTGATGAAGTCGAGCGGCGCGCCTACGCGTCCAGTGGCGGCGTTTCTACCCCGCACGCAGTGTTCCAGGAACTGGTTCAGGAAGGCGGCAGCTCTTGCTCCAGTTGGACTCGTCGTTTCCGGACCACCTATCCGGGCTGACGGCAACACGTATCGTATGGCCGCTGCGGTCACGTCATAGAGCTGATTGTATTCGTCGGGTGTGCCGTGCCAGTAGGAGATGTCCGGTTCGTTCCAGACTTCCCAAAGCCAGTTTTTCACGCCCTCACCATATCGCTCATGTAGATGGCTGACCCACATGATTATAAGTTTCCGCCATCTGTCGTAATCGCGCGGCGGATACGACCAGCCGGTAAAAATATCACCCCGCGGAAAATCATGCCGGTATGGTTGCGGGTGCGTGGAGAGTGCCTCCGGCATGAATCCGACCTCCACCAGCGGCTGCACTCCATTCCGGCGGAGCGCATCAAAAATACGATCCGTGATAATCCAGTCGTGTACTGGTGTGCCGTCAGGCAGCTCCGTGTAGACATTGGTTGAGCCCCATTTCAGCGATGCCTCGCCGGTGCCCGTATTTAGCAGGTTGTGGGTACGAAAGTAGATCGGGACGCGACTCATAGCGGCCAATTCGTGAAGCAATTTCTCGCCGTTGCGCGCGTACACATAATTGGGTTCATCGGCGCCAAAATAATTCCACACAGGCTGGTATGCGCCGGTCAACTGATTAGCGTGGATCGTAATCACAACCGATTCATTTCCATGGGTAGAATGGGGCCACGCAAGCAAGAGGAGAAGCATGGCGGCCCATCGAAGCGGACATAGATTCATAGTGGGGACCGAATTAGAGGCTGGAAACTTTACTTCACAGGACGATCCATTGACTGCAAGCCAATGCTGAGTTTTTGTGTCGCATTCCTGTCTGCGCTCACCTTCCGCAGTATCGTCAGGCATGGCAAAAACCAAAGCAACGAATCCAGCAGCCATTGTCCAAAGTCTTGTCAAGAATCTTTGCATTTTTGACTTCTCTTTCTTCCAATTGCAGTTAGATCGAGTCCGCGTGCGCTAATCGTTATTTTAGGGCGCGTCTTGAATAACCAAGCGAAGCGGGCCAACCAAACCGGAAGGCAAGGGCTGCAAATTCTCCATGTCTTGCGGCACGAAGCGCTCCCCATACCTGCTATTCAGTAACCTATAGTCGCGAAGGGAATGTCCTGCCAGTGTGTTGGTAGCCAGATTTTCGACGATGATCTTCAGATCATTATTTCCTGGGCGAAGCGCGCCTGAAATCTCCAGCCCATACGGAGGCTTCCAAATCGAACCCGCGGGCTGGTCATTCACGAATACTTGCGCGGCTTCACGAACTGGACTTTCCAACCAGGCACGCATTCGCGGATGACCTTTCGGAGGCCGCTCGACAACGGTTCCCGGCCCGAAGTCCAGGTACACGTGGACGCTTGGATTCAAGATCTTTGGGGAAACGTCAAAGTTCTTTTCGTAGACCGCATCGCCAGAATAGAATCGCGTCTCTTCCTCGTCGGTCCATGAGTGGAGTCTATCCATGTGAACTGTTCGACCAAGACCGGGAAACGAGACTTTCCAACCCGTTCCCAGATTGAGTATTTGCCGAGCCGATCCCGAGACGGATCTCGTTGTCTTGGACTGAGCCACGGCCAACGAATTGCCAGGTGCAAACACTATGACCCGAGACTCGTATGGCTGCAAATTCAATTCGATTGTGGAATTCGCTCTGATCTGCGACGCATTCCCTGAAGAAGCGTCCCACGATTCTGGATACGATTCCGACGCGCGGAATGTAGCGTTCGTGGAAATGGGATGGTTGCTTGTATTTGCGAGAAAATAGAGGTCCGCAAAAGGCAATTTGCGATGAACGAAGCCGATTTCCGGAGCGTGAGGGGAAGTGGTGAAGTCCGGTCTGAAGGAATGTGTCAGGGTTTTTCCAAGCTGCTTTTCGTCCGGAACAAAAAGGCCTTTTCCGGCTGAAGTGTGGAACAACTCCTGTGAAATCTCTCGCTCCAGGGAAGTGTCCGTCTGCGCCTCCTGCAAGCCCGGCGCGCGCGAAGGAGGATTTCGTGTGGCGATCACGGTGCCACCATTGTGCGCATAGGCTTCGATTTTACGATATGTCGCGAGAGGCAAACGCTCTACACCGGGCAAGATCAACGCGGGATAGGGAATCCCTGATTTGGCGATCGTCTCCGCATCGATAAAATCGAAGTTGAATCCGGCATCTAGGATTTGTGGAATTACGTCCGGCCCCAGCAAGCGCGGCATCGATTCGCTCACGGAAGCCTTTCCTGGCGTGAATTGCGCCCAGGCATCATCCGTGGGCAAAAGGACCGCCACATCATTCACCGGCTTACCCTGGCGAAGCACGAAGCTAACCCTTTGCAGATAGCGCGTGACTTCCCCCATGACCGGCCACCACGGATTGTGATCATTGAGAGCAGCGGCTGCGTAGAAAGCCCATCCCGGCTCACCGGCCTCTTTTGGTGAATATGGCCAGCCGTGCCCAATCAACTGATTTACTCCTTGTAAAAAAAACAAGTCAGCCTCCACTTTCATGTCCAGAGGTGTTGCCCGAAAAGCTGGAGAATGGAGCCACGTCCAGGTTTCCGCCGAGGTGACGTTCCTTCCCAAAAGGTGGTTCGCGGATGAGGCCCAGCGAGCCGGTGAGAAACTCCGCCATTGCGCGCCTTCACCTTCCGGCAGATCCACTAAAGCATTACTAGAAAGTGTAACGGCGGGGATGCCGTATGTCTGGGAGCGGAAAAGCGTCTTGTGTTGCGCCGCCCATTCTCGAACTGGAGTGAGATAGCGCTCATTGATAAGCTCGGTGAGTGTTCTCCCCCAATCGTGGCGGATGTCCGCAGTCTTCGGACCAATGTCCTGAACAAGAACGGGCAAGTACGGCGTCAAATCGTAACCACGACGTCGGCCAAATTGTTGCAAGAGATCGCCGGTCCAGTCCGAACCATACACTTCCAGGCTGTCGCTGAAGACGGAATAAGGAGGAGCGTCTCCAAAGGCTTCGATCAGGCGGTTTCCGACGGCGTGAAGATGATTCTCGATTGCTCCACGATCAAAGTGATCGAGGACAAACCCTTCGGCGCCAATGGCGGGCCGCTTGACCATCATCCCTGTCCGGCTCGAGATGAAAAACATGACGACGTGTGGCACGGCAGACTCCACCGGAATGCGAAGCCGGCCGTCTCGAATCTCGAATACCTGCTGCGCTTCGGATGCGGAAAAGTTTTTCGGCTCCCCGGGCGCCAAGAACCCAGCAATCAACTCCTCTCCCGCGCGAATGCTGGGGACGGCTACCGAATGCGTTCCGACAGGCACAGGGATTATTAAAATGCGCAGCGCACCTCCGGCCTGCGTTATGGGGATGTGTGAGCCTCCAAAAGGCCAGCCGCTGCCCAGTGTCACGTCCATGCGCAGACCGAGTCTGCGCGCTTCGCCGGCCGCAAAGCGCAGATCATCGATAAATTCATCGGAGAGATAGGGAAAGTTACGGAAGCCTCGCGCAGGATCGTCGAGTTCGACCGGGTAGACGGGCTGAACTTCAACTCCTCCGATTCCCCCTTCCTTCATCTTGCCGAGTTCCCGGGCGAGTTCCAGTTTCGTCACCGCAGGTCCGAACCACCACCAGCGCATCAGGATTCGGCTATCGTCGGGAGGATTCAAGAAGTTTCGACGCAGGCTCTCCAATTCGACTGCGGAGCCTGGTGGCCTGGCGGCATGCACGAATAGAATTACAACGATTGGTAGCAGCGCCAGCGATCTGCGAAGAGTTTTCAATCGGTTGCAGAATCCTCGGGTCGAATGCGCTCGGAACGAAGCTCGGCGTAGTCGCGCCGCTCTGGCGTCCAAAGTTGGACGAATTAATGCCTGCCGTTGTGCCGGGACCTCCAATGCTCGGATTAAAATGATTGATAGCGTTAAACGCTTCGAACCGGAATTCAATCTGTCTCTGCTCGCGGATTGGGAAGATCCGGGTAATGGCCATATCCACATTGAACGTCCCCGGTGAACGTAAGAAGTCGCGCCCAACATTTCCGAAACCGAACGTGCCGCTGGGAAAGGTCGCGAAAGCAGCCTTGTTGAAAACCACATAGCACTGAGTTGTCCCCGTCGTATTGCAGGGCTGCCACTGGTTGATATAGAGCGGCTGCCCTGGGACAAGGTGGGGCCGGTCATTGCCTTCACCGGTGGCGGAAGTGTCCGTCCCTGTTCGAACATCAATGGGCCAACCGCTCTGCGCGCGGATCCCCGGCGCGAGTTGCCAGCCGCCCAAAAGCCAACGCGTTGCACCCTTCCCGTGGAACGTACTGTCCGCAACATTTCTGTACATCATGCCACGATAAAGTGCCTTTCTAACTCGTTTATCTTTAAAACGAAGATTGAAAAGGAAGGACTTCCAAGAGCTAGCATCCCCGTCTTGGGCGCAGGAGGTCTCCGGTTCAGATCCGGACGCCCCGAGCACAACTCATTGAACTGGCTGACCTTCCGCCTATCCCCGCTCCTCTACGGCTGCACTCGTCCGCTCTGAGACAATAACTGTTGCAACGATTATCGTGATAACGCATCTAACATGATGAAAGGATGGCAAGCATGAGCATCCCGTTCGTGAAGGCCTGAACCGTTTACCGCCCGCCACACATCGAATGTGTGTCGTAGAAAGGGAAAAGCTATGTCACTCAGACCGGTCAAGCAGGTTATTCAAACACAGCCCACGATTGAGGGCGCTGGCGTCAAGTTGGAACGCGCCTTCGGTTTCGGCAAAACGAAGGAGTTCGATCCGTTTCTGCTGCTGGATGACTTTCGCAACGACAATCCAAAAGACTATCTGGCCGGATTTCCGTGGCATCCGCACCGTGGGATCGAAACGATCACCTACGTCCTCGCGGGCTCCGTCGAGCACGGCGACAGCCTCGGCAACAAGGGCAAGATGACCGCCGGCGATGTGCAATGGATGACCGCCGGCAGCGGCATCTTGCACCAGGAGATGCCCAAGGGTGATACTCAGGGCCGTATGCACGGCTTCCAACTCTGGGCCAACCTCCCTTCCGCGCTAAAGATGACCGACCCGCGTTACCAGGACATTCCGTCCAGCGCCATACCCGAGGTCGCTGACGACGATGGCACCCGCGTGCGCGTCATCTGTGGCGAGTTCTGGGGCAAAAAGGGGCCTGTCGAGGGCGTGGCTGCTGATCCGAATTACCTCGACATTTCCGTTCCGCCCAGTCAGCGCAAGCGGCTCAAAGTCGAGACCACGCGCAACGCCTTTGCTTACGTGTTCGCGGGCTCCGGCACGTTCCGCGATTCCTCGGAACCTCGCGCCGTTCTGACCGAACAGGTAGCCAAACCCAATGCGCAGCCGGTCTACGACGTCAAAAATCACTCGCTGGTGCTCTTCGACCGCGGCGACGAAATCACTGTCCAAGCAGGCAACGAAGGCATCCGCTTCCTGCTCGTCTCCGGCAAGCCCATCGAAGAACCAGTGGCCTGGTACGGCCCCATCGTGATGAACACGCAAGCCCAGCTGCGCCAAGCAATGGCTGAGCTGAATGACGGCACGTTCATCAAGCACGGCTAACGGGGTCTCTGGGTCAAATCCAGAGGCCTCGCGGCCAATCTCCTACAGCCCATTAAAAGAAGAGCTGCTTTGCATCTGTTTTGTTTATGCTAGAATCCCGCCGTTGAGCCACTACCACGGAGGGACGGTCCGGGACCACGGCCAAGGGAAAAAGGACTAGGCCGACAGATCGGTTATTACCAAGGCTGCGACCGATGGCAAGTCCTCGCGCCATCCGCTGGAGGCGTCTCTCACCAGAAAAGGGCTCTCAACAATGCATCGGTTCCCTGTTCCCTCGAAGGAAATCACCCAGGTAGGCTACCAGGAAGATTCGGAGACGCTCGAAATCCAGTTTGTAAAAGGTGGGGTCTATCAGTTTTTCAATGTGCCTTCCACTGTGTTCGATGAGTTCATGAGCGCACCTTCCAAAGAGGGATACTATCACGAGAAAATTGGCGAGCGCTTCCCTTGCTCTCGCGTCGCGTGACGGCCATTCATTTCTGTTAGGCGTCT
>Ga0209161_10001390_pt1 | contig 20049 bp, 24 predicted proteins | sample GraSoiAngelo_155_FD_186169 | JGI IMG/M metagenome (GOLD analysis project Ga0209161, IMG submission 186169) | Grasslands soil microbial communities from the Angelo Coastal Reserve, California, USA - 14_1009_13_30cm (SPAdes) (version 2) | ecosystem: Environmental > Terrestrial > Soil > Grasslands... | reverse complement strand
GTGCTGCATGGGCGCCGCGGCGACGAGTGGCGAGCGCGGAGACGTCTTGCGCACCGGCCACGCGAGCGGCCTGAGACGCGTGTCGAGCTTCCGCGCCGCCGCCGTGAGGGCGCGCTTCTCCCTCGCCATGAGACGCGCCGCCCGCGCCGCGCCGAGGTCGTCGATGCCGTCGGGGGCGGCGGCACGCGCGATCCCGGCGGCGAGGAGCGCGAGCGCCATCGCGGCGGTGCCTCTGCTCACGAGACGGCGCCCGCTTCCTTGGCCGCCGCGATCTCCTCCCACGAGAGGCCGAGCGCGAGGAGCACCTCTTCCGTATCCTGCCCCAGGTCGGGTGCCGGGCGGAGCGCCGGGGCGGTCTCGTCGAACTGGACCGGGCTCGCCACCAGCGTGAAACGCGTGCCGTGGCCGCGCTCCACCTCGGGCAGGTAGCCGTTGGCGACCGCCTGCGGGTCGTCGGCCAGCTCGCGCACGGTCTGCATCGGGGCCCACACGCCCTCGGCATCGGCCAGCGCGGCGCGCCACTCGGCGAGCGTGCGCGTCGCGAAGATCGTGTCCAGCTCGCACACGCACTCGGCGCGATGCGCGAAGCGTGCCGGGCCGTCGGCGAAGCGCGGGTCGGCGAGCAGGTCCGGGCGGCCGAGGCGCCGGCAGAGGTCGGGCCAGTAGCGGTCGGGCTGCAGCATGTTCAGGAAGAGCCAGCGCCCGTCCTTCGTCCGGTAGCTGTTGACGATCGGGTTCGGGGGCTGGGTGCGGTCGGAAACGGGGAGGTCGATGCCGAGGAGCTTGGTGGCGATGATGTCGGGCGCCATGATCCACATCGCCGTACCGAGGAGCGACACGTCGACCACCGCCGGCTCGCCGGTGCGCTCACGGTGGAAGAGCGCTGCGGCGATGCCGCCCGCGACCGTCATGCCGCCCGCCGAGTCGCCGAAGGCGGCGCGCTGCATGACCGGCTGGGCGGCGCCGGGCGGCGTGAGCGCGTTGGCGATCCCGCCGCGGCACCAGAACGAGGCCGCGTCGTAGCCGCCCCGCTCGCGCTCGGGGCCGCGCGCGCCCTGCCCGTGGCCACGCACGTAGATGATCTTCGGGTTGACGCGGCGGATGTCGTCCACCTCGATCGCGAGCCGCCGCCGGGCCGCGGGGAGGAAGTTGGTCAAGAAGACGTCGGCCGTCTCGACCAGGCGGTAGAGGAGGTCGCGCCCGGCGGGGCGGCCGAGGTCGAGACCGACGCTCCGCTTGCCGCGGTTCGGCTGCTCGACCATGAAGTTGACGCCGCCCGTCGGCGGGACGAGGCCCGAGGTGACGAGCCCGCGCTGCGGGTCGCCGCTCGTCGGGTGCTCGATCTTGATCACGTCCGCGCCCCAGTCGGCGAGCACGGCGCCCGCCGCCGGCACGAACCACCACTGCGCGACCTCGAGGACGCGCACCCCATGCAGGACTCCGCTCATCGGCGGGTCGCTACCACGCCTTGCGGGCGGGCTGCCAGTCCTCGCGCGTGCGCGAGCGACGGCACGTTCGCGTGCCACGCGGGCAGCACCGCGGTGATAAGGTGAAGATTCCTCCCAGCATGAGGCCGCCGCCGATCGCCTGCGCGCCGACGAGCGACCCGACCACGGTCACCGCAACGCCGAGCGGCACGCCGACGAAGAAGTGCAGGCGTGACGAGGCGCGCTCCTGCGTGCGCAGCTCCGCCTCCATCCGCTCCCGCTGATCGCGTAGCCGCACCTTCTCGTCACCGGTCGACTGCTCTTCTCGCTGCCGGAGACGGCGGACCTCGTCGTAGCTCTCCGGTGTCGGAACGGACGGGTGAAAGGCCTCGATGCCGTAGTGCACCAGGAGCGGCAGCACGACGGCGAAGCCGAACCCCAGGATGATCTTTTGCGCCAGCATGCGTTACCTCCTCTCGCCGGGAGAAGGCAGGCCGCGTGCCAGCCGCGATCGACGCCGCGGCTTCAGCGAACCCGGGGACTTGGCGGTGAGCCTAGCGCCGGAAGTCGGTCGCCCTGATCATCCCATGAACACAGGACGGACAGCCGATGTGTAGCGCGCCAGGAACTCGGCCGCCCCCGCCGGCCCCGGCGTGCGGTCCACCCACTCGAGCGCGAGCGACTCCGGGGCGCCGCCGCGCGCGCGGCAGGCGTGGGCGAGGGCGGGGTCGTCGAGCGGGCGGCGTACGCGCGGCGCCGCGAGGGACTTCGTGCGCGCGGCCTCGCCGGGGCCCCACACCAGCTGCACGAGGCAGCGGTTCGCCAGGCTCGCTTGACGGTAGACGCCGTCGAGCAGCCAGTGCGCCGAGGCGCCGTGCGTCGCCTCGGCGCGCGTCCACGCGAGCCAGCGGTGGGCGACGAGGTCGTGCGCGAGGAGATCCGTCGAGGCGAGGACCAGGCCCGCGGCCGGCCGCGCCACGTAGCCGAAGTCGGGCCCGAAGGTGGTCTGCACGGCGGTGGCGTCGGTCACGACCAGCCGCAGGCGGTCGGCGATGGCCGGGAGGCGGTTCACCTCTGCGAACTTCTGCGCGAAGGAGTCGGCGTCGCGGTGCAGCTCGAGACGGCTGTCCTCGCGCAGCCAGCCGACGCCGAGCTTCAGACCGAGCGTGGCGAAGGCGAGGGTGTGATGGCTCACGCGCGGCAGGTAGACGATGTGGTCCGCCTCGGCGACCGCGCGCGCGATCCACACCTCGTCGCGCCAGTGGCCGCCGCCGGGGACGCGCTCGGCCAGGTAGGCGTCGTAGCCCGCCTCCTCGAAGGCGAGCGGCACCGCGCCCGCGGCCGTTGCGGCCTGCCAGAGGCCGTTCTGCTGCATGAGGGCGCGCGTCGAGCCCTTGCGCTGGTGGCGGGTGTGGTGGACCAGGTGCACACCGGCCTGGTCGCCGATCCACACCGTGCCCGCACCGCGCGTGTAGAGGAGTCGCGCCAGCGCGAAGAGCGCGGCGGGCGAGCTGGTGGCGGGAAAGCGGCTCCCGGAGTTCGACGCGACCTTGACCAGGACGCGATCGCCGGGGGCCAGCCAGGCGAAATCGGTCGCCGCGTCGACGATGCTCCGGAGCGCTCGCTCGAAGGCCCCCGGCTCGCCTGCCGGCACCCATCCCGCGGCGACGCGCGGCCGGTAGCCCGCGCACACGGCGGGCGGATCGCTCGCCGCCACCGCCCACGCGCGCAGCGGGAACACCAGGCTCGCGGCCGACGCCCCCAACCCGCGCAGCACCGCGCGCCGCGAGAGAGACGGCGCCATCCGCGGCTCGCTGTAGCACCCCGTCCCCCCGGGTGTCGAGGTGATGTGCCGATTTTTTCAGGGCGCCGGGGGCGCCCGGGCGCCGGGGCGCCCTGGCGGCGGTGCGCCTAGTCGGCGGGCTTCTCCGGGCGCTTGCGCGCGGTCTCGGCCACGTCGAGGGCGTCCTGTCCGGGATGGAGGCGCAGGCGCTCGAGGGTCTGGAGGACCCCGCGGACCGGGGACGTTGCCGGCGGAGCCGGCGGCGCCGTCCTCCGCTGCTCCATCCGGGGCGCGGCGCGCCCGCCGTGCTCGGCGAGGGCCGGGGTGACCGCGACCGCTAGCGCAAGAGCCGTGACGATGCTGCGCTTGCGTGTCACGTTCCATTGCTGGGCGCGAAAGGGGCGTCCGTCAAGCCCCCCGGGGGGGCGTGAGCGCAGGGTCCCCATCGCTTGCCTCCTCGCGTGCCGGCGCCTACGGTCCGCCCCCATGCCGCTCCGCGGCCAGCCGCGTCCCGGCGGTCCGCTCGCCGCCGCCCTCGCGGTCGGCCTGGCGGTGCGCGTGCTGCGCCTCCTGCGCGACCCGCTCATCCATCCCGACGGGCCTGCGTACCTGGGGCTGGCGAGCGGTCTGCTGCACGGGAAGGTGCTGGCGGTGCTCGGGGGCTACTACTCGCCGCTCTATCCCGCCGCCGTGGCCGGGCTCGCGGCGAGCGGGCTCCGGCTGGAGCTCGCCGGACGCGCGACGGCGCTGCTCGCCGGCCTCGCCGCGCTGCCGCTCGTACATGCGCTCGTGCGCCGCCTCGCGGGGGAGCGCGCGGCGGACGCCGCGGTCCTGCTCGCCGCGGTGCACCCGGCGCTGGTGAAGTCCTCCGCGCAGGTGCTCCCCGAGACGCTCGCGGGGGCGCTCCTGCTCGCCTGGCTGGTGGCGCGCCGGGCCGGTGTGGCTGGGGCGCTCGCCGGCGCGGCCTACCTGGCGCGGCCCGAAGGCGTCCTGCTGCTGCCGCTCGGCCTCTGGCGGCTCCGTCGTGCGCGCCTCGGCGCGCTCGTGCGCTACGCGGGTGTGGCCGTGGCCGTCATGGCGCCGGCGCTGGTTGCGCTCCGCGCCGAGACCGGCCACTGGCAGCTCTCGCCGCGCGAGGCGCGCGTCGCGCTCCTGGCCGGCGTCCCGGGGGCGACGACGCTCGCCGAGGCCGCGCTCACGAACCCGGCGGCGCTCCTCGCGCGCCTGGTGGAGGGCGTGGCGCGGCAGGTGCTGTACGACGCGACGGCGCTCGGGCCGCTCCTCGTGATCCCGTTCGTCCTGGGCTTCGGGACCGCGCGAGGGACGCGCGGTCCACTCGCCGTCGCGGCCTGGTTCACGGCGCTCCCACTGGCCCTCAACCCGAGCCCGCGCTACGCCGTGCCGCTCGTCCCGCTCCTCCTGCCCGCGGCGGCCGCGGGCCTCCTCGCGCTCGGCGAGCGCCTGGGACGGCACGCGCGGCTCGCGATGGCCGCGCTCGGCGTGGCGCTCGTCGTGCAGGCCCTCTGGGTGAGCCACCCCCTCGACGCCGCCTGCTCGCGCGAGGTGAGCCGGCTCGTGCTCGAGCGCTACGGGCCGGGCCAGGCCCTGGTCGCGGTCGATGGGCGCTTCGCGTACGGCGCACACGGCCGCGCCCTCGTGCCGCCGACGACCGATCCGGAAGATGCGCTCGCGCTCGCCCGCCGCAGCGGCGCGCGCCTCTGGCTCACGCGCCCGGCCTGGATCCGTCCGCCCTGGACGCCGCCCGCGGACGCGCGCGCCGTCGCGCGCCCGTGCGGCGGGACGTTCGTGCTCTTCGAGCTGGGCGGCTAGAGATCGCGCACGGCGGGAACGACCTCGTCGGCGAGGAGGCGGAGCGTCTCCGGCTCGGCGCGGTCGTGGAGGAAGAAGACGACACCCTGGACGCCGAGCCGCGCGCGCGCCCGGATGCGCGCCACCACCTCCTCCGGCGTGCCGCAGTAGCCGCCCGCCGCGAAGCCCCAGCCGGGTCCGCCGAAGCGGCGCTCCGCGGTGGCGCGCGCCTCGTCCGCCCGCGCGCGCGTCGGGGCGAGCGCGAGCACCGCCTCCTCGGTGACGCGCAGGGTCGCTGGATCGCGGCCGATGCGCTCGCACTCGCGGCGCAGCACCGCGAGCTTCCGGGGCAGCTCGGCGAGCGCGTAGGTGGGTAGACACCGATGTCGACGGGCACCGCGGCAGATTAGGGGAGGGGTGGTTCGTGGGGCAACCGTACTCCGGGTCCAGGCAATGCGCCTCGCTTGCCCCGCTGCGCCAAGCGCGGCAAGAGTGTCCGAGATGGGCCTCACGACCCTCAAGGTCCGCCTGAGCAATCCGCGCAACCGCCGACTGGCGGTCGAGGAGGAGCTCCTCGTCGATTCGGGAGCCATCTATGCGGTGGTGCCCGCGTCCGTCCTCCGACGGATCGGGGTGCGACCGCGGGGCGAGGAGACATTCACGCTCATTGACGGCACGCATGTCACCCGCGAGGTCGGGACGGTCTTCTTCGAGATCGACGGCCGCGAGGGGGCCTCGAAGGTCATCTTCGGTCGTCGGGGAGACGCGCGAGTGATCGGCGCCGTAGCACTGGAGGAGCTGGGGCTGATGCTCGATCCCTTGAAGCGCCAGCTGCGCCCGCTCCGGCTGATGCTCGCCTCTTTCCACGACAGGAGAAGCGCGGTTTCGCCGCGGCGCGCAGTCGTAGTACACGCGCCTCGATGAAGCTCTACGACTACCTGCCTTCCGGCAACGGCTACAAGGTCCGCCTCCTCCTCGCGCAGCTCGGCCACCGCTTCACCCTGATCGAGAAGGACATAACGAAGGGCGAGACGCGCACGCCCGATTTCCTCGCCCTGAATCCGAACGGGCGCATCCCGGTCCTCGAGCTCGACGACGGCCGCCACCTCTCCGAGTCGGACGCGATCCTCTTCTACCTGGCCGAGGGGACACCCTTCCTCCCCGCCGAGCGCTTCGCGCGCGCCGACGTGCTGCGCTGGATGTTCTTCGAGCAGTACAGCCACGAGCCGTACATCGCCGTGGCGCGCGCGTGGCTCCACGTGTTCACGGGCCGGCAGGTCGAGCCCGACCGGCTGCGGGAGAAGATGGAGGGCGGCTACCGGGCGCTCGACGTGATGGAGCGGCACCTCGCCGATCGGCGCTTCTTCGTCGCGGAGCGCTACACGATCGCCGACATCGCGCTCTACGCCTACACGCACGTCGCCCACGAGGGCGACTTCCACCTCGGGCGCTACCCGCACATCCGCACCTGGCTCCCGCGCGTCGCGAGCCAGCCGGGACACGTGCCGATCACGCAGCGGGAGTTCGACTGAGCCGTGCCCGCGCACCGCGACCTCATCGTCGAGCAGTTCACCAAGCAGGCCGTGCCGTTCTCGACCGCGCCCGGCATCCGCGACGAGGAGGCGCTGCGGCTGCTGGTCGAGTTCGCCGGCGCCGCGCCCGAGGACACGGTGCTCGACGTCGCCTGCGGGCCGGGGCTCGTGGTGTGCGCCTTCGCGGCCGTGGTACGCCATGCAACCGGCATCGACGTGACGCCCGCGATGATCGAGCGGGGGCGGGCGCTCGCGGCGGAGAAGGGGCTCGCAAACGTCGCCTGGCAGGTGGGGGACGTGCTGCCGCTCCCGTACCCCGACGGCGCGTTCTCGCTCGTCGTCTCGCGTTTTGCGTTCCATCATTTCCCCGAGCCGCGCGCCGTGCTGGCGGAGATGAAGCGCGTGTGCGCCCCGGGCGGGCGGGTCGTGCTGGTGGACGTGGCGGCGTCGGAGGACACGGCGAAGGCGGCGGCTTTCAACCGCATGGAGAAGCTGCGCGATCCGTCGCACGTGCGGGCGCTGACGCTGGCGGAGCTGGAGGGGCTCTTCGCGGAGGTCGGCCTCTCCGCGCCGCGCGCGAAGTTCTACCAGCTCAAGTCGGAGCTGGAGGGGCTGCTCGAGCGATCGTTCCCGGAGCCCGGGGACGCGGAGCGCATCCGGCGCATCTTCCTCGACTCGCTCGACAGCGACGGGCTCGGCCTCGCCACACAGCCGCGCGGGGACACGATCGTCTTCGCGTATCCGGTCGCGGCGCTGGTGGCGACGGCTCGCTGATCAGAGCGAGAACACCTGCTCGGCGTTCTGGTGCAGGAACAGCGCCTCGGTCTCGGCATCGAGCTCGAGGGTGTCGAGGCCGTCCATACAGTCCTTCGCGGGCCAGGCCGGGTGGTTCGAGCCGAAGAGAACCTTCCGTCGTCCGTGGCCGCGGAGATACTCGACCAGTTCTCGCGGGTAGCGGCGAGCCTTGTAGGCGGAGGTGTCGATGTTAGACGTCGACCACGCGCCCTGTCATGCCGGAAGATTCTCGCCGCTCGTGCGCCGATGCAAATCCCCAGGGCCCGGCGCCGCCGCGAAGGCGGCGGCACTCCCGCGTGTGGGTGGTTCGACGCAGCCGGCGGTGCTCACGGCGCCACGCGCTCGACGAACGTGCACAGTACGTCGATCGCCCGCTCCCGGTCGATCTCGTTGAAGACCTCGTGGCGGCCGCCCGCGTGCTCGTGCGCGGTGAAGTCGGCGCCGCGCAGGCGCTCGATCGCGGGGCGCACGAACGCGATGGGGACCAGGGGGTCTTCGGTGCCGTGGATCCAGAGGAGCGGAAGGTCGGCAAAGGTCGGCCCGCGGTCGACGGCTTCCTGCGCGTGCCCCAGCGCGGCGATGGTCGGCCGTTTCCAGGCCCCGTGCCAGACGAGCGGGTCGACGGCGTAGGCCTCGCCGACCGCCGGATCGCGCGAGAGCGCGGTGACGTCGAGGGGCTGGTCGACGAAGCCCGCGTCGATCATCTGCGCGATCGCCGGCCCGAGGCCGATCGCCGGCCCCGAGAGGACGAGCCCGGCCAGGCGCGGCCGCTCGGCCCGCTGCGCCAGGCGCGTGGCGATCAAGCCGCCCATCGAGTGCCCGAGCAGCACCACCGGCCGTCCGGGGTACGCGGCTTGCGCGCGCTCGACGACCCGCACCAGGTCGTCCACCACGTGCTCGAGGTTCGCTATGAGAACGCGCTCGCCCGCGGAGCGACCGTGCCCGAGGTGATCCGGGCCGTATACTGCGGCACCGCGGGCGTGAAGCGCGCTGGCGACGTGGTCGTAGCGCTCGATGTGCTCGCCGTACCCGTGCGCGATGACGACCAGGCGCCGCGCCCCGCGGTGCTCCCAGACGCGAACGCTGATGCTCCCCTCGCTGCCGTCGAACTGGAACTCCATGGCGCCTCCCGGCGTCTACGCCTCGAGCCGCTTCACCACCTCGGCGAACGCCCGCTCCGCCATCACACGCATCTCCTCGTCGGTCCGGTCCTGGACTGGGTGCGGCACGTAGACCGCGGCCGGCGCGAAGCCGAGCGCCTTCGCCTGTCGCTCGGCACCGTCGACGAACTCCTCGGTCGCGACGAAGACCGACGGCACGCCGCGCGTCTCGAGATCGACGATGTCGTGCACACTGCACGACGTGCACGACCCTCAATCGGCGAGCGCTTCGATGACGGCGTCGCAGCGCGTGGCGATCTCGTGGCGCAGGTCGGCGGGCGCCGGCTTGGTGAAGGTCGGCTTGCTGAAGCGGAGGGTGGTGATGCCGCGAGCGCGCAGGAGTTCCTCGAGCCGGTCGAGGAACACGTCGCCGCGCGGCTTCGCGATGTCGAGCAGGCCGACGGTCTTGCCGGCGAGCGAGGGTGGCCGGGCGACGCGCTCGCGGATTGCGAGCTGCCGCTCGCTGGTCGGATCGAGGAGAATCCGCTCGTCGCCGTTGCGGTTCATGGTCTGATCTCCTTCATCACCGGCTCGCTGCCGAGCGCGCCGCTCGCCCAGCCGCCGATCATCATCGAGAAGAGTCCGGCCCGCCCGCCGCAGTGGACGAGGCGCAGCCCGTTCGGACGAAACTTCGGGAGCGTCGCGCTGGCGAGGCTCTCCGGCACGCCTTCGGCCATGCCCCCGGCGCCGCGCACCAGCTCGTGACCGGGAACCTGCAGGAGCTCGTGCAACCGGCCGAGCAGCGCTGGCTTCGACCAGCCGGCCTCGCGGAAGACGCGCGCGTGCTCGGGGCCGATCGCCAGCAGGCAGTCGAAGACCATCACCAGCTTGGGGTGGTGGAGCGTGCGCAGGTTCGCGGCCAGCGTCCGCGCCAGCGACTCGGGATCGCGTGCCTGCTGATCGACGATCGAGCGCGGGCCCTCGCCGGTGAAGAGCACGACCGCGTCGGTGCCCGGCCGTGCGCCGAAGTCGGCGGCGAGCGGCGGCCACGGCGAGTTCTCCTCGTCCTCGGCGAAGCAGAAGGCGATCTTGCCGGGATTGCCGAAGGTCGCGCGGTCGACCTCGCCCGGCCGGCCGCCGCCGACGTTCCGCACCACGAGCTGGAGCGCGCGGCCGATGGTCAGGTTGGCGCGGCTCCCCTGGCCGAAGACGTTGATGCCCGAGTTCATGCCGATGGCGTGGCGGATCGGACCGTTGACGACGATCACGGGACCGACCGGCATGGTGGTCGCGAGCACGCCGTGGATGTTGAACGCCTCGTTGCACGCCGCCTCGACCGCCGCGAGGACGACGGGGAAGTACTCGGGCTTGCAGCCCGCCATGACGGCGTTGATCGCCACCTTTTCGACCGTGCATTCGACGAGGTCGGGCGCCACTGTGGCGACGACCTCGTCGGGCGCGCGCGTGCTGCCCGCGAGCATGGCCAGCACGCGCTCCTCGGTCGGTGGCACGACGGGCAGGCCGTCGGTCCAGCCGCGCGCGAAGATCGCCTCGTGCTCGTCCTCGAGACGGGCGAGCTCGACGCGGCGCGCGCGGAGTCGCGAGCCCGCGAAGCGGACCTGTAGCTCGGCCTGGCGGTCGGGATCGACCGACAGCGACCCGCAGCCCGGCCGCCATGCGGGGAGCTCCGTGCCGAGCCCGCCGACACCGGTCAGCGCCTCCCATTCGTCGCGCTGCCAGCCGATGGCGCGCCCGACGATCTCGCCGTCGCGGACGCGGAGCAGCGTCGGCACCGTCTCGATCGCGTGATGCCACGAGTACTCGAGCGAACGATCGTCGACGATGTGCGTGCCGCCCGGGAACACCGGATCGTCCTGCGTGAAGACCGTGAGCTCGGTCTCGCCGGCCAGGCGCGCGAGCACGGGCGCCACCAGCTGGCAGGTCGGGCACTCTCGCTTGACGAAGGCGACGAGCCCCGGCGGGAGAGGCGGAGCGGCCGACACGACGTTCCCTCCAGCATCTACGCCGCGGACGAAGCGCCGGTCAAGATGAGTCGACGTGCTTGTCGAAGGGCGAAATCAGGCGAGCAGGCGGTCCGCCGCCCCCTCGTCCCCGCGCACGCAGTCCGGCACCCCACGCCGCGGTAGGCTGCGCCGGCGAGCGCGACCGCTGGCAACACCGCCGCGCGCGCCTCGATCGCCGCGACGCGCTCGAGGTGACCAACCGCATACTGTGGCATCGCGAGGCGGTGGCGGTGCACGTACCAGCTGCCGATGTCGCCGCTGCCGCGCAAGGATCGCACGTACAGGCGATTGACAAGCCCTTGCACGCGTTTCACAGTGACGTCCGCGCACGCTCCACAGTTTCGAAATGAGCAAGTGCGCGGTTCACGCCGGACCGAAGGGAGGCGCGCATGTCCGAATGGGCGGTTGTCATTGGTACGCTCCTCGGGCTTCTCGGTTCCAGCACGATCGCGAACGCTGAGGGATTGTTCCAGGCGAGGCTGACCGGGGATCAAGAGGTTCCCGCCGTGGAGACGGACACGACGGGACGGTTCAAAATCCTGGTCAACAATGACGCCACGGCGGGTGAGTACACGCTCAGCGTCGACAGCGGTGTGCGGGTCACCCAGGCCCACTTCCACTGTGCCCCGGCCGGCACCAACGGGCCGGTCATCGTGTTCCTGGCGGGATTCCGCCCCGAGGGTTGGGACGTCAATGGGAAGTGGGTGAGCAACGCGACGATCACCGACGCCAACGTGATCGACCCTACATGTGGGACCACATTGGCACAGATTTTCCAGCAGGCCCGCGACGGCAACGTGTACGTCAACGTACACTCGGTGGCGCACCCCGCCGGCGTTGCTCGAGGTCAGCTCGAACCCGCCGGCGCCGACTGAGCGCCGTCCGTCCATCAGAGCCTCCACCCTCGATGCCGTCGTCTCGAGCGCAGCCGCCAGGTGCGTCTAGCCCACTCGGGTCTAGCCATCAACCTTGCGAGCGATTCCTTCGGCGAGCAAATACCGCGAGCTCCGGCAGTACTTCCAATGACCGTAGCTCGTCGGCGGCATGGTGCTCCGAGCAGGGCTCGATCGCCGAGATGAAGGCCGGCGAGGGCCAGACCCTGCCGCGGAGGACCCAGCCGCGGGGTCGTTCCGCCGCCTCCCTGGGCGAGGGTGGCGATCGTGACCGCTGAGTGCGAGATCAGTCGAGCACTTGATCTGCCGCTGCCGCCCCGCTGCGCACACAGTCGGGCACGCCGACGCCGCGGTAGGCCGCGCCTGCGAGCGAGAGCGCCGGGAGCGCCGCCGCGCGCGCCTCGATCGCCGCCACGCGCTCGAGGTGGCCGACCACGTACTGCGGCATCGCAAGCCGGTGGCGGTGCACGCGTACCAGCTCGGGGGCGGCCGTGACGCCGGCCAGAGCCCGCAGCTCGCCGCGCACCACCTCCACCAGCGCCGCGTCGTCGCGCGCGAGCAGGTCCGGCCGGAGCGCACCCCCGACGAACGCCCGCACCAGCTCGTGCCCCTCCGGCGCGCGCCCCGGGAACTTGCGGCTCGCGTAGGTGCAGGCGATGAGCGCGCGGTGCTCGACGGCGGGGACGACGAAGCCAAAGCCCCGCGCGCCGGGCACGTCGGCCCTCCGGTAGGCGAGCGTGACGGTCGCGGAGGAAGCGTACTCGATCTCGCCGAGCAGGCGGCCGAGCGCCGCATCGAGCGGCGCGAGCAGGGGCGCCACCGCGTGGGCGGGCGCGGCGAGCACGAGGGCGTCGGCGATCAGCGCCTCACCGCTCGCGCGGAGCCGCCACGTCGCACCGTCGTGCGCGAGCGCGCCGGCGGGCGCCCGCAGCCGCACCACGCCCTCCGGGAGGCACCGCGCGAGCGCCTCGACGAGCGCGCCCATGCCGTCGGCGGGCGCGGCGAACAGCGAGTAGCGCGCGCCCGCGGCGCGGCTCGCTCCGGCCGAAGCGTGCAGCCCCCGGATGATGCTGCGGTATTTCCGCTCGAGCTCGCGGAAGCGCGGCATGGTCGCCGCCAGCGAGAGCCGCTCCGCGTCCGCGGTGTAGATGCCGCCGGCGAGCGGCTCGGCCACCCGCTCGAGCGCCTCGCGTCCGAGCCGGCGGCGCACGAAGTGGGCGAGGCTCTCGTCTGCGGCCGTGCTGCGCGGCAGGACCAGGTCGAGCGCCATGCGGAGCTTCCCGCGCCAGGAGAAGAGGGGCGAGGCGACGAGGGCGCGAAGGTCGGTCGGCGCGAGGAGGAGGAAGCCGTCCGGCAGCGGCTCGATGCGGCCGTCGTGGACCACGTAGGTGCGCCGCTCGCCCTCGCGCGTGCCGACGAGCGGCACGCCGAGGCGCTCGCACAGGTCGACGGCCCACGGCTTCTCGGTCAAGAAGGAGTCCGCGCCCGCCTCGATCGTGAAACCGTCTCTCCGCTCGGTCGCGATCGAGCCGCCGAGCCGGTCGCCCGCCTCGAGGAGCACGACCTCGCGCACGCCGCGCTCGACCAGCCGGTGTGCCGCCGCGAGCCCGGCCACGCCGCCGCCCACCACGGCGACGCGCGCGCGCTGGCTCATGCGACGGCCGCCTCCGCCACCACCTCGGCCAGCATGCGGATGAAGAGCGGGTGGTCGTTCACGGTGCTCGCGCGGGCGAAGCCGAGGCCGAGCGCGGCCGCGGTCGCGCGCGCCTCGACGTCGAGATCGTAGAGCACCTCGACGTGATCGCAGACGAAGCCGACAGGGACGACGACGACGTCCAGCGCGCCCGCCGCGGCGAGCGCGCGCAGCGCGTCGTTCACGTCGGGCTCGAGCCAGGGCTCGTGCGGGCTCCCGCTGCGGCTCTGGTAGGCGACCTGCCAGCGGGTGCGGCCGAGCCGCTCGGCGACGGCGCGCGCCGACGCCGCGATTTCCGCCACGTATGGCGCGCGCGCCGCCATCGCGACCGGCACGCTGTGGGCGGTGAAGACGAGCGGCGCCGCGGCGCGGCGGGCCGCCGGGAGCGTCACCAGCGCCGCGGTCACGGCGTCGGCGACCGCGGTCACGAAGCGCGGGTGCGTGTGCCAGGCGCCGACCCAGCGCACCTCGGGCGCGCGCGCCCCGAGCGCGGCACGCGCGGCTTCCACCTCCTCCAGGTAGCGCTCGCGGCTCGCCTCGCTCGCGTGCGGCGAGAGGATGACGCCGACCGCGTGCCGCACGCCGTCGCCCGCCATGCGCGCGAGCGTGTCGGCGAGGTACGGCTCCCAGTTGCGCATGCCGACGTAGACGCGAAGGGCCGGGCCGGTGGCGGCGAGCGTCGCCTCGAGCTTGTGCGCCTGGCGGAAGGTCAGGTCGTTCAGCGGCGAGCGGCCGCCGATCGCCTCGTAGTGGCGGACGACTTCCTCGACGCGCTCGGGCGGCACGGGCCGCCCGCGCAGCACGTTCGCGAGGAAGGGACGGATCTCCTCCGCACGCGTCGGCCCGCCGAAGGCGAGCAGCAGCACCCCATCCGCGGGCATGCTACCGCGCCGACAGCTCGTGGACGGCGTCGACCAGCGCGCGCACGTGATCGACCGGGGTCTCGGGCAGGATGCCGTGGCCCAGGTTGAAGATGTGCCCGGGGCGATTCGCCGCCTGCGCGAGGATGGCGGCGGCGCGGGCGCGGATCTCCGGGATGGGCGCGAGCAGCGCCACCGGGTCGAGGTTCCCCTGCACCGCCACGTCGTGGCCGAGGCGCGCCCACGCCGCGTCCAGGTCGACGCGCCAGTCGAGGCCGATCACGTCGCCGCCCGCGGCGCGCATCGCCTCGAGGAGCCCTGCCGTCCCGGTGCCGAAGTGGATGACGGGCGTGCCGGGCGTCAGCGCGGCGATCAGGGCGCGCACGTGCGGCAGCACGTGGGCGCGGTAGTCGGCGGGCGAGAGGCAGCCCACCCAGCTGTCGAAGAGCTGCACCGCGTCCGCGCCCGCGGCGATCTGCGCGTTCAGGTAGGCGGCCACGACACGCACGAGGCGCTCCATGAGCGCGCGCCAGGCGCCGGGGTCGGTCATGAGCGCCTTGGTGCGCGCGTAGGTGCGCGAGCCGCCGCCCTCGACGAGATACGAGGCGAGCGTGAAGGGGGCGCCGGCGAAGCCGATGAGCGGCACGCGCGCCGGGAGCGCCGCCCGCGCGCGGCGGACCGCCTCGGCGACGTAGCCGAGCGCCGCCGGATCGACCTCGGCCAGGCGGTCCACGTCCGCACCGGAGCGCACGGGGCGGCGGATCACGGGACCATCGCCGCGCGTGAACTCGAGCCCCACGCCCATCGGCTCGAGCACGAGGAGGATGTCGGCGAAGACGATCGCCGCATCGACGCCGAGGCGGAGCGCGGCGGTCACGGTTACCTCCGCCGCCGCGTCGGGCGACTTGCAGAGCGCCAGGAAGCCGAGGCGCTCGCGCACGGCGCGGTACTCGGGCATGTAGCGGCCCGCCTGCCGCATGAGCCACACGGGCGTATGGGGCACCGGCTCGCGGCGGCACGCCGCCAGGAAGGGGGGCGCTTCCACCGCGGGGAGAGCTACGCGAAGGGCGGACGCGAATCAATCGCAGCCTGGCAGCGCGGCGCGCGAGCCGCTAGACTCGGCTCTCGTGCGCTCCGTCCGCTGCCCGACGTGCCGGCGCGAGACGCCGTGGGAGGGGAACCCGCACCGGCCCTTCTGCTCCGACCGCTGCCGGGTGCTCGACCTGGCCGCCTGGGCCGACGAGCGCTATCGCATCCCGGGCGAGCCGGTCCCCTCCGAGCCCGACACTCCGGACGCGCCGGGCGGAACGCCGCCGGGCCGCGAGCGCTAGTGTCCGTCCACCCGACGGCGATCGTCGACCCGGGCGCCGTGCTCGACCCGAGCGCGGAGATCGGCCCCTACGTCGTCATCGACGGGCCGGTCGCGATCGGCCCGCGCACGCGCGTGCTGGCCGGCGCGTACCTGACCGGCCGCACGGAGATCGGCGCCGACAACGTCATCCACCCCGGCGCCGTGCTCGGCCACGAGCCGCAGGACCTCGCCTACCGCGGCGCCGAGACCGGGCTCCGCATCGGCGACCGCAACGTCTTCCGCGAGCACGCCGAGGTGCACCGCGGCACGGAGCCCGGCACGTGGACCGAGATCGGCGACGACAACTACCTGATGTCGCAGGCGCACGTGGGCCACAACTGCAGGGTCGGGAGCAACGTCATCATGGCGACCGGCGCGACGCTCGGTGGGCACGTGGTGGTGGAGGACCAGGCCTTCATCTCCGGCAACTGCGTCGTGCACCAGCACTGCCGCGTCGGGCGGCTGGTCATCATGCGCGGGCTCTCGCGCGCCTCGCGCGATCTGCCGCCCTTTGCGATCATCGACGGCACGCACACGGTGCGCGGCCTCAACCGCATCGGGCTGCGGCGCGCCGGCTTCGACCGCGAGCGCATACGCGCGCTCGCCACCGCCTTCCGCATCCTCTTCCGCGCGCGCACGAACCTCTCGGCCGCGATCGCCCGCGTCGAGGCCGAGGTGCGCTCGCCCGACGTCGACTACCTGCTCGCCTTCATCCGCGGCTCGCGCCGGGGCGTCGCCTTCGGGCCCGCCCGCGCGGGGGCGGAGGACGCGGCGGACGACGAGTGACGCTCATCTTGCACCGCCGTGGCCCTTGCCGTAGGGTCGAATGCCGCTCAGCCAGGGTGCTCGCGTGCTGAATCGACGCCGCTTCATCGTGGGGGCCGCGCTGATCGCGGCCGCCGTCTCCTACCTGGTCTACGCCGGTATCCGCACCACCTCGATGTACTACTTCGAGCTCTCCGAGTTCGTCGCGCGCCGCGACGCGCTCCTGGGCGAGACGCTCCGCGTGAAGGGCTGGGTCAAGCAGGGCAGCGTCAGCTGGGACGCGCACACCAACGAGCTCGCCTTCGAGCTCGCCACCAAGGATGGGGGGAGCCCGGTTCCGGTCGCGTACCGCGGCATCCGGCCCGACATGTTCTCCGAGGGGCGCGAGGTGGTGGTCGAGGGGCGCTACCAGCAGGGTGGGCTCGCCGCGCGCCAGATCATGACCAGCTGCCCGTCCAAGTACGAGCCCGCGGTCGGCGGCGCCGCGCCGCGAGCGGGCTCCTGAGCCATGCCCGAGGTCGGCCGCCTCGCCGTCTGCCTGGCGCTCCTCTTCGCCGCGTACGGCGTGCTCGCGGGCGTGGCCGGCGGGCTCCGCCGGCGCGCGCACCTGGTCCGCTCCGCCGAGCACGCCGCCTACGCCGTGTTCGGGCTGGTCGTGATCGCAACCGCGATCCTCCTGCGCGCGCTCCTCCGCCACGACTTCACGCTCGAGTACGTGGCGGCCTACTCCTCGAGCACGCTCCCCACGCAGTACACGGTCGCCGCGCTGTGGGGCGGGCAGAAGGGGTCGCTCCTCTTCTGGAGCCTCCTGCTGACCCTCTTCACGACCATCGTGCAGGTGCAGAACCGCGAGCGGAACCGCGCCCTCATGCCGTTCGTGACCGCGACCCTCATGACCGTGGCGGTCTTCTTCCTCTCCCTCCTCGTCTTCGTGACCGATCCCTTCGAGCGCCTGCCGGTCGCCGCGCGCGAGGGCGCGGACTTGAACCCGCTCCTCCAGAACTACTGGATGATGATCCACCCGCCGTCGCTCTACACGGGCTACGTGAGCGCGTCGGTGCCCTTCGCGTTCGCCATTGCGGCGCTCGCGACCGGGCAGCTGGGCGACCAGTGGACGCGCAGCGTGCGCCGCTGGGCGCTCTTCTCGTGGGCCTTTCTCTCGCTCGGCAATCTCCTCGGCGCGCGCTGGGCCTACGAGGTGCTCGGCTGGGGCGGCTACTGGGCCTGGGACCCGGTCGAGAACGCGGCCTTCATGCCCTGGCTGGTGTCGACCGCCTACCTCCACTCGGTGATGATCCAGGAGAAGCGCGACATGCTGCGGGTGTGGAACGTGGTGCTCGTGCTGCTCACCTTCGCGCTCACCATCTTCGGCACGTTCCTCACGCGGAGCGGCGTCATCTCCTCCGTGCACTCCTTCACGCAGTCGGGCCTGGGGCCGTTCTTCATCGGCTTCCTCGTCTTCGTGCTGCTCGTGGCGGGCGGCCTCCTCGCCTACCGGCTCCCCGAGCTGCGCACGCCGGCCACCATGGAGTCGTTCCTCTCGCGCGAGGCGGCGTTCCTGTTCAACAACCTGGTGCTGGTGGGGATCGCGTTCGCGGTCTTCTGGGGGACGGTCTTCCCGGTGCTCTCGGAGTGGGTGCGGGGGGTGAAGATCACGGTCGGGCCGCCCTTCTTCAACCGCGTGAACGCGCCGCTCGGCCTCGTCCTCCTCTTCCTCGCCGGCGTGGGGCCGGCGATTGCATGGCGGCGCGCCTCGCCGCGGAATCTGCGGCGCGCCTTCGCCGGACCGGTGGCGGCGGGGGTCGTGGCGGCCGCGGCGCTCGCCCTGGCGCGCGTCCCGCTCGGGTACGCGTTCGCGACCTTCGCGCTCGGCGTCTTCGTCCTCGGCACCATCGGGCAGGAGTTCTGGCGTGGCATGCGCGCCCGGCAGGCGATGCTCCACGAGAGCGCGCCGCGCGCGCTCGGGCGGCTGGTCGGGAAGAACCGGCGGCGCTACGGCGGCTACCTGATCCACGTCGGCGTGGTGTCGATCTTCGTCGCCATCGCCGCCTCGAACGCGTTCCGCATCGAGGCGCAGGAGACCCTCAAGCCGGGCGACGAGATGGCGGCCGGCAAGTTCCGCCTGCGCTACGAGCGCATCACGAGCGACGACAACGCGCACCTCTCGCGCCTCGCGGCCGAGGTGTCGGTGTGGCGCGACGGGAAGCGGATCGCGACCCTGGCGCCCGAGAAGCGCTTCTACAAGAAGCCGCAGCAGCCCACCACCGAGGTGGCGATGCGCTCGACGCTCAGCGAGGACCTCTACCTGGTGCTCGGCTCCTACGATCCGCCCTCGGGGCTGGTGACGCTGCAGGCCTTCGTGAACCCGCTCGTGTCGTGGCTCTGGATCGGCGGCTTCATCATGGCCGGCGGCACGCTGGTCACGATGTGGCCGTCGGCGGCCGAGCGGCGGGCGGTGGCGTACGAGCTGGGCCGGGCGCAGGTGCCGGCCGAGTGAGCCGCACGGTCCTCGCCCTCGCGGCGCTCCTCCTCGCGGCGCCCGCCGTCGCGACGACCCAGCGGGAGGTCGAGGAATCGCTCACCTGCCAGTGCGGCTGCGGGCTCACCGTCCACGCCTGCAACCACCTCCAGTGCCCGTCGGGCGAGCCGATGAAGAAGGAGATCGCCGAGCGCCTCGCGCGCGGCGAGGACGGGGAGACGATCCTCGCCGCCTTCCGCACCCGCTACGGCGAGAAGGTGCTTTCCTCGCCGACCCTACGCGGCTCCAACTGGCTCGCGCGGGTGACGCCCTTCGCCGCCATCCTGATGGGCGGGCTCGGCGTCACGCTCGTCATCCGGCGCTGGGTGCGCGCGCCCGGGCCCGCACCGGGCGCGCCGCCGCCCGCCGCCGACGAGCTGCGCCGGCGTCTCGCGCGCGAGCTCGAGGACATGGACCGCGAGCCGTGACGCTCGCCGGCTATCTGCTCGGCCTCGCGCTGATCGCCGCCGCGTCATTCTTCGTCGCGGCGCCGCTCTTCCGGCCGCACGCCGCCGCGCCCCGCGCAGGTGGCGGGGAGCGCGAGCGCTGGGAGCGGCAGAAGCGCCAGGCGCTCGCCGCCATCAAGGAGGCGGAGCTGGACCACCAGATGGGGAAGCTGTCCGACGAGGACCTGGCTGGTATGCGCGCCCGCTTCGAGGCGCAGGCGCTCGAGGCGATGGCCGCGCTCGAACGAGGGGAGGGGAGATCATGATCACCATCGAACAGTTCCGTGCGATCGAGCTCAAGGTCGGGACGGTCCGCGCCGCCGAGCCGCATCCGAACGCCGACCGGCTGCTCGTGCTGCGCGTCGAGCTGGGCGGCGGCGAGGAGCGCCAGCTGGTGGCCGGCATCCGCGCGCACTACGAGCCCGCGACGCTGGTCGGCCGCCAGGTGGTGGTGGTCGCGAACCTGGAGCCCGCGAAGCTGCGCGGCGTCGAGAGCCAGGGCATGGTGCTGGCCGCGTCCGAGGGCGAGCGCGTGGTCCTCCTCCGGCCCGACGAGGCGCTCGCGCCGGGCGCGGTCGTCCGTTAGGTACCTACCCGGGCGGCGATGGCGAGCGAGGCGAGCGAGCCGGGGAGCGAGAGCGGGAAGCGCAGCGACGACCGACGAGGCGTGCCTGGAGGCACGCCGCAGGAGGGAGGAGCGAGCACCCCGCTCGCAGCCCCCGGATCGCTCGCCGCAGCCGCCATTGCCACCCGGGTAGGTGCCTAGGTGAGCGATCCGCCGGTCCGCGCCGAGGGCCTCGTGCGCGCCTTCGCCGGCACGCCGGTGCTGGCGGGCGTCGATCTCGTGGTGCAGGCCGGCGAGGCGGTGGTGCTCCTCGGCCCGAACGGCGCCGGCAAGACGACGCTGCTCCGCATCCTGGCCCTGCTGCTCCGGCCGGGCGGCGGGCGTCTGGCCCTCTTCGGCACCGAGGCCCGTGCGGCGCCGCCGGCGCTCCGCCGGCGGATCGGCTACGTCGGGCACGAGAGCCTCTGCTATCCCGATCTCACCGCGGG
>Ga0209161_10001388_pt1 | contig 20059 bp, 19 predicted proteins | sample GraSoiAngelo_155_FD_186169 | JGI IMG/M metagenome (GOLD analysis project Ga0209161, IMG submission 186169) | Grasslands soil microbial communities from the Angelo Coastal Reserve, California, USA - 14_1009_13_30cm (SPAdes) (version 2) | ecosystem: Environmental > Terrestrial > Soil > Grasslands... | reverse complement strand
CGCGAAACGGTCAGCGTCACCCCCGACACGCCGCTCCTGTGGGTGCTGCGCGACACCCTCGGCCTCACCGGCACCAAGTTCGGCTGCGGCATCGCTCAGTGCGGCGCCTGCACCGTCCACCTGGACGGCGTCGCGACGCGCACCTGCGTGCTGCCCGTGTCCGCCGTCGCCGGCAAACGCGTGACCACGATCGAAGGCCTGTCCAAGAACCGCGCGCACGCGGTGCAGCGCGCGTGGATCGAGGAAGACGTGCCGCAATGCGGCTATTGTCAGTCGGGGCAGATCATGGCCGCCGCGGCGCTGCTCGCGAAGAATCCGCATCCCACGGACGCCGACATCGACACGGCGATGACCAACATCTGTCGCTGCGGCACCTATCAGCGCATCCGCGCCGCCATCCATCGTGCCGCGCAGGGAGCGTGACATGAGCGCCCCGCAGGTCACCCGGCGTGAGTTCCTCGAGACGGCGGGCGTCGCCGGCGCCGGCCTCGTCATCGGATTTCACGTGCCCGCCACCGGGCGCGGACGCGCTGCCGCGGCGGCGGCACCGTTCGCCCCCAACGCGTGGCTGCGCATCGGCGCCGACGAGAGCGTCGTCGTCGTGGTCGACCGCTCCGAGATGGGCCAGGGCGTGACGACGTCGTTGCCCATGCTGCTCGCGGAGGAGCTCGAAGCCGACTGGTCGAAGGTCCGGATCGAGTCCGCCCCCGCGGACAAGGCGTACATCAATCCGATGTTCGGCATGCAGGGAACCGGCGGCAGCACGAGCGTGCGGGCGGCCTACACCCCGCTCCGCAAGGCGGGCGCCGCGGCGCGCGAGATGCTCCTCAGCGCGGCGGCGGAAACGTGGGGCGTCGACAAGCCCACGTGTCGCGCGGAGAAGGGCGCGGTGATCCACACGCCCAGCAACCGGCGCCTCACGTACGGGAAGCTGGTGGCGAAAGCAGCCACCGTTCCCCTGCCCCACGACGTCCCGCTCAAGGACCCGAAGGACTGGAAGATCCTCGGCACCCGCGTGAAGCGGCTCGATACCCCGCCCAAGGTGGATGGGAGCGCGCAGTTCGGGATCGATGTGAAGGCGCCGGGCCTGCTCGTCGCGGTGGTCGCGCGCTCGCCCGTCTTCGGGGGCAAGGTGAAGAGCTACGCCGCCGCCAGCGCGAAGGCCGTGCCGGGCGTCAAGCACGTCGTGCAGATCTCGACGGGCGTCGCCGTGGTGGCCGACGGCTACTGGTCGGCCAAGAAAGGCCGGGACGCGCTCACCGTCACGTGGGACGAGGGCCCGACCGGGAGCGTGTCGAGCGCGAGTATCTCGCAGCTGTTCAGCCAGAAAGCCGAACAGGCCGGCGCGGTCGCCCGCCACGACGGCGACGCCCAGGGCGCACTGCCCGGGGCGGCGGCGAAGGTCGACGCCGCCTACGAGCTGCCGTTCCTCGCGCACGCGACCATGGAGCCGATGAACTGCACCGCCCACGTGCGAGCCGATGGTGTGGACATCTGGGCGCCCACTCAGTTTCAGACCGGGGCGCAAGGGATGGGCGCCGGCATCGGCGCCGTCCCGCCCGAGAAGGTCAAGGTGCACACGACCTATCTGGGCGGCGGCTTCGGCCGGCGATTCGAGCTGGACTTCATCCAGGAAGCGCTCGAGACCTCCAAGGCCGCCGGCGTCCCGGTGAAAGTCATCTGGTCGCGGGAAGACGACATGCGGAACGCGCAGTATCGCCCCGCCTGCTACCACCGGTTGCAGGCCGGTCTCGACGCGAGCGGTCAGCCGGTGGCGTGGACGCACCGGATCGCGGCGCCGTCCATCATGGCGCGAGTGTTCCCCGACACCGTGAAGAACGGGCTCGACGGGGAGGCCGTGGAGGGCGGCGTGGAAATGCCCTACACCGTTCCCAACGTCCACGTGGACTACCTGCTCACGGACACCGGCATTCCGGTCGGCTTCTGGCGCTCGGTGAACAACTCGTACAACGCGTTCGTGGTCGAGAGCTTCATCGACGAGCTCGCCCACGCCGCGAAGAAGGACCCGTACGAGTACCGGCGGGACCTGCTGGGCAAGGCACCGCGTCACCTCGGTGCGCTGAACCTCGCCGCGAGCAAGGCCGGTTGGGGCACGCCGCTGCCGGCGGGTCGATCGCGCGGCATCGCCGTGTACAAGTCGTTCGACTCGTTCGTCGCCGAGGTGGCCGAAGTGTCCGTGGGGTCGGACGGAGCGCCGCGCGTCCATCGAGTCGTCTGCGCGGTGGACTGCGGGCCGGTCGTGAACCCCGACATTGTCGAGGCGCAGATGCAGAGCGCCATCGTGTACGGCCTGACGGCCGCGTTGTGGGGCGAGATCACGATCGACAAGGGCCGGGTGCAGCAGAGCAACTTCCACGACTACCGGATGCTCCGCCTGGCCGAGATGCCGCTGGTGGAGGTCCACATCGTGCCGAGCACCGACGCGCAGGGCGGCGTCGGTGAGCCGGGCACGCCGCCGATCGCGCCGGCCGTGTGCAACGCGATCTTCGCGGGGACGGGGAAGCGGATTAGAAAACTGCCGATAGGGAAAATCGTCTGACAACTGATTGCGTGGTGAGTGGTGCGTGAATGCGATACGGCGTGGTGAGTGGTGCGTGGTTCGTTCCGTGCCGGGGCACCCTTCCTCTCAGGATGCAACCACTCACCACGCACCACGCATTGTAGGGGAGGTGCTATGAGCTCCATCTCTCGTCGGGAGTTCGTCGCCAACAGCGCGGGTCTCGTGATCTCCTTCTATCTCCCTGCTCGCCCCGGTGCGGCGTCGGGCCTCGCCGCCGCTCCCCCCTCGTTCGTGCCCAACGCCTGGCTGCGCATCGGCACGGACGGGATCGTCACGCTCACGGTCGACCGGTCCGAGATGGGCCAGGGCTCCCAGACGGGGCTCGCCATGATCCTCGCCGAGGAGCTCGAGGCCGACTGGTCCACCATCCGGCTCGGCCCCATGCCGGAGAATCCGGCGGGGTGGTCGCGCACGATGCGCACCGGCGGCAGCAACGCGATTCGCAGCTCATGGGAGCCGCTGCGCAAGGCGGGGGCCCGGGCGCGGGAGATGCTCGTCGCTGCCGCGGCGCAAACCTGGAACGTCGATCGTGCCACGTGCCGCGCCGAAAAGGGGGCGGTGATCCACGTCCCGAGCGGCCGACGCTTGTCGTACGGCACACTCGTCGCGCGGGCGGCGATGCTGCCGGTCCCCAAGGACGTCGCGCTCAAAGAACCCAAGGACTTTCGGCTGCTCGGCACGCGGGTGACTCGGCTCGACACGCCGGGCAAGGTGGACGGGAGCGCGCTGTTCGGCATCGACGTCACGGTGCCGGGGATGTTGATCGCATCCATCGAGCGGTCGCCGGTGCTGGGCGGCCGGGTGAAGCGCTTCGACCCCGACCGCGCGAAGGCCATGCCGGGCGTGCGCCACGTGGTGGAGCTCGAGCCGAGCTCCTGGATGGGCTCCAAGGGCGGCTGGGCGGCGGGTTGCGCCGCCGGAGTCGCCGTCGTGGCGGATACCTACTGGCAAGCGGTGGAGGGACGACGCGCGCTCGAGATCGAGTGGGACGAGGGGGACTCGGGCACGCTCGATTCGGCGAGCATCCGCGCCCAGCTGCTCGCCCTCGCCGAGCAGCCAGGCATCGTGGCGCAGACGATCGGCGATGCGACGGCGGCCCTCGCCGGCGCGGCCAAGCGGATCGACGCGGTGTACGACGTGCCCTTCGTGCACCACGCCACCATGGAGCCGATGAACTGCACGGCGCACGTCCGCACCGATGGCGGAGGGTGTGACGTGTGGGCCCCGACGCAGAATCAGGGCGACGCGCAGCGGGTGGCGGCCGAGGTGACCGGCCTGCCCAACGAGAAGGTCCGGATCCACACGACGCTCTCGGGCGGCGGGTTCGGGCGCCGGCTCGAGCCGGACTTCGTCTCCGAAGCGGTGCGGGTCTCGCAGGCGGTGGAAGCACCCGTGAAAGTGATCTGGACCCGCGAGGACGACATGCGCAACGGGTTCTACCGCCCGACGAGCTACAACCGGTTCAGCGCCGGACTCGATGCCTCGGGGCGGCTCATCGCCTGGACTCACCGCATCGCCGGCACGCCGCTGCGGCTCAAGTTCGGACCGCTGGAGAAGGGGATCGACGACAGTCTGGTGGACGGCGCCATTGACCTCCCTTATGCGATTCCTAACCTGCTCGTGGACCAGGCGACCCTAGAGCTGGCGGCGGTGCCACGGGGACCGTGGCGCTCCGTGGGTGTGTCCCACAACGGCTTCGTCACCGAGTGCTTCCTCGACGAGATCGCGGCCGCCGGCGGCCGGGACCCATTCGAGCTGCGGCGCGAGCTGCTGCGCGACAAACCGCGCCATCGCCGGACGCTCGAGCTCGCCGCCGAGAAAGCAGGCTGGGGCACGCCATTGCCTGCGGGCCGGGCTCGCGGGATCGCGCTCGCGGAATGGGGGCCCACGGTGTGCGTCGAGGTGGCCGAGGTGTCGGTGGACGCGGACGGATCGGTGCGCGTCCCCCGGGTGGTGTGCGCCGTGGATTGCGGGCAGACGGTGAACACGGGCCAGATCGAGGCGCAGATGCAGGGCGGCATCGTGTTCGGCCTGAGCGCCGCGCTGTACGGTGAGATCACGCTCGCGCACGGCCGCGTGGTGCAGGGAAACTTCGACACCTACCCCGTAGTCCGGATGCCCGAAGCACCGGCTGTGGAAGTCTACATCGTGCCGAGCAGCGACCCCCAAGGCGGGGCCGGCGAGCCCGGCGTGCCGCCGATCGCACCAGCGGTTTGCAACGCGATCTTTGCGGCGACGGGGAAGCGGATCCGCAGGTTGCCGATAGGGAAGATTGTCTCAACCTGAGGGAGCAGGGAGCCGGGAGCAGGGAGCGGTACTTCCCGGTTCTGACCTGCTCCCTGCTCCCAGCTCCCTGCTCCCTTTACGTTAGTGCACCACCGTCACCGAGCCCGACATCTGGGTTGGGTGGATGGTGCAGTGGTAGGTGTATGTTCCGACGGTCGTGAACGTCGTGCTGAAGGTGGTCGTTCCCGACTGAGTATGTGAACTGTCGGGCAGCGGTGTAGGACCGCCCGTATAGGTGACGTTGTGCCCGGTGGTGCCCGAATTCCACGTCCACGTCACCGTTCCACCAGTTTGCACCGCCGTGTCCCGGGGAGTGAAGAGGAAGTTGCTCACCGAGACACCTACAGCCGTCCCGGGCGCCGACGCGTTCGCGGTGAACTGGGTCGTCGGCACTCCCGTCACCATCGCGTTCACAACATAGATCGTGGCCGTGCCAAGCGTGTGGACGGTGGTCGCGACGCCGTTCGCGTTCGTCGTGCTCGGGTTGGAGCTGAAACTACCGTCAGTACCAAGGAGGGGCGACCACTGCACGGACGCGCCGGGCACGGGCCGGTTATTCGCGTCAAGCACGGTGAGACTAGTAGGGGAGGGGCAGCGGGTTGTTGAAGTACCAGCTCTGCTGGTCGCCCCCGCTCCTCACGAGGTGGTCCGGCGGTCCGATTGGCTGCGTGCTGTCGCTGTTGCACGCCAGGGCCGCGACCCCCACGAGTAGCGCCATCGTATGCATCCGGATCATGGCTTGTAGGAACGGCTGAAGAGAGCGGCTCCGCAAGGCGCCGCTCCCCGCTCCCTGCTCCCGTTGCTTAATGCACCACCCTGACCGAGCCGTTCATGTTCAGGTGATTAGTGCAGGTATAGCTGTACGTCCCGACGGCAGTGAGCGTGCGCGTCCTCCTGTCAGCCGTCCCCGTCGCAAGGTCGGCTTCGAATATTTTCGCCGGAGTCGTGGGCCCGCTACCGAAGGTGACGTTATGCTGGTTCACGCCCGACCTGGTCCACGTCACCGCCCCACCGCTTTGAACCACGACATTCGTCGGATTGAAATTATTGTCTCGGACGTCGACCGCGCCGGACGTCTGTGGCGCCGTAGCCGTGGCCGTGAAATCCTGCGTCGCCAATCCAGTGGCCGCGGCTCTAACGACTTGCGGCGAGGCTGCACCGATGCTGTCGACCGTGCTCGCGATACCGCTCGCGTTCGTGGTGCTCTGCGCCACGCTCAGCCCGCCCCCACCTGTTTGGATGGTCCAGTTTACCACGACACCGGGGACGGGACACGCGTTTGCGTCACGGGCGGTCACGCTGAGCGGCACGGGGAGCGGGTTGTTGACGAACCAAGCCTGTCCGTCGCCGCCGCTCTTGACGAGCTGAGTCGCCAGGCCGGGTGTGCAGGGCGCTGTGCCGCCCCCTCCGTCACCGCCGCACCCGAGAGCCAGTACCCCCAATGCCAACGTCAACCGTGGATCCCAACGCGCGAGCCTCATCGGATGTCTCCCGTTTTGGTGTAAACAATGCGCTGACTGTGCATACAACACGGGGCGTGGGGTGCAGTTCCTCTCCGAGGGGCCGGACGGCTCGACCCGCACCGTCGAGGCGACGCTACACGCCCCGCCCCGTCACGTCCACGGTTACTGGAACCGGAAGAGCTGCCCGCGGATCTCCCCGCCGGCGTTCACCTTGGTGTGCACGTTGACGTACGTCGTGTCGGCGCGGATCTGTGAAAGGATGGCGGCCGTAATGGCGACTGTGCTGTCGATCAGAAGCCCGCTGAAGGCCAGGCCGGTGGAGGGTCTGGGTGAAACGTAAAGGGGCACAATGACCCCGCTGCTCGTGCCCACAGCCCCATGGTGAATGTGCGCCAAGAAGGCGCTGTCGATGTTCGAGAGCTCGATTCTGTAGTGGATCGAATCGCCGTTAACCGTGACTGTCGCGAGACCTTGAGCCGCCGTCGTAATCGGAGTCGGCTCGTTCGCGCCGCTCAGGAAGGCGATATAGCGCTCCGGCGCAGGCGGTATCGAGGTCAGCCCTACGTCGTCCTTGCAGCTCCCGGCGGCCAGAACCGCGGCCACCGTCCCTACGCCAAACATCAGACGGCCTCGCATAACAAAGCCTCCTCACGGTATGGGGGTCGCACGCCCAAGGAGCCTTAGGCATACCCCGGCGGCGAGGCTTGTCAAGCGGTCATTTGTAATAGAATTGTCAGGGCGGCGGCAGACGCACCCCGCGCCACGGAACGCGCCAAAGAAAGCGATAGATCAGCCAGTCGAGCCAGCGGTCGGGGATCCACAGCGGAATCCGGTCGAGCCACCCGTGCGGGGTGACGATCACGCGGAGCGGCGGCCGCCGGGCGGTGAGCGCTCGCCCCACCGCCCGGACCACCTTGTCGGGCGGCGGCGCCCGCTCCGCGCCCCGCAACACCGCCCGCCGGAAGCGGTCGAGCACGCTCTCGTAGGGCGTCCCCGCGTAACGACGCAGATCCATCGCTTCCACCTTGCTCCAGATCGCCGTCTTGAAGCTCCCCGGCTCGATCACGATCACTCGGACACCGAACGGCAGCAGCTCGCGTCGCAGACTGTCCGACAGCGCTTCCAGAGCGAACTTGGACGCCGCGTACGGCCCCATGAACGGCAAGGCGCCGAGCCCCGCAATCGAGCTCATGTTGACGATGCGACCGCGCGACGCCTTGAGGAGCGGCAGGAACGCCTGCGTCACCGCGAGGGCGCCGATCAGGTTCACTTCGAGGACTTGCCGGAGCTCATCGAGCGGGAACAGCTCGAGCGGACCGGCGGCGGGAATTCCGGCGTTGTTCACGAGCCCCTGGAGCGGAGCGCCCGCGAGGGCACGCTCCACCTGCTCCCTCGCCCGCGCGATGCTCGCCGGGTCGGTCACGTCCATCCGCACGGCGGTCACGCCGGCGCGCTCGAGCGCGGCCTCGTCCTCGGCGCGGCGCACGGTGCCGAACACGCGAAAGCCTCGGCCGGAGAGGTCCCGCGCGATGGCGGCACCAATGCCGGTCGAGGCTCCCGTCACCACCACACCCCGGTTCACACCGGGAAATTTACGACCTCCGCGCCAGCGTCGCCGCGCGCGCCCGGAGCGCCGCGTCGATGTCGCTCATCGCGACACGAGCCGGGACGGTCCACTCCCCCCGCTGTGTGGTAGGCACGCGGATCGCCGCCACCTCACCGTCCGATCCCAGATCGACGACGGCGGTCGCGGCGTCATCCGGGCCCTGGTTGGCCTTGATCACCAGCGTCCACGTCCCCTCCTTGGGCCAGGTACGCTTCAGGGCGTAGACGCCCTCGCGCGAGGTCTCGGCGAAGTCGAGCTTCAGCGATCGCCGCTCGCCGTTCACCATCCCCTCGGCGGTGCCGGACACGATGAACCCCATCGCCGTACCGTGATGGAACGAGTGCACCAGGAGGAACGCGCCGCGGGTCGACTGGTCGTAGGGGTTGACGGGCAGCTCGATCGAGATCCAGGGCGGGCCCTTCAGCTCGAAAGCGGAGGCGGGCATGGCGACGAGCGCGCTCGCGAGCGCGGCGAGGGCGAGGCTACGAATCCGGATATGCATGGCAACCTCCAATGGTCGGTTGCCGTTGAGATGCCGCTCGGCGTCCGAGGGTTTAGGGGGCCGGGGCGATCCGGTAGACGCCGCCGCCTGCCGAGAGCACGTACAGCTCGCCGGCCGAGTCCTCACCGAACGAGAGCACATTGCCGAGACTCACGTTCAGGCTCCAGCTGGTCTGCCCGGTGACGGCGCCGTTCGCGTAGGAAAAGCTCCGCATCCAGCCGGAGCAGTAGTCGGAGTAGAAGTACTGCCCGACGAGCGACGGCGCGCGTGTGCCGCGGTAGACAAAGCCGCCGGTGATCGAGCAGCCGTTCGCGTGGCTGTACTCGACCACAGGCTGCACGAGGCCCGTGCTGCTGCAGGAAGTGGGGTTGAAGCAGTGCAGCCCCTCCATGATCCGCCAGCCGTAGTTCAGCCCTCCCTGTCCCGCCGGCGCGACGCTCACCTCTTCCCAAAGGTCCTGACCCACGTCTGCGATGTAGAGGAGACCCGCCGCCCGGTCGAACGCGAAGCGCCACGGATTCCGGAGGCCGAGCGCCCAGATCTCCGGCGCGCCGCCGCTCGTCGCGAACGGATTGCCGGCGGGAATGGCGTACGGGTCGCCGTGGTCCACGTCGATCCGCAACAGCTTGCCCAGCAGCGAGTCGGGATTCTGCGCGCGGTTCTGCGGGTCGCCCCCCGAGCCCCCGTCGCCCATGCCGATGTAGAGCATCCCGTCGGGCCCGAACGTCACGAGCCCGCCGTTGTGGTTCGAATACGGCTGTGCGATGAAGAGGATCAGCTTCGCCGAGGCGACGTCGGCAATATCGGGATTCGGGCCGACCGTGTAGCGTTCGATCCGCGTGTCGCCGTTGTTGTCGGTGTAGTCGACGTAGAAGTATCCGTTCGTGGCGTAGCTCGGGTGGAACGCCACGCTCAACAGCCCCCGCTCGCCTCCTGCGCCCACGGAGCCGGTGATGTCCAGGAACGGAGTCGCGGGGAGTTGCCCGTTCTTCACGATCCGGATCCGCCCCTCCTGCTCGACAATGAAGAGTCGCGGATCCCCTGCCGGCGTCGTCAGGTACAGTGGACTGCTGAGCCCGCTCGCGACGAGCTGCAACTCGAGGGTCCCGGTTTCACCGGGCAGGGGCGGTCCACCGGGCACGTTGCCCAAACAGGCGGCGAGCGCGCACCCGAAGACGGCAGTGGGTTTCATTTGGGTCCCAATACGATAGCTCCTTTGAAATTCCGAACTGTGACCTGGGCCCCGCCGGTGCCGGTCGAAAACCGCAGCTCCTGTCCGGCGCTCGCGGGTCGGCGCCGCGGCTGGCTCGCGCCCAGCGTGTTGGTGATCGTTCCCCCGATCGTGAGCGCGTCGAAATCGGCGACGGTGCTCGCCGGCACGCGCACCTCGATGGTCCCGCTCTGGCTCTCGACCTCGACCACACCGCCCCGCCCCAGCTCGCCCTCGAAGCGAACGTCCCCCGTCACGGACTCGAACTTGCCGCGCTGCACCCCCGTGCCGCCGCGCTGCCATCCCGCGGCCCGGACGAGGATGCGGCCGCTCAACGTCGACGCGCCGAGGTCCTGGCTCGCGCCGCGCAGCAGGATGTCGCCGCTCACCGTCTTCACCCGGGCGCGCGCCGTGCCGCCCGCCACCTCCACGCTCCCGTCCATCGTCTCCGCCGTCACGTCCTGGGGGGTGCCGAGCACGTGGATGCTCCCTCCCTGGCTGCTCAGATCGAGCGTCCCGTCCACCCCCTCGACCTGGATGCTCGCGGTGGCCGACTTGACCCACACGGTGGCGCCCCGTGGGACCCGGACCTCGATGTCGGCTCCGGTCCCGACTGCGCCGTCGATACCGAGCTTCCGCACGTGCGCGTCCCCGGCCGCGTAGAACCGGCCCCCCCCCGCCTGCCGCTCGAGCCGCGCCGACACCGCCAGACTGTCGGCATCCCAGCCGCGCACGCGGATTGTCCCGACCGGATTCACGATGCGGACGGATCCCGCGGGATCGAGCGGCCAGCGCTCGTCGACGCGCGCCTGAGCCGGCGCCTGGCGTGCGAGCAGCGCAAGCCCGAACGCCAGCCACCCTTTCGTTCTCATCATGACTCCCCCGTCCTGGTCACCCAGCGCAGCAGCTCGACCTTCTGCCGCGACGCCGCCGCGAAGAATCGGCGCAGCTCGGCATTCGCGGGATCGCGCGCCAGTGCGGCACGGGACTCCCCGATCGCGACATCGATCACCGCCAGATTGCGCTCGAGGAGCGCGACGGTCTCGGGCCGCAGCCGCCCGCGGTCGGCGGCGAAGATGTGGCTCAGGTCGTCGCTCGCTCGGTCGAAATCGGCCTGGACTAGAGCCCAGCCCTCCCCCACCCGCCGGTCAGGCGGACGGGCGGTCAGACGGTAGATCCCAAGCGCCATCACGCATACCGCTGCGGCAGCCAACGCCCCGCGCCACCAGACCCGTTGCACGTTCCACGCTGCACGTTGCCCGATTCGCCGCCCGATGACCGGCCAGAGATCTCGGGGCGGGACGATGCTCGGGGGCAGGTGGCGCGCTCCTGCGACCAGTCGCCGCAACTCGGCGACGGCATCGCGGCACCCGGCGCATTGTGCGAGATGCTCGTCGACGGCCTCACGCTGGAGCACCGAGAGCGTGCCATCGACGTACTCGTTGAGCGTCGCCTCCATGTGCGGACACATCATCGATTCAACGCCTCGCGTAACAGCCGGCGCGCCCGGAACAGCTGCGCTTTGGACGTTCCCACGGCGATGCCAGTGAGCTCGGCGATCTCCTCATGCCGGTACCCCTCGACATCGTGCAACACGAACACCTCCCGCGCTCCCGGAGGTAGCGCCGCGACGGCTCGCTCGAGATCGAGCGCACTGCCCGATGCCGGGTCCCCGCCCCGGGGTCGCTCCAGCGCCGCCGGATCGTCGGTCGTGACGATGCGCTGCTCCCGCCGCCGCTCGGCCCGCCGCCCGAGGAGCACCTCGTTCACGGTGAGCCGGTAGAGCCACGAGGAGAACGCGCTCTCGCCTCGAAACGTCGCGAGCCGCTCCCACGCCCGAATGAACGCGTCCTGCGTCCGCTCCTCAGCCTGCGCCACATCGGCCGTGAGGCGCAGGCACAGCGCATACACCCGACCCGCGTGCGCGCGGTACAGCGCCTCGAACGCCGCCCGGTCGCCCTGCTGCGCGCGGCGGATCAGATCGGTCGGGTCCGAGGGCATCGCATTGCCGGGGCCGGCACGCTCCTAGGATGCCGGCCGCCCCAGTTTGGTTTGGGACGTTAGCAGGACACGACGGCGTTGTGGAGATTCCAGAGGGGCGTGAGACCAAGGATCGCTCCGAGCGCGAGTCCGGCGGCGAGCTGCCCGGGCGTGCCCTCGGAGTGCAACGTCCTGATGAGCGACTGGATCAGCTTCAGCAAGAGCACGCGACCGCGCCCTCAGGGAGCCAGCCGGCTCGGCGCCGGCCGAGCGAGCAGGCCGGTCGTCGAGACGCGCACCTCGAAGGTCGCCGGCCGCGTGGCCGCCACGAAGGTCGCGGAGCCGTACTCCGCGTCAACCAGCGGCCCGAGCAGGCGGCGGCGCGCGATGAGGAAGAGATCGACCGGCTTCGAGCGCGCGAGCTCGTATGCGGTGTGGGGCCGTGCCCGCTCGTCCGCCACGGCGTTGTAGCGGCCCGCGACGCGATCGAGCTCGTACACCGTGTGCAGCCCGAGCAGGCTCGCCCAGGGGTGCCACTTGAGGATGTGCGCATCCATGTAGAACGCGTCGCCCGCCAGCTCGTACATCGCGAGGCGGCGGTCGGGCAGGGTGATCGTGGCACGGAAACGCTGGGGCGCCACGGGCTCGGTGTGCACGGTGGCCGCCACTTCCTCGAAGGTGAGGGCACGGTAACCCTGGAGGCCCACCGTCACCGTAGCCGCCAGCGCGGCGAGCGCGATCAGCACCAGCGCGACGAGCCCCCGGACCGTCCCGCCCACCCAGTGCCGTGCGCGGGCCGCCCGCGCGGCCCTGACGGCGACGATGGTCCCCAGGAGGAGGAGACACAGGGCGGAGACGATGAGCGGGGTGGTCATATGGGCCGTCTAACCTAGCAATTATCTTTCGCTCATGCCCGCGAGCGAACCCGGCATCCGCGTCCTCACCGCCCCGCCGTCCGACTGTGCCGAGATTCTGAGCCCCGCCGCGCTCCGGTTTCTTGGCGCGCTGGCCCGCCGCTTCGAGCCGGAGCGCCAGCGGCTCCTGGCGCGACGCCGCGAGCGTCAGCAGGAGCTCGATGCCGGCCGGCTGCCCGACTTCCTGCCCGAGACGAGAGAGATCCGGGACTCGGACTGGACGGTCGCACCGATCCGCCCCGACCTGACCGACCGCCGCGTCGAGATCACCGGCCCCGTGGAGCGCAAGATGATGATCAACGCGCTCAACTCGGGCGCCAACGTCTTCATGGCGGACTTCGAGGATGCGAACGCGCCCACGTGGGAGAACAACCTGCGCGGCCAGCAGAACGTGCGCGACGCGGCCACCCGCACCATCGCGTACACCAGTCCCGAAGGGAAGCGCTACGCGCTCGAGGCCAAGACCGCGACGCTCGTCGTGCGGCCCCGGGGCTGGCACCTGGTCGAGAAGCACCTGGTCGTGGACGAGCAGCCGATCGCGGCGTCGTTATTCGATTTCGGACTCACCTTCTTCCACACCGCCGCGGCGCTCGTCGCGAGCGGCTCGGGACCCTACTTCTATCTCCCGAAGCTCGAGAGCCATCTCGAGGCGCGCCTCTGGAACGACGTCTTCATCTTTGCGCAGGACGCGCTCGGGATGCCGCGCGGCACGATCCGCGCGACCGTCCTGATCGAGACGATCCTCGCGGCGTTCGAGACGGACGAGATCCTGTGGGAGCTGCGCGACCACTCCGCCGGGCTCAACTGCGGGCGCTGGGACTACATCTTCAGCTACATCAAGAAGCTGCGCCGCCGCCCCGAATGCGTGCTCCCCGATCGCGCGCTCGTCACGATGGAGCAGCCGTTCCTGCGCGCCTACGCGGCCCTGGTCGTCCGCACCTGCCACCGCCGTGGGATCCACGCGCTGGGGGGCATGGCGGCCCAGATCCCGATCAAACGGGACGCCGCACTGAACGCCCAGGCGCTCGAAAAGGTCCGCCAGGACAAGCTCCGGGAGGTGCGCCAGGGGCACGACGGCACCTGGGTCGCCCACCCGGGACTCGTCCCCGTCGCGCGTGAGGTCTTCGACGGTCACATGTCCGGACCCCACCAGATCGCCCGGCCGCGGGAGGACGTGCGCGTCACGGCGCGCGACCTGCTCGCGACCCCGGCCGGGGAGATCACTGCGGACGGCCTGCGCACGAACCTCAGCGTCGCGCTGCAGTACCTCGCGGGGTGGCTCGGCGGCATGGGCTGCGTGCCGATCAACGACCTCATGGAGGACGCCGCGACGGCCGAGATCTCCCGCGCGCAGGTGTGGCAGTGGCTGCGCCACGGCGCGCACCTGCAGGACGGTCGACCCGTAACTGCCACTATGGTGCAACAAAACATCGCCGAATTGGTGCAGGCCCTACCCGAACGGGTAGGGCATGCGGGCCCCGGCCACGATAAGTTCTCGCTAGCAGGACGGATTCTGGCGAACCTCGCTACCGGCGCGGACTTTGCGGAGTTCCTCACCACGGTAGCGTACGAGTATCTCGACTGAAACCGCTCGACAAATCACGGACGGGTACCATGGATAAGCAGCAGTTCATCACGTCCCTGGAGCAGGCGTGGAAGACGGGGAGTCGTTGGAAGGGCGTCACCCGACCGTACACGGCGGGCGATGTGTACCGCCTCCGGGGCTCGATCGACATCGAGTACTCGCTCGCCCGGTATGGCGCGGCGCGCCTGTGGCAGCTGTTCCAGGATGACGATTACGTCGCCGTGCTGTCCGCGGTCACCGGCAATCAGGCGATTCAGCAGGTGCAGGCGGGGCTCAAGGCGATCTACGTGAGCGGCTGGCAGGTGGCGGCCGATGCGAATAACGCGCTCGAGATGTACCCCGACCAGAGCCTCTACCCCTCCGATTCCGTTCCCGCGCTGCTCCGTCGCCTCAACAACGCCCTCAAGCGCGCCGACGAGATCGCGCACATGAAGGGCGACCACGCGACGTACTGGTTCGCCCCGCTGGTGGCGGACGCCGAGGCGGGATTCGGGGGACCGCTGCACGCCTTCGAGATCATGAAGAACATGATCGACGCCGGCGCGGCCGGGGTGCACTTCGAGGATCAGCTCGCGTCGGTGAAGAAGTGCGGGCATCTGGGCGGCAAGGTGCTCGTGCCGACGAGCGAGTTCATCACGAAGCTGGTGGCGGCGCGCCTGGCGACGGACGTGTGCGGCGTGGACACGATCCTGATCGCCCGCACCGACGCGAACAGCGCCACGCTGCTCACGAGCGACTGCGACGAGTACGACCAGCGCTTCCTGACCGGCGAGCGGACCGCCGAGGGGTTTTTCCACGTGCGCGACGGCGTGGACGCCGCCATCGCGCGGGCGCTCGCCTACGCACCATATGCCGATTTGCTCTGGTTCGAAACGTCGAAGCCGGATCTCGCGGAAGCGACGAAGTTCGCCGCAGCGATCCACGCCAAGTACCCGGGCAAGTTGCTCGCGTACAATTGCTCGCCGTCGTTCAACTGGCGCAAGCACCTGAGCGAGGCGCAGATCGCCGCATTCCAGAAGGAGCTGGGTGCCCTGAGCTACAAGTTCCAGTTCGTGACGCTGTCCGCGTTCCATGCGCTGAACCACAGCATGTTCGAGCTGGCGCGGGCGTACAAGGACAAGGGGATGGCCGCCTACTCGGAGCTACAAAATCGCGAGTTCGCGTCGGAAAAGGACGGCTACGCGGCGGTGCGGCACCAGGAGTTCGTGGGCGTCGGGTACTTCGACGAGATCACTCAGGTCGCGACCGGCGGGCAATCGTCGGTGACCGCGATGGAGGGCTCGACGGAGCAACAGCAGTTCCACGAGCCGTCGCCTAAGCGCCGAAAGACCGCCGGGAAGCCGTAGACGCTGGGCGGCAAGGGAAATCAGAGAGCCGGGCGGCGACGTGCCGCCCGGCTCTCGTCATGATCTCAGCGGCTCGCGGCCACCAGCGACGCGGCCGCCTGAGAGTCGGTCCTCCGCCAGAGCGCCGCGTGGCCATTCGCGACGCCCACCACGTCGCCCTGCTGGTTTATCGCCATTGCATAACTGTTCGATCCACCCAGCTCCCACAACGTGCCGTCGTCCCACACGACCGCAACTCGCACGAATGGAAGACGCCGCTCGTAGCCACCAGCTACCTGCCCGCGGTTGTTGACCGCATTAGCTGTCAGGTACGGGGCGTAGGGATCTGGCCCCGGGAGCGCGGACAGCAGGCCGTGCCGCCAAAGAAAGGGCCGGCTTTGTTCGGGGTTGTCGCTCTCGCGGGAACTCTGCCCGATGACATCGCCGCGTTCGTTGAGGGCGACGCCCCAACTCGCCGCAAAATCCTGCAAGGCGCCCAGGTCCGTCATCTGTCCGTCCCACAGGAAAGCGTGTGCCTCGCGGTCGGTGTAAAAGGCCAGGCCCGTCACCTGCCCGCTGGCCGAGATAGCCCTCGCCTCGCTGAACCGGCCGCCCAGCGTGCCAAGGTCCCGCATGACGCCGTTCGACCAGAGGAAGGCATGGGTGAATCCCTCTGTCGTTGGGCTAGCGCCGACGACCTCTCCGCGATCGTTGAGTGCCCTGGCATTGCTGTAAGCCCCGCCGATGGTGCCGAGATCTACGACGGTCCCCGCGTCCCACAGCATCGGGTGAGCGCCCCCTGGGACCGGCGCAGTCCACGCAACCTGGCCCTGCGCGTTGATCAAGACCGGGGCGATGCCAGAGTTCGGCCCGATGTCTTCCATGGTGCCGTCGGTCCAGCGGAACGCGTGAATCTCCCCGCTGGCCGTCGCGCTTCTTCCCACCACCTGGCCGCGCGCATTGATTCCGTTCGCCACGCTGAAATCGCCGCCGAGCGTACCGAGATCGCGCATCACGCCGGCGTCCCAAAAGAACGCGTGCTGCGTCCCGGAGGCGGTCCAACCCCAACCCACCACTTGGCCAGCGTCATTGATGGCCGCTGCTTCTGTATAGCCCCCCAGGCTGCCTAAATCGACAAAGGTGTACGGGGCCGAGGCGGCTGCGGTGGCCGTCGCCTCGGCCGGTGCCGTCGGTTGCACGGCATCGCGACAGCTGACCAACAGGCCGACCGCGAGGACGAGGACGAAGCTGCGCATGCGACGTACCTTCCGATGGGATTGGCTGGGAAGCGTTGCAAACCGCGTGCTGCAGGAACGCAGCGCGCGCGGGCTGCAAAACGGGGCACCATGAATGGCGTGCGCGCCACGATGCGGCGCACGAACGACGGCGCAGCCCCCCGACCGTCGCGGCGTTGACAGTCTGAAGGGAGCGCCTACCTTAGCGCCCATCCCAATGACGCTCCGCGCGTGAAGCGCTCGACGCTCTACACCCTGGCCGCGGTGTTCGCCGTCGCGGCGCTCTTTTTTTTCATGACCACCGCGCGGGCCAAGGTGCAGTGCCGCGTGTGCATGGAGTACCACGGGCGGACCAACTGCGCCGCGGCGGTCGGGCCGACCGAGCAGGCCGCCCGCGAGGGGGCGCAAAGCACCGCGTGCGGCCCCATCGCGAGCGGGATGGACGAACAGATCGGGTGTGGCCGCACGCAGCCAGTCTCGGTGCAATGTCGGCCACACTGAAGAAAAACGTCGAGCAGAGACGTCACGCACAGGCGTCACGCAACGACGTCCAGTGGGTACGTCGACGCCTCCGCGTGACGTTTGTGCGAGACGCCTTTGCTAGACGTCTTTGATGCCCTTATGATTCTCCCGTGTCTGACCTCTCGTTGCCCCGCACTCCCGTCCCCGCGAATCTGCTCCTGACGCAAGGTGTGGCCCAGCCGGGCCAGATCTTCGTGATGGAGCGCGTCCCCCACCACGACGGTCCGGAGACGGTCTTGGAGCTCCTGAACCGGCCCGAAGGCTTCTTCGCGTTCCGGCCCGCGGCGAACCACGACGTCCTGCTCATCTCGAAAGTGCAAACGGTCTCGCTCTCGGTCGACCGCCAGGCGCCCATCGCCGACCCGGCCCGGCTCTCAGCCGCGCGGATGCTCGGCGTCGAGCTCGTGCTGACGGGTGGCTCCAAGCTCGGGGGCTGGGCGAGCGCCGAGCTGCCCGACCACCACGCGCGCCTGCTCGACTATCTCAACGCGTCCCGTGACCCCTTCTTCGCGGTGTGGACCCATGCGGCGACCCATTACGTCAACCGCGCGTACGTGCTGTACGCGCGCCCACTGAGCTAGGTCATGGCCGCACGGATCGATCCGTTCGTCGACGTCCTGCTCCGGGAGCAGGGCGATCAGCTGTACCTCCTGCCGGACGAGCCGGTCACGATGGTCAAGGACGGCAAGCCCCGGAAGGTGAGCCGGCAACCGCTCACGGATCAGCACATCTACGCGCTACTCGTCGAGGTGGCACCGTCCGAGTCGGCGGACCACATCGACAAGATGGCCGAGACCGAGTTCGAGTACGTGGCGGACCGGGGCATGGTGCGGGTGCGGATCGTGCCGGACATGGGGCGGTTGACGGCGGTCGTAGCGCGGATCGAGAATTCCGCGGGTGACCGGCCGGCGGAGGCAGCCCCTCCGGCGGCGACCGGGGGGGGGGCTCCCGCTCCGGCAGCCCAGCGGGCACCCGCCGTCGGGGGAGTCCCCGCGCCCGCCGCACCTCCGCCGCGTCCGCCGAAGCCCTCCGCGATCGCTGCCGCACCCATGGTCGAGGCGCCGAGTGCGACCGCCTCTTTGGCGGCTCCGCCCCAGGGCCTGCCCGCCGACTTCGCCGCGCCGCAGTTCAAGGCCGCGGAGCGGGCACTCGGTGACCTGCTCAAGGCCCTGGTCCAATCCGCCTCGTCGGACCTGCATTTGCGGGTGGGGGAGCCGCCGGTGTTCCGCACGCACGGGGAGATGAAGCGCCAGGCCACGCCGCCGCTGAGCGCGTCCCAGCTCGAGCTCATGCTCCTGGCGGTCATGCCGGAGCGCAACCGCGGCGAGTGGAAGGAGACGGGCGACTCGGATTTCGCCTACGAGATCGCTGGGCTGGCCCGCTTCCGGGTGAACGCGGCGCGCGACCGCAAAGGCCCGCTGGCGGTGTTCCGGGTGATCCCGGCGCAGGTCGTCACCGTGGACCAGCTCCACATCTCGAAGGAAGTGCAGCAGCTCTGCTACCTGACGAAGGGCCTGGTGCTCGTCACCGGGCCGACCGGCTCGGGGAAGTCCACCACACTGTGCGCGCTCGTCGACCTCGTCAATCGGACGCGCACGGACCACATCATCACCATCGAAGACCCGATCGAGTTCGTCCACGAGAACAAGAAGTGCGTCATCACGCAGCGGCAGGTGGGGACGCACACCGACAGCTTCAGGTCGGCGCTGCGCGCGGCGCTGCGGGAGGACCCGGACATCGTCCTGGTGGGCGAAATGCGTGACTTGGAGACCATCGCCATCGCCATCGAGACGGCGGAGACCGGTCACCTGGTGTTCGGTACGCTGCACACGACCACGGCCGCATCCACGGTGGACCGCATCATCGACCAGTTTCCCGCGGACCGCCAGTCGCAGATCCGGGTGATGCTGTCCGAATCGCTGAAGGGCGTCATCGCCCAGACGCTGTGCAAGAAGCTGGGCGGCGGGCGCGTCGCCGCCCGCGAGATCCTGCTGACGACGCCGGCGATCGCGAACCTGATCCGCGAGGGGAAGACGTTCCAGATCCCCTCGATCATCCAGACGTCGAAGCAGCTCGGCATGCTCACGCTGAATGACGCGCTGCTCGACCTGGTCGAGAAGAAGGAGATCAGCCCCGACGAAGCCTACATGAAGTCGGTCGAGAAGGCGGGTCTGGCGGCGTCACTCAAGGCCAAGGGGCACAAGGTGACGTTCGCGGCGTAGGGGGACACTTACCGGGGGGGCGTCCGGGAGATAGAATGTGCCTGGACTATCAGAATCCGAGTCAGACGAGGTGACACGACGCCACGTCGTTCGTCCCACGTCCCGCTGCCCACCCGGAAGGTCTAGACATTCAGTAGAGTCCATCAGTGGCCGAGCTATTTGAACGCCTGACCTCAGCGCTCGCTGGCCGTTACAAGGTCCAGCGGGAAGTGGGGCACGGAGGAATGGCAGACGTCTTCCTCGCCCAGGATTTGAAGTATGAGCGTGCGGTTGCTCTGAAAGTGCTCCGGCCCGAGCTGGCTGCGTCGCTCGGGGCAGCCCGGTTTCTCCAGGAGATTCAGATCGCCGCCCGCCTCCACCACCCTCACATCCTGCCGCTGTACGATTCGGATGAAGCCGACGGGTTGCTCTATTATGTCATGCCCTATGTCGAGGGAGAGTCGCTGCGCGAGCGCCTGGCCCGGGAACGTCAACTCCCGGTCGACGAAGCGCTCCAGATCGCTCGCGAGGTGGCGGACGCGCTGAGCTACGCGCATAGCTGCGGCGTGGTGCATCGGGACATCAAGCCGGCGAATATCTTGCAGGATGCAGGCCACGCCGTCGTGGCGGATTTCGGCATCGCCCGAGC
>Ga0209161_10001385_pt1 | contig 20086 bp, 23 predicted proteins | sample GraSoiAngelo_155_FD_186169 | JGI IMG/M metagenome (GOLD analysis project Ga0209161, IMG submission 186169) | Grasslands soil microbial communities from the Angelo Coastal Reserve, California, USA - 14_1009_13_30cm (SPAdes) (version 2) | ecosystem: Environmental > Terrestrial > Soil > Grasslands... | reverse complement strand
CACGGCGCGAAGGCTCAAGGCTCCAACGCCCGCGAGCACGACGATCACGAGCGCCGACGTCAGGAAAATCTTCGAGGCCAACCGCATTTGATTCTCCCCCAGGTGATCGTCGAGCCAATCGAGGCGCCGCCGCGAGCGGTCGCCTGCGTATCACTCGATCGATAGACGATTGGACCGGGATCCCGAGCGACCCGGCCCGCACCGAACAGCTACCGAGAACGGACGAGGGGAAGAGTGCGGGCTTCAGAATACGCCGCGACCAGCGAGGCGAAATGCCGGCGGATGACTCAGCCGCATGACCAGCCGCGAGTCTAAAAGGTTGCGGCGGACGTGTCAACACCGTTCGGCGCTACCGGGAGACTTCGCCCGGTGTTGCTCGATAGGTCTCCAGATCGCTTCGGGCGAGACGTAGTGCCGTCTCGGCCGCGGCGATCGCATCCTCGCGTTTTTTCTGCCGAGCGAGGAGGTGTGCCAGGTTGTTCCAGGCGGCCGGCCCGTCCGGCTCCGCCTCCCTTATCCTGGGTAGCCTCGACCGCGCATGCACGACGAATAGGCGGCGCGATACGCCTCGTCGTGCTTCTTGCCCTCGTTGAGGCCGTACAGCGTGCCGCCGGCCGCGCCGACCACGCCTCCGATCGCCGCGCCTTTGCCCGCGCCCTTCCCGCCACCGGCGATCCCGCCTCCGGCGGCGCCGATGGCGGCGCCGGCCACGGCGCCGATCAGTGCGTCCGTCACGGTCTCCTTCGTCTTGCTGCGGTCACCGACCTGCTCGGTCGCGTACCGGTTGCACGCGTCAATCGCCTCCTGAGTGGGGACGGTCGCGGCCGGCGCAGGGTTCGGCTGCGGACTGACCGTCGGGGGGGCGGGTGGTGGGGGCGCGGCCGCTGCCGCGGCGGGTGGGGGCGGTGCGGGAGTCGTCACTTGGACTCCCGCAGGTGTCGCCGCGGCTTGCTGAACTGGGACCGGCTGCGGCTTCACGGCCGGTGCTGGCCTCGGCGTGAGCTGAGGTGCCTGGGCGGGCGGCACGGGTGGAGGCGCCGTGGCTTCCTTCGCCTCCTGGCTCGTGTCGCTTGCCGACCATCGAGCCACGACTAGCCCGGTTACGATCGCGGTGCTCGCCACGAGGGCCATCACGATGACGGTCAGTTTCCAGGGGCTCATCATGGGCGCCGCTTGGTGCAAGAGCCATCCCAACCGAGCCTGCCCGCGCGTGGTGTTCTCTGCACGTCGAGTCAGAACAATGATTCCGATGCGGTTGGACACGCGCGGGCGTTCGCGGCACGCAGCGACGTGGGCGCGTTCGTCGGAGTAATTTTTACCCGTGGTGTTTCGGGGCTGACAGTCCGACTGGAGCCGATGTGGAAGCTAGCTCGCCAACCCGATCGCGTCCGCGACGGCTTCCAGGTGAAGCTGGGCGTCGCCGAAGTCGAGGCTCGCGGCGTGGATGCGCTTATGGATGAGGTGGAGCGGATGCTCCGCGCAATAGCTGATCGCGCCGAAGATCTGGTGGCCGCGGCGGGCCACTTCCAGGCACGCCTCGCCCGCGTACGCTTTGGCCATCGACACGTCGACCTCGGCCGGCAATCCCTCGGAGGCTTTCCAGGCGGCGGCATAGAGGAGCGCGCGCGAAGCGTCCACGTGGCGGACGAGGTCAGCGCAGGAGTGCTGGATGGCCTGATAGCCGCCGATCGGCCGCCCACCTTGGACCCGCGTCTTCGCATGCTCGACGACCAGCTCGAGCACGTGCTGAGCGGCGCCGACCATTTCGGCTGTCCGCGCGAGCGCGCCCGCCTGGAGCGCCGCAGGCAGCGCCGGCCGGGCACGGCCGGCTGCGCCCAGCCGGTCGTCGGCGCTCACCTCGACACCGTCGAAGGCCACCTCGAAGAGCTTCTCGCCGCTCAGCGTGTCGAGCGCCACGCGCGTGATCCCCGGGCGATCGGTCGGAAGAATGAGCAGGCTGAGCTCTCCACGCTCGCGCACCGCCACGATCAGCTCGTCGGCGACGTGAGCATCCTTCACGAAGAGCTTGCGACCGGTCAGCCGACCGGGGACCCGGCAATCGAGCGCGACCGCGCCGGGATCGAACGAACCGGTCTCCTCCACGAGCGCCAGGGTCGCGAGACGCTCGCCGGCGGCCAGCGGCGGGAGCAGACGCTTCTGCTGCGCCGCGCTTGCCACCGAGATCAGCAGCGAGGTGGCCACGACCGCGCTCGCCACGAAGGGGCCGGGCAGGCCGGCGCGCCCCATCTCCTCGACCAGCACGATGACGTCGAGCAGGGAGCCGCCGCTGCCGCCGAAGTCGGGCGGGACCAGGAGCCCCGGCCAGCCGAGCTCGGCCAGGCGCTGCCAGAGCGCTTCGTCGAAGCCGCGCGCGTCGAGCGCCAGACGCTGCGCCAGCTCGGGCGGGCAGTGCTGACGAAGAAAGGTGCGGGCCGTCGAGATCAGGATCTGCTGTGAGGCGGAAGGGCTGAAGTCCATCTCAACGCGCCCTGGGCTCGGCGGGCAAGCCGAGACCTCGCACGGCGATCGTGGTGCGGAGCACTTCGGCCGTGCCGCCGGCGATCGTGTGGCCGAGGCTCGTCAGATACGCGTGCGAGATTCGCCCGCCGAGCTTCGCGCCGGGTGAACCGTCGCGCAGCGGGCCCCAGAGCCCGAGCAGATCCATGCCGAGCCGCGCGAGCTTCTGGCCGGTCTCGTCGGCGTAGACCTTCGCCATCGCCGTCTCGTAGGTGAGGGGGACGCCGTCGCGAATGAGGCACCCGGCGCGATAGAAGAGGAGACGCAACGCGGCGAGCTCGGCCGCCATGGCGGCGAGCCGCCGCCGCACGCCGGGGTCGCGCGCCAGCGGTCCGCCACCGGCGCGCGTGGTGTTGGCGTGCTCCACCAGCTGCCGGAGCACGCGCTGGAGCGCCGGCGCCTTGTAGAAGCGGCCCCAGAAGCGGTCGGCGTCGAGGCCGTTCAGCAGCGCCTGGAAGCCCTCGCCCTCGGGCCCGAGCATGAGATCCGCCGGCACGCGCACGTCGTCGAGGAACACCTCGTGGTGGTAGACCTCGCCGGTCAGGCTCCGGATCGGGCGGATGTCCATGCCCGGCGTCCCGTTGCGCACGACGAACATGCTGAAGCCGCGGCTGCGCCGCGCCTCGCGGCTCGTGCGCGCGAACACGAGCCCGTACGAGGAGATCCCGGCGTGGCTCGACCAGATCTTGTGGCCGCGGATCACGTAGTGATCGCCGTCGCGCCGTGCCTCGGTCTTGAGCGCCAGGAGATCCGAGCCCGCGTCCGGCTCGCTGTAGCCCTGCCAGAAGGTCGCCTCGCCACGGGCGATCTCTGGCAGCACCTCGCGGCGCAGCCGCTCGGTGCCGAAGCCGATGATCGCGTCCGCGGTCTGCCACACGCCGGCGAGCGGCCCGAAGGGCGCGCCGGCTAGCGCCAGCTCCTCCATCAATACGAGCTTCATGAAGATCGGCTGCTCGCGGCCGTCGTAGGTCTTGGGCCAGCACATGCTGATCCAGCCCTGATCGGCGAGCGCCTTCAAGAACGCGCGCGAGTTCGGACCCGAGCCGTAGCCTGCGTCCATGCCGTCGATCGGGAACGTCTCAGGCGGATGCGCGCGCAGGAACCGGCGAACCTCTTCCGCGAACAGGCGCTCGGGCTCGGTCAGTGCGAAATCCATTTTTTATAGGCGCGCCTCGGCCGGCGGCGGGCTTGTTTGGATCGCTCGCCTCGCGCCTGGGGGCCCCAGCCCCCGGGCGGCTCTGCGGCTCGCACTACACCCGCGACGGCCGGGGGCGCGCACTACTAGCGGCGGAGTATACTCCCGCGCATGCGCTACGGGTTCTATCTGCCGACGCGCGGCGAGACGGCGACGCCGGAGGCGCTCGAGGCCATCGTGACGCGTGGCGAGGCGCTAGGTTTCGCCTCCGTGATGATCGCCGACCACCTGGTGTTTCCCCTGGAGATCAAGTCCAGGTATCCGTACACGGTCTCGGGCGTCTTTCCGGGGCAGGGCGACGCGCTCGATCAGCTCTCGCTGATGGCGTTCGTCGCCGCGAAAACCTCGACGCTGCGCCTGGTGACGAGCGTGATGATCGTGCCGTATCGCAACCCGGTGGTGACGGCGAAGGCGCTGGCGACGATCGACGTGCTCTCGCGCGGGCGCGTCACCGTGGGCGTCGGCGTCGGCTGGCTGCGCGAGGAGTTCGCCGCGCTGGGCTCGCCCGCGTTCGACCGTCGCGGCGCCGCGACCGATGAGTATCTCCGGATCTTCAAGACGCTGTGGACGCAGAGCCCCGCGTCGTTCTCGGGCCAGTTCTATCGCTTCGACAGCATCCGCTTTCTTCCCCAGCCGATCCAGAAGCCCCATCCGCCGATCTGGGTGGGCGGCCACAGCAAGGCGGCGCTGCGCCGGGTCGCGCGCCTGGGCGACGGCTGGCACCCGGTGGGCGCCAACGCCGCGGTCCCGCTGCCGCCGGCGGAGCTGAAGGCGCTCCTGGACGAGCTCCATCGGCTCACCGAGGAAGCCGGCCGCGATCCGAAATCGGTCACGGTCTGCTACAAGGCGCCGGTCTACGATCCCCAGCTGCAGCGCCTCCCCGGCGGGGAGCGCCGGCCGTTCTCCGGCAGCCCGGATCAGATCGCCGACGACATCGCCGCGTATGCCCGGCTCGGCGTGAGCGAGCTCGTGTTCGACTTCCGCAGCGAGACCGTCTCCGAGAGCCTGGAGCGGATGGAGCGCTTCAGCGGCGTGATCAAAAAGACCGTCGGCGTGTGAAGCCGTCGCGCGGGCCGTCAGCCGCCCGTCTTCACCTGTCCTCGGTACTGGAGCGCGCGCGCGACGAGCCACCAGAGGAGCGCCCACGCCAGGCCGGCGGACCAGCCGGCCAGCACGTCGGTCGGGTAGTGGACACCCAGATAGACTCGAGTGACCCCGATGACGAGCGCCAGCACCAGCGAGACCCCGATGCAGTACGTGCGGAGGCGCCGCCGCGTCGCGAACCGCGCCATGAGCGCTCCCAGGGTCAGGTAGGTCACGACCGCCAGCATCGAGTGTCCGCTGGGGAAGCTGGCGCTGGCGACGCTGACCAGATGGGGCACGACGTCGGGCCGGGCGCGGTCGAACCAGAGCTTCAAGATCTCGCTCAGCGCCCCGCCGACTGACGCCGCGACGGCGATCAGGAGTACTTCCGCGTAGCGGTGCTCGAGCGCCAGATAGCCCACGACGATCACCAGGACGATCACGAGCACCGTCGTGCCGCCGAGCGCGGTCACATCCGTCGAGACCGCGACGAGCCACGGCGGGCCGATGGGCTTGCGCGGATCGTTCGGGTCGCGCAGGTAGCGGAGCAATCCTTCGTCGAACTCGCGCAGATCGCCCTCCAGCATCTCGCCGGCGGTCTTGGCGAAGACCAAGAGAGCCAGGATGACGCCGAAGGCGACGAGCAGGACGATGGCCTCCTGGCGCGTGAGCCAGCGGAAGGCGAGCCGGAGCACCCTGGCTGAAGATCCGACCATCGCCGGTGGCCTCTTCCATCGTACGTCCGGCCGCCAGGTGCTGGTCTGGCCCGATGGCTGTGATACGCTCTCGGCCGAGATGAACCGCTGATGGCCCCGGACCGCGTTCAGGTCGGCATCGTCGGAGACTTCGACCCGCAGAACCGCACCCATCGGTACACGAACGACGCGCTCGAGCACGTCGGGCTCCGCTTCGAGTGGATCGCGACGGACGCGGTCGGCGACCCGGACGAGCGCCTGGCGGCGTACGACGGCATCTGGATCGCGCCGGCGAGCCCGTACCGGAGCATGGACGGCGCGCTCGCGGCCGTTCGCCACGCGCGCGAGCGAGGCGTCCCGCTGGTCGGCACCTGAGGCGGCTTCCAGCACGCGATCGTCGAGTTCGCGCGCAACGTTCTCGGGTTCCGAGACGCCGACCACGCCGAGACGAGCCCCGCGGCCCCGCGGCTGGTCATCACCGCGCTCTCCTGCTCGCTGGTCGGCCAGCAGCAGCGCGTCGTCATCGTGCCCCGGACTCGCGCCGCCGCGATCTACGGATCCACCGAGGCGATCGAGGACTACTACTGCAACTACGGTGTGAACGCCGACTATCGTCTACGGCTCGAGGCCGGCGGCCTGCGGGTGAGCGGCGTGGGCGGTGAGGGGGAGATCAGGATCGTCGAGCTGCCCGACCATCCTTTCTTCATGGCCACGCTGTTCCTGCCCCAGGCGCGTTCGACCATCGCCAGCCCTCACCCGCTGCTGGTGGCCTACGCCGCGGCCGTCGCGGCCCGCGCGAGCCTGCTACGCGTTTAGACGGCGGCGCAAGAAGCCGAGGAGTCCCTGCGGCAGGAAGATGATCATGATCACGAAGATGATGCCGAGGGGAATCAGGTAGTACTCGGTCAGGAAGCGCGAGAGCCCCTCGCGCAAGAGCAGGAAGAACGCGGCGCCCGCGAACGGCCCCACCAGCGTCCCCATCCCGCCCATCACGTTGAAGATCACGACCTCGCCCGACACCACGAAGAACACGAAGTCGGGCGCGGCGAACTTGTTCTGGAAGGCGTAGAGCACGCCGGCCAGGCCCGCGAAGAGCCCCGACAGCATCACCGCCACGATCTTGTAGCGCTCGACGTGATAGCCGATCGCGCGCGTGCGCGGCTCGTTCTCGCGGATCGACTGCAAGACTTGGCCGAACGGCGACTGGGTGATCCGCCGGACCAGCAGGTAGGAGATCAGCACCACCGCCAGCACGAACCAGTGAAAGGTCGTGGGCGTGAAGCGGTCGCTCCCGAGCCCGAGGAGCGACAGGCGCGGCTGGCCGAACGTGAGGCCATTCTCGCCGCCGGTGACCTCGGTCCAGGTGAAGATGATGACGTAGAAGATCTGCGAGAAGACGAGGGTCGAAATCGCGAAGTAGATGTCACGGAGCCGCGTCGCGAAGTAGGCGACGAAGACCGCGGCGCCACCGGCGGCGACCAGGCCATAGAGCACGGCGAGCCCGAGGCTCGGCGGCTTCACCGTGAGAAGCGCGGCGGCCGCGCCGTACATGCCGAGGCCGAAGAACGCCGAATGTCCGAACGAGACCATCCCGGTGTAGCCGATCAGGATGTCGGAGGACATCGCCAGGAGACCCCAGATCAGGATCTCGGTGGCGAAGCGCTGCCAGAACGGGGGCAGCACGAGCGGTGCCACGACCAGGAGCCCGACCACGACCGCGAATCCGATCCAGTACCCGACGGCGGGTGATCTCGGCCGCGCGGCCGGCATCGCGGTCATTTCGGCGTCGGGACGAAGAGGCCGGTCGGCCGGAAGAGCATCGTCAACACCAGCACCACGAACGAGACGATCACCGCCTGGGCCGGGCTCACGACGATCGCGGCGTAGGACTCGAGCAGGCTCACGAAGATCGAGGCCAGGATCGAGCCGCCGAGGTTCCCCATGCCGCCGACGACGACCACGATGAACGCACGCAGCGTGAAGTCGAAGCCCATCGTCTGGGTGACGCCGGCGAACGGGCCGAAGAGGACGCCGCTCGCCGCCGCCATCGCCGAGCCGATCGCGAACACCGCGGTGTAGACGAGGGGCACCGGAATCCCCATGGCCTGGGCCATGACGCGGTCCTGGGTCGTGGCGCGGATCCAGATGCCGTACTTACCGTATTTCAGGAAGAGCCAGAGGCCGCCCAGGATCAGGCCGGCCAGCACCGCGGTGGCGATCCGGTACCACGGGTACTGGAGGTGGAACAGCGTGAAGTCGCCGGGCACCGGCTCGCTGATCCGGCGCACGGACGGGCCCCACTGCCAGAGCGCGTACTTCTGGATCACCAGCGAGATGCCGAACGTGGCGAGGATCGTCGTGAGCGGATCGCGTCCGATCAGGGGCCGCAGCGTCGTTACTTGAAGGACGGCGCCCAGCGCGGCGATGACGAGCGCCGCGCCGAGCAGCGCGAGCCAGTAATTCCCGGTCACGCCCAGCACGCTGGCGCCGACGAACGCGCCCAGCATCAGCAGGTCGCCGTGGGCGAAGTTGACGATGTCCATGATCCCGAAGATCAGCGTGAGGCCCGAGGCGACCATGGCCAGGACCATCCCGTTGACCAGGCCGTGGAGGGTCTGGACGAGGATCTGGTCCACGCTCAGACTCCCAGGTATTCGTGGATGACGCGCTGGTCGGCGCGCAGCTCGGCCGACGAGGCGTGGTGGCGGACGGCGCCCTTCTCCATGATGTAGACGCGCCCGGCGGCGTCGAGCGTCAGCGGAACGTTCTGCTCGACCAGCAGGATGGCGACGCCGTCGCGGTGCAGCGCGTGCACGATCTCCTGGATCTGGGCGACCATGCGCGGCATCAGCCCCTCGGTCGGCTCGTCGAGCAGGATGATCTTCGGCTCCAGCATCATCGCGCGCGCGATCGCGAGCATCTGCTGCTCGCCGCCCGAGAGCGTGCCGCCGGCCTGGTTGCGCCGCTCCTTCAAGATCGGGAAATAGGTGTAGACCTTCTCGAGGAGCGCCTCGCGACGCTCCGGCGTCATGCCGGCGCGGTCGAGCCCGGTTCTGAGATTTTCGAGCACGGTGAGCAGGCGGAAGATCCGACGTTCCTCCGGCACCCACGCGATGCCGAGCCCGGCCAGCCCGTGGGGCGGCACGCCGTGCAAGTCGCGCCCCTCGAACGTGATGCGCCCGCCGGTCCGCCGCGCCATCCCCATGATGGTCTTGAGGGTCGTGGTCTTGCCGACGCCGTTGCGGCCGAGGAGGCCGACCACCTCGCCCGAGCGCACCTCGATCGACACGCCGTGCAGGACGTGCGACTTGCCGTAGTGGGCGTCGACGTTCTCGAGCACGAGCATCAGGTCTTGAGGTAGACCTCTTGGACTCGCGGGTTGGCCTGGATCTCCGCCGGCCTTCCCTCGGCCAGCACCTCGCCGTAGTTCAGGACGGTGATCGTCTGAGCCAGGCCCATCACGACCTCCATGTCGTGCTCCACGATGAGGATGGTCAGGTCGCGGGCGATGCGGCGGATCAGGTCGACCGTCGAATGCGTCTCCGCCACGCTCATGCCGGCCGTCGGCTCGTCGAGGCAGAGCAGCTTGGGCTCGGTGGCCAGCGCGATGCCGATCTCGAGGTTGCGCTGCTCGCCGTGCGAGAGGTTCGACGCCAGCTCGTCTTCCTTGCCGGCGAGCCCGACGTCGGCCAGGACGGCCCGCGCGCGGTCGATGACGTCGCGGTAGGCCCGGTGGTGACGCAGCATGCTCCAGTTGTGGCGGCGGGACTGGCTGGCGATCCGCACGTTTTCCAGAACCGTGGCGCCCGGTAATAGATTCGTGATCTGGTAGGAGCGCGCGATCGCCTTGCGCGAGATCGTGTGGGGCGGCAGCCCCGCGATGTCCTCGCCGTTGAACACGATGCGGCCGCTCGTCGGCCGGAGCACGCCGGTCAGGCAGTTGAAGAACGTGGATTTACCCGCGCCGTTGGGGCCGATGACCCCGCGGATTTCGCCCCTCGCCACCGAGAGCGACACGTTGCTGAGCGCCGCGAGCCCGCCGAAGCGGACCGTCAGCGCCTTGGTCTCGAGGATCGTCGACGAAGAACTCAGCGCGGACACGCGCGGCGTAACATAGAGGAGCGCCCCGGGTTTCTCGGGGCGCTCCGAAGGTCGGGAGGTATGGGGGGCCCTGTCGAGGCCTCCCACGTCACCAGACTCACGCGAATTTGCACGCCGGCGGGACGATCGTCTTTTCCTTCGGGATCGTTTCCAGCAGCTTGTGCTTGTTGTTCTCGATCTTGAAGATGAACTCCCGCAGGAACGCCTGGTGGTCTTCCTTTCGGATCGACTTGTCACCCTGCGGGAAGTCGTCGCCTTCCTTGACCTCCATTCCCTCCAGGGCCTCGATCAGATTCATGGTGTCTTCCCGGCCGCGGAACCGGGACTTCTGCATGCCGAGCTTCAGGAAATTCATGGCCTCGAAGTTCGATTGCACGTAGCGGTCCGGCAGCGGACCGGACGGATCGATCTGCTTGAGGGCCGCGACGGCCTGGTCGAAGAACTTCTTGTGGTGCGGCGTGTTCAGCGGCGGGTCCATCACCGGGATGTAGCGGTTGATGCCCACGAACCCCTCGATCTTCTGGCCGAGCGCCGGCAGGTGGGTCGACTCCGCGATGGCGCCGTCGCCCGCGTACTTGTACTTCTTCGTCAGGCCGAGGTCGTAAACCGCGCTCGTGAAGTTGACGGCGTTGGCGCCGAAGAAGATGCCGAAGAGGCCGTCGAAGTTCCCGCTGATCTTCGAGACGAACGGCGCCATGTCGGCGGTGCCCAGCGGCACACCGGTGGTGCCGACGATCTCGCCGCCGTTCTTCTTGATCTGTTCGATGTACGCGTCGCGGGTCGACTGGCCCCACGCGTAGTCGAGAAACGCGATGTGCCACTTCTTGCCCATCTTGTTGACGAGGTACGGAGAGATCGCGACGGCCTGCGCCGGCGCGTAGTCGAACGGCCGGAAGACGTAGCGGCTGCACTTGCTCGTGGTGATCGTGGTGTCGAGGCAAACGCCGATCATCCAGACCGTCTTGTTCTCCTCGAAGACCGGCATGCACGCCAGACAGACGTTCGAGAGGTAGCCGCCCTCGGCGACGTCCACCTTGTCCTCGAGCACGAGCTTCTCGGCCTTGCGGCGGCCCACGTCGGGCTTGGACTCGTAATCGGCGACGACCAGTTCGATCGGGCGACCGTTCACGCCACCCGTGTGGTTGATCCGCTCGACCGCCATCTGGGTGCCGACCAGCGCGGTCTTGCCGCCGGCCGCGCCCGTGCCGGAGAGCGGCTGGAGCACGCCGACCTTGAACGGCTTGGCCTGGCCGAAGGCGTCGCGCCACGGCGCCGGGACCAGCATGGTCGCGCCGACCGCGCCGGCCGCCGCCGACGAGAGCGCCAGGAATTTCCGGCGCGTCGTCTTGCCGCTCCACCACATGTTCTTCGTCCACGCTTCGTCGTGCCAGCGTTCGGCCATCAGGTGTTCCTCCTTGCGGCGCGCGCCGCAGGCCTGCGGCGTGGGCAGCGTGGTAACCAGTGAAGAATTGTCCCTACTTACACTAACCGCTCGGGCCGTGCAAGGGTTCACCTATAAGCGGTGAACGTCCTACAGGGTCCCGGGATAGGCGCCGCCGTCGAGGACGAAGTTCTGCCCGGTGATGTAGCCGGCCTGCGCGCTGCAGACGAACGCGCACACCTCCCCGAACTCCGCCGCGGTGCCGAAGCGCCCCGCCGGATTCTGCGCCTGACGCTCTCGCGTGAGCTCATCGACCGACCGGCCGCTGGACTTGGCCGCGGCCGCGATGGTGGAGCGCAGCCGATCGGTGTCGAACGGCCCGGGCAGGATGTTGTTGATCGTGACGTTGTGCGCGACGGTCTTCCGGGAGAGGCCGGCGATGAAGCCCGTGAGCCCGGCGCGGGCGCCGTTGGACAGGCCGAGGCTCTCGATCGGCGACTTCACCGAGACCGAGGTGATGTTGACGATGCGGCCGAAGCGCCGCGCGATCATGCCGTCGACCGTGGCCTTGATCAGGAAGATGGGCGTGAGCATGTTGGCGTCGATCGCCCGCAGCCACGCGTCGCGATCCCACTGGCGAAAATCGCCGGGCGGCGGGCCGCCCGCGTTGTTCACGAGGATGTCGGGCACCGGGCACGCCTGGAGCAGCGCGGCCCGCACCGCGTCGGTCGTGATGTCGCCGGCCACGGTCGTCACGCGCACGCCGGTCGCGTCGCGAATCTCCTTGGCGGCGGCCTCGAGCGCGTCCTTGGTGCGGGCGTTCATCGTGATGTTCACACCCTCGCGCGCGAGCGACATGGCGCAGCCCTTGCCGAGCCCCTTGCTGGCGGCACACACGATCGCGTTCTTGCCCTTGATCCCCAGATCCATGGTCGTCTCGCTCCTGTCAGAGGGTGGTGAGTCTAGCGTCGCTCCGCCGCGAGTCTCGACGCGGCGAGCGCCCGCCGGATCGCTTCCCGCTCGGCGGCGCCGACGGGCGTGAGCGGCGGCCGGACGTGGGCGGCCGGGATCCGGCCGAGCAGGACGAGCGCTTCCTTCATCCGGTTGTGCATGTCGACGAAGGGCGGCGCGTAGAAGACGGCGACCAGCGGCGCCAGCCGATCGTTGATCCGGCGCGCGCCGTCGAGGTCGCCTTTGGCGCACGCGTCGAAGAGCTCGGCCTGCAGGTCGGCCGTGACGCTGCCCATCCCCGAGATGGCGCCGTCGGCGCCCAGCAGGAAGCTGGCCATCAGCGACATCGTGAACGACGAGAGCATCGCCACCGGGCGGCCGGTGGCGCGCACCGCGCGCAGGTTCGCCTCGAAGGCGACGATGTCGTTCGACCAGTCCTTCACCGCGGCGATCTGTGGGATCTCGGTGAGCCGGGCGAGGGTCTCCGGGGCGTACCCGATGCCCGACGCGGGCGGGTACTCGAACACGACGATCGGAAGGTCGACGCCGGCCGCGATCTCGGAAAAGTGGCGGAGCACCATGTCGGGCTTGAGCTGCGCGCCCCACATGAAGAGTGTCGGCGGGAAGACCAGGACACCCGCCGCGCCGGCGGCCCGCGCGTCGCGGGCCAGCTCGACTGCTTCGCGCGTGCCGTCGGCATAGACACCGGCGACGACCGGGCACGCGCCCGCCACCTCGTCCACCGCGATCGCCAGCGCCCGCTTTCGTTCCTCGCGGCTCAGCGAGGACACCTCGGAGGCGTGGCCGTTGGCGACAATTCCGGTGACCCCCGGCGTGTCGACGAGCCAGCGCAGGTGCCGGCGGTAGGCGACCTCGTCGATGGCGAGATCCGCGGTGAAGGGAAGCAAGTTGGCCGGCATGATGCCCGAGAACCGCAGCGGCTGACTCATCACGATCTCCTCACCACCGCGAGATCTGCGCGGCGATTTCCTTGCTCGTGACGACGCGGCCGTAGGCCCGCCCGATGATGTCGAGGGTGGCCCGCTGGATCTCGGGCCAGAGCGTCGCCACGCCGTCCTCGACGACGCTGACCCGGTACTCCCGATGGAGGGCGCCGATCACCGTCGCCAGCACACAAATATCGGTCATCGTACCGGTCACGATGAGCGATGTCACGCCCCGGGCGCGCAGCGCGCCGTCGAGCGACGTGCCGGCGAATCCGTCGTACCCTCGCTTCCGGAAAACCGGCTCGTCCGGCCCGGGCGCCAGCGCGGGCACCGTCTCGGCGCTCGGGGTGCCCTCGAGGCAGGAGGACGAGGGCAGGCCGAAGCCTCGGGGCGCTCCCGGTGGCGCCGGCAGGTGCTCGGGGTGGAGCCGCCCGATGAGCACGGGCGCGCCAGGGGAATACGCGAACTCGGTGAACATCACCGGCAGGCGCTTGGCGCGGAAAAGATCGAGGAGGCCGCGGATGACCGGCACGATCTCGAGGGCCGGCGGCGCTGGGCGGGTGCGGTGGGGGACGTTGGGACCACGCGGCACGCGGGCGCTGCCCCATCGCGGCTGGGCTCCATCCGGGCGCATCGCGATCCGCCGCCACGTTACGGGAACGGGTCCCGTCGCCCCCATCGCACCCGCCCAGCGCCGCCGCCCCCCCGTCATCGCGGTCAGCGGAGGCGCGGCAGGATGTCGCGCGCGACCAGCTCGACCTGCTCCGGCTCGTACCGATAGGGGATGAGGACGATCCGGTCGACGCCCGTCCGGACGTGGGCGCGCAGCTGCTCGACGCACTCGTCGGCGCTGCCGCGCACGGCGTGCTCGATCGTCGATTCGCTCCAGGCGGCCACGTCCCACTCGGTCTCGAGCCAGCGACGCATCGGCGCCTCGGTCGCCTCGCGCGAGCGCCCGACGTAGATCGCGAGCTGGTTGGTGCCGGTGAGCGCCGTCGGGTCGCGCCCGGCCGCGTGCGCGAACCCGACGATCTTCTCCCACGACTTCCGGTAGCTCTCGGGCGTGTAGAAATAGGTCAGCCAGCCGTCGCCCTTCGTGGCGACGCGCCGGAGCACGGCGTCGACGTAGCCGCCGATGAGGATCGGCGGGCGCGGCCGCTGGAAGGTTCGCGGCACCATGACCGCCTCGCGCAGGTTGAACTCGTCGGTCTGCAGCGTGACGCGCGCCTCGGTCCAGAGACGCGTGAGGATCTCGAGGTTCCGCTCGAAGAGCCGGCCGCGCTGCTTGAACGCCACGCCGACGGCGTCGAACTCTCGCGCGTACCAACCCGCGGCGGCGCCCACGATCAGCCGGCCCTTCGAGATCACGTCGAGCGTGCCGAGGGCCTTGGCGGCCACGGTGGGATTGCGCAGCGGGAGGACGAGCACGCCCGTCCCGAGCTTGATCCGGCTGGTCCGCGCCGCGATGGCGGTGAGGATGCCGACCGCGTCGAGGATCGGGAACGCCGGCTCGACACCGAGCAGCACGTGGTCCCACGCCCACAGCGACTCGAAGCCGAGCGCCTCGGCGCGCTCGGCGTACGCGTAGAGCGCGTCGACGTCCGGCGTCTCGGTCGGGCCGACGAAGTTCTTGATGGCGAGCCCGAAGGTCGTCATGGCCTAGCCGAGGAACCGGCGCTCCGGGTCGAGCGAGCGGAGCATTTCGAGCTCGTCATCCGACGGCGGCTCGGTGGTCTCGATCTGCGCCGCCTCGAGCAGAGCGAAGCCCGTGTTCTGCCTGATGACGTCGGCGGTGACGCCGGGATGCGTCGCCTCGATCCGCATGCGCTTGCTGTCCGGCTCGAACCCGAGGATGCCGAGCGTGGTGACCACGCGCGAGACACCGCCGAAGAGCAGACCGGCGGCGCGCCGCGTGCCGTCGCCGCGAAGCCACGCCGGGCTCGTGACGAAGTCCACGCGCTCGACGAACCGGCGCTTCTCGTGCGGGGTGACGATGATGACCTCGCGGCAGAGCGAGGCGATGTCGTTCGCCCCGCCCGTGCCCGGCAGCCTGACTTTCGGATGCCAGTAGTCGGGGCCCAGCACGCTCGTGTTGACGTTGCCGTACTGGTCGATCTGGGCGCCGCCCATGAACCCGACGTCCACGAACCCGCGCTGCGCGAACAGGAAGGCGTCGGTGATCCCGGGCAGCATCGTCGCCCGATGGGCGGCGCGCATCTCGTTGGTCGAGACGGGCAGCCGGCCCGGCGCGATCTGGGGCCCGATGATGCCGCCCTCGATCACCATCGTCAGGCGCGGGGCGTGGCGCCGCTTGGCGAGCGCCGCGGCCAGCAGTGGCACGCCGACGCCCGCGAAGACCGCGGTGTCGTCGCGGAGCTGGCGCGCGGCGATCACCGCGAGGAGCTCGGCGGCGTTGAACCGGGTCATTGCATCGATCACGCGAGGCCGGCTCGGACCGAGGGTGGCCCGAGAAAGATGCTCGGCTTGCCGTTCGTCATCGCGTCAGTTCTTTGGCGCGCTTGGCTTGGAGGGCCAGCCGCTCGCTGCCGAAGAGGTCGAGGTAGTCCGTCCAGGCCGGCGGTCCGTAGACGTAACGCTCGAGGTAGTCGCCAACCGCGCCGGGCCCACGCGCGTCGATGGCCGCCGTGTACTCCGCGAAGTGATCGTAGTCGGCCTCGTAGAGGCCGTAGCACTCGTGGGGGAACGAGCCGAACGGCACGTGGACGAGGGCGTCGACGGCCAACCCCGGAATGACGGTGCGGTCGGGATACCGGCGCGTCTCCTCCTCCGGGACGATCTCCTCGGTCGTCACCAGCACGGTCGTCGCCGCGCGCGCGATGTCCGCGTCCATGTGCGGATAGCCGTCGATCTGGCAGTTCCCGAACACGTCGGCGCGATGGACGTGGATCAGCGCGACGTCGGGGAACAAGGCCGGCACCGCCGCCAGCGTCTCGCCGGTGTAGGGATCCTGGATGGTCTTGAGGCCGCCGACGCCGACCAGGTCCGAGCCGAGCATCGTCAGCGCCGGCAGGAACGGCACGCCCATCGCGCCGGCCCGGAACCGGAGCCCGAGCGCGAGATGACTCCACTCTTCGAGCGCGACGGCCCCGGTCTCGACGTAGTGGCGGAGGATCTTCGACACGCCCCACGGCAGGCCGATCGACATCCACGCGGTCACCACGCGCGACACGGCGCCGGCCGCCATCAGCAGCTCGCCCTCGGTGCAGGTGAGGTTGCGCGAGAGCGTGAGCGCGCGCCGCCGCTGGCGGAGCACCTCGCGCACCAGGGCCAGCGGCGTGCGCGAGAAGAGGCAGCCGCCGACGCTCAGGTGGTCACCGTCCTTCACGCGGCCGACGGCCTCCTCGAGGCTCGTCAGCTTCTCGGCCGCCGACTTCGGCTTGGCCTCGACGCGGCGGCGGGCCGCGATGAAGTCGTACTCGGCGGGATTCAGGTCAGGATCTCCCACTTCGGCTGGTAGCGATCGAGCTCGCGGCGCGTCCGCGGGTCCATCGGGTGCTCGCGCTCCGGGACTTCCACGTGCTTGTCCTCGCCGCAGAGCGCGGTCGTGAAGTATCGCTGCCCGGTGTCGTTCGCCATCGTCACGATCGACGACAGGCCCGGCTGGTGGCGCGCGAGCTTGAGCGCGGCCGCCACGTTGCAGCCCGTGGAGATGCCGCAGAAGATCCCTTCCTCGGTGGCGAGCCGGCGCGCCATGGCGAGGCTCTCGGCGGTCGTGGTGGTGATGACGCCGGAGAGGATCGCGACGTCGAGGTTCTCGGGGATGAAGCCGTCGCCGATGCCCTCGATGCCGTGCGGCCCCCACTCGCGCCGCGCCAGCAGCGCGCACTCGTCGGGCTCGACCGCGTAGAGGCGCACGCGCGCGTCGCGCTCGCGCAGGTAGCGCCCGGCGCCGGTGAGCGTGCCGCCGCTGCCCTGCGAAGCGACGAACGCGCCGACGACGCCTCCGCACTGCTCCCAGATCTCGGGGCCGGTGGTCGTGTAGTGCGCCTCGATGTTGTCGGTGTTGTCGAACTGGCCGGGCACCCAGTAGCCCGGCGGGTCGCCGTTGCGGATCTCTTGAAGTCGCTGGAGCGAGAGATCGACGTCGCTCTCGCCGCCGGGCGTGAAGACGAGGTCCGCGCCGTAGGCGCGCGTGATCTTCTTGCGCTCCTCGCTCATTCCCTCGGGCATGACGATCGTGCAGCGGTAGCCCTTCACCGCGGCGACGAAGGCGCAGGCGATCCCCGCGTTGCCGGTGGAGCACTCGAGCACGCGCATCCCCGCGCGGAGATCGCCCCGCGCCTCGGCGCGCTCGAACATGTGCAGGTAGATGCGGTCCTTGAGGCTCCCGGACGCCCCGTACCACTCGAGCTTCACGAAGATCGGCGGCGTGACGCCGGCGGTGACGCGGTTGAGCCTCACGAGCGGCGTGCGTCCCACGGCCTCGGCGATCGACCCGAGCGCGCTACGGTGCGTATCCCAGAGGATGGTCACGGGAGCGTGATTGTACCCGAATGGCAGTGCGCGCTGCAGGCCGTCGCGGGGCTGGGGCCCCGCCGGCCGAGGCGCGCCTATGAACTCGACGAGGGCCAGGCGTCAGACGAGCCCGCTCGCGTCGAAGGCGGCGGGGATGTGGCGGATCTCGAAGCGGCCGTCGTGGCGCGGCGTGACCGCGACGACGTCGAACCGGCACCGCGCGTCGGTGAGGTGCATCCACTTGAGGTAGTGCTGGGCCAGGCGGATGAGCCGGCGGCGCTTCCACCACGACACGGCGGCCCCGGGCCCGTCGTCCCAGCGCGCCTGGCGGCACTTCACCTCGACGAACACCCACACCTCGCGGTCGCGGCACACCAGATCGATCTCACCGTGCCGCAGCTTGACATTGCGCGCGACGATGCGCAGCCCGGCGCGCTCGAGCAGCTTCGCCGCGGCCTCTTCGGCCGCGCGCCCCAGGACGTGGCGCGGATCGCCCATGGCCGCGATCGTGACCCACCGCCGCGCGGCTGAAAATGTCCAATGTTTCAGACGGCGTCATGAGGATGCGCCGCTTGGGCCGTACCCGCTCTATTGAGCGCTCGGGGTGACGTCAAGACGGGCCTCAGACCAGGGATGAGTCGGAACCCCACGCGCTTTTGCCCAGTACCTTCATGGCCTCACCGTGAGGGACCGAAGACATTTTCGAGCTTCTGCTTGTCGAGATAGTTTGCGAACTCGGCCATGCTCCTGGAGACGGCGGGATCGGAGAGCAGCCCACGCCCGGCGACCTGTCCGAGCACTTCGAAGCTGGACTGGAGCGTGGCGGGACCTTCGTACTTCACCGCTTCCTGCGTCTGCGTCTTGCAGGATTCGGTGATGAGTCGCTCGAACAGCTTCGCCGCGTTCCTGTTGAGCTCGGTGCGCTCGGCGTCCGAAACCGAAGCGATCGACCTGACCGCGGGATGCGTGGACACGGAGGCGAACAGCCACCTCACCAGATAGGTCTTGTCGGCGTCGGTCGTCGATCTGACGAGGCACTTCGCCAGCTCGTCCGCGTAGACGCCCGCGACGGCCGACGGCGACGACAGAAGGGGCAGACACAGGGCGAGAGTCACGACAATGACGATGCGTTTCATTGACACACTCCTTGATGGCGGCTCGTCGTCTTCGCTGACCCGCCGAACACTTCCATCGTGGTCACGCGAGGGGCCTCAGGTCGATCTCGAACACCGGCAACGTGCGATCGCGGTCCTCCTCGACCGGAGCGGAGACCGTCCCTTTCCGCCGCGCGCCCATGCGTACATAGAAGCCGGCGGCGTAGGGATCGGCATGGATGACGAGGACACCCGGCCGCAAGGCTCGGACGCGGTCGAGGGCGTGCGCAAAGAGTTGTCTCCCCACGCCGCGTCCATGCCAGCCCGGCTCGACCCAGAAGTGTTCGAGTGACCACTGCTCACCCCGCGGCTCCAGTGCGTAGAATCCGACTGGCGCTTTACCTATTGTTCCAACGTGGACGAGCTGGTGCCGCAGATAGCCCGACGTGATCGTGAGGGCTGGTTTCCAAACGGACAGCCACGCTTCAGGGTAGCCCCAATGGGCCTTCGCGACGCGCGCGATTTCGGTGAGGCGCTGCGCGTCGGCGGGGACGCCTCGGCGGATCTGCAGATCAGCCGGCAAGCGCGTCCTCCAGTCTCCTGCGCACGCGGGTGGCGGCGTCAGTCGACGCGGCGAAGAGCAGGACGAAGGCCAGCGCGGTGCGTCGCCGGAACACGCTCAGGACCGCGCCTCGATGACCGCCAGCTGTTCCTCCGGGGACCGGTCGCCCTCCAGCCTCACGACCGCGCAGGAGAGCCCAGTCAGCCACGCCTCGTGCAGGGCGCGACTTCGCATCTCCAGGCCGCCCGTATCGTACTGGCCGGCCCACTCGAGAAACGCGACGTGCGCGTCGTGCTGGGCCCCACCAGCCGCGACGGTCTGACGGCCATATCGTTCGACCTCGCGCTGCTGGAGCCGCCGCAGACGAATCGGCGTCGGCACCGCCAGGAACACCACGAGCTCGAACTCCGGGATCAAGGAATCTCCCCAGCCGCAGAGCGATCCCGACAAGACCCAGCGCGGCGATTCTGACAGCGCGTGCCGCAGCAGCGCGAGCCGAGCGTCACGCGGACGTTTCTCGCGATACGGCGGAGAGGTTGGCAGCCAGAAGAAGTCGTCGGTGTCCAGGTGGCGGTGACCGTGCTTCGCGGACATCGTGGCCGCGAGCGACGTCGTGCCGCTGCCCGAGGCGCCGACGATGTGGACGCGATCGGGCAGAGGCGAACGCTTGGCGCCTCCGAGCATCGCTTACTTGAGCTGGTCGGCAACCTTGTCGAGGCCCGCCTTGACGCACGCCTCGTCCTTCACGCCGCCCGGCGACTCGGGAGTCGTCACGGCGCCGGACACGCCGGCCGCGCCGATGACGTCGGTGCCGACCACGATCGGCAGCGCGCCCTGGGCGGCGACGACGTTGGTCAGGTGGACGGCGCCGAGCTGGGGATTGTCCTTGAGCCGCTTGACCATCTCGCCCGAGGGAACGCGGAAGGTGCGCGCGGTATAGGCCTTGCGGAAGCTGTTCTCCATCGTGTGCGGCGAGGCGTTGTCGCCGCGAAGCTGCACGATCACCTCGCCAGTGCGGCCGACGACGGTGACCGACACGCGCTGGCCTTGCGCCTTGCAGGCCTCGGCGGCGGTCGTCGCGATG